>BNJU01004080.1_pt1 | contig 160241 bp, 244 predicted proteins | sample 8539281 | NCBI WGS metagenome assembly BNJU01 (sample SAMD00202456, study PRJDB9452) | human saliva metagenome | isolation source: human saliva | place: Japan | reverse complement strand
TGTGCTGGCGTATTGTTGCTGAGGGAAGGCAGAGCCTGGATTACCGAAAACCAAACAGTGAGGAAGTGATGGCGGGTGGAAGACAGCAGTGCGGAAGGTTTACGGCCGTCAGTTTCCACCCGGAAAGCATCATGACCGAGGACAGAGCGAAGATTTTTGGACTTTGCAGGGATTTGAGGAAGCATAGGGTAGAAGCAAATGAGTATTTTAGAGGAAATCGCAAAGGGAAAAGACGAAAGGCTGTGGAAGAGGAGAAAAAGCTACTTTCTCTTTTGGAGCTGGAAAAACTTTGAGAGCAGGAAGAATCAAGTCAACAACACGCCGGAAAAGAGGCAAAAGCTTTTACCAAGCCCAGCTGAGGAGGGCTTATCCATTATCGGAGAGGTGAAGAAGGCTTCCCCCTCAAAAGACATTATCTGCAGAGAACTTTCCCTATTTACAGATCGCAAGGACTATGAAGCTGCCGGCATTGACGCTATTTCCTGTTTGACGGAGCCTAAGTATTTTTCTGGGAAGGATCAATATTTACAAGAAATTGCAGAGGCGGTTTCGGTGCCGGTGCTTCGGAAGGACTTCGATTGACCCCACCAGATCATATCATGGGCGCAAGCTTTAGCGAGCCTGATTGTCTCTCTTCTGAGAAAGGAAACTGAAGGAATTTCTGGGAATTGCCGGAAAAGTTGGGAGCTGGATGCCTTGGTGAATGCCATGATGAGGAGTGGAAATCGCTGTGCCCTCTGTGGGAGCGGAGATAATCCAGGTCAACAACAGAAACCCAAAGACCTTTTTCCGTAAACATGGAAAAGCAGCCTCCCTAAGAAATTTGAGTGCCAGAAGGGACGGCTCTTCGTGTGGAAAGCGGAATGTCCAATGCCGGAAGAGCTAAGGCTTTTAGAGGAAGCCGGGGTGGATGCGGTGCTCATCGAGAAAGCCTGATGCGGGCAGAGAGCAAGAAGGAAAAAGCTTCGGGAACTACGGAGCCTATTGAAATAAGAAAAGCAGAGGGTAAGGAAAGAAATGAGTAGTATGTGCAGAATGTATCAAAAACTGGTGTGGGAGAGGACTTTAAGCTTTCAGGAAAGCTACGAAAGCATGAATGAAATTCTGGACGAGAGCTCTCCGGTGCAAAATCAGCCTTTCTCACGGCTCTGGCGCAGAAAGCGGGAGGAAGAAAACATCACGGAGATTACAGCATTTGCCAAGGCGATGCGGGGAACACGCTACAGAGGTAAAGCATGAGGCATGGAGGTTTTGCATCGTGAGAACCGGTGGAGACCACAGCAACAGTTACAACATTTCCACCACCTCCGCCTTTGGTGGTAGCTTCTTTAGGGCGTAAAAGGTGGCAAAAGCACGGAAATCGGCGCCTCCCTCCAAGTCCGGCACCGCTGAGTTGTCAGAGGCCTTGGGCATTAACATTGGCACAGGGGCAAGGAAAAAGGCGGAGGAAATGCTGAAGAACACAGGTCTTTGCTTCCTCTTTGCCCAGCACTACCATACCGCCATGAAGTATGTGGGCGCTATCCGTGAGGAAATTGAGGCTTTCGGACCATTTTTCAATATCCTTGGGCCCTGACCAACCCTGCAAAGCCGGATGCCATGCTTCTTGGGGTATATCAGGAAAGACTATTAGAGCCCGATGGCGGCAGTCTTTGCATCACTTAGGGGTAAAGCGGGCGTTGGTGGTCTACGGAGAGGACGGCATGGATGAAATTTCCGTTTCCGGACAAGACCTATTGTGCGGAATTAAGGGATGGACAAAGCCGAATCTTTGAGATTGCTCCGGAGGACTTCCATTTGGAAAAGAGGGAAAAGAAGAGGAGCTCATGGGGAGATGCGACGGAAAAATGCGAAAGCAATTACCAAGGGACTTTTGAGCAATGAAATCCAGGCGACAAGAAAACGGCTCTTTTGATAAAATGCGGGAGCGAGCCCCTTTTATCGCCGAAAGGCGGAGAAAGCATTGAGGAAGGCATTCGACCTGGCAGGAGGAAGCCATCAGCAGCGGAAAGGCATTGGCCTTCTTGGAAGAGTACAGAAAAGCTTCCCAAAGCTAAGGCAGGAAAGGAAGGGGCATGATCGTCGGAGTACTGCGGTATCGCTAAAGGAAGAGGAAAATTCAGCATTTGCAGAAGCTTCCCATAGATTACGTGGGCTGTCTTCTATAAGAAAAGCAAACGCTCTATGGACAAGGAGCAGGCAAGGCGTCTACGGGCAAAGTTAAAACCCTCCATTCTCGAGTGGGGTCTGTAGGAAGAGATTCCGAAGATTCTGGAGCTTTGCAGGAGGGGATTGTCCAAGGGTTCAGCTCCATGGAGAAGAAGAGGAGTCCTATGTTCTTGACGCTTAAGGAGAAAATGAAGCAACTTAGAGGGGATTCCTTTCTCTGGCAAGCCTTTATCTTAAAAGAAGAAAAGGATATAGAACGGGCAAATGCCTCCCCAAAGTGGACCTGATCCTTCTGGATGGAGGGAAAGGGGAAGGCAAAAGAGAGGCGGAGGCAGGACTACAGGAAAAGATCCGTCGTCCCCTATATCTTGCAGGAGGACTTTCCCGGAAAATGTAGTAGAGAAAAATCAAAAGCATTTTCCCCTATGGATTGGCATGTCAGCTCCGGAATCGAGGAGCAGGGGAAGATGGTGTCCGGAAAAAGCCCGGAGAAGATGGATAGCTTTATACATTTGGTGAGAGAATATGAGAAGCAGACTTTGTGAAGAAATGGAAGCAAAGAAGATACACAAAGATGCAATAAAGATACAAGAAGTGAGCAATGAAGATGGAATGAAAGATACATCCTGGAAAGGAGTAGTATGGCAGAAGTAATTGGACGTTTTGGGATTCACGGAGGACAGTACATTCGGAAACCCTGATGCAGGCAATAGAAGAATTGGATAAGGCCTATACAGAGGCTAAGGCGGATCCTGCATTTCAGAAGGAGTTAAGCCGTTACTTAAATGACTATGCAGGACGACCCTCCCGCCTGTATTATGCGGAAAGATGACGAAGGATCTTGGAGGAGCCAAGATTTACTAAAAAGAGAGATTTAAAACCATACCGGAGCCCACAAAATCAACAATGTTTTTGGGGCAGGGCCTTGCTGGCTAAAAGCGCATGGGAAAAGACCAGACTGATTGCGGAAACCGGAGCAGGACAGCACGGTGTGGCAACGGCAACGGCGGCAGGCTCTTTTTCGGCATGGAATGTGTGGTCTTTCATGGGGCAGGAGGACATTGAGCGTCAGGCCTTAAATGCTTTACAAGATGCGTCTTTTTAGGGAGCGGAGGTGTCGTAAAGACCGGGAACAGCACCTTAAAGGATGCGGTGTCTGAGGCCATGAGAAGTGGACTAAGAGAATTTCCGACATCACTACTGCCTCGGTTCCGTTATGGGACCTCACCCTTCCCTCACCATGGTCAGGGATTTTTCAGGCGGTGATTTCAAGGAGATTCGGGAAGAGATTTTTGGAAAAGGAAGAGCTTCCTGCGTGATATTGGCCTGCGTGGGAGGAGGCTCTAATGCCATCGGAACCTTCTATCATTTTATTCCGGATGAGGGTGTAGAACTGATTGGCTGTGAGGCCGCAGGAAGAGGGGTGGATCGGAGGAAACTGCTCGCCACCATTGCGGTAGGAAAGCTGGGTATTTCACGGCATGAAGTCCCACTTCTGTCAGGGATGAATTGGACAGTTGCCCCGGTATACTCCATTTCCGCAGGACTGATTATCCCGAATCGGACCGGAGCACGCGAGACCTCGCGACAGCGGACGGGCAAAGTATGTGCCGGTAACAGATCGAGGCGGTAGAGGCCTTTGAGTATCTTTCGAAAATGGAGGAATCATCTCGCTATTGAATCCGCCCATGCCATTTCTCACGGCATGAAGGTGGCGAAGGAGAGAAGGAGGAAAGTATTGTATCTGCATCTCCGGAAGAGGGATAAGGACTGTGTTTCCCGTAGCACGTTTCAGAGGGGAGGACTTGGTAGAATGAAAAACATAAAGAAGCATTTGCAAAGGGAAAGGCATTTATTCCTTTATAACCGTGGAGATCCGATTTGGAAAGCACCAAGAAGCTGGTAAAAAGCATGGTGGAAAAATGGAGCGGACCTGATTGAGTTGGGATTCCTTTCTCCGACCCCACCGCAGAGGGTCCGGTGATTATGGAAGCTGACCTTCGGGCCTCACAAGGAGGATGCACCACGAGCAGGTTTTCAAATGACCAGGAGCTTCGGCAGGAAGTGGATGTGCTACTGTGTATATGACCTATGCCAATGTGGTTTTTCTCCTGCAGCAGAGTTTATGGAAAGGCCAAGGAAGCAGGGGTTTCGGACCGATTCTTCCGGATGTGCCTCATGAAGAAGCAGGAAGAGTTTTTGCAGGACTGCAGGGACTTTCGGCATTTCCCTCATTTCCATGGTAGCCCCCACCTCCGAGGACCGTAATGCAAAGATTGTGAAAGATGCGGAAGGATTTTTATATATCGTGTCATCCCTTTGGGGTTACGGGGAGAGCGAAAGGAAATCACCACGGACCTGTCTTCTTTTGAAAATGGTGAAGAGCTCACACGGACATTCCCTGCGCTGTCGGTTTTGGGCATCTCCACCAGGGAGCAGGCAAAGGAAGTGGCACATGCGGACGGCGTGATTGTAGGCTCCGCCATTATGAAGAAAAATCCATGAGAATCCAGGAAGGAAGAGGCCGTACTGGGAGAGTATGTGGCGTCTATGAAGTCGGTGTTATAAGTGTATCACCATCCGTCAATGAGCTCCAGTGAAATGAGACACAACTCTGCAATGAGTTTCTCTTCGAACACGTTCTCACTAACCTCGCCTCATAGCAGTACTAAGCTGAAAGCTTCGTTCACTCGCTTTCAGCAAGTACCGATGGGCTCAGATTGTCTTCAGAAAGAAACTCTTTGCGGGTCGGTGAGCTGTGTTGCACTAAAAGAAAAACTCTTTATGTTCGGCTGGGACTAGAATGTCTCTCAGAAAGAAAACTCATTACAGGACGGTGAGGGTATTCGAGCTGGAAAACTCTCAGTGGTATTGAGTCTAGATTGTCTTCAGAAAGAAACTCTTGCCGGACGGTGAGGTATTTCCGGCTGAAGAAAAATAGTTTAAATAGGGGCTGTAAAAATCATAATAATAATTAGATTTTCGGCAATTTAGACCCTATATTGCTTAGAAAACTATTTTGATTTTACAGCTTCTATTGTTTCCATATTTTTATAGGAGTAAGATATATTGTATACACGAAAACGGTAGTTTTAAGAAAGGAAGGTATGATATGTATTATTCCAGCGGAAATTATGAGGCATTTGCCCGTCCGGAAAAAGCCGGAGGGGATTGAGAACAAGCTCACCATTTAATTGGTGGTGGTTTAGCTTCTCTGCAGCTGCCTGCTTCTTGGTACAGGGATGCACAGATGGAAGGAAGAGAAATTCATATTCTGAAAAGGAATCTCATCCAGGGCGGAGCTTTGGATGGGGATAAAATTTCTGCGGGTTATGTAATGCGTGGCGGCAGAGAGATGGATAACCATTTCGAATGTATGTGGGATCTGTTTCATTCTATTCCCTCTATAGAGACGGAGGGAGTCAGCGTTCTGGATGAGTATTACTGGTTAAATAAAAAGGATCCAAATTATTCTTTATGCCGTGCTACCAAAAAATCGGGAGAAAAATGCTAAAACCGGCGATAAGTTCGGTCTTTCCGATAAAGGGAAGCATGGAAATCATGAAGCTCTTTATGACAACGGATGAAGATCTGACCAATGTGAAAAAATGACGGAAATTTTGACGATGAAAGTCTTTAAGACCAATTTCTGGATGTATTGCGTACCATGTTTGCCTTTTAAGGATGATCAAAGTGCTCTGGAAATGAAGCGTTATATGCAAAGATTCATTCATCATATCGGGGATTGCTGGACTTTAAGGCATTACGTTTTTACCAGATACAATCAGTATGAGTCCATGGTGCTACTGATGGTGAAGTATCTGGAAGAACATGGTGTTGTGTTTCATTACGGTGTCAGCGTGACAAATGTGCTTTGGATATTTCTGCCGGAAAGAAGCAGGCAAAACGGATTGAGCTTTTGCGAGACGGTAAAGAGGACAGCATTGACCTAACGGAAAATGATTTGCTTTTCTATACGAATGGAAGTAACGTGGAAAAATTCCACTTATGGCAGTCAGACAGAAGCTACAGGCATGGATAGTGAGATTCATCCGGGAGGCTCTTTGACTTATGGAGAAAAATTGCGGCACAGGATCCATCTTTCGGAAAAACCGGACAAATTCTGTACAAACCCTGAGGATAGTAACTGGGTAAGTGCAACGGTAAATACCTTGGATGAGAAGATTCTTCCTTATATCAAAAACATTTGCCAAAGAGATCCTCTATCAGGCAAAGTTGTCACCGGCGGTATGTAACCGTAACGGATTCCTCTTGGCTTCTAAGCTGGACCATTAATCGTCAACCCCAGTACAGAAATCAGCCGAAGGGCAGGTTCTGGTTTGGCTTTACGGTATGTTTTCCGATAAGCCCGGAGATTTTGATCAAGAAATCCATGCGGGAAATGTACCGGACAGGAAATTTGTGAAGAATGGCTTTATCACTTAGGGGTTCCGGTGGAGGAAATTCCGGAACTGGCAGCTCATAGTGCCAATACTGTTCCGGTGATGATGCCCTTTGCTAGCTTATGTTTCAACCACGAGAAGCCGGAGACCGTCCTTAGTGGTACCGAGGGCTCTGTAAACTTTGCTTTTTATCGGAAACTTGTGGAAACGCCCAGAGATACCGTTTTTTTACTAGAATATTCCATTCGAACGGCTATGGAGGCAGTGTACACCCTGGCAAATGTGGACAGAGGCGTTCCGGAGGTCTGGGGTAGCGTGTTCGACCTTCGAGATCTGTTAAATGCTACGGTTGCCCTTCGAGACGGAAAGAAGATTACAGACTTACATCTTGGATTTATTCAGGATATTGTGCTTAAGACAGCCCTGAAGCGTGTAAAAGGAACGGAAATTGAGAGCTGATGAAGAATTGCCGGATGCTATAAGAAAAAGCTTTCTATCTCTTGGCTTAGACTAGCCTTCTTCAAAGAATCCCAATATCAAGATTCCTAAAACCGCCAGTCCAACGGCAAAATACTGGGCTTTGCTGAGCTTTTCTTTTAGGAAGATTCTAGCCCAGATTACGGAGAATAGGCAGTAGCTGGAAATCAAGGGTGCGGAGGCTACAGCATTTGCTCCAATGGCATAGATATAGGTGAACTGGCCTATTGTTTCGCAGACGGCACCCTAAAAATTTTCAGTCCTTCCGTAGGAAGGCTGAACTTGGTCTTTTTTACGAAAACCAAATAGAAGAAGAGGCAGACTGCCAGGGTACAGAAGGTGTACTCGTAGGCTACATTTGCAGAGGCTTCCGGAATTTTTTCCAGAACCACCGCGTCCAAAAATGTGCCCAGTCCGTCAATGATGCAGTAAAATGGGGAAGAAAATGGCGATAAAGCTGTTTACATATTTATCCTCCACCTTTTTCCTGCATCTTTTTCGTTCCGCATCCTCATGCTTTTTGCAGATAGGAAAGCAGGTAAATGGCAAAAAGATCCTTCAGGGGATCCCAGCTTGGAAAAGAAATCCGAACCGGACCAGAAAAAGATGGAAATTAATGATAAAATAAACCACATATTGACTCCTTTTTAAAGAATTTTCATGTTTTTCGTCACTTTTATATCGAAAACCGATAAATAAATATTCTAAAAAATTAAACTAAGAAGTTTTTAATTCCTAGTAAAAACAATAGGAATAATAGCATAGAAAGCCTTGTTCTGTATAGAGATTTTTAGCTTCTATAGCGTAAAGTTTTTGGATAGTTCAAAAATATTATTTATTTAAATAACGCATAAATAAACAAAAATATTTGATATATATAGATATACAGCATACTGACTAAGTATTATGATGCTAAACGAGTGTCGTAACAAAGCTGTGCGACCTCTCCTTGTAAGCACAGTCGTTTTTATGGAGGTACAATGATGTCAATTTATTGTGAGGCTAGAAATTTTGCAGAGAAATTCATTGATCCTTGTAGCAAAAAGGTAGATGAAGAAGGAGTATTTCCTGTAGAAGCGTTTGCAGAGATTAAAAAAATCGATTTTTAACTCTGCTCATTCCCTAAGGGAGCAGGGAGGCTTGAGTTTAGGAATTCAAGAGCATGTAGAGGTTTGTAGAGCTTTTGCCAAAAGTGATGCGACAACCGGACTATGCTATATGATGCATAATGTGGCTTTTGACAGTGGTTTTATCTCGAGGAAGTGAAGAGATGAAGAAGAGAATTGTCAAAGAAGTGGTAGAAGAGAGAAAGCTTCTGGCTCTGGCATACAGTGAGCTGGGAACAGGAACCCATTTTTATATTTCCGATTTGAAGGCGGAAAATGATGGAGACAAGAAACTCCTGAGTGGTGTAAAAAGCATGGTTACCTCCGCAGAACAGGCTTCCTATTATCTGGTTTTAGCGCCCTCCGATGTGGAAGGAGCTATTGATAACTGGTTAGTTCCGCTGGAGACACCGGGACTTAAGTTTGAACAGAATACCTGGCACGGTCTTGGCATGAGAGGAAATGCTTCCTGCCAGATGCACTTAAACAAGGCGGCTGTTTCCGTAAGCAATAGAATCGGCGAGGAGGGTGCCGGACAGAACATGTATTTAACGTTGTAGCACCTTACTTTATTGCAGGACTTGCAGGAGTCTATTCCGGACTTGGGGAGCACATGTTAGAGGAAAGCATTGCCCATGCAAAAGAAAGAAAATACACTTCCGGAACTTCTTTGGCAGAAATCGAAACTGTTCAGATTCACTTGGCAAAGATGTACAATCTGGTGAATTCCTCCGTTTGCGCGACAAAGGAAGCGACCAGAAGTGCTGCAGCAGGAGAAGAGGATGCTTTGGCAAAGATTTTGTCCGCTCGTATCATTGCCTGCGAAATGGTTATTGAAGCCGGAAGACTGGGAATGAGAGTCGGAGGCGGAAAGGCTTACAACAAGGCCGGCTGTATGGAAAGGCTCCTAAGAGATGCTTATGCAGGACAGATTATGGCTCCCAGTGCGGACGTACTTACCGTTTGGCTCGGAAAAGCCATTACAGGCTTGCCCTTGGTATAAGCTTTAAGGATGAAGAAAGGGGGAGAGGAATCACTCTTCCTTTCTTTGATTATTCATAACGAAGTGGCGCAGGCGAAGCTCTGAGACATCTTTGTTTGCATGGATGATATCAAGAGAAAGAGGATAAAATGGATAAGATAAAGTTAGGGAGCAGTTATTTACGCGCCAAAGGTAACCGTTATTTGGGGAATCATTCAGGAGTTTTTCGAGAAGGAAAAATTGTCCGATAGAGCCGGTTTTTATAAGGATTATAAGAGTCAGGTGGACGGACTGATGAGCGGGGAAATCGATATTGCCTGGAACTTTCCTCTGGCTTGGCTGGACAGTTATTTACGGACTAAGGGAGAATGCTTAAACGGCTCCATGCGTGATACGGATCAGGATCGCAAGAGTTATCTTGTGGTAAGAAAGGACAAGGGATATCAGACTATTTCGGATATCAAGGGAAAGACCATTGGCTTCGGAGCCTATGATTCTCCTCAGGCACGTTTAATTCCCATATATCATTTGCACAAGAATGGATTGGAGTTTGAAAAGGACTATACGGAAAAACGCTTTGATATTGGACTTGGCCTCCACGGAGATCATGTGGGAGGAGAGCTGGATGCGGCAAAGGCCATGCTTTCCGGTGAAGTAGACGGAAGCTGGATGCTGGATTTAAACTACAAGGCTTGGATTTTAGACGGAACTTTGGACGAAGCGCAGGTGCAGATTTTGTCCGAGACAGATTTCTTTGACCATTGCATTTTTACCGGAAGAGCGGATTTTTCCAAGGAAGCCTTTGCTCATTTTACAGAGGTACTACATAAGATGGATTATAAGAATCCTGCCCATAAGGAAATGATGGACATGGAAGGTTTGAAAGCTTTAGGGTGCCGGGAAGAACCAAGAATTTTGAGCAGATTAAGAAGGCTAATGAGTACCTGCATTTCTTTGAGAAGGAGAATGCATGAGTAAGCATTTTCTCCCCTTTACCAGCTCCCTTATAGGCAGTATGCCCAGAACGAAGTACTTGCTTTCCGGAAAACGTCGCCTGCAAAACGGACAGCTTTCCCGGGAGGACTATGAGGCCATGCTTCTTAGAGAAACGGAAGAAGTTATTCGTCTGCAGGAAAGAAACGGAATAGATATTCTTACCGGGGAGAGCTAAGCCGGACAATTACGTTTCTTTGTGGCGGAAAAAGCTGGAAAGGTGCTACCATGATGAGCATGGCGGATATGCTACCCTCACATGGAAGATAAGCAGGGCTTTGAAGAAATTCTGGATACCCTGGATGTACCCGCAGTCAGTATCAAAAATGCCATTTGCACCGGGAAAATCAAAAAGGAAGGAAAAGCCTTTTAAAGGAAGAAATCCTTAGAATCCGACAGTTTTCGGATAAGGAGCTTAAGGCGACTCTTCCCGGCCCTTACCTGATGACCCGTTCCATGTGGCTTCCGACTCTTTCTTCCAAGGCTTATGACAGCAAAGAGGAGCTGGGGAAAGATGTAGTGGCTCTTTTTAAAAGAAGAAATTGAAGAGCTTAGGCAAATGGGGTATCGGTCATTCAGTTGGATGAGCCGGTACTTACGGAGGTAGTCTTTAGCAAGGGAAAAACCAGATCCTTTATGTGTGCCGCCTTATCGGAGAAGAAAGACCCTACAGAGGAGTTGGAGTTTGCCACTTCTTTATTGAAGGAAGTGGTGGATTTTATGAAGGAAAAGGAGCTTTGCAGCGTTCTTCATGTTTGCAGGGGCAACTGGAGTAAGAACGAGGGGATCCTTTTAACCGGCTCCTACACGCCGCTGGTTCCTCTGTTTGCCAAGGTACTTCCTTCGGTTCTGGCTCTGGAATACTCCACCAAGAGGGCGGGAGACTTATCCTCTCTTTTGGAAAATGAAGTAATTAGAGAGAATTGTATTTTGGGATTAGGTGTGATAAATCCGAGAATTGATTTGGTAGAATCCGGGGAAAGCATAGTACAACGGGCAGAAGAGGCTTTGCAATATTTGCCCAAGGAAAGAGTATGGTTGAATCCGGACTGCGGCTTTGCTACATTTGCCAATCGTCCTGTAAATGAATTTCCCTGTATTGAGGCGAAACCAAAGGAGTTACAAAGGGCTCAGGAATTTTTACGGAAAAAGGTATTAGGAGGAAGCTTGTGGAAAGCCATGAATATGAAATGCACCATCAAGACTTACGCTATCGTGGCATAGTAAGGCAGGATGGTCGTGTTCAGGTCTATATGCAAAACCATTGTATAGATTCTTCTAAGGAAATGGAGTTTGACAGCAAAAAAGATACGGATACCTCTGTGAACCTTTTCTGTGCAGGCCTGCTTTCCGGAATTCTTCATGGCATTTGCAGTTTTATGAAGAAGGATGAATCCTTTGGAGGATGTGGAAGAAGGGAGGGTGGTTTTAGACCACCCTCTATCCTACTTAGTAAAGGGGTATGAAGAAACCCCTAGAATCTCTAAAATCACCATAGACCTATATTTCTATAGCTTTTTGGAAGAGGAAGAGGCGATAGAACGGTGTAAGGAAGCCTTAAAGAAGAATATTTTGTATCAAACAATTCTTCCCGACGATAGAGATAGAGCTTCGTTACCATAGTTCTCTTTAAAGAAAATCCATTGTAGTGATACGATTTTTGACACAACCCGAGTACTGCATTTTTGCCATGGTCAGAGTAATGTGATTTTTGCCATGGTCAGGGGAATGTGATTTTTGCCATAATCCGGGTATTAGGATTTTTTACAAAACTTGTGCAGTTTAGGCCTCTCATGTTAAAAATGGCAAAGGAAAGGGAGGTCTATTTCCATGAGTGATTATAGAGAAAAGAAGAATGCCCGCCTGCTAATGGCGATACACGGTTTACAGGCTGAGCCTAATCAGCAGTGGGAAGACCGTCTGATGGATGCGTTGAATCATCATACAGAATTTTATGTGCCTATGCGAACTGTGGGAGAAGGTCAGGAAAGAAAGCCTGCCTTTGCCGTAGTAGAGGATAAGGACCACAATCATTTTTATGTTTTGTTTACTTCACAAGAAAAGGCAAAGCATTGGACCAAAGGTCTGGAAACCCATGCCGTTTTAAGCTTCCACCAGGTAGCTTCCATGGCTTTGGGCGACCCCAGAATCTCCGGCTTTGTGATTAATATGAATACCGAAAACTTTATTCTGTGGCGTCAGTTTATCGTAAACTGCTTCCACCAGAATCAAGCCCATTTGATGGGACAGGATCCGGTGCAGGTTTCCGATACTATTGAATTTTCCGACCCGGTAGGAGACACCAAGGAATTGGAAGAGGCTCTGGCAGAGTATATGCGGGATGACCAGAATGTTACGGCCGCATACTTGGTGGGAGCCCGTCAAAATGATAAGGAGTTTAACGTTTGCATCGTAAGTCATGTAGGTAGCATTCAGCCAAGTTTTTCCAACATTTCCGTATTGGGAAGAGATTTTGGCGGAAACACGCCTCTGGCGGTAATGTCTTATCAGAATAAGAAGGCGGAAGATGCGGTGAAGGACAGATTGCCCTTCTACAGAAGACCCTTCGTGCTATAAGCCGGGAAAAGATCCTATATATGATAGAAGATAGAGGAGAAGCAGATATAAAAAGTATTCTTGAATATAAGTATTATGTAATATAGGGTTATCAGACAAAACAGAATAAACATCAGAAATAGAAGAAAAAGCCAATCAGGAGTCCGTTTTTCGGACTCTTTTTGATAGCATAAAGCGGTATTAGATAAAACGAATAAAATAGAACAAAAAAATAAAAAACAAACATTTATTCGAGAATATCTATTTACAAAACAAATGTGCTGTTTTATAATATGGAAAAAGCTAATCCGAAAAGGAAGGAGGAGGAGAAAAATGATGAAGATTACGTTAAAAACCTTTGAGATATTTGTTGCTTGTATGTTGGGCTTTGGACTGGTGGGGATGCTTTCTATTCTTCCTCAGGTAAGGTGGATGGCGTATTTTGCCGTTGTGGCTTCTCTGTTCTTTTTTTATGGCAGATTGAGGAAGAAAAGAAGAGAAGAAGAAAGAAGTGTCAGTTCTATAAGAAGATGGGAAAGATTATTGCCCGTAGGGCTCCATGAAAGTGCCTAGATAGAGTGTAAAGCGTAGCCTTTGTAATAACGCATGATACTTTTGCTTTAAAGTTAGTAAGCATGAGAAATATCGAAATATACATAGAGATTTTTTTAAAGCGGAAAAAGTTCTTGGAAGGTCTTTGAAAAAGAAAAAGTTGCTCGAAGGAGCAACTTTTTGAACTCTTATTCATAATGACTGCCCTGCGATACGCAAGACCTCTTGATTATTCAGCTGTGATTGCTCCGGTTGGGCATGGCTCTTCACAAGCGCCGCAATCGATGCAAGTATCTGGATCTACAACATACTTTGTTAGGGCCCTCAGAAATTGCCTCTACTGGACATACTGCTGCACATGCTCCACAGCTTACGCACTCATCACTAACTACGTGTGCCATAATGGTTCCTCCTTTTTAATGATAAATAGACTAAGTGTAACTTCACCTCCCAGTAAAAGTCCCCATATTCTAAAAGCATTTGTGGAATATTGACAAGAATTTCTCAGAATTCCCTTGTTCAAAAATAAAAACCAGCGGAAAGCATCTGTATTACTTTGTAACTTTCTTAGTATGTACCTCGTTTTTTTATGTTTTAAAAGAATATAGTAAAGAGATTTAAATAATATTCTATTAAGCTGAAACAAATAGTCAAGTAAATACAAGGGTTTTAGAGCTTCTACCAAAGTTTAAAATCAAAAAAATGAATTGTGCTGTTTAGAGAGTTTTATGAAAATAAATGTTGTAAACAGTACATCAGCATTAAGGAGGAAATCATATGTCTAAGGCGAAAAAAGAGACGATTGAAGCAAAAGGGATTTTGCTATTCAAATTTATACTGAAGACTTTAAAAACGACTATATAAGTCTAACGGATATTGCAAGATACAAAAATGTGCATGAACCTAAAGATGTTGTTAAAAACTGGCTAAGAGTAAGAGATACAATTGAATTCCTTGGTCTATGGGAGACTATTCATAATCCTAATTTTAAAGGGGTCGAATTCGACTCCTTTAGAAAGGAAGCAGGATCAAATGCATTTACCTTATCCCCTCAAAGGTGGATTGAAAATACAAATGCGATTGGTATTGTTTCTAAATCTGGGAAAGGAGGAGGAACATTCGCTCATCCTGATATAGCAATGGAATTTGCTTCGTGGATTTCAGCAGAGTTTAAGCTCTATTTAATCCAAGATTACAAAAGACTAAAAGGAGACGAGAATTCTAAGCTATCATTAGGCTGGAATTTGAATAGAGAAATTTCTAAGATTAACTACAAAATTCATACAGATGCAATCAAAGAATATCTCTTAAAAGATCTTACCAACGAACAGCTATCCTATAAGTACGCAAGTGAAGCAGATATGCTCAATGTTGCCTTATTTAATAAAAGAGCAAAACAGTGGCGTGAAGAAAATCCTGACTTAAAGGGAAATATGAGAGACTATGCAAGTCTGAATGAGCTATTGGTTCTTGCAAATATGGAAAGCTATAATGCAATTCTTATTGGTAAAGGTATGGATCAAAAAGAAAGAATGATAGAACTTAGAAAGCTTGCCAGAACTCAGCTGATGTCAATTGAAAAGTTGAACAATACATGTATTAAGAGTTTAGAGGATAAATCAAAGAAATAGAGAGGTCTGTTATGAGATTGGCATTGGAAAATACTCTTATTTCCAATACTATTGCTCTTGTCGATACTAATTGCTTTTCTAAAAATTTATTATAAAAAAGTTAGTGGAATAATTTTGGATATAATATCTTTACCTGACCGATGATGAAATACGTGAGAAGTTCGTGCAGGCGGTGAACAAGCTGCTTTTCCGACAAGGAAGGGTTCTTGCAGATGTCGAGATACTCCGTCAGACAGCTGAGGATACCGCAGGGTTTCAGGGTCGACTTGATGCCATATCCGCTGAAATTGAGGAAGTGAACGGGCAGACGGACGGAAAGATGGTCTTCCGCTTCAAGGTAGGCGTGGAGATAACGTTGAAGGAAAAAGGCACTTAGGGTTCGGAAAGATATCGAGCCTGCCTATTTATTATTATATCTAAAAACTATGATAAAACATAGATAATTGGTATTTTACTATCCTTTGTCTATGTATTAAAAAGAATAAAAATAATACGGAGTATTATTGCTTCACATGGTTTTAAAAACAGTTCAAAATCAGAAAGGAGACATATCCCATGTTAGGAAATCCGTTTACAAACATTGTTCCCCGCAAGATGACCAATGCCGAGCTGGCACAGGCGATTCGTGCAGACCTCGCAGGTGAGCTGGATGCCATCTACGGCTACGATGCACATATCCAGGCAACTGATGATTCGGTAGTCAAGGCATGTCTTGCAGACATCCGTGATGAGGAGAAGGCGCACATGGGCGAGCTGCTCACCCTGCTCCGTTACCTTGATCCCAACGAGGCTGTGCTTTTGAAGTCCGGCGAGGGTGAAGTCCTTGAAGAACTTGAGAAGATGGGCATCAAGATGCCTGAGCCGGAGAAGAAGGACTGAATATTATCGTCCGAAAAACTTTGATGGAGTAAAAATTCGAATATAAAAAAGAGCCACCACATAATGTTGTGACCTCCAAATCGTTAGATTTTTGGTCTCAACTTTTTGGGGGTCGGGTACATAAAGTGATGGCTCTTTTTATACTGGCAATAATTAAAAGTCGGGGATCTCTCCGCTGCTCAACAGGTCGACAGAGCAGAGTCATTTACACAGCCATTTACACTGGCACCAACGCTTCCCTTGATAGATTTAATCTTACAGAGTTTAATACATAACAATTCTCTGTAAGAATAAAACGCTTAATAATAATGACTTATCATAGTTTACGGGAATGATAGAGGATCATATAATGTAAAAAAATCAGATTTTTGAAGGGAATGGATGAAAATGGAACTTCGCTTATTACGATATTTCTACTGTTGCCCGTGAGGGAAACATAACGCGGGCATCGAAAAGTCTGCACATCGCCCAGCCATCGCTTTCAAAGCAGCTGATGGAACTGGAAGCTGAATTAGGAAAGCGGCTGTTTATCCGCAGCAAAAGAGGGGTGACACTCACGGACGAAGGGGTGCTCCTGCGCAAACGTGCCGAAGAAATTCTGATGCTATGTGAGAAGACCAGCCAAGAGATTTCACAGAGCGAGGATATGATCACAGGCGAGATTTCGATTGCAGGGGCACCTTCGTCCATCGTGTCTCAGGCTGTGTCGGCTATGATGAATGCATACCCGCATGTCAGATTTAAATTTCAGAATGGAGATGCCATAAGGATTGAAGAGGAACTGCAGAATGGCCTGCTCGACTTCGGAATCCTTCTGGAGCCTGTCGATATTACCAAATATGAACATATCACCCTTGCGGAAAATGTCGAGCTGGGATTCCTTATGCGCAGTGACTGTCCTTTGGCAAAAAAGGAGTTTCTTACTGCCCGAGATATAGAGAATATGCCGTTGATTCTTCCGAGACGTGAGGGGCTGCAGCGTGAGCTTTCTTCATGGGCCGGTTGTGATATAAATACGATGAACATTGCGGCAACATTTGACCTGTTCTTCAATATCCTGTCATGCTTTGTGGAACAAGGTGACGGATGCGCATTTGTACTGGATACGGCAGTCAATACCGGTGAGAGTAGTTCGCTCTGTTTCAGACCGCTGAAACCGGCAATCAGATGTGAATACGGACTTGCATGGAAAAGATATCCCGCATTCTCGAAAGCACAGGAGAAATTTATCAGTATTCTATCCGAAATACTGGTGAATGGTAGTGATGAGGGGCAATTTCATTAAGCTGATTTAGGATCAGAGTAATAACCTGGATGGTACCTTAAAATTCGTATATTTCTTTTTGCCTGCTTATAAGATAATATTCCACCATCGAATCTGTGTCTGTAATAGGGAGAATGATTTTCCTGTCGGAAATCCTGCTTTGGTCGGAGTAATTCGTGACGAAGAAAGGCATGTCGGTATTTTGTGTCAGTTCCTCCATTGCAAAATCATCTGCCTGGATCAGAAACCTTGAAGCAGGCATCTTTCTGCAAACAAGCTCTGTCCAGAAACCCTATTTCAGAACGCAGAAGGCAGTTGAAGCCATTGATATCATCGAAGCTACAGCTGTCTTGTTTGATTTTACCAGTTCGTGATTAGCGGGAAGGCATATAGACAGCTTTTTCTTCCCGTATTTTACCCAGGATATACTCTCATCCTCCGGTTTCTTTAGAGAAATTCCAATTTCACACGCATTATCGGATATATGCTCAATAATTCTATCCGAATCCAACACAAGCTCAGATGTCAGGGTCATAGACGGATATTTTCCTGAAAGAGATGGTATGAGTGTCCAGAGTGGTGCCGGTGCGCAGGCTTCTATGCGGATGGTGCGCTTAGCCCGGTCAAAGGCTTTTACCACCTGTTCTGCCGAGTCTGCGGCGGCAAGAACGGTTCTCGCATGGGTGACGGCAAGAAGACCGGTGTCGTTAAAGCTGATGCGGTTTTTCTTTTCTCTCAAAAGAGCGGAACGCCGAAATCTTCCTCTATTACCTGCATAGTTCGTGTGATTGTGGGCTGTGAAATATGACATTTTTTTGCTGCTGCGGCCAGAGTACCGCAGTCTGCAAAAGCAACGAATTGTCTTAGATTTTCCAGGTTTAACAAGGGTCTACACCTCCTTTATACAGTCTCAGTATTCATATAATGAAATCCAGTATTCAATATTTGAATTTTACAACAGGTGATTTTTGTTGTAAAGTATGAGCATAAAGAAATTTGAAATTTTGAGAAAAATAAAGCAAAAATAAAACATTTTTTTCAAGGAGGATACAGAATGGATTTCATTAGACTGAATGATAATGTAAGGATTCCGGTGATTGGCTTCGGAGTATTCATGATTCCGAACGATGGTTCGACCTATAGGGCGGTTTTGGAGGCTTTAAAAGCCGGATACCGCCATATCGACGGGGCTGCCGCATATTTCAATGAGGAAGAAGTAGGAAGGGCAATGAAGGATTCCGGGCTTCCCCGTGAAGAGATTTTCCTGACGAGCAAGCTCTGGCTTCAGGACTACGGGTATGAACCTGCAAAAAAAGGTATTGAGAGAAGCCTTCGCCACTTTAATACGGATTACATTGACCTCTACCTGATTCATCAGCCGTACGGCGATGTGCCTGGCGCGTGGAAGGCAATGGAGGAGTATAAGGCTGCCGGGAACCTCCGTTCCATTGGCGTTTCCAATATGACACCGGATATATGGAAAAATTTCATCCCGCAGTTTGACACAAAGCCTTCTGTTAATCAGATTGAGTTTAACCCTTTCACACAGCAGAAAGAAATCAGGAAAATGATGGCAGAGTGCGATACCAAAATAGAAGCATATTTCCCGCTTGGGCATGGGAATAAAGAACTTCTGGAGCATCCTGTCATTGTGAAACTGGCAGAAAAGTACGGGAAGAATGCCGGACAGATCTGCATCCGCTTTGAGGTGCAGGAAGGTGTTGTCGCGCCCCTGAAATCGACCAATCCTGAGAGAATCAGGACGAATCTTGATGTATTTGACTTTGAGCTTACAGATGAGGAGATGGATGAAATAAGGAAGCTCGACACAGGCAAGAGCAGTCACGACCCTGATGCGCCGGGTGTAGAGAAAATGCTTAGAGAGGCATTTGTGATTAAGGAGGAAAGATAAAATGTCTAGGAAACTTGTAACATATTTTTCGGCAAGCGGAGTAACAAAAAGAGTGGCAGAGACAGTTGCAAAGGCGGCTGGTTCAGATATATTTGAGATTATTCCTGCTGAAAAATATACAGATGCCGATCTTAATTGGCAGGATGATAAGAGCAGGAGCTCTGTTGAAATGAAGAATAAGAGTATTCGCCCTGAAATAGCCACCGGCTGCAAGGTTGATGATATGGCAGAAGTGGATACTCTGATAGTGGGCTTCCCTATTTGGTGGTATGTGGCTCCTACTATAATCAATACATTTCTGGAGCAGTATGACTTGAGTGGTAAGAAAATCGTTTTGTTTGCCACATCGGGTTCATCCGGCATGGGAAATACTGTGGCAGAGCTGAAGCCCTCCGCTCCCGGAGCGGAATTCGTGGGAGAGAAGAGACTTGCTGCAAATATATCCGAGGCTGATGTGAAAGCATGGCTTAATACACTTGATATATAAAGAAAACAAAGGCTTGGGAAATCTGACTCCCAAAGCCTTTCAGTGATCAGGAGGACTCAAAATGAGTAATAAGATTGTACAGACAGCAGGCAGGGATGCACTGGGAGAGTTTGCCCCCGACTTCGCACATTTTAATGATGATGTGCTCTTCGGGGAGAACTGGAATAATGAGGATATTGATTTAAAGACGCGATCCATCATTACGGTTGTGGCGCTTATGTCACAGGGCATTACGGATAGCTCCCTGAAATATCATATTCTAAATGCTAAGAATCACGGCGTGTCTAAGGAGGAGATGGCGGCGGTCATTACCCATGTGGCGTTTTATGCAGGATGGCCGAAAGCCTGGGCAGTCTTTAATCTGGCAAAGGAAGTCTACGGACGGAGAGGAGTAAGCGGCTATGAAATATCTGACAAGGAAAGAATTTGAAAAGGTAGATACCTATGGTATCGGTGCACCCAATGACGGCTTTGCGCAGTACTTTATCGGGGAGTCTCTTCATAAAACCGCTAACGAATGTTACGGCAGGAGAATTTCCACTTTTCAATGTGACCTTTTCTCCCGGATGTAGGAATAACTGGCACATCCATCATGCTGATAAGGGCGGCGGTCAGATTCTGATCTCGTCATGCCGGCGAGGGCTGGTATCATGAGGAAGGGAAAGAGGCTGTGGAGCTTCTGCCCGGAACTGTTATCGTGATTCCTGCGAATACCCGTCATTGGCATGGGGCAAAGAAGGACAGCTGGTTTTCACACATATCCATAGAGGTTCCGGGCGAGAACACCAGCAATGAATGGTGCGAGCCGGTAACTGATGAGGAATATGCGAAGCTGGGATAATCACGCTTGCATTACCGTAGTAATCTTATAAAGGCATATGGCAACTATGACACAAACAGGTTTCACATGCCCAGTTTATACAATCTGATAACGATGAAACCACTTAGACACCTCAAGTGGTTTCATCGTTAGATTGTATTGTTGTGGCTAGATTGCAAGATCAAGTAGGACAGTCTGAAATAATTCCTCCGGCGAACTGTAGTGAAAGGATTTTCGGGGAGCTGATTGATCCAGTCCTGGATCTCTCGTATCTGCTCATCCGTAACGACATCAAAAGAACGCCCCTTCGGCAAGAACCGGCGAATCAATGAGTTCTGCTTTTCGTTCAGTCCGCGTTCGTAGGCGGAGTACGGATGAGCATAGTATATGGGTATCTCACTTGTGATGGAGCGAAAAACTTGGCTGAATCGTTCTCCGTACAGCTCTCGGAGTGTTTTTAAACCTTGCTCAACCGCCTGTGTGCTTCTACCGGGTATCTTTATATGTGTCGAAATCTTGTGGTTCGCTCATCCAGTGTCAATCTCCCAATGCCCAAATTCTTCCCGCTGATTAACTACTGCTGCGGATGTCCCTTACGGTGTTGTTTACGTCTGACCTTTAGCGTGAGATCGATGTTTCGAGCTTTTAACAATCCACGCTCAATGAAACAGCCCTTTTCTCCGGCAAGACCGCAAATCGTATCAGGTGCCAGATGCTTTGTCAGTATCTGCTTTACCGCAAAAGACACGAATTTCTTGGCTTTCGGCAGCTTTATGGGGCAATGACTATTTCGTCTTCGATGTTCGTAGACACGCTGTCCCGAATCTCCAAAGTAGCGCGTGTATGGCTCCGGATTCCGTCCTAACTACTATACGGTACCTCTGGCAAGTTCATTATATAAAGTTGATCTTGCAATCTCGACTTCGCGCGCAATGCGACTTTTTGGGAGCTTTAATTGCAGCAGTACTTCAATCTGTGCGCGCTTTTCGCGTGTCAGGTGGAGATATGTCCTATTTGTGGTATACTCGTTCTGGGCCATGGCGAACCTCCCAGTGTGGTGGTGTGTGGTAGCTTCATCATACCACGAGTTCGTCATCGGCTCTTTTTTATTGTCCTAGTTCATCTTACAATCATCTGGGACACCCAGACCTTCGGAATCGGTTGAAAGATTATATGTTTTGTGGTATTATACCATTGCCTTACAAGTAGTTGTAAGGGTTGAGAATTGTTGTCAACAGTTCGCCGAGCAATTCCAATAAGAGTGATCGGGTCAATCTGTCTGAGTAGCAGACCACAGAGGTCAGCACGTAGATGGTGATGATTAAGAACATGAGACAATGTTCCTCCTGCTTGATTATACACTGATTAAGCATTGCACAACTGGATAGCTGGTACTCAAACGCAGCTTTGTCTGTATTTTTGTAACCACGATTATTTGTATACCCATCGGCTAAGGAATGCTATCCTCCGTGCCAATGGGTATTGCAATACATAGGAGAGATATTATCGAAGAGTGGGTTTTTAGACTGGAGACTATCTCCAAGAGCAAGAAGTATTACGCTCATTTTGATTGTCGGACAGATATTCAGAAATCTGCAAAAAAGGTAACGGATCCAGATTGGGTCTCTCATCATGGGTTTTATCCTTTTATTCATTATGAGAAGGATTGCAGCAAATACACTTCCAAAGGGAAAAAGGACAAAAAGAGGGATATCTGTTATGCGTCACATATTGACCGCTGTATCCTGCAGTATTATTGCCATGAGATGAATGAGTTGTATAATACCAGGATCAGAGAGTACGGTATACAGGATGTCCCGGTTGCATATAGATCTGATCTTGGGCTGAACAATATTCACCTTGCAAAGCAGGCATTTGATTTCATAAGAGAAAATCCCAGCAGCTATGTGATGATCGGAGATTTTACAGGTTTCTTTGATAATCTGGATCACGCGTATCTGAAAGGACGATGGTGTCAGTTACTTGGGGTAGATCAGCTTCCGCCTGACCACTATGCAATCTTTAAAAACATAACTAGGTACAGTGTATGGGAACTGAATGATCTGCTCGAACTAAACGGACTGCCAAATACGAGCACAGGAAGGCGCAAGCTGAACGCTCAGCAGACAGTCATTACTGCGGGGCTATATAAAGAAAATCGCTCCCACATACATAAGCACACAGACCCATTTGGAATTCCGCAAGGGTCACCTATCAGTGCTTTACTGGCAAATGTGTATATGCTGGATGTTGACCAGAAGATAAAAAAGATTGTGGTTGAGCATCATGGCAAATATATGCGATACAGTGATGATTTCATCATTGTTTTGCCGGTAGAAGAATCTACTGCTAATAATGCCGTTTCCGCTGTGAATCGGATAATTTCTGACACTCCTGGATTAGAGCTTGAAAGCAAGAAAACGCAGATATATAAGGCGTTGCTACCGGATATATCTAATGTGGGTGAATTGTTCCTGGAGCATCCGGATACATCCAAAAGTGTAATCAATTTCCTGGGATTCACTTTTGACGGAGACAAGGTTACGCTTCGTGCAAAGACGGTGAGTAAGTATTATTACCGAATGTATCGAAAGGCTCACGCAATAGCAAATAATCCTGGTCAGAAGGGAAAGGATCATCTGTACGAAAGGTATTCCGAAAGAGGCGCCAGAGTAGTTGACCAGAAAAAGGAAACTTTTTACATATGTTCAACGAGCTGATAAGATCTTCGGAAAGTCAGAGGAGATCAGACAGCCTGTAAAGAATCATATGGCTAAGATCCGAAAGTCTCTAAAAAGCAGGAAAGAAATAATCGAATTCCTGTTGGTGAATTGGCGTTACGCCAATTAAAAACACTGCGTACGGGAACTTATGAGAACTTACGTGAAACCTACCTTTTTCAAAAAGCCTTTGAAATATAAGGATATGGGAACTTATGGAGATTTACGTGAAAAACCGAAGTTGACTTCCCGACCATGAAGACCCTCGGAAAGAACGCGGGAGAGGCGGAAAAAGGCAGCGGAGGCTGAGGAAGGTTTCTTCACGCCGAATGCAAAGATTGACTTTTCGAAGGTCAAGGTAGAGCCTCTGTTCGAGGAGACCGTAGATTTCGAGACCTTCTCGAAGAGTGATTTCCGCGCGGTCAAGGTAAAGGACTGCAAGGCAGTGCCGAAGTCGAAGAAGCTCCTGCAGTTTATCTTAGACGACGGAACGGGCACGGATCGCACGATTTTAAGCGGCATTCACGCCTACTACGAGCCGGAAGAGCTGATTGGGAAGACACTGATTGCAATCACGAACCTGCCGCCGCGCCCCATGATGGGCATCGAGCCCTGCGGCATGTTGCTCTCTGCCGTCAACAATCTGAAGGACAGTGAGGACAAGGAGCTGCACCTCCTCATGGTGGACAACCACATCCCGGCGGGCACGAAGCTGTACTGATAAATCGAGAATGAATATATAGAGAGAGGTATGCCGAGTCAGAGCAATCTGAGGAGGTGTGCCTCTCTTTTGGTGGGAGAGAACGCGAACTTGATGGTCAGGAGATACATAGCTTTGCTTGTATCGATGTGATGAGAAGGGGAGTACGCTGCTTGTCAGCGTAGCGGGAGGGATAACGACATGGAGCTCTTTCGATTGCCATGAGTCAGTCAGTGCCAGATGAGGCAGAACTGTCATTCAGCGTCACTTCCTATCTGCGTCACTTGCATGATGAGAAATATTTCGGCAAAGGGAAGACCGGAAAGATGAAAGTAAAGGAGCTGATCGGGCAGGAAAAAGGAGCTAAAAAGGTTGAACTCTGGACGGCGGTGGAATACGAGACTTCGATAAGATTGCAAAGAAATACGGCGTGGATTATGCGGTAGTTAAAGATAAGGAGACCGGTCATTATAAGGTCTTTTTCAAAGCTCAGGATACAGCTGCGATCAATGATCTTGTAGCTGATTATACGAAAAAGCAGATGACGATGGGCGCTCGAAAAAGCAAGCGTTCTGGATAAGATTAAGAAGTTCAAGGAAGTCGTGACTTCTATTCCTCGCAAGGTTGCAGAAAAGATAAAGGAGCAGGCACGATGAATACAAAAGTGAAAAAGAAAATCATATTGAACATCCCAGCTATTGCTCTGCTGAAAAAAACTGAAAAACAGATAAAGCCAGAAAGGCGCCCTTGAACATATCAAGTTGGTGGCATTGATGGAGAAGTGAGACATATTGTCTATAGCTTAGCAGAGTTACAGATTTCAATAACCTTTCTTTTTTTCATGCTACTGGAAAAACGTCTTCTTGAATTTGCTTGAAGATATAGTCGGTTGCGTCATTTATTGATGAATCTATTGAGGTGGCATTTGCTGGCAAATCATAGAATTTCAACGCAGATTCATTCTGATCAGCGACTAACTCGAATACATCAAATAACGATATCTGAGATAAATCGCAAGACAGAGTTGTGCCACCGGGACCTGGTTTGGAGCTGATATAATTCTTTTTTGTTAGGTCTAGCATAGTGTAACGGATAATAGAAGGATCAGCGCCTGTATGCTCGGCGATAAAATTGCTGGTGATTTTTATTTTTTGGTCATTATAAAGATAGCAAATACATAGTATTTGCAGAGCCAACGTGTATTTTGTTGGAAATTTCATGGTAAAAACCTCCTGGATAATTTGGGATGATTGTAAAATCAGGTTGAACAGGTAAACTGAAAAGTCCATAAAGCATCTCTTTGGTAGAATGTATGTGCTCAATCATCATTCACAAAGAGAAGACCCTATGGATCAAGTACATTCTACAACTGAACACAGGAAGGGTAAACATCTTTCATTTGAAGAACGTGTTGTCATGCAAACTCGTCTCAAAGATGGATGGACACCCAACAGAATCGCCGGAGAGTTAGGTTGCGCGCCAAACACCGTTCGTAACGAGATCAAACGCGGTACCGTCACTCTTTATAGGGGCAACATCTTCCGTTACAAGGCGAAAGTCGGGCAGGCCTCCTACGAGAAGAATCGTGAAGCTTGTTGCCGTCACTATGATCTTTTTGAAAAGAGCGCTTTCATCTCTTATGTAGAAGAGCACTTCTTTGAAGACGAATGGTCGCTGGATGTCTGTGCCCACCGCGCTCTGAAGGATGGAACGTTCACCAGAGAGCAGATTGTCTGCACGAAAAACGCTTTTACGGCTACGCAGATCTTGGGATTCTGAACATCAGAAACATTGATCTTCTGGAAAAAGCTGCATCGCTCACCCAAAACAGCACGAGTTGGCGAAAACAAGCGAGTTCTGGGCAGAAGCATCGAGGAACTACCAGCCAGCATCGAAGATTGTACGGAGTTCGGACACTGGGAGGTGACCTGGTCATCGGGTCAAAAAAGCGGTAATGATGACGCACTACTTACTATGATTGAACGGAAGACCCGCGAATACTGGATGATCCGCATACCGCCGCGATCCGAACGGGAGTCATGGAAGCGCTTCGGGAGGCCAGATCCCAGTACGACGAACACTGGGATGATGTCTTCAAGACGATCACCACGGACAACGGCTCCGAGTTCTCACTGTTGTCTGGACTGGAGGACCTGATCCGCAGATTCATCCCTCGAGGGTTGCAGGATCGACAGCTTCACTGACGAGCAGATCTGCCAGATCGAAATCTGTGCAATAGCCTTCCGAGGAAGATACTCGGTTACAGTCCCCCGGATGAGCTCTTTTGAGAACGAACTGGACAGGATATACACCGTGGTCACGTAGCATTCGATAGCACAGGCTGACTGCCCGTCAAGGCAACCTCTGAAGAGCCGTCTGAGGCGGCCTTGACTGTCTGCTCGCTCTGTGCTTATGAACACATAAGAGGAATGTAACCATTCCTCCAGGATAACCATCCTGTGTGCTTAGGACTTATTCAACTGTCAATGTTCAACTTGTTATTGCAATTTGCGTCTGGATAATTTGTGATTAAATTTCACAAAAACTATTGCACTGCACAATAGTCTGTGGTAAAATAATCACAGACTCATTATGCAGCGGGTTCCCAAGAATGCAAGGGAGAAAGGAAAACCATGAAATTAAAAGTATTAGAAACAAGCTTAAATCTACGTATTGAAAGGGGCAAAGGGATTGATGCTTATCAGCATGATGAAGAGGTGGGAAGGATCCAAAATTCTTTCCATGCGGATATAATTTGCAATGTCGAAGATGAGGCTTGCAAAGATGAGGGGTATAGAGAGCAATTGAAGGATTACAGACCTATATTTGGGTTGGAAGATGCACAGCAGCGAGGAAATTCAGTATATGTAAAAACTTGCCATAAAGCAGAAAAGATAAAAGTAATGACCGAGCCGCATTTACTACATGTGAAGATATATTTTGAAGAAGATTATCTTAATCTTATTGTTTTTGAGAATATTGGTAAGTGATGGTTCCCAGGAAGATTTCAAGGATAGAAAAAAACAATTTGAAAAGGTAGTTAGCTACCTGGAATCTATAGAGGATAAACACAATGTCATTTTAACTGGCGATTGGAACCATGGGGTAATTAATGATGATGGAAGATACGAAGAAGATACAGGAAGGTACTATTACAACTACCAATATATAGTTGGTTGTTTAAGCGAGCATAAAATGTTGCTGGCTCAGATAAAAGGCTATTCGTTTAAGGGTTATATGAAAATTGATCATATGGCGGTTTCTGATGATGTCAGAATCTGTAAGATAGAGTATGTTGATGCTTTTAAAAATCTGGATGAGGGTATCGGAATACCTGATCATAAACCCATTCTTGCAGAAATAGAGTTGAGCTCAAAGGAGATGAAACATGATAAATAAAACAGTAGCGTTTAAGAAATTCATAGAATATCTTAACAGCTATAATATCAAGTATTGGCAGGATTTTGATGAAGGCACAATAAGACTAACTATGAGATACGAGGGAATGGAGAACGCTCCTGAACGGGCTGTAGAATCCTGCATCTGGTTTCGTGACGGTAGGGCAGAAGTAAAGGTTTATTATATGGAGTCAGCATCTAAGATCATAAAGGATAGTGAACATTTGATGGAGTTCTATGAGCTATTGAACTATATCAATGCAACGTTCTTTCCGCGTACCGGAGATGGAGTCGGGCAGGGTTTGTATGATTCACAGTATCTGTATCTGGGAAGATTATATAAAACAGAAGATGGTTATGACGATCTCACATATACAATGGTTATCCCGTATGACTTTTATGAACTTACGCCTATCGAAACAGCAGACTTTCTAACAATGACCTGCCCGGACTATCTTAATAGGTTAAGCATCGGGATATTTGATTTACTGCTTGGAAAAATCAATATTGAGGAAGCAAAGAGAAACATAGAAACACAGTTTTCAGAGTAAAAAGGTGTTTCCATAGAACATCGGTTGTAGAAATGCAGCCGATGTTTTTATGCTCAAAAACCGGAAGATTGCTTACCTAAAGTCAGCGGATTGCGGACGAAATGTGAACTGATATGAACTACAAAAAAATGTAAGGCAGTTACAAAAGCAGCGCGCAGCCGATGTGACTCAATTTCAGTTTAGGAGGCGAGATGAGCACGAAGGCAAATATTTATAAGGAACACGGAAAGTCCTCATCGAAGGAAAGGATAGATCTGATCTACACCAGTCATCCTCAGTTCGAGAACATCATCAAAAGGCTATCAGTCAAAAGCTGATATACGAGATCGAAGCCGAACAGGAATACAACCGGCGAAACGAACAGGGTGAACTTGGTGTAAGAATACAGAAGATGGGGCATTACAGTGATACCACTGCCAATCAGGCGGTAGCACATGTGATGCTGGAACAGGCACTTGATTGTGAGGAGCTTTCCGATTCCGCATTAAAGGATGTTATGAACAAAGATGAGGTCATTCAGAAGCACAGAGTGCTGAGGATGATGCGAAGGGAGTACCGGTGCTTTAACGGTCAACTCCAGATGCTGAGCAAAGAGAACAGGGAGATCATCATGCCGTACCTGATGCATGAGAAGAATACCTGGTGCGAGCCGGTAACTGATGAGGAATATGCGAAGCTGAGATAATCACGCTTGCATTACGGAGGTTGCTAACGATTACTTGACAGGAACTTTTAGAACACACTGGGGAAAAAACCATAGCCGAAAATCGGGGAATCCAGTATACTAAAGTCCTATGATTTTAAATATTTCTAATCTAAGTAAATCCTATGTAGGGACAATCAGTATTAAAGGAAGTATCTTTTTCATCTTGAGGAAAAAGGAAAAAGGCAGCCATTGTGGGAATCAATGGTTCAGGAAAAACTACGTTACTCCGCTGTATTCTGGGAATTGAGGAGGCAGATGAGGGGGGGATTGCATTTTCCAAAGATAAAAAGATGGCTTACCTTGCGCAGCAGCACGCGGATATGGAGCAGGAGGACGAAGAATACGAGTCTCTTTCCGGAGGGCAGAAGACCAAGAAAAGACTGGAAGAAATCCTTATGGAGAAGCCCGACCTTTTGATTTTGGACGAGCCGACAAACCACTTGGATATCGGCTCTATTCAGTGGCTGGAAAAGGTCCTAAAGCGCTATGACGGGGCTGTTCTTTTGGTGTCCCATGACCGATACTTTTTAGATAAAATCGTAACCAAGGTGATTGACCTGGAGCGGGGCAAGGCTCGGATGTACCAGGGAAATTACACCGAATATGTGGAAAAAAAGAAAATGATTCGAGAGGCGGAAAGAAAGGCCTACGAGAATCAACAGGCGGAAAATCAAACATCAGGAAGCGGTTATCGAAAAAGCTAAAAGCAGTTCAACCGAGAAAAAGCATTAAGAGGGCAGAGTCTCGAGAAAAAGCTTCTGTCCAAGGTGGAGCGACTGAGCAACCGGAGGATTTGCAGAATGAGATGCGACTTTTGTTTATGCCAAGGGAAGCCTCCGGAAATGACGTCTTGATTGCGAAAGATTTAGGAAAAAGTTTTGATGGAAAAAGGCTGTTCTCCCATGGGACTTTTTCCATTCAAAGAGGAGAGCATGTGGCAGTCATCGGAGATAACGGTACCGGCAAGACCACCCTTCTAAAGATTTTAAATGGCTTGATTCAGGCGGATGAAGGGAGTTTCGTCTGGGCTCCAAAGTGAAGATTGCCTACTATGATCAGGAGCATGCCGTTCTTCATATGGAAAAAACCCTGTTTGATGAAATTCAGACACTTATCCTGATATGAACAACACCCGGGTTCGTAATGTACTGGCGGCCTTTCTTTTTACCGGAGATGATGTGTATAAAAAAGTGGGTGACCTTTCCGGTGGAGAAAGAGGTAGAGTGAGCTAGCAAAGCTTATGCTTTCCGATGCAAACTTCCTGATTCTGGACGAGCCTACCAACCACTTGGATATTCAGGGAAAAGAAGTTCTGGAAGAAGCCATCCGTAACTATGAGGGAACGGTTTTATATGTTTCCCATGACCGATATTTTATTAACCGAACAGCCACCAGAATCATGGAGCTTTTTTCCAATCGTTTTGATAATTATATCGGAAATTACGACTATTATCTGGAAAAGAAGGAAGACGTCAGAAGCTATGGAGACAGCCTTCAGAAAGATGTAGTACAAAAACACTTGGGTAGACCCTGAGGAATTAAAGAAAGCTCAGGAAAAAGAAGCAGCCAAGCAGGATTGGGCATCTCAGAAGGAATTTGCCGCAAAGAAAAGAAAATGGGAAACCAGCCTAAAAAAGGCGGAAGAAGAAATCGCTCGCTTGGAAGAAAAAATCACGGAACTCTCCACCGCTATGGAAGAAGTGGGAAGTGATGCAGGCAGGCTGATGGAGTTGCATAAAGAGCAGGAAGCCGCAGAAGCCTCCCTACAGGAGCAATATGCCATCTGGGAAGAAAGCTCCTTGGCATTAGAAGAGCTAGAAGAGGGATAAGGGACTGTAAAACTTCAGAATAGAGCAGGATAGTTTTTATGCAGTATAGGTCTAAAATCGGGGCACGCTCTCGTTAAGTTCGCCTAACGGGTAGGGATACTAAGCGAAAAACTTCATTCTATTCGTTTTTTGCAAGAGCATGAAAAAGTTTCACATTGTATTGCATTTGTTTGCAAAAGTGATATAATCCCTATAAGAAAGCAGGGAGGTGAAAACCATGGCAAAAACGGCGAATATCAATGTCCGTATTGATCCGGAAACAAAAGCGAGTGCGGAACAGTTATTTTCAAGCTTTGGAATTACCGTAACCGATGCCATCAATATTTTTCTTCATAAATCACTGATGGAGGGAGGACTTCCTTTTGAAATGAAACAGCCTCGTTTCAACTTGGAAACGGAAATGGCGATGGAGGAAGCAAAGCTCATTATGGCAGGAAAAATTCCCGCCAAGCGTTATGCCTCGGTACACGAATTATTGGATGAGCTGGAAACGGACGGTGAATAATGCTAGATCTTGTAACCACAGGTGCCTTTCGCAAGGATTTGAAACTTGCAAAAAAACGAGGCTATGATCTGTCTTTGCTTGAAACGGTACTAAATACTCTTTTAGAAGAAAAAACCTTAGATCAGCGTTATCACGACCATGCTTTAACCGGAAATTATATCGGGTTTCGGGAATGCCATATCCTGCCGGATTGGCTGCTTATTTATGCAGTAACTAAATCACAACTGATTCTCACAGCTTCAAGGACGGGGACGCACTCCGATTTGTTTGGGAGATAGGGTACATCTGTTTTGGCAGATGTACCTTTTATATTAGCCCGCCTTACTCTACATCCTTCATACTCAAGGAAATCTTCTTCCTGGCCACATCCACAGACAAGACCTTCACCTTCACAATATCCCCAAGCTTAACCACATCCAAAGGATGCTTTACAAATTTCTTAGAAAGGGCGGAGATATGCACAAGGCCATCCTGATGCACCCCGATATCCACAAAGGCTCCGAAGTCAATGACATTTCTCACGGTTCCCTGGAGAACCATACCTTCTTTTAAATCTTCCAGTTCCAGCACATCCTCTCGAAGGATGGGGGCGGGGAACATCTTCTCTGGATCTCTTCCCGGCTTTGCCAATGCCTCAATAATATCCTTTAAGGTGTATTCTCCTACAGAAAGCTTCTGATCTACGCCCTTTAATCCACCGGGGAGGGCGGAAAGGATTTTTCCCATTTCTTTTCCTTTTCCGGAGAGGAGTTCATTTTCCGCACTTCCCGCCAATGCCAGCATTTCCTTAGCCACGCTGTAGGACTCGGGATGCACGGAGGTCATATCCAAAAGCTCTTTTCCTCCGCGGATTCTGAGGAATCCGGCACTTTTGCTCAAAGTACTTTCTACCTAACTTAGCCACCTTTAAAAGCTCTTTTCGGGACTTAAAGGCACCGTTTTCTTCTCGAAAAGCCACAATGTTTTTGGCAATGGTCTTGCTGATTCCGGAAATGTAAGATAGGAGAGAGGCGGAGGCGGTGTTTAAATCTACTCCTACTTTATTTACACAGTCTTCCACCACCTTGTTTAACTGCTCGGCCAGCTTGCTTTGGTTCATATCGTGCTGATACTGCCCCACACCAATGGACTTGGGATCGATTTTTACAAGCTCCGCCAAGGGGTCTTGCAAACGTCTCGCCATGGAGGTGGAGCTCTTTCTCCCACATCAAAAATTAGGGAACTCTTCTGTAGCAGCTTGCTGGCAGAATAAAACAGAGGCTCCCTGCTTCGTTGACAATCACATACTTTACAGGGCTCTTTTGCTCTTTCAAATAGTCGGAAATCACCTTTTCCGATTCTCTGGAGGCGGTTCCATTTCCCAAAGCAATAATATCCACATGGTGCTTTTGAATCAGTTGGTGAATCTTACCATAGACTCCTTCACCTGATTTTTAGGGGGAGTGGGGTAAATGACGGTGGTATCCAGTACCTTTCCTGTGGCATCCACCACGGCGATTTTACAACCGGTACGAAAGCCCGGATCCCAGCCCAGCACAACCTTTCCGGTAATGGGCGCCTGCATCAAAAGCTGCTTTTAAGTTATCGGAGAAGACCAGGATACCTCGTCCTCTGCCTTTTCTGTTAAAATGTTTCGGATTTCCGTTTCAATGGAGGGGGCAATCAGGCGCTTGTAGGAATCGGCGATAGCTTCCTCAAGATAAGGCCTAGCATTTTGCCTTTCTTACTGACTTGCAACTGCTCCTCTATATAATGAAGGATTTCTTCTTCCGGAAAAACGGAGCTTTACGCTGAGAATTTTTTTCTTTTTCCCCACGATTCAAGGCCAGAATACGGTGCCCCGGAATGGATTGCAGCTTTTCCTCGTAAGAGAAGTAATTTTCATAGGTCTTACTCTCCGGTGTTTCTTCCTTTTCCTTTAGAGAGAGCAAATGAAGCCCTCCTTCAGGCTCTTGTTTCGAATCCATTCTCTTAAGCGGGCATCCTCGGAGAAGTCCTCCGCCAAAAATATCCTTGGCGTAGTTTAAGGCATCCGCAGCAGTAAGCACTTCTTTTTCCGGGGAAATGTACTTTTCCGCCTCCGCTTCCGGATTTTCACAGGGTAAAAGAAGAGCCTTAGCCAGTCCTTCCAGTCCCTTTTCTCTGGCAATCATGCCTCTGGTTCTTCGCTTTGGTTTATAGGGAAGGTACAGTACCCTCCAGACGAACGGCGGTATCTGCGCCAGAATTTCCTTTTTTTCAATTCCTCCGTTAACTTTTCCCTGCTCCTCAATGCTATGGAGAATACTTTCTACGTTCTTCCAGCTTCCGAAGATACTGGAGCTTTCTCCTCAAGATTTCTCAGCTCTTCATCATTTAAACCGGAGGTCAGCTCCTTACGGTACCGGGCAATAAAGGGGACGGTATTTCCCTCATCCAAAAGCTGTACCGCTGCCTCTACCTGTTTTTTCTTTAAGGACAAATCCTCGCTGATTTTCTGAATAATATCCATATTTTTCTGTTCTTCTCCTTTTTGACTTCCTTTCCCTTGCAGGATGCTGTCCTATGCATTAGACTCTGCTATCCTTCTATTAAGGAAGAAATAGCTTTTTACCATTCCAAAAACTAGTTCAAAAATTCTGCCTAAGTATACAATAGCTTTGTTTTTTGTGAAAGAGAATCCCGGAGATTTTCCCGAAGCCCGAAGCAGAAAAGGTACCCGGGAATAAATCGATTATATGTGTTTTCTGAGCAATCATACGTATTTTCCTGAGGAACCATACGCATTTTCCTGAGTGCGATAGAAAAACTGTTCACAGCGTTATACTGTAAAAGGAAAAACTGTTCACGGCGTTACGCTAAAAAAACTTAAGTTTGAGAGAAGGGAAAGGAGATTCTATGGAGTTTCGGAAAAATCGGAGAGGATTATGTGGTACGTTTAGACAGGGGAGAGGAAGTGATGGATGTCTGACAAATCTTTGTGAGAAGGAGGGCATTGCCTTAGCCAGCATTTCAGGAATCGGTGCTCTGATTGTATGGAAGTGGGACTTTATAATGTTTCCGAGAAGAAATATTATCCCAAGGAGTTTACCGGGGAAATGGAAGTTACCTCTTTAGTCGGCTCTGTAACGGAAAAGGACGGAAAGCCCTATCTGCACATCCATGCCAATGCCTGTGATGAAGAGCTTAGAGGCATTGGAGGACATTTGAAAAAATGCAGAATCTCCGGAACGGGAGAAATCTTCCTTCATACCCTGCCCGGCAAGGTGGGAAGACAGGAAGACTTAAAGGGACAGACCGGACTGAATGTTTTTTCGTTTGAATAAATCTTTGCGAAAATGGTTTCATCATTGTTCCATAAAGTTTTCAAGAGGAAAAGTGGCTTTCTTCATTCTATTCTGTATGGGAAGAAAAACAGCTGAAAGTGCTGTTAGAATTGACTAACCCCGTGTTCTTATGGGAAACTCTTAAGAGCAGTGAGGGAGTAGCATACGCGAAAGCGCAACAAGTCAACATACTGGCGGGAGAGCCTGGCTTGTTTTAAAATGCGAGACTCATGTATAACGCAAGCTATACATGGAGTCTGTCATAAGATTTTTAAGGTATAGCGAGCAATCGTTATACCTTTTTATTCTTAACGAGTATCCTCGGTGAAGTACAGGAAAACCTCGTTGCATGGGAGTAGTGTAGAAGAATCGCATAAACAGGATTCGACTTGGGTTGAGAATCAGAAGTCAAAAGTCAGGAGATTTATGAAGTTTATTATCAACAGTATTTTTATTGGGGAGCAGGGTTGGCTATGGATGCGGTAACGGTTTCCATGACAAACAGCCTAGCGGAAAAAGAATGCAGGAAAAAGAAGAGGTGGTCATTGCAGGAGTATACGGCTTCTTCCAGTTTTTTTGATGCCACTTTTGGGCTGGATTATGGTACATTGTTTGTTGCAGTATTTTCAGAAGCTAGAAAGTTTGATTCCTTGGATTTCTTTAGGACTTCTACTCTATATCGGTGGGAAAATGCTGCTTGCCGGTATTCAGAAAAAGGAGGAAGAAGCGGAATCCATTCTGACAAAGAAAGATTTACTGCTTCAGGAATCGCCACCTCTATCGACGCCCTTTCTGTGGGCTTTACCATCGCCCATTTTACTTTGACGGAGGCGGTTCTGCCTTCTTTGATTATCGGAGGGGAAACCCTCATCCTTTGCTACTTTGCCATCGGTATCGGGAAAAAATGCGGAACGATACTTTCCAATAAGGCGGAAATTCTGGGTGGCGTTATATTGATTTTGATTGGGCTGGAGATATTTTTCTTTTTAAAGAGGTTTAGTAAAATGGAAGAAGCGAAGACAAAAAAATAAAAGAAAGTTTAGCGGAGGAGGATCCCTTTGCAAAAGCGCTTCTTTCCTGGTATGACGAAAAACAGGCGGATTCTTCCCTGGCGAGAGGAGCCGGGACCCTATCACACCTGGCTGTCCGAAATTATGTTGCAGCAAACCAGAGTGGAGGCGGTGAAAGGGCTATTATGCCCGCTTTCTATCGGCACTTCCGGAAATTTCGGACCTTGCGAATGCGGAGGAGGAGAAGGTTTTTAAAGCTCTGGGAGGGACTGGGCTATTATTCCCGGGCGAGAAATCTGCAAAAGGCGGCGAAGAAGATTATGACGGAATACGCCGGGGAAAATGCCGAATAGCTTTCAGGAATTAAAGAAGCTTCCCGGCATCGGAGAATATACCGCCGCTGCCATTGCCTCCATTGTTTATAAGGAAGAAATTCCGGCACTGGATGGAAATCTGCTTCGGATTTTTGCTCGTTTAACAAGTTATCCCAAGGTGGTGCTGGAGCCGGAGGGAAAGAAGCTTACTTTTTCTTATTTTTCAGGAGAAAATGCAGGGCATTGACCCGGGGATTTTAACCAGGCGCTTATGGATCTTGGCTCCGGAGTTTGTCTTCCCTAAGGGGAGATTGCTTGCAAGTGCTGTCCTTTGGAAGCCTTTTTGTAGCAGTGCCAAGGTCGGGGAATCCTATGGACTACCCCAAGCTTCCGGAGAAAAAGAAAAGAAAAGTGGAGCAGTACAGCATTTTCCTGATACGGCATCAGGAGGAGCTTATGTTGAAGAAACGGGAAAATAAAGGCCTTTTGGCAGGGCTTTACGAGTTTTATAAGCTGGAAGGGCATTGCTCGGAGAAGGAAGCCTTGGAAGTGGTGGAAAAGCTTTAGGCTTACGTCCCTTTGTGAATCAAAGCTTTTAGGTGAGGCAAAACACATTTTCACCCACAAGGAGTGGGAAATGATAGGCTATGAGGTCTATTGCGGAGACTTTCAAGAAGAAGGACGGCAAGAGGAAAGACGGCAAGAAGAAAAGGCCGTCATTTTAAGAGAAAGTTTGATTCCGGAGGAGAGCGGCAAAAGCTAAGAGGACTTGGGAAAAACAGGGCTATCGCTTTCTATAGTAAGGAAGAAACTCACGGAGAACTCAGCATTCCTCTGCATTTGCCTACTATAAGCAGTTTTTATAAATTTGGCAGAGTGAAATTTAGCTTCGAAAAAGTGATTTAGGAGCTTACAGCCAAAGAAAGGAGGGAAAGGTGAAAAAGTACATGGAGCTTTACCGGGAAATGCGGCAGGACATTGTGGAAGGTCGCTACGGTTTTTCGGAACGCCTGCCCTCCAAGCGCTATCTTTCCGAGGAACGGGCATTTCCCTGATTACGGTGGAACATGCTCTGGCACTTTTGGAGGAGGAAGGGTATATTGAGGGGAAGGAACGAAGCGGTTATTTTGTTTCCTATCAGGAGGGAGACGTTTTTCCTGTCAGCAATAAGGAAGAGGAAGCCGGTTTTATAGATTATTTTAAAAGAAAAACCGCTGTTTCAAGGAGCAATGTCTTACCCCACCATTGCGAAAGCGGTGCGGAGAGCCATGAGTAAGTATCAGGAGGAGATTCTGGAAGCCTCCGAAATGCAGGGGAAGTATTTTTTGAGAAGAGCGCTGAAGGAATATTTGCGAAGAGGACGGGGAATCTTTGTGGAGGAAGAGCAAATGATTCTGGGGGCCGGAGCAGAGAATCTCTATGCCCTTCTGGCGCAAATCCTGGGAGAAGAAAAGCGCTTTGCCGTGGAATCTCCTTCCTATGATAAGATGCAAAGGATTTATGAAAGCCATGGCATTCAGCTGGAGCTCCTCCCTATGGGAAAGAACGGCATTGAAAGTGCCGCTTTGCAAAAGGCAAAGGCCAAGGTACTTCATGTGACGCCCTTCCATAGCTACCCTACGGGGATCACGGCGGATGCCTCCAAAAGGCGGGAATATCTGGACTTTGCCCATAGAAACGGGGCGGTTATCATTGAGGATGATTATGACTCCGAGTTTTCTCCCCTGGGCAAGCCGGAGGATTGTCTCTTTTCCATGGAAGCCGGGGAAAATGTCTTTTACATGAACAGCTTTTCCAAAACCATTGGCCCGGCCTTTCGTATGGCGTATCTTTTGCTGCCCAAGAAAAACTTGAAAGAAAATCTGGAGAAAATCTCCTTTTACTCCTGTTCCGTGCCGGTGCTGGAGCAGTGCATCCTTACGGAGCTTTTGGAAAGCGGAGAGTTTGAACGGCATATCAATAGGGTGAGAAGAAGCAGAAGGATAAGAAAAAAGAGTAGGGAAGAAGAATAAAGAAGCAATCAGGAATATTGCAAAATAAAAATGACGAAGGTATAAAGAATACTGCAAAGTCATAATGATGAAGGTGCAGAGAGTAAGAAGGCAAATCTTATAAAAAGGATTTAGGGTGAAAAATGGGAAAAGCATGGACTTTTTGTTACGGATATTGAAACAGTATCATATCGAATGGATATGGTATCTCAGTAAGGAAATGAGTTACCTCATCTTTTTGTGGCAGGCATTTTTGCCATAGACCAGCTTTTTAAACATGCCATAGACGAAGAGCCGAAGGAAAAATTTTCCCCAGAGATTTACCCGGCTCCAAAGGTCTTGTGCAGATACGAAGAGCCCATAATCCGGGATTTTTCCATGGGAAGACTTGAGAAAGTATCCGAAGCTGGTAAAGACCTTGTCCTTGCTGGCTACCCTTTTCCTGATTTTTGCCTTGCCCTATATGAGTATTCTTCTGGGGACGGTTTCTTTTTGCAAAAATGGGGTACCGCCATGGTCATCGGCGGGGCGTCCTCCAATACTTATGATCGACTGATTAAGGGAAAGGTGACAGACTATATCAATGTTCGTGTTCCCTTTTTGAAAAATGCCATCATTAACATAGGGGATATTGCCATTTATTTTGGTGGCATGCTCTATGGAATCGGCGTGATATTCGACCTTTTAAAAAAATAAATAAGGAGAATGGTATAGAAGGAGTGAAATACTGACCGAGTAGTATTTTGCCCTTATTTTTATTCATAACGAGTATCGTACGCAAATCAGCGATATCTCGTTTGTATAAAAAAATATAGAACTAAATTGTACGAAAAGAAAAAGCATAAATAATAGTGGAATAAATTTCTTTTTGAAAAATAATAGTAGAAAAAAACCCTAATCATTTTTGTTAAAAATGGGGAAAACAGCAGGAGAAAAATCCATGAGTTTTTGACAAAATTTATGGTTTCACGAGGGAGGAAGATATGAATACTATGTTTATGCTGGTGCCCGTATTGGGCGTATTGGGTCTTTTGTTCGCTTTTTCAGGCACAGAAGATTCAGAAGGAAGATTCCGGTAACGAGAGGATGAAGGAAATTGCCCATGCGATTGCAGAGGGTGCACAGGCTTTCTCTTCGCGGAATACAAGATTCTTCTTTTTGTTTGTAGCCTTTTCCTTTGCATCGGTTTAGGAACAAGAAGCTGGCTTAGCGGAGCGGCTTTTGTCTTCGGTGCTTTGCTTTCCACATTGGCAGGATATTTTCGAATGCGTTCCGCAACCGCAGCCAATGTTCGTACTGCAGAGGCGGCAAGACAGTCCGGAATGAAGAAGGCTTTTATCCATTGCCTTTTTCCGGCGGTTCCGTAATGGGAATGTCCGTGGCAGGCTTCGGTATTTTCGGTTTGGGACTTTTCTATTACTTCACGAAGGACGTAGGTGTGCTTTCCGGATTCTCCCTGGGAGCTTCCAGCATTGCCCTTTTCGCCCGTGTAGGTGGAGGAATCTATACCAAGGCAGCCGACGTTGGAGCAGACCTTGTAGGTAAAGTTGAGGCGGGAATCCCTGAGGATGACCCCAGAAATCCTGCGGTTATTGCGGACAATGTAGGAGATAACGTAGGTGACGTTGCTGGAATGGGAGCTGACCTTTTCGAGTCCTATGTAGGTGCTTTGGTTTCTGCTATGACTTTAGGCGCACTGGCTTTTTCAGGATAAAGGGAATTGCCTTTCCTCTGCTTCTTGCAGGATTATCCTTACTGGCTTGTATCTTAGGAAGCTTTTCCGTAGTTATGATTGGTGGAGAGGATCCCAGTAGGTATTAAAGACTGCCAGCTACTCTGCTGCAGTGGCAGTTATTGTTTTTGCTTTTGGACTTTCCAATTATTTCTTCGGAGATTTCCATGCGGCTTTGGCTGTTACAGCAGGATTGATTGCAGGATTATGCATCGGTGCCATTACCGAGTATTACACATCCTCCAGCTATGCTCCTGTAAAGGAAATTGCGAAGCAGTCTGAAACCGGATCCGCTACCAATATCATTTCCGGTATGGCTATCGGAATGCGTTCTACCGCTATTCCTATTTTATTGATTTCCGTAGCAATTTTTGTATCCTTCAGTCTTTTGGGACTTTACGGTATTGCTTTATCCGCTGTAGGTATGCTTTCCACAACGGCAATCACCGTTGCGGTAGACGCTTACGACCAATCGCGGACAATGCAGGGCGGTATTGCGGAAATGGCAGGTCTGGAAGAGGGCGTTCGTAAGATTACCGACCAGCTGGATGCTGTAGGAAATACAACAGCGGCTATGGGTAAGGGATTTGCTATCGGTTCCGCGGCTTTAACAGCTCTTGCTTTATTTGCTTCCTATGCAGAAGCTGTACAGTTAAAGAGCATCAATGTTTTGGACAGTAGGGTATGTATCGGACTCTTTATCGGTGCTATGCTTCCCTTCCTTTTCTCTGCATTTACCATGAGCTCTGTAAGTAAGGCAGCCTTTGCCATGATTTCAGAGGTTAGAAGACAGTTTAAAGAGAAGCCGGGCATTATGGCAGGAACAGATAAGCCTGACTATAAGACCTGCGTAAGTATTTCTACCCGTGCGGCTTTAAGGGAAATGATTGTTCCCGGTGTACTGGCTGTTATTGCACCGCTGGCTATCGGATTACTTCTCGGTGCAGAGGCTCTTGGCGGACTTTTGGCAGGATCTTTGGTTTCCGGTGTTATGATGGCAATCTTCATGTCCAACTCCGGTGGAGCATGGGACAATGCTAAAAAGTACATTGAAGAAGGTCACAACGGCGGAAAAGGCTCTGAAACCCATAAGGCTGCGGTTGTAGGAGATACTGTAGGAGATCCTTTCAAGGATACCTCCGGACCTTCCATCAACATTTTGATTAAGTTGATGACCGTAATTGCATTGGTATTTGCTCCGCTCATTATGACTCTTGGCGGAATTTTTATAAAAGTGCTATACTATGAGGAGTATTCTTTATAAGTTGTTTATAAAGATAGGACAAAAGTGGCTAAAAATACTCCGATAGTTAAAAAATACTTTTGTGAAAAAGAACGAAGTATTTCTGAGACTTTTGGGAGAAGAGAGGGATGCTTTTAAAAACAGAAAAAGCATTGTCAGATACAATAGCCATTTATCCATTTCTGTGGATAGGTGGCTTTTGTTTTTAACGAGTATCGCCGGTAAAGCCTGCGTTATAGCGTCATTGACAGGGATAAACAAAGTAGTCCTGTGCTTTTTGTAAGTATTTTTGGAGAAAATGCGGATTATTCCTTCGGAGTAGCTAGCCCCATAGAAGAGGAGGCTTCGTATGAAAATCAAAATTGGCTTAGTGCCAAGACTGATCATTGCCATCATTTTTGGGTATTCTTGTTGGTCAGTTTTTCCCTGTTGTGGTTCTGTAGAGGTATCGTTACTCTTTCAGGCGTGTTTAGTAGCTTTTTAAAGTTCGTTATTCCCTTGATGATTCTTGCTTATGTTACCATGGAATTGCAGACCTGTCTCAAGGAGCAGGGAAGTCCTCCTGATTACCGTTTGTCTGGCTTACGGCTCTACCTTGGTTGCAGGAACTGCATCCTATGTGGTATCCAGTAACCTTTTCCCCAGCTTTATGTCTCCGGACGCTTTGGATCAGATTGCAAAGACTGCGGATAATTCCGTTTCCGGATACTTTAGCATTGCTCTTCCCCCATTATTAGATACCCTTTCTGCAGTGGTATTGGCCTTTATCATGGGACTTTGCCTTTCTTCCATGAAGGGGAAGGAAATTGGAAATGACCTTTACAATACCATGAAGGATTTCTCCGGCATTATTGATAAGGTACTGCATACCGCTATTATCCCTCTGCTTCCTTTATATATCATGGGAACCTTTGTGGATATGACCTACTCCGGAAAGACCTTCGCAATTTTGAGCATTTTGTGGAAGGTATTCTTAACCGTAATCTGCATGCACTTAATCTACATCACTGTGCAGTTCTTTATTGCAGGAACCGTTGCCAAGAAGAACCCGATTACTTTAATCAAGAATCAGATTCCGGGATATACAACCGCTTTGGGAACCCAGTCCTCTGCGGCAACCATTCCTGTAAACCTGGAGTGTGCAAAGAAGGATGGAGTATCTGAGCAGATTCGTAACTTCGTGGTGCCTCTCTGTGCCAACATCCATATGTGCGGATCCATGATTACCATCACAGCCTGTGCAACTGCAGTATGTCTGATGAACAACCTTCCAATTTCCATCGGAACCGTTGTGCCTTTCATTATGACTCTGGGTATCGCGATGGTGGCAAGTCCCGGTGCTCCCGGAGGTTCCATTATGACAGCACTTCCTTTCCTCTATATGATTTTCGGTAAGGAAGCAGGAGATCCCTACTACCCATCTGTGCCATCATGGTGGCTTTATACATCACCCAGGACTCCTTCGGAACTGCTTGTAACGTATCCGGAGACAATGCCATCGGTGTTGTGGTCAATGAGATTAACGAAAGACTTTTTGCAAAGAAGGCATAAGAAGCATGATTTGATCAGATAAAAAGAGTGGAATGCCCGAAATTCGGGTGTTCCACTCTTTTTCTATATAAAAAATAAAACTTACACCTACTTACACTCCCTAAGGTGTAAGAAAGTGGAAATGAAAAATAAGGAGAATGTGATAAAGTAAAAATTAAGTATTTTCTGTATGTAAGGAAGACTCACTATGAAAGTTCTTCGCTTCATACCGAATAAATTTTAGGTCAAGGAGGAAAAAAATGTTTAGACGAAGATGTGCAATGGCATTGTTAGTGCTCCTAACTCTTTCCTCTATCTTCCCTACAAGTGTGTTTGCCAAGGCTTTAGTAGAGCAAAAATCCAACACTTGTTCAAGAGGAAGAAGAGGTTGTAAGGGCAGAGGAAAAGACTGAAGTAGAAGAATCAGATTCTACAAAGCTTTTTCAAGCTTTGGGAGAAAGGGAAGTTTCCTTTTATCAAAGTGAAATTGTAGATGGTATTGTTGTAACAGTTACTGCGGATGTGGGCGTGTTCCCTGAAGATGCAAAGCTTAGAGTAAAGAAACCTTCCAAAGCAACAGAAAAAAAGGTGGAAAGTGCTGTGGAAGAGAAACTGGAGGAGGATCAAGACCTACCAATAGCCTTGTTCTGGATATCAGTATTCTAAATGCGAACGGCGAAGAACTTCAGCCGGATACAAATAAAGGAGAAGTTAAGTGCAATTTGAACAGCTTAACTTTTTTTAATGAAGAAGGAAATCAGGAACTGGCGGTTTATCATTTGAATGAGTCGGATGCGGAAGTAGAAAAGCTGGAGGGACTTAAAATTGACTTGGAGAGTAAGAGTCTGGAGGTTTCTGCAAAGCATTTTTTTCGCTCTTTGTAATCAGTTTGATTGATCAGAAGCGGGCTAACAGTTCTTCTATAGCTTTTAGACTTAGGAGGTAGTCATAATGTTAAGGAATTGTTTGATCTTCAAGATTCAAATCAATTCTTCTACTCAGTTAAGGAAATTAAATCTTTAAATGAAGATATTCTTGCTGTAGAGAAAAGAGGAGCAGAATACTTTATTAGCGGTAAAAAGGCAGGAAGTGGAAGGATAGAGATAAAGTCCATGGATGAAAGTATTCGATATCTGGATTTTATCGTACAGAATGCCATCTATTCCGGAAGAATCGGAAAAAAATATAGACTATATATTGACCGGAAAAGATAATAACCTAACCCTTACCATAAGGGGATATGGGGATACAGACTTTAGAGAAACGGCTCCTTGGAAGGTATTTAGAAATCAGATTAGTACGGTTGTTTTGGAGGAGGGAATACAGCGTTTTGATATCAGTGAGGCCTTCAAGGGAATGCCGAATTTAAAGAAGGTTTCTTTACCTTCAACTTTAAACTATATTCCTCGAGAGTCATTTTATCAGTCTAATCAGCTGGGGGATGTGACGATTCCTGCCTCAGTAAAGGAAATAGAGAGCAGAGCCTTTGTGAAGACTGCAGGAAATAAGAATAAGATTAAAAATCTTTCTTCCTGTAAACTAAAAAATCAGGATGAAATTGAAGATCAAATGAGTCATTATGATTCTCGTTATACCATTGTGGAGCAAAGTCCGGAAGCAGACTCGGATAAGATTATTTCTTTTGAATTCGAGGGGCTAAAGCTATGGACTTTTCAGGGGAAAAACAGCCTTTTTGGAATTATCAACCTTACTTACACGAAAAACAGGTACTTATGGCATAGAAGATGTGGATTATTATCTCTACAGAACCGATAATCCTGCTGAACAAGTGAATGAAGGTACATTTAAGACGGCAGAGGGAACATGGAATAGTAATTTATCAATGCGTGGATATAAGTCTATACTGAATTTGTCCGGTGGCAATAAAAATGGTGCAAAAGAGAATTGAAGTATGACCGTCGCTTTGATCTTTAGTGCTTGGGAGGCAGGAAAAAGCTATAGTTGTTATGTGCTGGCAGTCATAAAGGAGGAAGGGAAGGAGAAGTACAGGAAGGTTTCTCCTGCTTTTTACCGTTGCGTTAGCCAATGCAACAGAACTACCCACCCAAGAAGGGGATATTACTTGGAGTATCCGACCCAAGAATCCGGGAGAGTTTAAGCAGCCCTTTGTTCTTACTATTGGAGGACAGGGAGAAATACTGGATTGCAATGGAAAGAATGGGGACAGACCTTGGGTAAAGCTTTTAAAGGCAATGAATCAGCCTACAATATATGTAGAATTACAGGAAGGAATTACAAGAATTGGTTATGAGAGCTTTTATGCTACCAATATAATTGGCAATCTTAATTTGCCGGATTCCATAAGAAGCATTGGTGGAAATGCTTTTTGCTAGCGATTATTGAGGGAAATATCCATTTTCCTAAGAATTTAAAAACGCATAGAGTTTAGTGCTTTTGATGGAATTTATTACACCGGTGATATAAACCTGCCGGAGGGATTGGAAGAAATAGACTCCGGTGCCTTTTTATGGAAGGAGCAGTGATTCAGGAAGTACCTATACTCCTGCCGGAGGGGAGGAAAAACTGATACCAAATTCCTCTATAGGAACCATAACCATTCCATCTACAGTAAGAAGAATTGGAAATACTGCCTTTTATAAGGAAGATATGGGTATTAACGGAAAGAATAAAATTATTAACCATTCTTCTGTAAAGCTTAGCGATCGTCATGCCAATCCTCTCTTTACCGACTTTGCCCTGGATAATTCCGGAGAGGAAAGTATCATAAAGCCAAAGAGTAAAAATACAGGCTCTTCTTCTAGTGGCTCTCATGGAGGCGGCGGTGGAGGATCTTCTCATAGCGGAGGCAACTCTTCCCTATAGTGGCGGCTCTAAGTCCATAGTGAATCAAGACAGTAAGCCCAAGGAGGGATCCGATAAGGCTGACTGGCAGAAGGATAGTAAGGGCTGGTGGGTGAAGAATGATGACGGCTCTTACCCTAAGGATGAATGGAAGAAGATAAACAACAACTGGTACTTCTTTAATAAGGAAGGTTATATGTCCACCGGATGGGTACAGATTAAGGATGCCTGGTATTATCTGGATAATACGGATACGGAAAATGGTGGAAAGATGAATACCGGTTGGAAGTATATTGGAGAACAGTGGTACTACTTCGGTACCGAAGAAGGCGAGATGCAGGGAAAGATGAGTACCGGATGGAAGTATATCAGTGGAAAATGGTACTATCTAAACCCTGAAGTAGGTGCTAACAACGGAAAAAAATGCTTTTTAATACTGTGGTGGACGGCTATACGCTGAGACTGATGGAGCATGGGATAACCAGCCAAAGAAAGCAGGATAGATATATTTTCGGAATTTTAAAAATGCAATGATGAACAGAGCTTTTCGGATTTGGAAATATTTACAAAGAAATTATAAACAAATCATGAGAAATTGAAGAAAAAGGGGGTGTGCTTGTTATACTCCTTTTTTCTACTTTTGTTTATGGTATATTTTACTAGGAAATAAAGCGATTTTTTTAGATATATTTTGTCGTTTGGGATAAGCGGGGGAAAAGCAGAAGTGTTGCCCCTTGTTCCCGGAGGGAAGAGAATACCGTGTTAAGTTGAAGCTATCATAAAACACAAAGGAGAGCTTATGAACGTTTTTAACATTATCGGTCCGATTATGATCGGGCCAAGCAGTTCCCATACCGCAGGAGCGGTTCGTTTGGGAAGAGTAGTAAACAAGGTGGCAGGATCGGAAGACTTTAAGGAGTTGGATATCGAGCTGTCCGGGTCCTTTGCCAGAACCTACAGAGGCCATGGTACAGACAGAGCTTTGCTTGCCGGCATTATGGGCTATCACAGCTATTCTGAGGAGATTCGTGATGCACTGCAGATTGCTAAGGATAGGGGAATAGATTATCGTTTTATTGAAAATGATATTCCCGGGGCTCATCCCAATACCGCTCGGATTCATTATGTCCTTCAGAATGGACAGGAGGGAACGGTGGAAGGCGCCAGTATCGGTGGAGGAAACATCCGGGTAGATGTGATTAACGGTTTACGGGTGGACTTTACCGGAGAAAGTAATACCATACTAGTACTGCATCGGGATAAGCCGGGCATGATTGCACTGGTAACCCAGATTATGTACGATAAATATAAGGATTTGAATATCGGCAACTTCCGTTTAAGCCGTCCGGAAAAGGGTGGAATCGCCTTAATGACCATCGAAATAGACCAGATGCCGCCGGAAGAACTGATGGACGAAATCAATAAGCTCCCTAATGTGGAGAATGCCTTACTGATTCGTGCAATTTAGTGTTCATTAGAGCTCATTTACTATAGAGCATTTATTATAGAGCATTTATTATAGAGCATTTACTATAGAGCATTTATTATAGAGCATTTATTATAGAACATTGATTAGATAGAGCATTGATTAGATAAGCTGCGAGACTATTTGGTGGTACATTGGCTACCAAAGAAAGGTCTACGGCAGGAGGAAAAAATGATTAAATACGATACAATTAAAGAAATATGTGACAAGGCAGAGGCGCGGGGAATCAAGATCAGCGAACTTTGCCTGGAAGACCAGTCAGAGCAGATGGGGCTTCCTAAAGAGGAAATCTACGAAATGATGGAGAAGAATTTCGATGTGATGGTGGACTCCGTTGGAAAGGGTGGGGATAAGAATCTCCGTTCCACTTCCGGTCTTACCGGAGGAGAGGGAGCAACCATGCTGGAATACTCTCAGAAAGCTCAAGGCGGTTTGATGGGAGAGTTTATGACCAAGGCTATCGGCAGGGCGATGTGCGTGTCCAACTGTAATGCAGCTATGGGTAGAATTGTGGCAACCCCTACTGCCGGATCCTGTGGAATCTTGCCCGGATGCCTGGTTTCCATGTATCAGGACAAGGGCTATAACAAGAAAGACATTGTAATGTCTATATTTACTGCAGCGGCTTTTGGAATGGTCATTGCCAAGCAGGCCTCCATTGCCGGCGCTGAGGGAGGATGTCAGGCGGAGTGCGGTTCCGCTTCCGGTATGGCAGCAGCATCTTTGGTGGAGCTTATGGGGGAAGTCCCAAGGCTTGCGGAGATGCTTTTAGGAATGTCCTCAGTGAACCAGATGCCTAGTTTGTGATCCGGTGGCAGGTCTTGTGGAAATCCCCTGTGTTAAAAGAAACGTATCCGGAGTAGTGATTGCCTTTTCCTCTGCGGATATGGCTCTGGCAGGAGTAGAGTTGAAGATTCCTGTAGATGAATGTATTGCGGCGATGAAGTCGGTAGGAGACAGCATGTCCAGCGCCTTGAAGGAAACCGCCATGGGCGGCTTGGCAGCAAGCCCAACAGGAATTCGCTTAAGAAAAGAAGTCTTCGGAGAATAAGCAATAGGGGCTATAAAATTCAAAACTATTTTTATCGCCCCTATTGCTTTTCTTTTATGGAGATTTCTTTTTTCTTAAGACTTATTTCTTTATACTTTTTTGACTAGCCAAGGGGAGGACTAGGGCGTACAATAGTAAACACTAACATAAAGAGAGGAAATTGAGGACATGGCGATAAATGCACAGAAGAAAATGCTACCGACAGCAACAAAGCAGAAAGGAAGAAGCGGAAGAAGCTTAAAAAGCAATTATTTTTCAAAAATTGCCCTTGGGCTTCTTTTTTCCGGTATTCTGACATTTTCTCAGGCAGGGAAAGGCTTTGCGCTGGATCGCTTTCTGGCGGGAACCTATGGAAACGGTATTCCCATCGGAGGAAAGACCATAGAGGAGGCCAAGGCCTATCTGGAAGGGGCATATAGTCAGAATTATGTCCCTCTATCTTATAGGAAGAGACTGAGGAGATTTCCGGAAAGGATATCGGCTATCACTTACAGGCAGCTAGCAATCTTCCGGAAATTTTACAGAAGGAAGCGGAAAGCGGAGCCCAGGGAAGTCCAATCAAAAGAATCGATTATTCCTTGAAGGCAGTACCGCAAGCTATGACACCGTGAAATTGAAGGAAAAGCTGGAAGCGCTTTCCATGGTAAAGGATGCCAAGGAGACCAGAACTGCCAGCGTGGTGAAGGAAAACGGAGTCTACACCATTATTCCGGAGCAGGAAGGAAATTCTCTGAATTGGGACAGACTTTGGGCAAGGGGTGGAAAAGAGCTCTGCAAAGAGGAGAGAATACGATTCAGCTGTCCGATGACGGAATCTATGATGCCATCACCCAGAGAAAGGCGGATTTAGAGGGCAAGGTTGATGCCATGAATAAGCTTTCCTCTGTGACGATTGTTACCAACATTTTAGGAAATAAGGAAAGCTTGACGGGAGAGCAGCTACAGGAGATGGTTACCGGCGTGAATGCTTCCGGACTAAGCTTCGATGAAGAGAAGCTTCTGGCTTATGCCCAGTCTTTGGAAAATAAGTACGGAAATCTTGGAAATACCGTGTCCTTCCATTCTGCCAGCGGAAAAGACATTGCCATGAATACCCCCTATGGCTTACACATCAACGTGGCGGCGGAAAGGGATGCGTTACGGGCTGCCATTTCTTCCCTGCAAAGTCAGGAGAGAGAAACCGGTTTTATGCTATATAGCCTGCACAGTATGCCCAGCCCCAGTTTGGAAATACTTTCCTGGAGATTGATTTGGGATTGCAGCATGTGTATTACTATGAAAATGGCGCATTGACCTGGGAGAGCCCTACGGTAACCGGGATGCTTACCGAGGATCGTGCTACCCCTAGCGGTGTATTCTTCCTAAAAGGAAAGGAAACCAACAGAACCCTGAAGGGAAAGATGGTGGACGGAAAGCCGGAATATGAGGCTCCTGTGTCCTATTGGATGCCCTTTAACGGAAACATCGGTTTACATGATGCGACTTGGCGTTCCAAGTTCGGTGGAAACATTTATGTGAAGAATGGTTCCCACGGCTGTATCAATCTGCCGAAGAACAAGGCTGCGGAGCTTTTTGCCAAAAATCCAGAAGGGATGCCCTGGTAGTGGTTCATCCATAAGAGAAGGAAAGTAAGAAAGTAAGAAAGTAAGGAAGAGTGTAGTTATCGGAGGCTTAAGGCTTTCGTTAACTACACTTTTTTTAATTATCGGTACAGTTGTCAAAAGAACAATGTTCCTGCAAGCAATCCTGTATTGCACTTTGAGTTGTTGGGCTTAAGATCAAAAGAAAAATAATAAAAAGTCTGGATAAAAAGGAAAAATTGTTTAAGATAATGTCCTTACAGGAAAAACTCAGCACAGTATGAAATACAGAATATAGAAAAATGAAAAAGACCTAAGCTTTGGAAAGAAAGTACAGAACTTAGAGAGTAGACAAGGTTTTTGTAGTAGAGTAGAGCATAAAAGTAGTATAGAAAAGGGGTGGCTATGCAAACAAAAGAATATTATGGTGAGAAGGTATATCGGAATGCTTTTTGGGGTGCTGGTGATTTCCATCGGTATCGCCCTGTTTAAGGAGTCTCATTTGGGAAATGACCCGATTTCCGCCTTTAAATATGCGCTTGGCAGAAATCTTCGGGATTTCATTGGGACAGCAGAATATGATAGCCAATGTGCTGTTTTTCATGGTTCAGCTTGCTTTCGGACGAAAGTATATCGGTGCGGGAACCTTTGCCAACGGTATCTTGGTAGGCTATATCGTGACTTTCTTCTATGAAATATTTACAAAGCACTTCGGCTATGCGGAGGAGCACGGTTTGGTGGTACAGTTGATTTGGGTAAGCCTTGCGGTGGTGGTAACTTCCTTCGGCGTTTCTCTGTACCAGACAGCAGCACTTTGGGGGTTGCGCCCTATGATTACCTTTTCCTTGGGCTTAAGGGACAAGACCAAGAAGCATTATTACGGATGCAGAATGTTAACAGACGGTTTGGCAGCTCTTGGCACCTTCCTTACCGGAGGATTGGTAGGAATCGGAACCTTGGTTTCCGCCCTTTTCCTGAGATCGATTATTCATTTCTTCGACGTGCATTTTTCCGAGAAGTGGATTGGCTATACCCCAAGCGGTGAAAAAGGCGGAAGAAGAGCGGGATTTAGAGAATAAAAGCAAAGAATAAAGAGAGAAGAAAAAGTAAAGTTTAAAGGGAGATAAAAAAGCAAGGAATAAAAAGAGAAAAAGCATGGAATCAAAGAAAAGAAAAAAATTGTTATGAAGAAATTTACTTATGACTATGGAACCATTTTACCAAAGAGGCGTAAAAAATGCTTTCCAAAATAAGAAAAATGTCAGAATTTCGTAAAAACACGGGATGAAAATGTAAAAACACTAGGCAGTTTTGTAAGAATGCGTTAGTGAATCTTCATCTTGTGTTTTTATTTTTCGCCACATTTTCTCCCTAAAATGGCAAACTGTAACACAAACCATAAAGGAGAGTTTATGCAGGACGCGAATTTTACAGTAAAGAACAATAGAATAGAAGAGGGAAATTCCGTAAACGGGAATTTAGGAAAAAGCGAATCGGAAAGGAATGAGAAGAAGCGCTCTTAAATTTGGGGAAAAAAGGCTTAGCCCTTGCCCTTGCTCTGATGAGTTTGAGCATGAGTACTGCTTTCACTGCTTCCGCAAGTCCAAAGGAAGAGGAGCTTTTGGTATTTTCCGAGGAGGGTGCTATCATTTCTCAGGAGGATCAGTCCACTACTTTATTTTCCGACGATGTTTTGGTGGGAGATACTGTCAGCAGAAGTCAGCAGATTGTAGATTATGCAACCCAGTATATCGGCAGACCTTATCGCTACGGCGGAGTAAGCCTTCTTCACGGATCGGACTGTTCCGGCTTCTTAATGGGAATCTTCGGACACTTCGGCATCGGCCTTCCCCATTCCTCTGCAGAGATTGGAACCATGGGAACCAATGTAGGATCTTTGGCAAATGCGATTCCCGGTGATGTTTTGGCTTATGCAGGTCATGTAGGAATCTATTTAGGAAACGGAAGAATGCTTTCCGCATTGAATTCCCGCTCCGGTGTAACCATTGAATCTGCAACCTACAAGCCTATAAAATCCATTAGAAGGTTCGTATAAAAATATTTTTCTTTAAAAAATAAGAAAATCGCTTATACTCTATATCATACCGCCGATATTACTATCACAAGGATAAAAATTCCTAAGAAAAATTATCCCTCAAATAGTTATCAAGTTCTCCTAGTAGAATGTGTGTGATAAAAAGTCCACGAAAGTGGTAATGCGAAAAAAAGCCCCGGAATGCTGAGCTTATCAGCGTCCCGGGGCTTTTTGTATCCGGATATTTTCGGAAACTCTTACTGAATTCTGAAAAAACTCTTACAGTTCTATGGACGGTATTGCATTTGCCCTTGAAAAGCTGATAAGCTAACGAAGTTAAAGATGATGGAGGAAGTATGGAATTTCAGAAGAAAGGGCGAAGAGTCGCCGTCCTGACCGTCCTGTCGTTAAGCCTGCTTTTTGGACAAAGCGTAAAGCTATGCGCGCCCTGGGGACAGTCTGGGGAAAAAAATGCAGGGAACAGCACAGGAAGCAGTACGTCAAGCAGTACCAACAATTTGAGCCAGAGCAACAGCTCCTCTTCGGGGAGCTTTAGATTACTCCGGCTGGTACGGTTATACCAACGCGGACGGCTCCGATTTAAAGTATCTGGAGAAGGGAACCGAGGGTTTCCAAGTTCCAGAATGAAAAACATCCCATTGATTGGGATGCGGCGAAGAAGGACGGATTGGACTTTGTCATGATTCGTATCGCCTACGGCACCAAGGAAGACGCCTATTTTGATGAGAACGTAAAGGGCGCTCAGAAGTGCCGGGTATTAAGGTGGGAGCCTACCTTTGCTCCACAGCGAAAAATATGGACGATGCCTTGGCAGAGGCCAAGCTACCGTAAAGAAGATTAAGCCCTATAAGTTTGAATATCCGGTAGCCTATGACCTGGAGGTCGGCTCCATGCTTTCCGACGGCCTTACGAAGGAAGGGGCTTTACCGCCATGACCAACGCCTACTGTAAGAGGGTGAAGGATGCGGGATTTATTCCTATGGTCTATGCCAATAAAACCCTGGCTGACCAAACACATGAATTTATCGGATTTACCCCTATGATGTGTGGTTTGCGGTACTATCCCTTGGATCGGGTGTATCGTCCGGTAGAGGGAAGTACCACCACCATTTGGCAGTCCAGTGAAAAGGGTGTGGTGCGAGGCATCAAAGGACTGGTTACCACGGAATTTTCCTGGAAGGCTTACGGCGGAGGCAATCCTTCCGAGAAAAAATGCCGGAAAGTCCGGCAGTGCTTCCGGGAACAGCTCCAACAATGGCGGAAATTCTTCTAATAATTCCTCCGATAACGGAAAGAACAGCAATAATTCCAATAACGGAAATTCCGGAAAGAATGGCGGTAATAAGAACGGCAACAATTCCGGCGGTGCTTCCGGAAATAACTCTTCCAATGGAGGCAACACAAGCCTGAATAAGGAAGAAAAACAGTACCATCAGCACCGGCGGACCTACAGCAGAGTCTCAGACTTCCGTGGAAAACGGTTGGGTACAAAGCACTCCCGGAAAGTGGCAGTATAAGGAAAATGGAAAGGCTGTCACCGGCTGGAAAAAGGTATCGGATAAGTGGTACTTTATGAATTCCGACGGCAATATGCAGACCGGCTGGGTGAAGGATCAAAACAGCTGGTATTTCTTAGATGACCAGGGCGCAATGCGTAGCGGCTGGATCAAAGATAACGGAAACTGGTACTTCCTGAAGGACAGCGGGGCAATGGCCAAGAACTGGCAGAAGGTCTCCGGAAAATGGTATTGGCTTTCCGAGGACGGCGCAATGCGAACCGGCTGGAGAAATCTCAATAATGTATGGTATTATATGGAGGATTCCGGCGCGATGGTAGCGGATACCACGAGAAACATTAACGGCGTGGACTATCGTTTTGATGCCTCCGGTGCATGGCTTCCTTTAAGATAATACAATACCCTACTATCGCCGATGAAGATAAGGGAAAGAAAGGCTTCTCTTAAGGAATAAGACGTTTCCGGAAAAATGTGAAACTTAGAAGGAAATCATAGGCTTAAAGAAAAGAACGTACAATCCGAAAGGGAATTAAGATGCTGAAAGAAAAAGCGTTAAATCCGAAAGAGAATGAAAAATAAGAAAGAGGAGAATACTATGCTAAAGAAAAAGAAAGCATTTTCAAAACAGCAGGAAAGAAGGCTCTGCTTTTGGGCTGGCAATGTGTGCTCTATGGAGCATTCCTGCATTTGCGGAGGATAAGCCGGTAAGCCGTGTGCAAATTGACATCAGTCCCAGTGAGGATTTGGAGCTGGAGTCCGGTAAAACCTATGCCAAGCCTGAGGCTGTGGCGATGGACAGCGGCTATGAGGTTTCCGGATTTTCCATTGACGGAAAGAATCAGGGCTCTCCCAAGAAGCCCTATACCTACACCATTTCCGTGAAGGCGGAGGGGGAAATGTCTTTGATGACAATACCGTGGTAGAGGTTCGAGGTGCTTATGAAATGGCGGTAACCGAGAAGTCCAAGACAAGCATTAAGCTTAAGGCAAATGCCTATCCCTTCACTATTTTGAAGGAACCGACAAACTTTACCCAGGACGGAACTTTGATTCGTTGGGGAAAGGTGGATTACGCTTCCGGTTATGATGTGGTTATTTATTACACCACCAAAAACGGAGACGACAAGGTAGCGAAGAAGTCCGTAAACGGTACCAGCATTAACGTGAAGTCCTATTCCGAAAACGGAAAGGAATTTGATCATATCGCTGTAAGAGCAAAATATGACAAGAAGGACGATTTGGCTCAGTATATTGCGGATTCTCAGTATGTGGAGCCTCCGGAGATGTGGACGGAGAGTATTCCGATGACGGCTACATTTTTCAACCTGATTACCTTGAAGGCAAAGGGCATCAGCAAGGGAAGCTTCAAGGAATACAGTGCCAAGAAAAAGAAGAAGACTGCGGCAGAGAAGGCTCAGGACAATAAGAAGAGGCCTTCCAATGACTACTATGGAAATAACGAGGACGGCAGTAATGCTTCCGGCGGCCCCTCCGGTGCGGTTTTAGGCTGGAGACAGAACGGAGAAGACTGGTATTTTGAGGAAAAACGGTCAGCTTTCCAAGGGCTGGAAGCAGATTAAAGACCGGTGGTATTTCTTCGATGAGGATGGAAAAATGCTTACCGGCTGGAGAAAGATTGGTGAGCAGTGGTACTATCTGGATCAAAATGCAGCAAGTGCCGGTGCGATGCTTAGCGGATGGGCATTTTTAAATAATCAGTGGTATTATTTGGAGCCGAAGCTCGAGGGACAGGGAAAGATGCTTTCAGCGGTTGGCAGGAAATCAACGGACAGTGGTACTATTTCCAGCCGGAGAACGGTGCAATGCTTAGCGGATGGCAGAATATCGGAGATAAGTGGTACTTCCTGAATGTGAATAAGGAAGGTGTTCTGCAGGGGCTATGCTGAAGGATACCGTGCAGGATGGCTACACCATCAACGGGGAAGGTGTTCGGCAGTAAGCAAAGCGGTTTGGGAAACATGCTGTTTGAGACAGATAGGGAAAATTCTTGCTTTTTATGAGGAAGGATTTGTAACCTTTGGGAGAGATAATCTGTCTTTTATAAAAAGAGACTATTTTCGATATGTTTGCAGTACCTATTGCAAAAGAGTATAGCTTGACTGTGGCAGCAAAAGGAGAATTCAAGTTTTTGCATGGCAAAGGAGTTAAAATGAAGAAAAAAGCTTTAGCAGTGGCATTGTTATTAAGTGGAACTTTGGCTTTCCAGGGACAGGCTTTTGCGGATGAGTACAGTAACGGTACCATTCAGGGAGAAGCGCTTCCCAACGTGGTTCATGGCGTAAATCAGCAGGCAAACAGTTCAAACGGAAGCAGTGTTTCCAATGGAAGCCCCAAGGCACCCTGGCAGGATGCGAGCTTAACCCAGGCGGCTAACAACGGTTCTACAGTTAGCAACAGTACAGCAAGTAACGGTACAGCAAGCAATAGCGCGGCTAATGCAGGAAAGCTCCTCCGAGAGCAGTACCCAGGGCGCTACTACAAGCAATGCTCCTTTAAATGTGCAAAACGGTAGCACTACCCCAACTTATACCGACAGTACCATCGGTTTGGGCGGCGCCAGCATTACCATGATTAAGGGAGAACAAAGCGGACAGCAGATTTCCATTGTAATTGAGAGCAATGACGGCAGCTTAATCGTAGTGGACGGTGGTTTAAAGACCAATGCTCCCTACCTTGCAAAATACATTAAGGACAGAGGGGGAAAGGTAGCAGCTTGGCTCCTTACCCATCCTCATGAAGACCATGTAGGTGCCCTTGCGGTAATCCTTGAGCAACAGAAGAAGGAAGGTCATCCGGATTATTACAACATTGACCCGGGACAGATTTACTACGGCTTTGCACCATTGGTACTTCTATGAGCAGTATGAGCCGGCTCACCGTATTCCCATGATGAAGGAAATTATGGAAGACCTGGCCCAGTACGACAGTGCAAAGCGCCATGAAAGCTCCCCTGCAGGAACCAGCTTCACCTATGGCAATGTAGCAGTAGAGGTTTTGAACACCCCGTATTCCATTCCTATCGACTCAGGAAACAACAGCTCCGTTTGCTATATGATTACCATTAATGGAAAGAAGCTTCTGATTACCGGAGACCTTCCCTATGAAGCGGCAGGGAAACTGATGGAAGAAAGAGGTGCCGATAAGCTTAAGGCGGATATCGTGCAGATGGCTCATCACGGACAGCATGGCGGATCCTTTGCCTTCTATAGCGCAGTGAATCCCAGATATGCTTTATGGCCCAGCTCTCAGGAACTTTGGAACAAACGTAAGGATGCCTTCACTGAAGACCAGGAAAGCTATACCGTGGCTTTGACCAAATTCTGGATGAATAAGCTGGGTGTGGAGAAGAACTTCGTTATGGCAGATGGAAACTGGGTACTGAAGTAAGGTGGAAAAGCCCTGTGCCCATAAAGAAAAAATGCTGTATCCTACAGAAATAGTTATGTACCGTTGAAGAGAAAAAGCCTCGTATCCTTAGAGAAGACTTGCTTTTACCCAAGAATCTTTATACTTAAGAGAAAGTTTTTGGGAAAGGATAAAAATATGGAACAGTGGAATGTAGAAGCTTTCAGAGATAGAGCTAAGAAGTTCACAGAAGATGCAAGAGCATTAAGCAATGATTTTCAATATGCCATTGGCTTAAGAGAGAAGCAGAAAGAAGGAGAAGATATGAAGAAAAAGATTTGTACCGTACTGGCCATCATCGGTGGAATCATCGCTTTTTGCGGATTGGCTTACGGCGTATATCGTTTGCTTGCTCCGGATTATCTGGAGGATTACGAGGACTACGATGATTTAGAGGATGAAGATTATCTGGAAGAGGAATAATCTTATTGCATAGTGCTTTGAGCGAAAGAAAAAGAGGCAGTAGCCTCTTTTTTTTATACAGAGCTCGGTGGTGATTGAAGATTTTGACATTCGATTCATTTTAAGTGCAATAGTTAAAGTGTGGCCTTTTTTACGTTTAAACGTTGGAAAGACATCGTAAATGAATGACAAAAGAAACATAAGATAAACAAGTGCACCAAAAATGGTGCAAGCAATAGCGTTTTATGCTATACTAGAAAAAAATAAGGAGGTCTTATGATAGGAGAAAATATTCGAAAGCTTAGACATACACAGGGACTTACCCAACCTGAGTTTGCGGAAAGAATAGGTGTTTCTCGCAATAGCTTAAGTCGATACGAAAATGGAAGCAGTCCTATTTCAACGGATATTATTGATCGGATTTGCCAAGCGTTTCAAGTTTCTTATAGAGAAATAGTAGGAGAAGAAAAGATGATTAACCCGTTAGAAGAATACCAACTTAGCTCCAAAAATAGATTTATTTAAAGAGCGGGCAGCGTCTATTCTGGTCAGACTATATCATTTTCAAGATAAACATGCCATAGCATTTGATGATGAGCAAAATCCATGGGTTTTACTGGGAGATGATTTGTCTATGATTTTACAAGATAAAATCTATACTATTCAGAGTGTGGAAGAGCTAGAACGATATCAGGGATATTTGGATGGCATTGAAAGAATGTTGGATTTGGCGGAACAACAGGTGGTAGCTTGATGGAGTTAGAGTGTTTTAATGAGGATGATTTTGCCCTTGCTTTAAAACGAAATATTCGCGCACTGACAGTAGGAAAAATCCCCAGTGTAAAGCCTGAAGCTATTCTACTTGGGGGACAAAGCGGAGCGGGAAAAACTCTTCTTCATCGAATCAAAAAAGAGGAATTTCAAAGTAATATTATCATTATTGATGGAGATTTATTTCGTTTTCAACATCCGAATTATGAGGAACTATATAAGCAATATGGTAAGGATGCTATACAATATACTAATGCCTTTGCCGGGAAAATGGTGGAAGAACTCATCCTGGCTTTTAAGCGAAAAAGGGATATTCATTACTCATTGAAGGAACTTTACGAAATCCTGAGGTTCCTAAAAACTGCGAAGCTTTTGAAATCAAGAAAATATCATGTTTCTTTAGCAATTATAGCATGCAAGCCGGAACTTTCCCATCTCAGTACAATAATCCGTTATGAGGAAATGTATAGTATTGATAAATTTCGGGCTAGAGCAACAGAAAGAGCAATCCATGATGAAATAGTTCAACACTTAGTTGAAAAATCTTAAAAACATTGGAACAAGAAAAAATCTTTGAAAAAAATTCAGGTGTATCAAAGAGACTCTTCTTGTATTTATGATTCAGAGATAGACTCAGGTGAAGCGGCGCAAAAGGTAAAGGAAATCCTATTTGGACAATGGAGTTTGTTCGAAAAGGAAATGCTTAAGTCGGAAGAAGAAAGATTAAAACTGTTACAGGAACGAAATGGTAATACAGGGGAAGAGTAGAGAATTTTTCCTTTAAAAAGGGTCAAAAGAAAGAGGTCAGGAGATATGGAAAAAGAAAATACAAATAGCAAAATAGAGGAGGCTGTGCAGCAGCAGGAAAAATACTGGTGCCAAAATCAGGATCGTTGCGGTGGTTGCTTTTATCAGGAAATCCCCTATGAGGAGGAGGTGGCGAAAAAAAGGAGCGGAGATTCGAGACTTATTTGATCCGGTGATTCAGGGAAACTATCTTTTGAGGGCATCATTTCTTCTCCAAAGAAAGAAGCCTACCGTAATAAGATGGAATTTTTCCTTTGGGGATCAGGAAAAAGGATGATCCTCTTTGTCTGGGATTGCACCAAAAGAAGCTTTTTCAATATTTTAAATACGGAAGACTGCCGCCTGCCCCATCCGGATATGGGAGAGATTTTACTGGCTACAAGACTGTATTTTCAGGAAAAAAGTCTGAGATACTACCATAAAAAGCGCCATGAGGGCTATCTTCGACATCTCTTAATCAGAAGGGCGGAGAAGACGGGAGAGATTTTACTCTCTCTGGTGCATAGTACCCAGCTTCCTGCCGAAGAGGAAGAAAAGATTTTAAGCGGCTGAGAGATAGACTGCTTTCCTTGGAAAAAGGAAGGAAAGTTGAAGGTAGCTATGCGGGCATTTTACATACGAAAATGACAGCTTGGCGGATGCAGTAATTAACGACGGAACAGAGACTCTCTTCGGAAAAGACTATTTTTACGAGGAGCTACTTGGTTTAAACTTTAAAATTACGCCTTTTTCCTTCTTCCAAACCAATACTCTGGGTGCAGAAAAGCTCTATGCTAGGTACAGAGTATTCCAGCTTTTCCGAAAATGCAGAGGAGAAGCCTGTGATTTACGACCTTTATTCCGGAACCGGCACCATTACCCAGCTGATGAGTAAGGTGGCAAAGCAGTACCATCGGGGTGGAAATCGTGGAAGAGGCAGTGGAAGCCGCCAAGGAAAAATGCCAAGGAAAAATAAGGTGGAGAACTGTATCTTCTATGCCGGAGATGTGCTGAAGGTGCTGGAGGCAGGGCAGGGAGCGACTGAGCTTCCCTATCCGGACTTTATTATTGTGGATCCTCCAAGAGACGGAATGCATAAGAAGGCCTTGAAAAATCATTTCTACGGAGTGAAGCGACTGGTCTATGTGGCTTGTAAGCCAAAAAGCCTGTACCAGAGACTTGGAAGCTTTACAAAAATGCCGGATATAAGGTACAAAAAGTTATGTGCTGTAGATATGTTTCCCAGAACCAATAATTGCGAGGTGGTGGCGTTGTTGGAGAAAGAGGAATCGTAGTTTGTATATATAGTAGTAAGGAGAGAAAAAAGTGTTAAAAAGAATTTTAAATATTTCATTGGCTTATGTTGGAGTTGTTATCGGTGCGGGATTATCCTCCGGTCAGGACTTGATGCAATACTTTGTCAGTTTTGGTAAGTGGGGGATTATAGGAACCATTGTTCTTGGTATCATAAGTGTAGTTTTTGGTAAAATTATCATTACGCTAGGCAGTTATTTCCGATCTAATGATCACTCTGAAGTTCTTTCACAAATAGCCAGATCGATTACGAATAAAATCCTTGATATAGCTTTAATCGTTTCTTGCTTTGTAGTCGGTTTTGAGTTATGATTGCCGGAGCCGGTTCAAACCTTAATCAGCAGTTCGGTCTCCCATTTTGGGCAGGAGGATTGTTGTGTGCTACACTAATAATCATTGTCAGCTTTCTTGATTTCGAAAAAAATTACTGGTGTACTTGGGATATTTACACCCATAGTTTTTATCATGATTATAATTATTGCAGTCCACACTTTTACAAATCGGAGCTTTGATTTCGATGAATTAGAAGCAATTTCAGCCACAATCCCTAGTCCAATGCCAAATGTATGGATTTCTTTACTAAATTATTTTGCACTTGCGGTAATGACGGCAGTCCCCATGGCTTTTGTACTAGGCGGATCCATTATGAGGATTGGTGTGGCAGAGAAAAGCGGTATTTTGGGCGGTCTTGGTGTTAGCATTATTATTACTGTTGTAACTTAGTCTTATATGCAAAATGTTAAACTAGCTTCTACAGTTGATATGCCCATGTTAGCAATCGCTGAACAGATTCACCCCATTTTTCGCTAATATATGCTTTTGTCATCTATGGGCTAATTTTTAATACAGCTTTCAGCTTATTCTATGCATTGGCAAAACGCTTCTCTTCCGACAATCCTAAGCGTTTCTATCCCATTTTGATTGGTACTGTAGTAATAGGATATGCGTTATCCTTTATGGGCTTTAAAGAATTAGTGTCTATTATGTATCCAATTTTTGGGATATATTGGCTTTGTGATGCTTGCGATATTAACTGTTGCATGGATAAAAGAAAAAAATCAAATATAAAAGGCGAGAAATTTTTAAGACGTAAAATGATACGATTGATTACTAAGAAATATGATGATAATCAAGATTATACAATTAAAGATAAAGAAAAATTTCATCAGCTGGGCGAAGATTCAATTGTTGATACGCAGAGTATTAAGAGTGATATTAAGGATCTTATTAAAGAGGAATTTAACGATGATACAAGATAAATGATGGGGGTTTTGTGCGTTGAGTATGGTTTTTCATACTCTCTAAAAATGCAGCAATACGCAAAAATTTTTATGAGTATAATTGATTTGATCCTTGAATAGGAGTACAACTTACTCGTTATAAAAAAATGCGTATTGCCGCAAAAATTTTACAAATATAAAGGCACGAGATGATTATTGAACGTAAGATTTACATAGAATATTTCTTATTAGATCCGAAATCGTTAGAAAAATAAGAAAAAAAGATGAGTAATAAATTGTATCCTCAATCAAGCAACGAGCTTGAAACTTTATGTTCCCATACTAGTGACAATGAACAGGAGTTTCACGATTCACCGAAGAGTATTTCATGCGGGGCTAGCTTCCGATGATCGGGCTTGTCACGCTGCTCTTGTTTCACTGAGATCATATGATTCAGGATAATACTACCGGGGCGTATCCCGGAGAGAAGGGGAGGAAACACATGTTAAAGTATTTGATTATCGGCGCGGGCGGGGTCGGCGGCACACTCGGCGCCTATCTGCTTCGCGCGGGACTTTCGGTGAGTTTTCTGGCACACGGCAAGACCTTGGAGGCACTTAAAAGAAGGGACTCGCGCTGGTAAAGGACAGCGGTGAGGAGACTTTTTCGCCGGTCGCTGCGTTTGATGAGACAGAGTTACAGCGAGACGCCGGATGTCATTTTCCTCGCGCTGAAGTCCTATTCGATTGACAGCGTCCTGCCGTTTCTAGAGCGCGTCGCCACGGAGCACACGGTCATCATCCCGCTCTGCAATGTCTTCGGGACGGGAGAGAAGTTACAGAAAAAGTTGGAGAAACCGCTGGTCACGGACGGCTGTATTTATGTGATGGGCAATGTCGAGGAAGCTGGCAGAATCCGTCAGCTCGGCAGCTTTAATGCGCGTGGTTTACGGCGTCCGGAAAACCAGAGGAGGCGCGCCCTGTCCTCGAGGAAGTGAAGGCGGATCTCACGCGGGCGGGTGTTGAAGCGGTGCTGAGTGACAACATCCGCCGCGACTGCATGAAGAAATTTGCCTACCTCTCGCCGCACGGTGCGGTCGGCACATACTTCTATATCACGGCGGCGCATTTGCAGCGCAGGGCGAGTACCGGAACTTTTATCGCGGTACTAGTACGCGAAGTGCTCGCGATTGCGGAGAAGATGGGCATCGCCATGGACGGCTACAGTGAGGCGGACAGCCTGAAGGTGGTGGACGGACTTGCGCCCGAGATGACCACCTCGTTTCAGAAGGATGTTGCGGACATGAGAAAGTCCGAGGTCGACGGGCTTATTTATGAAGTGCAGCGCCTCGGGAAGCGCTACGGGATCGAGACGCCCTATTACGATAAGGTGATTGAGTCCCTGCAGGCGCGCGGCGTATTGACATTTGTTTTAGACAACCTATAATGAAAAACGAACAACGGGGAGCTCGTTGAGAGCTGAGAGTGGATTGAACAATCCTGACCCATAACCTGATTTGGATAATGCCAACGTAGGGAAATAGTCCGCTAAGGGACAGGTACTTATGATTCTTCATTCAGAATCTCATGGGTCCATAAATTCTACGCTATCCTTTTTGGGGATGGCGTTTTTTTATTCCACTTTATTCTACTTATATTTCTCTTGTGCACTGTGTGAGTCCTCATTTGTCAGGAAATAAGAGGGTTCGCCTAACAGGAAATATAAGCCCTCGTCCATCAGGAAGCCGGCAAAGTAGTGTACAGAAAGAAAGGAGCTAAAAAGTGAAGGAATGTTTGGAAAATGTCAGAAAGAAAGAGTTCATTGGTTCATAACATTACAAATTATGTAACGGTAAACGATGTGGCAAATGTAATTCTGGCCATAGGTGCCAGTCCGATTATGGCAGATGATCGGGAAGAGGTGGAAGAAATTACAGCGATTTGTGGTGGATTGAATATCAATATCGGAACCCTGAATCAAAGAACCATAGAGGCCATGCATTTGGCAGGAAAGAAAGCCAATACTCTTCAACATAAAATTCTCTTGGATCCTGTGGGAGCAGGAGCTTCCGCCCTTAGGACGAAAACGGCTCTTTCTTTGATGGAGGAAGTGCATTTTGATGTGATTCGGGGAAATGTCTCCGAAGTGAAAGCTTTGGCATTGGGAAGCCAATCCACCAAGGGCGTAGATGCGGATTCTGCAGATGTGGTGAGCGAGGAAAAATCTTCCACAGATGCTATCCTTTGCAAAAAAATATGCCAAAAGTTTCGGTACTATCATCGCCATTACAGGGGCTATCGACCTGGTGACAGATGGGGAGAGGGCTTACGTTATTTGGAATGGGTGCCAAGAAATGAGCAGGATTACCGGTACAGGCTGTCAGCTTTCCGGCCTGATTACCGCATTTTTAGTGGCTAATCCGAACAAGGCCTTGGAGGCAGTTGCCGCAGCCACCTGTACCATGGGGGCTTGCCGGAGAAATCGGGAAAGCTCATTTGCAGGAAGGGGAAGGAAATGCCAGCTATCGGAATCGCATTATAGACGCTATCAGCCTGATGACAGGGGAGGAGCTGGAAAAAGGAGCAAAGTATGAAATTCGATAAAGACTCCCTCTTGCTGTATGCGGTGACGGACCGACATTGGCTTAAGGGAAGAAGTTTAAAAGAAGATGTGGAGTTTGCCCTTAAGGGTGGCGTAAGCTTTGTCCAATTACGGGAAAAGGAAGACATGGCTCTAGACCATGATGCCTATCTTCAAGAAGCCCTGGAAATAGGAAAGCTTTGCAGAAGCTATGGAGTTCCCTTTGTTTTGGATGATGAGGTGGAATTGGCTATAGAAGCGGATGCGGACGGCGTTCATGTGGGCCAGGAGGACATGGAAGCGGGAAGGGTTCGAGAGAAACTGGGAAAAGAGAAAATCCTGGGAGTATCGGTACAGACCGTGGAGGAAGCCATTCTTGCCAAGGAAAGAGGGGCGGACTATCTGGGAGTGGGGGCAGTATTTCCCACAGGATCCAAAAAAGATGCGGTGGATGTGAGTTTGGAAACTCTAAAAGCGATTTGTGAGGCGGTGGATCTTCCGGTGGTGGCTATCGGCGGCATCAGCAGAGACAATGTGATGGAATTAAAGGGGAGCGGGATTGCAGGAATAGCCGTGATTTCTGCGATTTTCGCAAAGCCGGACATAGAGGAGGCTACAGTGGATTTACGGAAGCAGTGCCTGGAAATGCTATTTCCGGAAAAGGAAGGATAGGAGATTTAATCTTCCCGTTGGCAGGAAGAAAGTTAGATCATCAAATAATCAGGAAAAAGCTGGAGCAGAAAAGTGCTCTTAAAAGAAAGAAGGTAGGCAAATGAAAACAGCATTAAGTATTGCGGGAAGTGATTCCAGTGGTGGTGCCGGTATACAGGCGGATATCAAAACCATGACCATGAACGGCGTTTATGCCATGACCGCCATTACTGCCTTAACGGCACAGAACACCTGCGGTGTGAGAGGAATTCTAGAAATAAGTCCGGATTTTCTGGGGCAGCAGTTGGATGCTGTCTTTGAAGACATTTTTCCGGATGCGGTAAAGATTGGAATGGTCTCCTCAACGACACTGATTGAAGTAATTGCGGAAAAACTGATATTCTATGGGGCGAAGAATATTGTTGTGGATCCGGTGATGGTGGCAACCAGCGGTGCGCGTCTTATAGAGGATGAGGCTCTTGAAAGCCTTAAAAAGAAAGCTTCTTCCTTTGGCAACGGTTATTACGCCAAATATTTCGGAGGCGGAAATCCTGACGGATACCGGGATTAAAGATGCAGATGCGATGGTGCAGGCCGCTTGCAGCCTTTCAGAAAAATACGGATGTTCTGCGCTGGTAAAGGGAGGGCACAGCATTAATGATGCCAATGATGTGTTGTTTAAGGCAGGGGCAAAAAAAGAAATCTGGTTTCAAGGAGAACGAATCCAAAATCCCAATACCCACGGTACCGGTTGCACCCTGTCCAGCGCCATTGCTTCCAATCTTGCCAAAGGAATGGAATTGGAAGAGGCTATAGAGGAGGCTAAGGCTTATCTTTCCGCTGCGTTGGCGGCCATGCTGGATCTAGGGAAGGGTTCAGGTCCCTTGGCCCATAATTTCAATATTTCAAGTGAATTGTAAAAACGAAAAGGAGAGTATAGAAATGGAAAAGGTAAGAAAACAAAAATTTGACGGATTTGCAAATCTTTATGATGAGTGGTTTATGAAGAACGAAAAACTGTTTACCAGTGAACTGAGACTTTTGAAAAGCTCTAGGAGATATTCAGGGGAAGAAGCTACTGTCCGTGGGATGTGGAAGCGGACTTTTTGAGAGTTACATAGACAGTTCCCATATTGAAGGTGTTGAACCGTCAGAAGATATGGGGAAAATTGCGGAGAAGCGGGGAGTCAAGATTCTTCAGTATGGCCTGATTGAGGATGTGGAACTAAAGGAGGAAAGCTATGATATAATTTATTTTAACGGAAGCTCCAGTTATATAGAGGATTTAAGCCCTGCTTACGGAAAATGCCTGAAGGCTTTAAAGAAGGGGGGAAAATTAATTCTTTTGGATGTTCCCAAGGAGAGCGCCTTTGGCTTTATGTATCTTCTGGCAAAGAGCGTAAATAGCTATGAGCATGAATATCTGAAGGGTACCATGCCGGAGCTACCCTATCCCCTTGGCCTGGTCTCGGCGGGAGTATGGCATACCACGGAAGAGAAAATTCATGTTTTGAAAAGCCTGGGTATTCAAAACGTTTTCCTTCTACCAGACCCTTTTGAAAAATCCCATGTATACCAATGAGGAGCCGGAAGAAGTAGTCGAGGGCTATCAAAGCGGAGGTTATGTAGCCATTATTGCAGAAAAATAAAGCTGAAATAGGATGAAATAGAGAGAAGAAGGTGAAGTATGGTGAAACTATCGGAACTTCTCTATAAGAAGACAGAAAGTCTCTGGCTTTCCTCTATAGAAGAGCCTTTTTTGATAGAAATGGCGGAAGGAACTCTGGATCAGAGTCTTTTCCGCAACTACATGCTACAGGACTATTTTCTATCTTCTGGAGTATATTAAAATTTTAAAGAATTACGTTCTCTTTCGAAAAAATCCTGCAATGCAGCGTTTTATGGAGGAGATTATTTCTGTTACGGAGAAGGAGTGCTTCCTGGTGCATGTTCCGGAAATGAAGAGGCTGGGCATAGGGGATGAGGAGATAAAAAAGACTAAGGCTTGCCGGGTAGTCTGTGACTATACTTCTTATATCCATAAACAAGTTAAGGAGGAGGGATTTTTGGCCGGTCTTACGGCATTGCTTCAGTGCTCCTGGAGCTACGCGTATATAGGGCGAAAAATGACGAGAAAGTATGGAGGCACAATACAAACATCTCCGTATAAAGCATGGTTTGACGCCTATTCAGCAAAAGAGTATGTAGAGGCCAATCAACTGTGGATAGACAGCTTGGACAGAGAATGGGAAGCGGTAAGATCTGAGAATGAAAGTCAAGATGTGGAAAATACAGAGAAGCTTTGTGAGATTTTTCAGAGATGTGCAGAATATGAACTGCTATTATGGAAGAGCCTATATCAATTAAGCCCATAAGGAAAATGTGCAAGAGGAGGTGGTGGATTTTGATTAAGGGAGTAATATTTGATATAGACGGAACTCTTCTGGATTCCATGCCTCTATGGAATAATTTAGGAGAGCGTTATCTGCAGAAATTGGGCTTTACAAAAGAGGAGACAGAGGGACTTAGCCAAAGAATTTCTGCAATACCTTTTGTAGAGGGGATTCGATATATAAAGAAGGCATACACCCTAAACCTAGCGGAAGAAAGAATTCGAGAACAGCTCCAGGAGATGATAGCAAAGGCTTATTGTGATGAGGTAGTCTTGAAAGCAGGAGTCAAAGAATATTTACAATTTTTGAAAGAACGTGGGATTCCCTGTATCCTTGCAACAGCGGGAGATGCTTCTTTGGCTGCTGCTGCCTAAAAACGGCTTAAGGTATGGGAGGAGTTCCAGGGACTTTTGCTTATCGAAGAATTTAATACCTCAAGCGGGAGGCAAAGATCTATTTTTTGGCGATGGAGCGACTTTCATTGTCCAAACCGGAGGAGGTATTGGTTTTTGAAGATGTGCTCCATGCCATCAAAAGCGCTAAGCAGGCAGGCTTTCAGGTTTGCGGAATCCTGGATGAAGCGAACAGGGAAGATTGGGCGATGATTCAGGAGGTGGCAGACTTTACGGCTAAGGATTTTTATGAACTTGTCTATTCTTCTTGACTGCTACAGAATGATAACTGAAGGAAGGGAGATCGAAAGGTCTCCTTTTTATAATAAAAAAAGTATTTCTATTGTGAAAAAGTTCTCTGAATCAGTTGGAATCAATAATTAGAACAATCAAATATTTCCTCAAAATATTCTCACTAAATCATTATACTGTAGCAAAAATTAATGATTTTATGGTAAAATTCCAGATACAATTAAACATTTTGTACAGGAGGATTATTATGAAGAAAAATTATGTACCGTAGCAGTATCGCTGATGGTAGGTCTTTCCTGATGGCATGCGGGGGAAATGCAAAAGCAGACTGAGACTGCTAAGGGCTCTGAGGCAGGAACAACGGCGGCAGCGGAAGAAAAGGGAACTGATTCTGCTGAGAAGGCTGAGGATGTGAAGGGCTCCGGAGAAGTTGTAGTGTATTCTCCCAACTCCGATAGTGAGATTGCAGCGGTAGTACCATTGTTTGAGGAGAAGACCGGCATTAAAGTTATCATTCAGTCCATGGGAACAGGAGATGTTCTTGCTAGACTGGAAGGGAGAAGGATAATCCTCAGGCAGATGTAAACTGGGGAGCTATCAATATGTCTTTCTGGATGGGACAGCAGGATTTATATGAGAAGTATGTTTCTCCCAATGATGCAAAATTACCAAAGGAGTATCAGAATCCTAACGGATATTTTGAGTATACAAAGCTTTCCGGTTCTGCAGCTCTTCTTTTAAACAAGGATGTTTTTAAAGAGCTGGGACTGGATGCGGAGAAGTTCAATTCCTATGAAGATTTGCTGGAGCCGAAGTTAAAGGGACACATTGCAATGGGTGATCCTACCAACTCTTCCAGTGCCTGGGCAGAGCTCACCAATATGCTTCTGGTAAAGGGTAAAGAACCTTATGATGATGCCGCTTGGGATTGGGTAGCAAAATTTGTAGATCAGCTGGATGGCACCATTCTTTCCTCTTCTTCCCAGATTTACAAGGGAACAGCTGATGGGGAGTATGCAGTGGGTGTTTCTTACGAGGATCCCTGCGTAAGCTTGTTGGAAGATGGCGCAGAGAATTTAAGAGTTGTTTACCCCTCTGAAGGTGCTGTATGGTTACCTGCCGGTGTAGCTATCGTAAAGGGTGCTAAGAACGAAGAAAATGCCAAGAAGTTTATCGACTTCTTGATTTCCGAAGAAGGACAGGAAGCTCTGAAGGATACCACCATTCGTCCGGTTATGACCTCTGTGGAAAATACCTCCGAGTTTATGCCTCCATTCTCCAAAATTAAAGTAGCTTATGAAGACATTAAGCTGGTAGCGGAGAAGAAGGAAGAGTGGCAGAACCGTTGGCAGGAGCTGGTAAAAAGTAAAGAGTTAGAATAGGGGCTGTAAAAATAGTTTCAATATTCTATTTTTTTACAGCTCTTTTATAAAGGGAAGATTTTTATGAGCGTGAATATTCGAATTCAAAAATGCGGTAAAGAAAGTATGGGGACAATGTAGTTATTCCGGATTTGTCCTTAGATATTAAAGAGGGTGAGTTTTTACTCTTTTAGGTCCCTTCCGGATGCGGAAAAACGACTCTGCTTCGTATGATTGCAGGCTTTAACTCCATTGAGGGTGGAGATTTTTATTTTGGAGATAGAAGAATCAATGATTTAGACCCTTCCAAGAGAAATATCGGAATGGTTTTCCAAAACTATGCGATTTTTCCCGAACATGACAGTGGAAAAAATGTGGAGTTCGGTTTAAAGAATAGAAATGTATCCAAGGAAGAAAGAGCGGTAGAAGTTAAGAAGTTTCTTAAGCTGATGCAGATAGAAGACTTTGCGGAGCGTATGCCGGAGAAGCTTTCCGGCGGGCAGCAGCAAAGAGTAGCTTTGGCAAGAGCGCTGGTGATTAAGCCGGATGTGCTTTTGATGGACGAGCCTTTGTCCAATCTGGACGCCAAGTTAAGAATCGAGATGCGTACCGCCATTAAGCAATTACAAAAACAGTATCGGCATTACCACGGTTTATGTTACCCACGACCAGGAAGAGGCAATGGCGGTATCCGACAGAATTGCGGTATTTAACCATGGTGTGATTCAACAAATCGGAACCCCAAAGGCCTTATATCAAAGACCGGCAAATCTGTTCGTAGCCAACTTTATCGGTCACAGCAATGAGCTGGAAGGAAGCTTGACAAAGGAAAACGGTCAAATGGTGATTTCTGTTTGTGATGATTATTCCTTTGTCTTAAACAATGTAAAGGAAGAGCATTGTCAAGAGGGAGTACTTCCTGTAAAGCTTGCAGTAAGACCGGAGGAGTGGATTATTCAGGAAGAAACAGAGCCGGGTATAGCAGGAACGATTATTGACAGCATTTTCTTAGGGCTTAAATACCCACTATTTGATTCAGTTAAGTAACGGGAAAAGAAGTGGAGGCGGTGAAGGAATCCGAAATTGACTCCATTTTGCCTAAGGGCAAGAATGTAAAGCTACAGATTAAGAGCCATAAGGTTAATGTTTTCTTGGAAGGCGGCAGTGAAAATATTCTCCAGGGCGTGCTGTAGGGAGAGGAGAGAACAGATGAAAATAAACAAAAAATGGGAAATCTGGACCTTCATCTCTATGACCATCTTAATCGTTTACCTGATTTTTATGATCTATCCCTGTCCACCCTCCTTCGAAAATTCTATGATTTTTAAAGGAGGGCGGCGTAAACTTTGCCAATTTCCAAAAGCTTTTTGCAAAAAGCTATAACTTGCAAACCATTTATCATTCCTTTGCAGTGAGCTTTTGTGCCACCATTATTACTTTGATTGTAGGAATTCCCCTAGGGTATTTTCATAGCTTTTATAAGATTCGGGGACAAAAGATTTTACAGATTTTTATTATTCTCTGCGGTATGTCTGCCCCTTTTATCGGTGCTTATTCCTGGATTCTTCTAATGGGAAGAAACGGTTTGGTTACTCAGCTCTTTAAAAACCTCTTCGGGATTAAGCTGCCTACCATTTACGGCTTCCGAGGCATTATGATTGTAGAATGTATGCAGTTATATCCCCTGGTTTTCCTGTATTTTTCTGCGGCTTTAAAGAACATTGACAATACCCTTTTGGAAGCTTCGGAAAATATGGGTTGTTCCGGATGGAAGCGTTTCCTTACTTTGGTAATTCCTCTCTGCGCACCCTCCATTATTGCCGCAACCCTAATGGTATTTATGCGTGCCTTTGCAGATTTTGGAACCCCTCTGTTTATCGGTGAAGGATATAAGACCTTCCCGGTGGAAATCTATAACTCTTTTATGAGTGAGACGGGATCGGATAAGCATTATGCATCGGCGGTGGCTGTGATTGCCATTGTGATTACCACCATCATTTTCCTGATTCAAAGATTTATTAACAGCCGTTTTTCCTTTTCTATGAATGCCTTACATCCCATTGAAAAGAAGCCGGCAAAGGGAATCAAAGGAGTATTGATTCACCTGTATTGCTACCTTGTGGTGATTATCGCTTACGCACCTCAGGTTTATGTGATGTATACCTCCTTCCTGAAAACCAAAGGAAAGAGATTCCTGAAGGAATTTTCCGTACAGAGCTATATTGATGCTTGGAAGTTCTTGGACAATGCAATTCCCAATACCTTCATTATTGCCGGAACCTCCCTGATTATCATTATTATTCTGAGTATCATGGTGGCTTATCTGGTAGTAAGAAGAAACAACTTTGCAAACAAGCTGATTGATACCTTGTCCATGATTCCTTATGTTATCCCCGGATCTGTTGTAGGTATCTCTCTGGTGCTTGGTTTTAGCAGAAAGCCAATTGTGCTGGTGGGAACCTTTGCCATTATGATTGTGGCCTTGGTGATTCGAAGGAACTCCTATACGATTCGATCCTCCATCGCTATTTTACAGCAAATTCCTATGTCCATAGAGGAGGCGGCTATTTCTCTGGGCAGCAGCAAGATGAAGGCATTCTTTGCGGTGACCATGCCAATGATGATTAACGGTATTCTTTCCGGAGCCCTGCTTTCCTGGATCAGTATTATTACGGAGCTGTCTTCCGGTATCATCCTGTATAACTATAGGACTACAACGCTGACGATTCAGATTTATACCTATGTTTCCAGAGGTTCTTACGGAATTGCGGCAGCAATGGCGACCATTTTGAGCCTGATGACCAGTATTTCCTTGATTGGACTGATGCTGTACTCGAAGAATAAAAATGTGATGTTCTAAAGGGAAAAGGAAAGTCCCTTGAAAAAGTTGAGAAAACTGGAAAAAGTCCCTTGAAAAAGTTGAAAGTAGCTTTTCTATGGGCTCACTATAGAGATTCGTCAGTATGTTGATGAGCACATCTTCTGAAAGAGGATGTGCTTTTTCGTACATCAGAAAATCGCCTGAAAACAGTTGAAAATATAATGAAACAACTGAAACAATATTGACTAAGATTAAACACTATATACAATAAAAATCTATAAATTACAATTATTATTTACATATAATACACTAGAAAGTGGAGATAAGTTATTGCATGGCAAATGATAGTCCAAAAGAAATTTCAGCAACAATCAGAGATGTTGCTAAAGCTGCCAGCGTTTCCCCTGCTACTGTTTCAAGATATTATTCCGGAAGTAGCGTAGTAGGAACGGAACTTAGTAATCAAATAGAAAATGCAGCAGAAAAAGCTTGGATATATTCATAAATATAGAAAAAAAGAAAGGATAGAGGGGTTATTGCACTGTTGCTCTCGAGTTTAGAGCTGTCATTTTATGGAGATGTAGTAAAGAGATTTTTAGAACAGATATCTAGGTATAGGTATCGCTTTGATTATCATTCCGTATTCCAATGAAGAAAGTGATTATAAGCATTTTATTACGGAAATGAATATCGAAAGGTGTTATTTATTTAGATGAACATATTAACCCGGATATTTTAAAATACATTCATTCAAAAAAACATAAAAACCATTATGTGTGGCGGTGTTTCCCAAAATGATAAGGTGGAATCGGTACATGTTAATGATTTGCTTGCAGCCTACGAAGGTATGAAATATCTTATCAAGTTAAAACATGAAAAGATACTGGTTCTTTCTGACTTTGAAAATAAAATGGGCTCTACTTTTCAAAGACTAATGGGATGTAGGAAAGCCTTAGAAGAGTATTCTCTTCAAGGTCAAGAGGAACTTATTGCTTACGGGAAAAATGACCTATGAAATGGGGTATCGTTTGACTGAAAAATGCTTAAAAGCAAAAGATTTTACCGCAGTGTTTGCATTTAGTGATGAGATGGCAATGGGTGCAATTAAAGCATTAATTGCAAACGACTTAGAGGTTCCAAGGGATATTTCGGTTTTGGGCTTTGATGATATAGCTTTTGCAGAAAAATATAATCCGCCATTGACTACGATTCACCAACCTATTAAAGCCTTTGTTACACAGTGTTTGGATTTTTTTATGAATGAAACAGAACATAAAAACTTTTAGATATTATGTTCCCCTTTAGAATAATAGAGAGGAGCACATGTGCGGAAAAATAAAAGGGTATAGGTATAAAAGAAATAAATCCAAGAGAAAGGAGAAAATAAATGCCGAACTACCAAAGAATACTTCTTCTTAGAACAATAAAGATTATTTTATTAGCTGTTTTCACTCTAATATCGATTGCTCCTTTGGCATGGATTTTACTTTCTTCCTTTAAAACAAATCGAGAAATTATGCTTTCCGCATTTTCGCTTCCTTCGAGCTTTGATTTTAAAGGATACAAAGTTGCGCTGGAGGTGTCTCCAATACTTCGGTTTTATGGAAACAGCCTAATCATTGCTACTGCAAGTACAATATTAAATCTTTTGTTTGTATCCATGACCGCATATGTATTTGCAAGGTTCGAATTTAAAGGAAGAGCCCTTATGGCGTTAATGATTTCTTCTTCCCTATTGATTCCAAGCTCTGCACTCCTTATGCCGATTTATAGGATCATGGTGAGTATTCATCTGTTTGATACGATTATCGGATTGATTTTGGTTCATACTGCCTTGGGATTACCAACGTCCTTCTTTGTTATTCGAAGTTACTTTTCAAAGTATTCCCAAGGAATTGGAAGAGGCGGCATATATTGATGGCTGTGGATATATGAAAACATTTTTTGTAATCGTACTTCCGTTGGCTAAGTCAGGACTATCTACCGTTGCCGTTCTACAGTTTTTAATGTCATGGAATGAATTTATGTTTGCCCTGGTTTTGACAAAGTCAGAAAAAGTAAGAACATTACCTTTGGCGTTGAATTATTTTACCACGCAGTTTTCGTTCAATTATACGGCACTTTTTGCAGCCCTTACGATGGTCATTCTTCCCAGCATTATTATTTACATCATCTTACAAGAACAAGTGACGCAAAGTATGGTCACCGGAGCAATAAAAGGTTAAGGAAGGAGAAATTATGAAAAAAGTAGTTAGGAAGTCATTGTCTATGCTATTAGCGGGGGCGGTATGTTTTGGGGGGCTGACAGCTTGCTCTCCTTCTTCAAAAGAAGCATCCGGCACCGAAGCAAAGGGGCAAGAGGCAAGCAAAGAAGGTCAAGTAGAAATCACCTTTGCCACATCCTGGGTTGGGATTAGCTCGTCAAAGGAATGGTTTCATAATAGACTGGACGCTTTCAATAAGGAATATGGCAGTGAAATCAAAGTGAATGTTGAGGAAATTGCAGGAGATCAGGCTTATGTAGATAAGATGAAAGTTTTGTACAGTTCAGATGCGTTGCCGGATGTGATTGCGGCAGGAGGCTATAATTTAATTGATACAATGCAGGATAAATTTGTGGATTTAACACCTTACATCGATGAAGAGTGGAAAAATTCCATTGATGAAAAATGCTGGGAAGTCAATTCCCGTGATGGGAAGATTTACGGTGCTCCCATTTCCAAACAGGTTATTAGCTATTTTTATAATAAAGACTTATTTAAAAAGGCGGGTATAGAAAAACCTGCAAGCACTTGGGAAGAGTTTTTCCAGAACTGCGATAAATTAAAGGCTGCCGGCATTACTCCTTTATCTATGGATACGGCAGATTCCGGATGGGTAACTTCTCTTATGCTTGGTGCTATAGTGGGACAGACAGAGGAAGGGGAAAAGTTTATGAATACAAGCCTTCCCAAGGATTATAATCAAGAATATTTTGTAAATGCGGTTTCTGATATCCAAAAGATGTTTAACGAGTATACCTCTACAGATGCCATTGGCGGTGCTTATGAGAATGCAGCCGGAAATTTCTTTACGGAGCAAACTGCTATCATAGCGAATGGACCTTGGATGGTGGGGGATTTTTATGACACGGATAAGGTGGAAGAGGGCTTTGCAGACAAGATTGGCGTAGCTGCTTTTCCCGGAGATGTTATGTATGATGCAGGAAAAGATTGGTTTTAATGTAGCGGCTAAGACAGAAGAAAAAAGAAAGGCAGCAGCTACTTTTGTAAAGTTTATGACCAATGAAGACAGTCAAAAAGCCAATGTGGAAATTACCGGTGAAATTCCTTGTTTAAAGAAGGAAGTGGCTACGAATGTATACCCATTAGTTCAGGAAACAATCCATTTGGCCAATACAGCAAAGAGACATATCAATGACTTTCAGTCTTTATGGTTTGCCAATGTAGTGGATGAAGTGAGTGTGGAATATCCTTTATTGGCTCAAAACAAAATCACTGCAGAAGAATTTGCAAAAAAATTAACGGAAGCAGCCCAGAAGAATCAGTAAAATTATACGCAAATCGATGATGCTAAGACTGTTTCCGGCAATAGGAAGGTGAGGAATACTATGCAATCAAGGAACAAGAAATGGATGATTATACTTTTTTCTCTACCGACAATGATACTGTTTATGATGTTGTATCTTGTTCCTATGCTTATCGTGTTTATAACTTCCTTTTTTGAATGGAAATCCGGTGGTGTATTTCACCCGGTGGGGCTCAAGAACTATCTGCTTGGCTTTACAGCAGATCCCAGAATGCTTCAATCTATCTTTAACACAGTGATTTGGACTATATTGCAAGGCATTTTTCATGTTTTTATAGGAACAGTTTTAGCATTGATATTAGCCAAGCGCTTTCGTGGGTGGAAGATTTTTAGAACCATTTTTATGATTCCCAATGTAATCTCCTCTGCGGCATTAGCGGTTATCTTTTTAAATGTTTTTAACGCAAAATATGGACTGGTGAATTCTTTTTTGTCATCAATACTAGGTAAGCCAATTACGAAAAACTGGTTTTTTGATCCGAATAGTGCCTTTTTTACGGTAACAAGCATGTGGTTACTCTATTCAGGTATGATTGTCATTATTGTTCTTGCAGGGCTGTTTTCTATTCCTGAGGATATTTATGAGGCGGCAAAGATTGACGGTGCATCTGATTTTGTTATGGACATCAGCATTAGATTACCTTTGATTCGTCCGGTCCTTGGGAACTGCAGTGATTATTGCGGCTACAAGTATGTTAAGAGAATTTGAGTTAATTTTTCTTGACGACAAATGGAGGTCCAGGGAGATTTAACTCTAAACTTGCCGCTATATTTGTACAAAACAAGTCTGAAAGAAAGTAATTATGGCTATGCCAATATGATGGGAGTTGTTTCTAATCATCACCGGAGTTCTATGCGTATTCTTTATCAATAAAATATTCAAGATGAATGAAACAGATATGTAATGGTTTGCAAAGGAAGGAGTTTTGTCATGAAAATAGCGGTTATAGGCGGTGGGGAGTCAGATCCATCTTTTGGCAAAAAGCCTTATGCAACAGGCAAAAAGATTAGGGATTAAGCAGATCGTTTTTCATGGATAATGATTCCAGAAAGCTCAATATCTTTGGGAAAATGTCTGCTAAAATTGCCAAGTTAATTGACCCGGATGTAGAATTTGAAATCACAAGCAATCCGGAACTTGCCATTAAGGATGCAGATTACATGATCACTACTATACGAGTTGGTGGTGATGAGATGCGGGTTCGCGATGAAAGAGAAGCTTTATCCCTGGGAATCTTAGGACAGGAGACAACCGGAGCGGCAGGCTTGTCCTTTGCCATGCGCTCTATCCCTGCCTTACAGGAGTATTGTGAACTGGCGAGAAAAATAGCCTCTCCGGATGTTAAGATATTTAATTTTACGAATCCGGCAGGGGTGGTATCTCAGACTTTAAGGGACTTGGGCTATGATTTTACCTTTGGTATCTGTGATGCTCCAAGCGGCTTGCTGAGATCCTTCGCTAAGTTATATGATGTGAGCCCGGATAGAATCACAGGAGACTGCTATGGCTTTAAATCATCTTTCCTACTTTAATAGTATAAAAATTGGATGGAAAGGAGATCTTACCTGAGCTCCTTAAGAACCCGGATATCTATAAAAAAACGGATATGCGAGTGTTTAAAGCCTGACCTTGTAAATCACTTCTCCTGTGTACTAAATGAATATTTGTATTATTTTTTTATTACAGAGAGGAAGCTGTAGAGAACATTCTAAAAGCAGGAATTACCAGAGGAGAAGTTATCAGAGACATCAATGAACAGATGCTTCAGGAACTGGAGAAAATGGATGTAGATCAAGACTTTGAAGCTTGCCTGAAAGTTTTTGAAAAATGGTATGGGAAAAGAGAATTGGCCTATATGTCAAATGAAACAGGTGTAAAGAGAGAAGAGTCAGAATACCATTTTGATATTTACTCTCCTGATGAAGGAGGATATGCCGGGGTAGCGCTTCGGTATATAGAGGCTGTAGGTGAACAGCAGGATAAAGAAATGATTCTCTGTGCGCCAAATGAGGGAGCTATTCCGGGATTGCGGGATGATGATGTTGTGGAACTTACATGTACTATTCATAAGGGAAATATCTTGACACATAAGGTTAATCCTGATCCGATTCCCATGACCTTGATTCGACAAGTAAAAGAATATGAGAGACTGGCGTCCTATGCGATAAGAAATCGAAGCATCACCGCAGCGATAGATGCGCTAATGGTGCATCCACTGGTAAACTCCTATTCTTATGCTAAAAAGCTTGTGAAATAGATACATTGATCTTAATCAGGACTATATTGGAGGGTGGCACTAATGAGCTTTGTGGCAGGTGTTGGAGTTTCCAATTTGGATATGATTTATACCGGAATAGGGACGCCTTCCGGAAGAAGGAGAAGAAGTCTTTTCGAATGATTTTCGGCTTTGTTTAGGTGGTGGAGTTCCCGCTACCATCATCAATTTACATCGTTTAGGCGTTCCTTCTAAATTTGCTACTTTTCTCGGGCAAAAATATGTTTTCCCGCTATGTTGAAGAGCAATTCAAACAATATGGCGTAAACTATACCAATCTTTATCATGGAGAGAAAAATCCTATATGTATTACCACTTCCATGGTGACAGAAAGAGATAGAACCTTTATGTCCTATCGAGAAGAAGTAGAATTTGACGAAAGATTACAAGCACAGATTTTTGAGTATTTAAAGGATGCGAAAAATCGTAACGATGCATTTTGGGCTATTTGATGTATACAAGAAGTTAAAAGAAATTGGTTGTACATTGGTTCTGGATAGTGGTTGGGATGATAATATGTCCCTAGAGCAGTATCAGGATTATCTTAGCTTAGCGGATTTTTATCTTCCCAATAGAAAAGAGGCACTGAAAATAACCGGAAAATCCACAATAGAAGAAGCATCCAAGGTACTTAGTGATTTCTTCGAAGATGTAACGATAAAATTAGACCGTGATGGTTGCTACCATTTTAATAGAATAGACAAAAGTTCTCGGCTGATCCATACCATTCCGGTGGAAAAGCAGTGGATTCTACAGGCGCAGGGAGATGCATTTTTAAGCGGATTTCTTTATGGTTTGGTGAAAGGAGAAAGCATTTCAAAGTGCATTAGCTATGGAAATGTCATGGGAAGTGCTTGCGTGCAGGAAGTTGGCTGTTTGGGGAGCCAGCGTGAGTGAGAAGGAACTGATAGAGTTATCAAGATATAATGAATCTAATTGATTGAAAAACTTTAAAGAAGAAAACTCCTTGAAAAAATATGAGAAAACTCGAAAAGTCCTTGAAAAAGTTGCTTTTTACTTCTATCATTAGCATAAATCAGTCCTATAGGAGGGAGTATGCTAAAAAGGAAGATTGAAAAGCAACTTTTAAGTTGGAAAAATACTAAGGAGAGAAATCCCCTCATTCTGAAGGGGGTGTAGGCAGTGTGGGAAGACCTGGTCTCAGAATGCCTTTACCAAAGAGCAGTATAAAAATGTGATTTACCTGAATTTCTTTGAAAAATCCCAATTACAAGGAGATTTTTCAGGTGCTTTAGAGGTGGATCATCTCACGATGATGATGAGTGTATTTCTAAGGTGGACATCTCTTTTGAAGCGAATGAAACGATTATTATTCTGGACGAGATTCAAGAATGCCCGGAAGCTAGAACAGCTCTAAAATTCTTCAAGCTGGACGGACGCTATGATGTGCTGTGTACCGGTTCTTTGCTGGGCGTTAAGGGCTATGGAGAAAGACCTACCCATACCGGTGGGATGTGAAAAGCATCTTGAAATGTATCCCTTGGATTTTGAAGAGTTTTTGTGGGCAAATGGAATTAGTGAAGAGATAATCACCATGCTTCAAGGCTATTTGCAAAGAGAAGAAAAAATTCCGGAAGCTTTACATCAGAGACTGCGAGAGCTATTGCTTCAGTATATTGTTGTGGGAGGAATGCCTAATGTTGTGCAGAACTTTGTGGATTCCAAGCAGATGAATCTGGTTTTACAGATGCAAAGGGACATCCTTCATTCCTACCAGGATGATATGTTGAAATATGCTGAAAAGGCGGATAAGGGAAGAATTCGAGATTGTTTTTAGCTCCATTCCGCAACAACTCAGTAAGGAAAAATAAAAATTTCAGTATTCTCTTGTGAAAAAGGGAAGCACTGCCTCTCAGTATCTTGGTAGCCTGACAATGGATAGAGGATGCGGGTATAATCAGTCGTTGCTATAATTTGACGACCCCGGAATTGCCCCTGTCCGGAAATGCCATACCGGATATCTTCAAAGTATATATGAATGATACAGGCCTGTTCGTAGCCATGCTGGATGATGGTACCCAATTCGATATTTTGCAGGGAAATCTTTATAGCTATAAGGGCGCTGATTTTTGAAAAATCTTATAGCCGGAATTTTCCAAAAATGGGAAGAAAGCTTTATTATTTTTCATAAAGACACCGGTTTGAGGTGGATTTTGTGATTCGCTACCAAAGGGAAAAGCAACCTTAGTGGAGGTAAAAGCCTCCAACGGAAAATACGAAAAGCACGAAGACCATCCTGAAAAATAAGGATAAGTATCATGTGGAACAGTCTATCAAAATTGGAGATTATAATCTTGGACGAGAAGGGGAGATATTGACGGTTCCGCATTATATGGCGTTTTTTGCTGAGGGGAGTGTAAGGAAAATGAGCTAAGGCTCTATATAGAATCTTTATCTATTAGGGATTCGTCAGTATAGTTGATGAGCACATCTTCTGAAAAGAGGATGTGCTTTTTCATGTACAAATGAATCGCTAAAAACTTTATCCGGTTTATAAAAAAATGCATAAAATGACGAAAAAGATTGTAAGAAAATATATTGATTCAGTAGTTCGATGATGATAGATTAATGATTAACAAAATTGATTAAGATTATTCGTGTGAAAAACTTTAAAAATAAAAATTTAAAAACTGAATGACATGATATGTCTATCAAACTTGCTAAAGTAATTTTATACAGAATTAAACAGAGAGGTGGTAATTACTACTATGGATCTAGGGAATGATAAAGCAAACAGGGTATTATCACTCTACCAAAGTTTATGAATGGATCAATGGTTTATAAGTCGGAAGAGTACTAATCGCTTTCAAGTGAATGAGCGAACCATTCAAAGAGATATTGACGATATACGCAATTTTTGGAAGAAGAAATTGCTTTTTACAAGGAATTACAAACGAAGTTGTATATGACAGAATTAAAAAAAGGCTATCATCTAAGCAGCATCTATGCGATTAAGCTTTCCAATGAAGAGGTCTTAGCTATTTGCAAGATACTATTGGATAGCAGAGCACTTAAGAAAACTGAGATGAAAAGTGTTCTACAAAGATTGATAGATTGCTGTGTTCCGGAAGACAACAAAAATCTTGTTAATAATCTTATTTCCAATGAGAGTTTCCATTATATTGAGCCGCATCATAAGAAATCATTTTTGAAAGTGATGTGGAAAAAATAGGCAGGCTATTCAATCTCATCAATACATAGAAATTGAATATCAAGGCATCCAGGGATCAAGCATAAAAACGGAAAATCCAGCCCCTTTGCGATTATAAGTCTCGGAATACTATTTTATCTGACTGCTTTCATAGAAGATAAAAAAAGGTAAGAAGAAATTTAATGTAATCGATGACTCTTTTTCCGACAATTTACCGGATAGATCGAATTCAATCCCTTCGAATACTGGATGAGAAATTTCATGTTCCTTTATAGTAGTCGATTTGAAGAGGGGAATTTAGAAAAAGAATTCAATTTATGTTTGGTGGAAAAATTGCGGAAAGTGAGCTTTGAATATAGCGGTTTTTCAATAGAGGCAGTGTTGGATCGACTTCCCACTGCAAAAATAATTAAGGAGGAAAAATGGTAGATATACTGTCCAAGCAGAAGTATTTGGAGATGGAATCGATATGTGGCTGAGAAGCCAGGGAGATATGGTGAAAATTTTATAGTATTTCGGAGTTAGAAGATGAAGAAAAATGGATACAGAAAAATTACAGAAAGAAAAAGGAGCTTACATTGCAACAGAATCAAAGAAGTTCTGTTGAACAGGAGGTGAAGGATATCAAAACAATAGATTTAGCAATGGCACATATTTTAGTAAAGAACCCTATTATTTATGAAACCGAAGACACAAAAAGAAAATACTTAGAAAAACTGAAAAATCTATGTGAAATTATGTGCAAGAAATAAAAGAAAATACGAAGCTTCTGAATTGATAGCGTATGATAATATACTCCATTCATCTACAGAGACAAGGGATAAAAAGACTAACTATTAATAGTCAAGCATAAGATTAAGATTTTTAGAATAAAATACGAAAACGTATTTTTAGATGAGATTAGTACATTGAAAACTGTATGACTGAATAGAGCATCAGCGATGATGCTCTCAGAAAAGATTATGAGCTAATTTAACTTATAAAAGGCTGATATGACGTATGGGTTATTTCCATCCGAAAGATGGTTCTGACAAGCTTTTTAATCACATGGCTTATTGCGACATAGTAGTGCTTGCCCTCTGCCCGCTTTTTTGACAGATAGAGCCTGAATCGCTCGTCCCATCCAGAAACATATATAGCAGCATTGAAAAGTGCGTAACGCAGATACTTAGAGCCACGTTTTTCCATGCGAGCATAAGAAGATATTAGTTTTCCGGACTGGTACGTAGACGGAGATAGTCCTGCATAAGCAAGAACCTGATCTGCATTGCTAAAGCGTGTAAAGTCTCCAATCTCTGCTAGAATCATTGCCCCCATACGATACTTGATGCCGGGAATAGTTGTAATTGGAGAACCACACTCATCCATGATTTTCTGAATGGACTGCTCGACTTCTTTAATATCGGAAGTCAGTGTGTCAATTCGGCGTATTGTCTGCCTGAGTTCCATTGATTTAGCAGGCATAGGTGATCCGATAGAAGATTTTTGCAGTCTCTCTGATTACGATACTTTTTCACGACCATAGTGCCCTTTTGAAGCATCAGCAAGTAGAGCTTTCAGGTGGGTGAGATTGGAACTTGCGATAAAATATGCTCCCGGCAGTTCCTGAAGAAGACGGTATACCGAGTTCATGTGCAGAGTCGGAACAAGAGACTCAAGTTCCGGGAACAGGATGTTTACAAGCCTGGATACTGAAGTTTTCTATTTTTGTACGTTCTTTGACAAGCTCAAAACGATAACGAGTTAATGACTTTAGCTCTCGCTGTGGTAGGATGTACCTGTATAGGGCTTGAGTGTCTTATCAGTCATAAGCATTTCAGCAATGGAGCGGGCATCGACTTTATCCGTTTTTGTCTTTCTAAGGCTTTGACCTTTTCTGTAAAGATTTGTATGTAACGGATTGATGACAAAGGTATGGTAGCCATGGTCAAGAAGTGATCCCAGAATGTTGTAGGAATAGTGACCGGTAGCCTCGAGTCCTATTTTTTTATCTGAGATTTGTCCTGGAGACTGACTCAATCTTGTGGAATAATTCTCCATAGCCATCGCTATTGTTCCGTATCGTAAAGACTTGGAAAAAGTTCTTCGGTATCTACCTAAGGATACAACAGTCATGCTTATCCTTAGCAACATCAATTCCAACGTAAATCATTTAGTAAATCCTCCTGTAATAAGTGTTTGATGCTGTTATCGACCCACAGGGCTCTTTGCTGATTGTATCCTCGTTCTACATAAACCGTCATGCGGTATCTAACTGATCAACAATGTAACAAAGAGGCTGTGGTTGGAGCCTTTCGAAAACCGTCGTGCGGTAGGAGTTAGAAACCAATCCACAGCATCAGATAACAATAGTAGCTGATTACCAAGAACAGGTAAAGAAAAAGCTACAACTTAATAATACGAGCATTTCAGCAATGGAGCGGGCATCGACTTTATCCGTTTTTGTCTTTCTAAGGCTTTGACCTTTTCTGTAAAGATTTGTATGTAACGGATTGATGACAAAGGTATGGTAGCCATGGTCAAGAAGTGATCCCAGAATGTTGTAGGAATAGTGACCGGTAGCCTCGAGTCCTATTTTTATCTGAGATTTGTCCTTGGAGACTGACTCAATCTTGTGGAATAATTCTCCATAGCCATCGCTATTGTTCCGTATCGTAAAGACTTGGAAAAGTTCTTCGGTATCTGGCCCAAGGATACAACAGTCATGCTTATCCTTAGCAACATCAATTCCAACGTAAATCATTTAGTAAATCCTCCTGTAATAAGTGTTTGATGCTGTTATCGACCCACAGGGCTCTTTTGCTGATTGTATCCTCGTTCTACATAAACCGTCATGCGGTATCTAACTGATCAACAATGTAACAAAGAGGCTGTGGTTGGAGCCTTTCGAAAACCGTCGTGCGGTAGGAGTTAGAAACCAATCCACAGCATCAGATAACAATAGTAGCTGATTACCAAGAACAGGTAAAGAAAAGCTACAACTTAATAATACGAGGATATAGAATTTTATCAATATTTTATTCTTTTGATTTGATTCATGTCCTTGGATACGACTTGACCAATATTCCAACATTAAAAAAATAGAAAATCTTAAGAAGCAGTATTTTGAAGATTTTTAAAAATGCTAATTCCCAGATAGTAACAAAAATACTTAATTGTGTACAGGGCGAAGAGAGAAGGTTAACTAACCTATATAAATTAGATGCTCTCAAGAATGAAAGTAACTATATAAAAATTAGTAAGAAAAATCTGTCTTTTTAAAAACAAAGAGCATTTGGAATATTGGTAACAGCTACTATGAGTGCAGGTAAATCAACATTTATAAACTCCTTAATAGGAAATATGTATGTTTATCTCAGAATATGGCATGCTACCAGTAAGATACATTCCATCATTAATAAGGCATTTGAGGACGGATACTCCTCGGAGTATGACCATGATTTGGTTTTAACAGCAGGAAAAGAGGAACTACTGAATGATCATGAAGAAAATCAGTCAGATATGATTTATGTTGCTACTAATTATTATGGCGAATTAGCTAATGCCAGAATAGTTGTCAGTGATTCTCCCGGAGTAAATTTTAGTGGGGATAAAGAACACCGAAATATTGCAGAACAACTTATCAAAAAAACGAAACTATGAAATGCTTATATATGTGATGAATGCAACCCAGTTGGGAACAAATGATGAAAGTGAGCATTTAGATTTTATCAAACGTACAATAGGAAGAACACCAATTCTTTTTGTAATGAATAAGATTGATGCATTGAATCCGGATGATGAGGATGTTGAAGCTATTATAAATAGACAAAGAGAGTATTTGAAAAAGGAAAGATTTTAAAAATCCTATGGTTTGTCCGGTATCTGCAAGAGCAGGATATTTATCAAAAAGTTTGAAGAATCATGTCTGACAAAGAGTGAGGAAAAGAGAACTTTATAATTATGTGGACAAATTTGAAAAGATCAATTTGCCCCACTATTATTCACAATTATTTCCGCAAATCAAAATAAAAAGATAAGGAGAATGAAGAGACACAGTTATTAAAAACCAGTGGAATGATTTATGTTGAAAATAATAAAAAGGTTTTTGAAGGAGGAAAGTAGAATGGTACAGATTAATTTTAAAGTATAATCCATACAAGTTGGAGACAGAAATTTTAGTAAATAATAAAAATATATCTACAGATAGTAGCCTGTATAAACTGGTAAAAGGAAAAAGAATGCAGGAGTGGATTGGTAAATTTCTCAAATGCTAGTAGATGAGTTGAATACTGTAGATTTTGATATTGTCTTTTATGGAATGCCATTAGATTGGGATGACTTTGAGGGCGTTTTTAAGAATGCTCAGGATTCAGGTATGATAAAGAATCTAAAATTGACGTTTTCTGAAGGAAGAAGTGACGAAACAGTCAGGGATAAGATTGTACAAGTGTTTACAGATTTACAACAGGAATTTGTAGATGATTTTTAGAGATCCAAAGTTAGTTAGAGCCTTTTCAAACATTAATAACTCTGTCTTTCCGATTAATGTAATTGCTACAATGAGTTCAGGAAAATCTACACTTATCAATGCATTAATTGGGAAAAAACTTATGCCTTCAAAAAATGAGGCATGCACTGCAACTATTACGGAGATTTTAGATAACGATTGTGAAACATTTGCAGCAGTTGTACATAATGAAGACGGAGATGTCTTACAGGAAATATCAGACCTTCAATATGACCTAATGTGTGAGTTAAATGAAGATGAAGAGGTGCATAAGATTTCCGCGCAGGGAAATATCCCCTTTCTTGATGCAAGGAGCACAGCATTAATGCTGGTTGATACACCGGGACCCAATAATTCACAGAACCAAGCTCATAAAAATACAACTTTTTAGAGCAATTAACAGCGACGCAAATAATCTTATTTTTGTATGAAAGTAAACGGAACACAGTTAAGTACAAATGATGATGCTTTCACTGCTAAGTTATGTTGCGGAACAAATCAAAAAAGGAGGAAAACAAGTACGAGATAGATTTATCTTTGTAGTAAATAAGATGGATGGTTTTAATCCGGAGGAAGAGGATATCGGTAAAGCCGTAAAAGCTGCTAAAAGATATTTGGAATCCTATGGTATTGAGGATCCTCAAATTTTTCCCATGTTCTGCATATACTACCTTAAATATTAGAACATATCTGGACGGGGTAGATATCGATAGCTTGGACAGAAAAGCTGAGAAGGAATTACCTTCTGCAGCGAGAGATACGCTTCCGATGATAGATAAATTTATTGATTATGAAAGTATGCATTTAGAGCAATACTCTTCTTTATCACCAAGTGCTCAGAGTGAATTAAACTTTAAATTAAGCCAGGCAGAAAAAAGAGAAGACACAAAAGAGCAGGCTCTAATTCATTGTGGAATTTATTCTATTGAAGCTGCAATTACAGCCTATGTTAAAAAGTATGCGAAAACAAAAAAAGTGAAGGACTTAGTTGAATCATTCCAAGAAGTATTGGAAAGTACACAGATCTTGGCAAAAAGCAAAGACACAGGTTGCAACAGATGAAGAGGCTGCTAAAGAATGTGCTGAGCGAGCAGCGGTAGTAAAATCTAAGATAGCTGATGGAAAAGATGCTCAAGCTTTTAAAAATAAAATACAACAGTTAGATCCATTGCCACATATCAAAGACAAGGCTGATGTATTAATTCAAGAAGTAATTAATAAGGGCAAATAAAGTTTTCCAACCTTATGGTGATGAGATAACAAATAAAGCAGAGGCCAAGCGCCTAGTAAATCAATTTACGATGATGAGTTCAGATGCAATTGCAGAACTTACTTCTGAGTTAGAAAGTGTCATTAGTCAGGAAGTAATTGAAACCGGAGAAAAAATTTTGCTTGAGTACCAAAAACAAGTTATCTAAAAATTGATGAAGGAATATCCGGAAAGCAATTAGAGTTTGGGACAGTGGACTTGATTAAAGGGGCTTTAAACAATATGAGAGAGAATGCCCAGGCTTGGTGCTCCGATGAATTTGCTACAGAAACTATCGATGATGTAGGCGAAACAAGTTATGAAGAAAAGATATATTATGAAAAAGTAGGACAGGAAGAGGAGCAGGTTGCAGCTGGGACTGAACAGGTAAAGATTGGGACAAAAAAAGTTATGGTTGGCTCTCATAAAGAAAAAGTAGGAACGAAAAAGGTAGAAAAAGAGCAGAGAGGTTTTTTCGGAGCAATAAAAAAATTCTTCGGTATAAAGAAGTATGAAGATGTAGATATCTATGAAACGGTTAATGATTATGAAGACCAAGATGTTTACGAGACAGTTAGTTAAAATATAAAACTGTGATGAAAGATATTTTTGAAGAAAGAAAAAGAACAGATTGAGTTGTTTTCTGTGGCAACGCATGATATTTCAGCAGGATTATTAATTAAAAATTCAAAAAATCTGGACGAAGGTGTTGAATCTGCCTTATCTTATGCGGAATCTCAAATTAATAATATGAAAGACCAATTTGCTAAATTATTTGATGAACTCGATGTAATCATTCAAGTAAAGTATACTGAATTGGAGCAGTGTGCAATTGATCAACAAGCAAGAGAAGAGGCTCTAGAAAAGAATAAAGCATTATTAAGTTGGATTGATACATCAAAAAGGAAATTGAAGAGATACTTAATATTTAAAAGGAGATTTTTATGATTTCTGGAATTAAAAATGTTTAGATTCTAGTGATATTATTGGCTTTAAGATATATTTTTTGGATAGTTTGGATGTGGATCCACATTCGAAAAAAATATAGAGGATTATAATGTTTGTAAAAAGCTAGAAGGTATGTTTGAACCATATATCGAATTAACACCACTTTCTTTATCCGATTCAGATTGGAATATGGAGTATTGGGGAAAAATCAAGTTTGATCAAAAAGAATTTCTCTGAAAAAAAGGTTTGAGCATATGAGGGAGATTGCAAAGATAGTCCATGCAGAGAAAAGTCAAAGATTATTAACAGAAAGAGAAGAAAACAAGAGAAAACAAGTATGCATACTGATCAATTGACAAGAAATGTGGAAACCTATAAACCTTCTAATCATAATAATCGTATACTTTCGGAGGGATATTTCCCCGGATGATAAAATTAGAATAAACCGACATATCAAAGAATTAGAGTTAGATAAGCGACTATTGAGCAAGAGCAACGTGAGATACTACGAAAAAAAGAGGAGTTTGCAAGGCAAAACGAAGAAAAAAATGCTGAAAAAGCAATAGAGAATCAATCAAAAAACTTCCTATGGGTTGTGGTAGTGGCAGTCATAGCAGTCATAATAGTGATAGCGGTAGTTATGACAAGGTCGTAAAAATCACAACCCTCGAATAAAAATCCTCTCATTGAATTGGAAAGAGAGAGGACATTCCTCTGGAATCAATTGATGAATACACAGAGCTTTATTCTGATGAATTTATTACATTGGAAAGATCTAAGGATAGGAAATTTTTGCGGAAAACAAAATATGAACGTCTTGATGATAAGGGACTTGAAAAAGTTGCTGAAGAAAAAATATGAATATTTTTGTTCCAAAGAACAAAGATATGGATATATGGGAACGCTTTGGAGATATTACAGAAGCTGATAAAAATTATATTATATAAATATAAGAATTACCATTATTCTAAAAACACCATATTATTTGATTCTAACATCTTGCTATGAAATGAAACAAAAAAATTAGTATGTATTATAGGAGGATAGACCAATAATGAAATATGATTATCCCTCTAAAAGCTACTGATAATTTCTATGAAGTACCAGTAGTAACTAACGAGAAACAAGTAGAATTAGAAATTGACAAAAGACCGTTTGTGGAACCGGCACCTCAAGATATGAATCTTAGTATTCTTCAAGAGAATTTAAGGAATTGCTTAAACATCATCGATGACGAGGTGATGAAAGGATATGTTACTCGATTAGATCAGCTACCTATCATTATTCAGGATGACAAGATTTTTGATAACTTGAATGAAATACATTTTTTTAAGATTTCCGAACTGGTATACCACGAAGATGAGTTTACGGTAGATAAATTATCCATGGTGTTTCATGCTTTATCAAATAAACCCTGTACACTGGTGCTCATGTTAAGAAGCGATGGAGAAAAAACGGAATTTTATTTAGGAGCTAGACCTAGAGATGAACGTTCGTCGGGAACCTTACATCAAATGCTAAAACAAGGATTGCTTGGATTTTTTCCGGGTACTCAGATTTCTAATTATTATGATGAAGACCTGAAAAGAGACATTCAAAAATCTAAAAGCTGGTTGTATTTCCAGTGTCACAAGTGTTGCAGATTTTAAACAAGACAAAGAGGAAAGAACTAATAAAGACTTTATACAAGGCTTAGAAAAGTTTGTATATGCGATGCAAGGGAAAGCATATACAGCTATTTGTATTGCAGATAATCTATCATATGATGAACTAATGATGACCAAAAAGGGAGTATGAGCAGATTTATAATCAACTTTCTCCTTTTGCCAACATGCAGATGAATTTTTCTGTGAATGACAGTTCCAGCACATCGAAAGGCAGTAGTGAAGGTACAACACAAACTACATCTCGTACCACAAGTAAAGGGACTGCACAAACATTTACAGATACATCAACGCATACCGTTGGAAATACTGAATCTACAGGGACTTACCGAGACTCATACTGAAAAATTCTTCAGATTCTAAGGGGAGACGCATACGACTGGTACTACAGAAGGAACAAGTCAAACGATAACTAAGACAAAATCCAGTTCTACCAGCAGAACTACATCTATAAACAGTGGTGCTTCTTTATTTTTTGTTCATGGAGGAGGATCTAGTTCAAAAACAACAACATCGTCGAAAAGTAACTCTGTATCAAAAGGTACTAGTCACACTGACTCTGTTTCGGATTCTATTTCTAAAACGCTTACGCGTGGATTTAGTGATTCTAAGGGAGTCACGAAGACAAGTGGTATAAGTGAAAGTGAAAGCCAAGGGGAAAGTTTCAGCTCTACTGTTAATGATAGTGATGCTTTTACTGCAGGTGAAGCATTTAATTTAGTGAATACTAAAACAATTACAGATACTTTTGGAACATCTAGAAGTGTAACTCTAAATGCTCAAAATATGACTCTTAACTTAGCAATGCAAAGATTACAGACTCATTTAAAACGTATTGAAGTGTGTGAGAGCTTTGGTATGTGGAATTTTTCAGCATATTTTTATAGGGGAGTCTGCTGCAGAAACAGAAACAGCTGCTAATACATATAAAGCTGTAACAGCAGGAACAAATAGTGGCATTGAAAGAAATGCAATTAATACTTGGAGTGAGAAAGATTCTGTAGAAGGGCTAATGCCATATTTATCACATTTTGTTCATCCACAATTTCTTTATACAGGATTTAGTTATGGGGACGAGCGACATATCTCGGTGAATCCATCTGCACTAATCAGTACAAATGAATTGTCTATTCATATGGGGCTACCTAGGCATTCTGTAAGAGGTTTACCTGTAGTGGAACATGCTGCTTTTTGGACAGGAGGTTATTTCAAGAAAAACAATATCTGAAAAAGCCATTAATCTTGGAAAAATATATCATATGGGACAAGAGACTGAGACGGATGTGCAACTGGACCAAAATAGTTTGGCAATGCATACGTTTGTGACAGGATCAACCGGTTCCGGTAAATCTAATGCAGTATATCAAATTTTAGGAGAATTAAAGAAAAATGGAATTCCATTCCTAGTTATAGAACCTGCAAAAGGAGAGTATAAAAGGTATTTAAAGAGGTAAAAATGCTATGGTACTAATCCTCTTGTAGGAGATATGCTAAGAATTAATCCTTTTTCTTTCCCGGAGGGAGTTCATGTATTAGAACATATTGACAGAATTGTAGAAATTTTCAATGTTTGTTGGCCGATGTATGCAGCAATGCCTGCTGTTTTAAAGGAGTCTATTGAAAATGCGTATAAGTCTGCCGGCTGGGACTTGGATTTATCTATCAATGAAAAAAAGTTGATCAGTTATACCCTACTTTCGATGATGTGCTTCGGGGAATTGGATAAGACCATAAAAAAATTCTGATTATTCTGCTGATACAAAAAGGTGACTATATTGGCTCACTTTCACTAGAATAAAATCTTTAACTAATGGTATCAACGGAAGGGTTTTTGTTAGTAATGAGATGCAATTAGCAGATTTATTTGATAAAAAGTGCAATTATTGATATCAGTAGGGTTGGAGCAATGGAAACTAAAGCCCTAATAATGGGCATTGTTGTAATGAAATTACAAGAATATAGAATGGCTTATTCAGCGAAATGAATTCTGATTTAAAGCATGTCACAGTACTTGAAGAAGCTCATAATTTATTGAAGAAGACATCATCAGAGCAAAAGTACGGACTCTTCTAATTTAGTTGGAAAGTCTGTTGAGATGTTGACAAATGCTATTGCGGAAATTCGTACTTATGGAGAAGGATTCGTTATTGTTGACCAAGCTCCTAATCTATTGGATACTGCTGCTATTAGAAATACTAATACAAAGCTAGTTCTCAGATTACCGGAAAAAACAGATCGAGAAATTACAGGTGGATCAATGGCTTTAAAAAGATTCACAATTTGATGAACTTTCTAAATTACCTACAGGTATAGCCACAATTTATCAAAATGATTGGCAAGAAGCTATTTTTATGCAAAAATAAATAAATTTAAAAAAATCATGAGGATATATTTAGCAAGTCTGAAATCAGTATACCTGCTGTTACAAAATTAAAGAAAGAGAATGATGATTTATTGCATATACTTCTTGATAAGTGTACTACGGTTGAGCAAGAGAAGATAAAGGAATACATTTTAAAGTCAAACGTAGCTGCAAAAGGTAAAAAGATTTAATTACAAACTTAGGTGCGAGAAATATTGATTTTGAATGGGCAATAGTTGATTTTTATAAAAGAAAAAACTATGATTTATCAGAAGTTTTTCGAGGTACCCAAAATGAGAATTGGTCTGATTTATCCGAACTAAGTGGTATTATGATTTCAATTTGCAAGCTGAGTTTTTAGATTTTAATTCTGCTGAAATGCATGCTATTTTATATTATGTATGCAGAATAGAGCATGAGTTGTATCCAGAACATAATTTGATAGAAAAACTTAGAGTGGAATATTTAAGAGAGAAGGTGATTTAATGCCAATTGAGCATTTGGCTAAAAGCTGTTGTTGAAGCGTCACAAAAGGATATGTCGAAACCACAATTTGAAGATTCCAATAGAACAAGTGGAATCGAAAACCTAGAGGAGAAGTTGTTCAAGATAGGAAATACCTGAATTAAAAAAATATCCCTGATTCTGAACGAGAATTACCAGAGGACTCTAAATGGAATGAGGACAACTTGGGCGATTTAAAATCTGAATCCAAACCTTTGGATAAGGACATAATCATACACATGGATCAACAGAGTGATGTTATGGCTTCAGAAAAAGAAAGAAGATAGTAAAGATTTAAAAGAAACAAAAAGAAGCTAAAGATTCTAAAGATGGTAGTGAGAATGTAGATGATTCAGGAGAGAAAAAGGGCTAACTGATGAACAAAAACAAGAAATAAAAAGAAAAGACTGGTTGGTCAGATGAGATTATTAATGCTATGGGCTCTATGGAAGAAGCGGAAATATATAAGAAAAGCAGGCTTGCAAGAGGTTGAAATAAATGGCAAAAAATGTCTTATAAGAAGTGATATTGATATGGATCAAAAAGATGAAGATGGAATTTCTAATAGGGAAAGAATGGCAAGAGGTAGACCACCGATTACAAAAGATGGTGATGAAGTTGAACTTCATCATATTGGGCAAAAACCTGACAGTCCTTTAGCAGAGTTAACGACTCAAGAGCATAGAGGCACAGGAAATGATACAATACTCCATGATAAGAATAAAGAGTCAGAGATTAACAGAGGTGAATTTGCCAAGGAAAGAAAAGAGCATTGGAAATCAAGATCAGAAGAGGGAGGCTAGTATGTCCAAAATTGTAGATGTAATAAATGAATTATCTGATTTGCTTTCTACAGAGCTGCAGATAGTGAAGTCATTGCTGGTGCAGAAAAAGAATTGGGTTTAACATTTGCTCCGAATATAAAGAATATCTTAGCACTTTTGGTTCAGTGATAGCAGAAGATGTTGAAATTACTGGTATTGCAAAAGCTAAGAGTAGAGATGTTGTTCTCGTTACTAAAAGAGAATGGGAATTAAATCCTCAAGTGAACCATAATATGTATGTAGTGGAAAATTTAGCTATTGATGGGATAATTATTTGCAGGATGAGGTTGAGCATATATGAAAGCATGCCTCATAAGGAAGTAAAAAAAGGTAGCGGACAGTCTAGCGGAATATATACTATCACAAAGATAGAATTCTTAGTCATTGTAGTGAATTTTTTTGATTTTTATGTGGCTCTTCTTCTTTTGGAGAAGAGCTGATTTTAGCTTGAGTTAATTTTATAGTTAAAACTAAACTAAGATATATAGTCTTATTCCAAATCAAAATGCATAGTGTTTTAGCAAGAAATTTTACGAAGTTCATCAAAGGAGGAATGAACATGTCTCTATTACCGGATTGGAGGATTTGCCCCTCATTGTCATAAGAAATATAGCTTTTAATCCTGATGTGGGGAAGTTTAATTGTCCCCATTGCGGTCATCCTGCTCTGGGAGGAAAAGTGGATATTTCCTTAAAGATTCAGGATCCCTTTGGGAAAGGGGAAAAATCTCTATTTGGGGAAAGAAAAAGTAAAGAATGAACCATCATCCAATTGTTTTAGTAATTTTTAAAAATATTGGGCGATGGTTCTTTTTTTCTGCAAAAATCCTGTTTGTTTAAAAAGCATTTTCCTTTGAACCCCATTAAATCCGGCTAGCCCTTTTATTCCATTTACTCCCGATAAAAAAATCTTAGAAAGAAAATATAGAATGACAGTATTTGTCCTCCTTAAAAAGCTAAAATCATTTTATCTTCCACGGGAAGAGTAGATTTATACCTCGCTTTCAGGTTCGGAGGAATTGCCTATCAAAGGGATAGGTGGTACTTCCAGACTATATTTAAAGAAGTTTTACAAGAATGTTTTTAAGAAGAATGAGTATGGAAAAAGCTATTGTATGGAGACTGGGAAGATTGCCTGAATCCTGTAGAGGAGCTTTTGGATGGGCTGCAATCTTCCATAGCAGTGTTGCTTTTATTTAAGCTAAGGGAGGAATAAGATTATGGGATTTTTTTCAGGTGTTATAGCAGCTGTTACTACAGCAGTGGCAGGTGTTATGAAGGGACTGGCAGTAGCCGGATTAGCCCTTCAAGGTTTAAAGAGTTTAGCTGCTCCTTTACTAGAACTTGGAAAAGAACTGGGGCTCATAGAATCAGAAACAGATGTGGAGGATTTAGGGGATAAGGCGATTCAAAGTGACTTGAAACCGGATGATTTTGATTGCTATGAGGAATATCTTAAGGCATGAAGACTATAAACTGGATCCAGAAAAATCAAAATTGAGTACAGAGGAAAAGAAAATTCAGAAAGGCATTGAGCTAACAGTAGGAGTTATGATTGACAAATACCAAGAATTTCCTATGGGGGAATTTATTAATATGATTGGTCACAATCAGAATTTCTTTACGGAAGCAAAGATGGGAGAGATTGCAAAAGTCATTAAAACGGATGGGCAAAGCATTACTGATATTTTGCACTATGTTGATGGTACAGAAAAATAGTACTAAGATTCAGGGGACTGTTGATACTCTTCTTGAAATTGAGAAAAATACCAATCCCGGTATCAGTGATAAGGAAGCGTTTAAAAATGTTATGGAATTAAGACAATAAACGGTAACTTTGTTAAGAATTTTACTAGACAACACTATATTGAAGTAGGTATAATGGAATATAATCTTTGCTTTGTACTGCTACTACAAAGTGGATTGCAATAGATATTAATCCCAATGGGGGTAGAGAGACTTAGTTTTGATGGTAATGACTTTACAGAGATTCATTCTACAGAGGATGTATTAGAGTTTTGCCCATAAAAATCTTGGCTATTACAATATTAATAAATTTAATGATATTAATCTCAATGTAAAAATCGTAATAGGTATCAAAAATATTCTCCTTTGATTTCAGAACTTTTTATGCATATGAAAGATGTGGCTAGTGTTAATCTTATTGATGCAAAAACTGTAAGCTTCCAATTTATGCTCTAAAAAGAGTTGCTTAGAGCGAAACTAATAAAAAGATTAGTATTATTTGTATGGATGAGAAATTTTTCTTTCGAAATGGATGATGAACTTAGAGTAAAATATAAAAGTAATATTGGAGATGAAAAATACATATAGAACCTGAAAGTTTTTCAACAGTAAATAGCTTTACTTTTGAAAAATTTATTTTCGAAAGTAAAAGAGTTAAGAAATCTAGAGAAAAATATTATGACTTGCAAAAGCAAATTGGTTATATTAGATAAAAAGTATCATGCAGCCAATGAAAGAATGGATAAACTTAAAAGATACTTAGAATGTAGAAGGGAAATCATTAGGGTTTGATACAAATAATGTTATTATAGACCATCCTTTATCTGGAGCGTATTACTTCATCCACATATCTTTATGAGAATCTTTTATGAGAAAGTTTGCAAATGTAAATTACTAAAATCTGATGGAGATATAGTGTAAGGAGGAATGGATATTGTTTCATTAGATGATGACCATGATCCGACGGATTTAAATCTTGTAATCTGTGACTGTACTATTTTAACTAGGTCTAAAGGGAAATTACATTACTTGGTAGAAAACAATGATTATGTTAAGTTTAATGATGCAGTAGCTATCCTTTCAGACCCATTGGATGAGAGGAAGGATGTTTTACAGTGGTATCGAGATAGAATTGCAAAAGAGTGTGGAGAGGGAAGAAAATCTCCTAAAAAGAAAGAAAAAGCCATGAACCCTAAATCCTCAATAACTGAAAAAACCTTACATAATAATACCGCCTCCCAAGCAGATTTTGATTATCCCGGCGATAAAACATCCAAAACCTTGCGTATTCTAGAGTTATACGATGAATTTACCAAGGGACATCCGGTGAATAAAGGCTGCGCTGGCCCGGAAGTATCATGTGACGAACGCTCTATCCAAAGAGACATTGATGAAATCCGCATTTTCTTATCGGAAGTATTGGCGGATGGCAAGGAAGATGAATGTAAGATTCTCTATAGTAAGGCGGAAAAATGCTTCAGAATGGAGAAAAATAAGTCCTCCAAGATGAGCAACAGCCAAATTCTTGCAGTGTCTAAGATTATTTTTGGAATCTCGCGCATTTCCGGTGGAGGAAGTAAATGAGATTTTACAGAAAATGGTGGATTCCTGTGTTCCTTCTGAAAGTATGAAGCTTGTACAAGAACTTATTGGCAATGAGCGTTATCATTATGTGGGGATACAGAAGGAAAGTCTACAGGATAAGCTGTGGAAAATCGGATTGGCTATTCATGAAAAGAATTTGCTGTCCATTGACTACTGCAAGGGGAGTGGCAAGAGAGATAAAATTAAAAGAGTAGTAGCGCCGGTATCCAATTTATTTTCGGAATATTATTTCTACTTAAATGCCTTTATTATGGAAAAAGAACGAAGAGGGGCGCTTTTCGGCGAAAGTATGACTTCTGCCATTTTCCGTCTGGACAGGATTGAAAATTTTAAGAAATGCAAAAGAAAGCTTTATTGAACGGGGGCAGTGAGCGCTTTGAAGAGGGGGAGTTCCGTAAACGAGTACAGTTTATGTATGGTGGAGATTTGCAACGAGTGCTCATTAAATTTTACGGAGAAAATCCGGAGCCTATCACGGATCGATTACCTACTGCAACCATTGTGGAGCAGGGAACAGACTATTTCATTATCAAAGCAGAGGTTTACGGAAAGGGAATTTTGATGTGGCTCTTCAAAGTCAGGGGAAGAAGGTAGAACTACTAAGCCCGAAAGTCTTCGCTTGGAAATGAAAAGAAAGTATTGAAGAGATGCTAAAGCTCTATCAAGAGTAGCGTTCTATCAGAAGTAATTTTTATATCATTGGAAAGCATAATATTTTCAAAGGAGGAATGAACATGTCTCTATTACCGGACTGGAGGATTTGCCCCCATTGTCATAAGAAATACAGCTTTAACCCCGATGTGGGAAAGTTTAATTGCCCTCATTGCGGTCATCCTGTTCTGGGAGGAAAGGCGGATATCTCCCTAAAAATTCAGGATCCCTTTGGAAAGGGAGAGAATTCTCTCTTTGGGGAAAAGAAAAAGTAACGCATGAACCATCAGCCCAATGTTTTAGTGATTTTAAAACTTTGAAGAAGTTTTTATGTCATAAAGAGTAACTCTAGCGTAGCATGCGATATCTTGGGCGCTATAAGTACAATGAGGAAAATTGCAAAAATCAAAAATATCGATTGCTCAAATGCATTTTTCCTTTTGGGAATCTTTGAAATTAATAAAAATTTAGAAAGAAAAAGTAGAGTGTCATTAATGGAACGATGATTCATTGTGTTGTGGAGGGCGGTGATTTCTTAGGAAAGATTTACATTCACGAGGCAAACTTTTGGAATTTCTTCGGAAAAAGGAGAGATTATTTTTATCTTCATTTTGATGGGAGATGTCCAATAAAGATATATCGAGTCGAGAATCTATATTCTGGAGAGCTCTTCCTTTTGCCAACATCAATAATTATCAGATATTCTCCCCGAGGAGACTGTGCTAAGGGCGAGAAAAGAATAGGGGAGGAGGAATATAACTTTGTAACCAAAAACTGTGAGCATTTTGCACTTTGGTGTAAAACCGGAGTGGAAGAGTCCACACAGGTAACCAGTGGTCTGGTTATAACATCGAGCATATCACCATTAATATCACCATTATTATCACCACTACTATTGTCGCTAATTAAACCATTGGATAAGGAGAAGTAAAAGGAACCTCTCATGTATCTGAATATTCCTTTGCAGTTGAGTATTCCGGTGCGGCGGAGCCTATTCCGGAAAAGTGAAACCGCCTGTCCGGAATAGGAAAGCAGTCGTATTGCTTATTTACCATTTACTATTTAACTGTCAAACTACCGGGATTATACAAAGCCCTAAAGGTACAGAGATTTCAGTGGAAATGTGCAAAGCTTTGACTTTGAAGTAAATTGAAGTTTATTTGAGTTATATTGAAGTTGATTTTTGAAGTTATATTGAAGTAATATTGAAGTAGTTCAAAATAAGAGGTGTAAATTATGTGGAGGAAAATAGCAGGTGGTATAAAGCTTGAAAGTGATAAAGTTGAATGCAAATCAGTTTTAAATAGAGAAGATGTCATAGGTTGGACAAAAGTATTGCCGGATTTGCAAAATGCGTCAGGTGGAGACTTTTATATTGGAGTTGAAGATAAGACAAATAAACTGATTGGCTTTGATAGGGAAAGCAGCTGATAATGAAAGTATTTCAATAATCAGGTGAATGGGCATTTGACGCCAAGACCTCAAATGAAAATTTCTTTTTAAAGCTATGAGTTGCGTGGAAGTGAACGTTTTTATAATAAAGGTAAGTATAGAGAATCTGATATAAAAGCCGTAGTTTTAAAGTATAAAAATATTCCGGCTATTTTTATGAGGCGTGACGGATTTACAAATGGTGCAACTTATGAAGAAATCATAGATATGAGTGTAAAAAGTAAAAACACACAGTATGATATTTTGACATCTGATATAAAAATATAACCCGGAAAATTTTTAATGCTTAGAGAGTTCTATAGAGAGATATAATAATGGAAAGACTTTGAAAGAGAAGGCATTACAGTCGCTAGGTTTTTAATGAAGAAGGTTATTTGTCTAACGGCGCAGTTTTATTTCAAGATAATTATAAAGGGTAGTAAAACTGATGTACAGTGTTCCGTATTTTCAGGATCAAACAGGGGAGTGATAGAGTTATACTATCAATCGTTTTAAAGGGAATATAATAGAGAGCATAAGTTATATTATTGACTTTGTAAATCAAAGAAATGAATCATAGCATTATAAAGCTTGATGAAGGAAGAGTAGACATTGATTCATATCCGGCGAGAGCGTTATTTGAGGGTGTAATAAATGCAATTGCTCATAGAGATTATTATTTTTAGACGGTACACAAATTCAAGTTGATATGTTTAAGGATAGATTGGAAATATCATCATCCCGGAGGTTTTTATAGAGTGAAAAACTTGGCAAAACATACGATTTGTCTACAATAATTTCAAGAGAAGAAATGAAATAATATCAGGGGTTTTGGTTGCCTGTAATGTAATGGAGGCAGCTGGTACAGATTTTGATAAGATAGTAGAGGAGTATAGAGTCTGCAGATAATTCGCATAAACCATATATTTACTCAAAGTCTGATCATTTTACATTGGTATTGCCGGATTTAACATATGATAGAGGTGTTGAAAATAATGATGTACCAAATATTAGCTTTCAGCCTGTTCCAAAAGGAACAGAGCTTGATAAAAAGGGTACTATCATTTTGCTATCATAAAGCACACAAGGTCTCTGAGATAGTGGAATACTTGGGAATCAGTGATTCAACTTATTTTAGAAAGAAGGTTTTGGCTAATCTTGAGAATAACGGCTATTTAGAAAAGAGTAAGTTATCAAGAGCGGCATTTTACAAGACAAATCACAGTATGGTAAGGATTGAATAATGTAGCTTGAAATATAAACCGAAAAATGCCCTTTATAAAGAGGTTAAGTTAAAGAAAGAAAACATAAGATTATTTATTGAAAGTCAGTTCGAGATAAAGCTCTGGGCTGACTTTTATACTGTGCCTTTAAGTGTTGTTTTGCAAGCTTTCAGGTAAATGGTGAGATTATTTTAGATTTATTTTACTTCAGTTTTTATACTTTTGGCTTCGGATAATATTTTCATCTGCTCAATTGCAATAGAATTCAATTTTTCTCAATCTGTCCGATTGTTTCATCCCTTCATTTATAAATACTGCATTTAGGTTTTCGAGATTAGAAAGGCAAACTAGCTGGGATATATCGCATAATCTCTGATATTTCCCTTTAAATTTGAGTTTTCATCTCTCATTCCTTTTGCAGTCATTCCAAACAAAGCCATATTCAAAATATCAGCCTCATTTGCATAAAATAATGTTGATTTTTCCTTTGGCAGTTTTCAGGGTATAAGATTATTCTTTATAGCATCAGTGTGAATCCTATAATTGATTTTTGCCAAATTTCTTTTATATCCCAACCGAGCTTCTTTTGTTCTTTCTTTCTTTAAGCGTTCAAATTCTTTTATTAAATACAACTTAAAGTATGGGGATACCCAAGAAGCAAACTCAAAAAGCAATATCTTTATGTGCGTAAGTTCCTCCGTATCTTCCTCTTTGCAACAATACCGATAGAATTGGTTTTTCTACCCTACTGTTTTACCGATAAAACGAAGCGATTCAGTCCAGCTTCATTTTTAATTCCCTCGAATTCGAGGGAATTAAAATCAGAATGTATATTTCTCCCAAATACCTAAAAACTCTATGGTATTTTATTTCTTAGCTATTTTTCGATTAAAAAGCTAAACCGTTTTTCAATATTTCACCATATCAGTTAAAGAAATATAATCTTTATCATCTATGGCTATAATGCTGATTTCAGATCCTTCAACATTTATTTTAGACACAATGCACCTCTCAATTTCTTAATTTCTCCATAACGATCATATTTCATATGATGATTATAACGTAAATGGTCAATAATCTGAACCTTTTTCTCTTCACAAAAATTGAGATAATCGTGAAAAAGTATAAAAAGTTGAACGCACTTTTTCCACTTTACAAACTTTTCAACTTTGACACTATCTCAGGGAGGAATTCATCATCATAGAGAAACTATAGAATGACAGTATTTGTCCTCCTTAAAAAGCTAAAATCATCTTATCTTCCACAGGAAGAGTAGAGTTTATACCTCGCTTTCAGGTTCGGAGGAATTGCCTATCAAAGGGATAGGGTGGTACTTCCAGCTGAGTATTTAAAGAGTTTTACAAGAATGTTTTTAAGGAGAATGAGTATGGAAAAGCTATTGTTTGGAGATTGGGAAGATTGCCTGAATCCTGTAGAGGAGCTTTTTGGATGGACTGCAATCTGCGATGGAGGAAGTTTTGCAGAGAATCTATCGGAATTCAGCGATACTATAGGAGAGGGATTATCCTAGATGGAAGAGAATTGGGAGGATGAGCTGGAGACAATTTCCGGAAACTTTTTGGACGACATGGATAGAGCAAAGGAAAAGCTTTCAGAAGGGATAGAAGAGTCCCTGGAGGATTTGGGCCGGGAATTAAAGGATATAGGGGAGCAGATTGGGGATGGAATAGGCCAGTTTCCCAGAATCATTAGCGAAAAGGGAGATTGGGAAAATGCTAAAGAGCTTCATGGCTTTTGCTTGCAAAAAGACCGTTTGTCCAATCGATATAGAATTGTGGACAGCGCTTCTATGCAGAAAGCGATTGGCAGTAAAGAGGCTATGGAAGCAAGGCTGGAAAGGCTTGCCAAGGGATATTTTCTGGAAGCGGGGGATGTGATAGGCGTGCATAGACCGGGTTACGAACATTATGGCATCTATATTGGAAATGGAAGGGTGATTCACTATGCCGGAGATGGCAGCGACTTCTTAGAATCGATTTGTATTCATGAGGCGGATTTTTCGGAGTTCATAAAGGATGGAGGCGAGTGTTTTATCTGCATTTTTCAGGAAAAGCTGCTGATAAAGATTTATCGTTCAGAGAAGCTGTATTCAGGAGATAAACTGCTCTTTGCCAATACCAAGGAGTACCGGATTTTTTCTCCGGAAGAGACGGTAAGTAGGGCTAGAGAAAGGGTGGGAGAGGAAGAGTATAATCTGATCTTCCGAAATTGTGAGCACTTTGCCCTTTGGTGTAAAACCGGTGTGGAGGAGTCTACCCAGGTAATCCATGGCGCCATGCAGTGTCTTGCCTTTGGACTGACCTGTGCGCTTCCGATTTTGCCTTATGATCTTTCGGAACAGTAGAAAGGAGGCTCTCATGGTTCTGTTTTTTGAATATTCCTTACTGGCGCTTTGTCTTTTCTTCTTCGGACTTATTGGCTTTTGGCAGGGGATAGAAAATACAAAGAAAATACGAGGGCTTTTCTATGAAAGCCGTAGCCCTAAGGAATCCTTTCTTTTAAGCTATTTTGGACGGATTTTTGCTTGGATTTTTCCGGGCGGCTTTGCAGGATATACATTTTTCTTCATGCTATTGCGCTTTCATCTTAGGAATCATGAGGCAGTCTTAAAGGATTCCAATCCTATTTCTTCCAATTTTGCCTTTACCGGGAAAATGCTTGGAGAGCTGGGCAATGCTCTTGCAAAGGGCGGTACAGCAGGCAGTATGATTTCCCTAAGTCTTTTCTTGCTTATGCTGGCTTTGGTCTTTTGTAGTAGCGGAAGGTTCTTCGCATGGATGAGTGGACTTCGTTTGCAGGAAAACTGCAGCAGAAGCTAAGGAACTTCAGGACAAAATCCGTTATTTGAAGAGGGAGATATATTTAGAACGATTATTCCTTTAAAGAAGATAGCGACACAAAAGGTGGGTGGAGGGAATGTCTCTCGAAATGTCTCTCAAGATGTCTCTCGAATGTCCCTCGAAGAAATTGAAAACATAATCAAAGATATGATTAAAGAGGACAATAAAGTGAGCCGTAAAAGATATAGCTATGATATTAGGAGTTAGTGAAAAAACCATTACAAGATATATAAAAGAAATTCCTAATATTAAATATGTTGGTAAAGGGAAAAATGGTCATTGGGAACTTAATGATTAAAAAGTAAGTTGATTATATCTAAAAAGTGCTCGGTCTGAGCACTTTTTTTCTTTGAGTGTTTTTTGCTCTGAATCAGACGATACAGAGCACGGAAGAAGTAGAACTAACAGTATGGAGAATAATATACAGTATGGATGTAAATATTGCTTAGATAGTTGGACTATTGTCCTTGAAATGCTCTTTTAAATAAGATATCATTAGTTCGGACAAAGCGAAATAATGAAAAGGAGACTTTGATATGATCGTATTAGACTTTGAGCTAAAGAGAATTTATGGATTCAATGATTTTCATATCAATTTCAGTTATCCCAAAAATTGTCAATTCGATTATCGATCAGGAATATCTGAAAGGAAGAGAGCGGTTTCGCTATAAAAAGGCTGTAATTCTTATGGGTGCAAATGCTACAGGAAAGACCAGACTTGGAAAGGCGTTGCTTCGTATTTTCGGATATATGACTGATGGAAATCCAACACCGCTGTATGAGATGGTTTCAGGCGATAAGGGATACTTCAGTATTGATTTTGTAAATGGTGATTACCGCTTGCAGCGGTTGTCAGCTCAGATTGATGCTTCTAATCAGGAGATTGACATTCAGTATCAGACCGCAGACATTGATACGATGGATTCGTATGAAAAATGTGTAAAGAAGCTGAAAGATCAAACAATAGAGGCAACCAGAACCGCTATAGCACTTAAGAAGCTGGTAGGTGCTGTTCGATATCGTTTTGCATATCCTGAAATAGAAAAATCTTTGAAACTTAAAGGTGCAAATAAAAGCAGTTTGTTGAAGACACTGCGTGCTGTTATTGGAACACTTGATCCTACATTGCAGGACGTTAGTTTATCAAAAGATTTGAAGGATACCTTTATTATTCGGCGCGGTGGAACGGAAATCATCATTCAGGAAGGTAAACTGCTGAATCGGGAGATACTGTCCAGTGGTACAGCAGAAGGAATAGATGTCGCAATGTTCCTTGCTGCAATGGCGACAAAAGAAAGCAGTTTCTATTATTGTGATGAACATTTTTCTTATATTCAGAGTGATATTGAAAAACGGATTTTCGGTATTATGCTGGATCGTATCGGAGACGATGAACAGTTGATTTTTACAACGCATAATACAGATATGCTGGATTTGAACCTGCCGAAACATAGTTATGTGTTTTTGCGTAAGCATCTGGAGGAAGGTGTATATCAGGTTTCTGCTGTTTCTGCATCAGATGTACTGAAACGAAATACAGACTCTTTACGCTGTGCGGTAGAGAATGATGTGTTTGCCTCGCTTCCGCAGGATTCCCTTTTGGACGAGTTGGAAATGGGGTGGGAAGATGAACAATAAGTGCATCTATTATGTAGAAGCACCCTGTGAACAACAACTGATTGTGCTTTAAAAAGAAGCACCGGAAAGATTGATTCCGGGGAAGATAAAGGTCTTCAATGTGGTGCAGAATTTGATTCCAAAATCACAGATGTTGTCTATTCAGGCAGGGAACGACTGTCGTTTTGGTATTTGATACTGATGTGCCACAGACATCAAACCTAAAAAAGAACTTGGAACTTCTCACCAAGTACTGCGGAAAGCTGAAAATCATTTTTCTTCCACAAGTTCTGAATTTGGAGGATGAGTTAGTTCGGTGTACAGATGTGCGAACTGCGATGGAACTGACTAAAAGTGGAAGCGTTAAAAATTTCAAGACGGACTTTTGTAAGATGAAAAATAAAGATTGTCGTTCCATGCTTGAGCGTCATAAGCTGGATTATGCACGATTGTGGATGACAAAAACGCCTGAAGCATTTAGTTTTGTGAGAATAATAGTTCTCAAATTAAAACATTATAATCTTTGATGCCTCGTTGGGGAAACCAACGGGGTATTCATCAGTGATTTTCCGTAGCTTTTTATTCCTCCACCTCTCCGATGATATACATGGTCATTCTGGCGGTACAAAAGAGCTTATCTTCCTCGTCATCAACCGTCACGTCCTGCACCACCGTGGTTTTTCCCTTGTGCAGAGCATTACATTCCACAGAAGAGCTTCGTGGCTCCCCGCCGGGCGGACGTAATTGATGTTGCCGAGAGGGTAGCATTTTTACTCCGTAGGCATAGGGCAGCCATGCCGGAGGCAATATCTGCAGAGGTATAAAGAGCACCCCCGTGGACAGCGCCATAATGATTCAACATTTTTCTCTGTAGCTTCAATGCTGTAGGGCAGTGTCCCAGCTCGATTTTTAAAAAGCTCTATCTTGTCAAAGCCAGATAATTCCTGAATATGGGCACGAACGCCCTCCATTACCTTTTTCTCTCATTTTCATCCCTCTTTTTAAATCCCTATGTCGGAAGAAGCCAATAGATGATTCTTCTACGCACCAGAGTTATCTATACAACAGAATTCTTTTGTGAAATCTATAGCGAATACGGCTTTCCGGGGAAAATGCTGAACGATGCTTTAGCCGTTTCGGGCATTTAGTATAGCATTTCTTTTTCCGTAGTTAAAATGCTTAATTGGGCGATTCCTGTTTTTAATATTTGCTTGAGTCAAGGGAAAAGTTTAGTTATTTTACTCGTATAGAATCTATACGAAAAACTCTAATTTTTGCAAAAATTCTATAAACTTAAGAAAAATTCCTTTTTCAAGAAAACGAAACTACAGTAGTATGTGAACTGGAAAAAGCTCTATTTTTGAAAAGGAGAATGATTATGAAGAAGCCGGACAAAAAAACAAGATGGGAAGAATCAGGGAAGATGTTTGTCTTAGGAACAGCGTTACTAAAGCATGGCAACCCCTATGGCTGCTTTTGCCAAGACCGACAGAGTGGATACTCTGGGAACCTGGCGGAAGCAGGAGAGAAATGGCAATTTGTCAGAGAGTATGGAGCACCGGAAAAGGGCTGGCTGGTTTATAAGAGTGACTGGTATTATCAAAGCCCAGTAGAGGAGCTGATGGAAACAGGCTGGCTGAACCTTCAGGGAAAGACTTATTTTCTCAGTACGGAAAATAATGCAAGCTTCGGTCATGTTGTAACGGGCTGGCAGTGGATTGACGGCTATTGCTATTATTTTGAAGAGGCGGATCAGGCGGATTACGGGGTTCTGTTCACCGGTGGAAAAACCAAGGATGGCTACTATGTGGATGCAAACGGTCGTTGGCTAAACGGTGCAGGTGGAGAGCCTGTTTATATCAGCGGTAAGGGATTGTCTGCAGCAGTGTCCGACCAGCAGGTAGCCGGTGTCAGCCGTAGTATTCCTTCCGGAAATGCAGGTCAGGTGGCCGGTATAAGTCGTTCCGGCGGCAGTTCTTCCGGCGGTTCTGTAAGCAGAGGAGGCTCAAGCAGCTCTTCCGGCGGATCCACAAGCGGAAGCGGCTCAAGCAGTAGTTCCGGCAACTCCACAAGCGGAAGCACTTCCGGTGGCAATGCAGGAAATACAGGAGCTAACGCCGGTAATACAGGAGCTAACGCCGGTGGAAATAACAGCGGAAACAATACCGGAAACAATACCGGTAACAGTGGAAATTCGGAAATACTGCCTCTTCTCTAATCTACCGAAAGGAAGAGGATGGAAAAGCCGGAGGAGAAGCCCGGCACCAGGGGACAATGGTAATACTGAAGAGAAGCCCGGCACCGGGGACAATGGCAATACCGAGAGAGGCCGGCACCGAGACAACGGCAATACTGAAGAAAAGCCCGGTACCGGAGAAAGCGGAAAGCCGGAAGAGAATCCTACACCGGAACAACCTGAGGAAAAGAATGTTATTAGCTGGTGGGAGAAGCCAAGGTTAATCAGGATGTGAAGCTGTATGTATCTAAGGATATTATGGACAGTATCGCGTTTGTTTTCCGTCGGTTTTCAGCCGGTTTTACCCGAGTCTCATAGAGAGAACGAGCCTAGCTACTCCTTGATCGGGGAAAAGCAGATTCTGACTCTTCCCAAGAGTCTATTTAAGAAAAGTAAAACTTATGACATCTCTATCCAGGCAGGGGGAATTCAGCCTTTCCATGATATTACAATAGAGGTAAAAGACGATGTGGAAGTGCCTTTTACAGCAGAAAAGGGTGAGCCGGAGGTGCTGAATAAGGGAATTCTTTTAGGACCTACTTATGCGGCTTTGAATGAAGAAGCGAATTTACATGCCTTCCGAGTTACCTATGTTCCCGGAAAAGGAATGCCGGAAAAAGCCCTGGTGGACAACGCGTTTAAAGTCTGTGGTGGTAGAGAAAACCCTCTATGAAAGAGTAAACTCGAGAAGGAGTTTTTAGAGAAGAAGGATGTGTATTACATTGTGCCTGAGGATGCAGAGGAAGGCGCCAATACCATTCTTTTGTCTGATTCCGCATTTGAAGATAAGGAGAAATTTGATCTGATGTTGGAGTCCGGGAATCCACTAGAGAGTGTGATTTGGGATATGAAAGGCTAAATCGAAGCGAAGGATTTTATTGTATTTTCATTCCGGCCGAAATATAGTAAGGAAGAAGTGACAAAATATGCTCGGAATTCTATGCTAAGCTAAAGCAAGCCTTTTGCCTTAGGGGAAAGGGTTCATTTAGCGGCAGAAGGCCGGAAAGAGAGTACTAATGGAAGATAAAAATCTGGATCAAAAGCTTTCGGACAATCATCCGGAAGAACAAAAGGCAGCGGACAAGCCAAAATCAAAGAAGAAAAAGAAGCAAAGCTTTATTCATTATCTGATTCCCACGGTGTTGTTTATTTCCATGATTGTCTTCGGAGGCTTGTTCCTCCGGGACTTTCTGGAATATCGGGCGGCGGAGGATGAATACGCTTCCTGCAGGATCATATCGTGATTTCCGAGGAGCCGAAGAAGGAGACGCCGAAGAAAGGAGAAGGCCAGTGAGGACGAGATTTGATGATGAGGCAGAAGAGGAGCCTGTGGATCTGCTCCATCCCTCATTTTTCAGATTGACTACGGTGCTCTCTCTGGGGTAAATGCTGATTTCACCGCAGTTTTGCATGTGCCTGCCCTTTCCATCACCTATCCGGTGGTGAAGAGTAAGGACAATGAAGAGTATTTGCATAGAACCTTTGAGGGAAAGGCAAACTTTGCCGGATCTATTTTCCTGGATGCCAATGCCAAGGGTAGCTATGACCATAAGAATACCTTCATTTTCGGTCACAACATGAAGAATGGAACCATGTTTGGAAAGCTGAAGTATTTCCTTCGGGACGATCAGCTGGCAAACAGCAATCCTACGTCTTTCTTTGCAGACCGGAGGGGATTACCCGCTATCGTATCTTTAGCTATTATTTGACGACGGTGGAAAGCCCCATTTACAACGACTTCGAGGGAGACAAGGGCTATGATCAGTATTTGAGTCTGGTTCAGAGACTTTCTTCTTATAGAAATTATCCCAAGGACAGCATCGACTTTTCCAAGCGACCGGATATCATCACCCTGTCCACCTGTTCAGGACCTTCCGGAGGAAACCAGCGCTTTATTGTGCAGGCGGCTTTGGAAGAGGTGTATCAGAACGGGTAAGTATATTCCGTTTCTGCGTAGAATGGAGAAGGAAAGCTCCTTGCAGCAAAGAACATAGAAAAGTGAATATCTAAACAGAAGAAACAGCCTTACCTGTGTTTTTCCATTTTAAGCTTTCATAAAGAGAAGAATGGATTATATCACAGAGCTAGGACTGTTTTTGATGTTTAGCTGTAATACTTTGAAAACTGTTCAACAGTCTATAGTATGAAAAATTTTTGATGGAAATCATGATATGCCTTAAAAAATCAAGGATACTGAAGGGGTTAGCTCTAAAATATTAAGAAATAACAGTGCAAAATCACAGATATAATTATTTTTAAAAATAGTTTGAAAAACACTTATACAAATTAATAAACTAGGCGATACATTAAACAGAGATAGAAATTCCACTAGAAAACATGTATCTCTTAAATAGAATAAAGATTTTGTTTACCACCCAGTATAAATTATGAATGCACTCTCAGAACTTATATAAATAAAAAGTGATAACAAATTCGAGAAAAACTTTTAAGAAAACTGTTGACATAGCAAAGGGATATGCTATAATCCAAATTGTAAGTCATTTGGAACTCTTGCACAGGGGACGAGTAAGAGGATCTCGACTTACCAGCAGATTCTGACCGGATCTGTTTGAGCAAAATCGGGGAAACCCGGTGACGCAAAGCTATAGGGGTACTGTAATATGGCAGCCAGTTGCGATCTTCCAGTATGAAGATGTTACTCAACAAGTAAACAAACTCATTTCATCGAAGATTACGGTTAGCTGGCAACTAGAAAGGGAATTCTAGATGTCGGTTTTTTTATTACTCGAAAAGAAAGTATGGATTTTTTCTTTTCATCATATGGTGTCACCGTAAGATACGGTAGGACATCGGCAAACCCGGGGAAATCCGGCGACGCAAAGCTATAGGGACTGTAAAATGTCAGCCAGCTGCAATCAAGAATCCCTGACCAGGGTGAACTGATTCTGCTTCCTGACTCCCTCTTTATGAAGGAGTTATCACACGAAAAGTTAGTTATCAAACTTGTTGTACTTACAGCATTATTTACCGCATTTTTCGCTATGACTGCATTCGCTGCAAAGGGCGATGCTAAAGCCGCTTTTACTAAAGTTAACGAAATCAGAGTTGCAAACGGCACTCAGCCACTTACTTGGAAACTTCCAGATCGAAAACGCAGCTAAGGTAAGAGCTACAGAAATCGTTAGAAGCTTTTTCTCACACAAGACCTGATGGATCTGCATGGTACACAGCTGACCCAAGCGTTCTTTACGGAGAGAACTTAGCACAGTATTTCGATGGCGCTGATGAAGTTGTAGTTGCTTGATGAATTCTCCAGCTCACAGAGCAAACATCCTTAAGCCGGAGTTCAAGTCCGGAGCTATCTACACTGTAGAAGTAAATGGCGAAGTTTACTGGGCACAGGAATTCGGTATCTAAAGAAGAAGTATAAAAAGAACTGAAAACAAAATTGAAAAACTTGAAAAATTGAAAAGAGTACGTAAGGAAAGAGCTACCGAAAAATCATCGGCAGCTCTTTTTCGTTACGGAAATTTTCTTTTTATCAAAAAAATGAAAGGAATTGCAAAGCGTAGTTTTTTTATGATAGAATACAGTACACCGTAGCAGTACCGGCAGTACTTCATGAAGGGGATAGCGTATGGATAGCAAGGAAATTCGAAATGGAACATTCATCGTACAGGTAAAGTACACGGAGAATGAGACTTGGCAGGGGAAGGTTACCTGGGCAGAAAAGAATAAGAGTCAGTATTTTCGGAGCGCTTTGGAGATGCTAAAGCTGATGGACAAGGCTCTAACCGAGGAAGACTTCCCGGATGAGGAAGAAGAGGAATAAGAAAGCTGCGAAGTTATTTCGATAAGTTGTAAAGGAAGCTTGTCTAAGACCATTGCCGAACTAGGCAACAGGGTAGCGGTGAAGGAGACTATGGAAAATCAATTGGAAAGGCTTTACGCCATAGACTTATTGGGAATTCTGGTACATAAGTATCAGGATGGTCAGCTTGAGGGAGAAATCATTCATCAATATAAAGAGGAAAGTACTCCCTTTTTTGGCGTACTGGATTTAATCAAGAAGATGGAGCTTCAGTACGATGAGTGGGACTATCCCCAAACCTCCACCAGAGACCGGAGCTTTCGGAAAAGAGAGAAGTATAGCTACCCGAACCGCAAGGGGAAAAAACGTCTTCCGGATGAGGCGGGAACTTTGGAGAAATTCCCCATTATTCAGAAAAGAGGAAAGCAGAGTACCTTTCTTTATCCATACCAAATATCGGCAAAATGCTACCTGGCAGGGCGATATTTTTTTCGTGTGGAGGAGAAGCCTGCTTCCCTTTAAGAGTGTACTGGATGCTTCAAATCATGGACCGAGATGAGAAAGGATCAGGGGAAGATGCATAAGAAGGAGAGACGTGAGAGTTTTTTTCTCTGCTTAAGAGAAGAAATTTTCGGAAAGAGAGTCGATAAGAGAACTGCTTTTTTCGGCAAGCTTACTTATCTCCCTCTTTTTTTGTTTATTCTATTTTTGCGTTTGCCTTAAGTTCCTGTGGAAAGAAGAGTACCGGAAAGATTCAGGGCAGAGAAACTGTTTGGGCATTGACCGGGACAATGCACCCTTCTCCTACCTTGATGAAGAGAAAAATCCTGCCGGCTTTGATGTGGAGCTGATCGAAGCCATTGCTGCAAACGGGAGGGCTTTACCGTAAAATTTGTTCCTATGAATCCCTCGGCTTTACAGTCTTCCGTGGTGACCGGTACCATTGTCGGGGCTATGGGGGGAATCGAAATTCGAGAAGAAAAGCAGCTGAGCTTTTCGGAGGCTTATGGAAGCTCTTCCTTGGGGCTTTTATATGGAAAGGATTCTTCGGAAACGAAGGAGCAGTCATCTGTACCCATGGGCAGGTCTTCGGAATCCGAGGATCAGCCTTCGGTATCGGAAAAGCAGTCTCGGCATCGGAGCAAATGCCTTCTTTACAGGGAAAGAGCATCCTGGTAAAGGAGGGAAGCGGTACGGCGGCTTTTTCTGGAAAGCATCCGGCAGAAAGAAGGTTTTTCTTTGCTGGTGTGCAGGAAAAATCAGGATCTTATCCGGGAATGGCTGGAAGGAAAACGGGGATTTTATTGCGGAGGATCTTCCGGTTTTTGGAGGCTATGGAAGGAAGAAATTTCAAAAATTGATGAGGCGGGAAGAGGTGAAGACTATCTTCCTCCGGATCTTTGGGCTTCAGTGAATTGGATCTGCAGAAAGAGAAAAATAGCAGAGCCGGGCAGGAAATAGAAATATTTTTCCTTAAAAGAGGAACAGCGTTACATACTGATGGTGGGAAAGAGCTAGAATAAAGAGCTGCTTCATGCCTTTGTTCGGGGGCTGAAAAAGATGAAGGAAGACGGAGAGTGGGAGACACTTACGAAAAATATCTCTTTTTCTTCCAATTTAAATCCCTCAGTAAAATGCTATGAAATGCTTGACAGGGAGAAAAGCTGTTAGCATAGCAAACAATTCAGTTTGATGAAGGATTTTTGAGAAAGGATTATTGGCAGGATGAGAAGAAACAGAACAGAAATCAATATGATGAATTGCTGCTGTTGCTGCTGCCGCATGCATAGTCATAGGGCTTTTTGCCGTGCCAGCTGATTCTGGAGGATATTTTTGCGGATATATTTCAGTGAGCTGTTTCGGCAGCTCGCTTTGTTGCCTGTAAGGCGCACGTTTCACAGGGTTAAAGTCCCGAATCCGCCCGGTAGTGGGAAGATATAGCTGAGTAGGCAAGCGTGCCGAGGGTGACCTCGAATCTGTTAAGGAAGCTGGATATGAGGAAGATACTAACTCATGGGCAAATCTCTGGTCTGACGAACAGAAACTACATGAGGAGGCATGAGGACAAGACTGCACACAAGCCAAAAGTCCAACAACGCACGGAACTCTGCATGATAAATGAGGCAGATATATGGAGAGAAGAAACGTGGCTACTAGGGAGGTTCAGTGATATGCCTCGAAAGAGGTAACCATTGTCCAAAGCAATGCTGAACACAGAAGTCAGCAGAGGTCGCAGTAGTCGAGAGACAAAAGCACTGAATCAGTAGGGAGTCTCAAGTATGACTGGGAAAGGGAGGAATGACTAGACATGGCAGAAAAACACTAAAAGCAGTGGCTGTTTGCAGAGAGAGATAGAACATGAAGGGGCAGTGCAAAAGCGCATAGGTCATTCAATCTGATAAGGAAAGAAAGAGGAGTGCACAGCCGAAGTTTTAGAAGGATACTGCATAAAGACAACTTTAACAGAGCGTATAGAGAGTGAAGGCAAACAAGGGAGCACCTGAGTTGATGGAATGACTATCGAAGAGGCGCTTCCATACCTTCAGGAACATCAACAAGAGTTAACGACACGTATTTATCGTGGAAAGTATACTCCGTCACCCGTAAGACGAGTTGAGATTCCTCAAACCAGATGGTGGTGGCGGAAGCTTGGGCATACCAACAGTGATAGACCGTACACTTCAACAGGCGATAACACAGCAGTTGGCGCCAATCTATGAGCCACTTTTTGCAGACGGTAGTTACGGCTACCGCCCAAACAGAGACGCAAAAGGAGCAATACTTAAGGTTAAGGAGTACGCTGAACAGGGCTACACATATGCGGTAGTTCTAGACCTATCGAAATATTTCCGATACAATCAACCACGAGATTCTTATCAACCTTCTGAGGAAAATGTAAAGAGATGAACGTGTGGTCAACTTATCAAGAGGTATCTGAAAAGTGGCGCAATGGAAAATGGATGGTTATTAAAAGCAGAAGGAAGGGTCGCCACAAGGAGGAATCTATCCCTTGCTCATGAACACTACCTCAATGAGTTCGACCGAGAGTTTTGAAAAGAGGTGTCCCATGCATAAGGTATGCAGATGACATAGTGCTTCTTGCGAAAGCAGAAAGGCATCAGAGAGACTCTTAGAGAGCAGCACGAGGTATCTTGAGGAGAAACTGAAAGCTATAGTGAATCGAGAGAAAAGCCGCACTGCTCAGTGCATTTTGCAATCCGAAATTTTTAAATTCCTTGGCTTTGCACTGCTGAAAGGAAAGCGGCATATATGTCTGAGTTCATCAAAGTCTTGGGAGAAGTTTTAAGTCGAAACCGAAAGAGCTTTTCTCCCGTAAGCGCTGTCAGTCAATCAGCCGAGCCTAGAATCCAGGCATACGCAAGAGGGTGGCTTAACCACTATGGAATAGCGAGTATGAAGAGCAACATGAATGATGTTAACGACGGCTCTATACAGAATACGTAGGTATATGGAAACAATGGAAACGTAAGGAACCAGATACCGAAACCTGAGGGCATGGGAGCTCCCAAAGACCTGGCATGGAAAGCGGCAAACAGCAGACGAGGCTACTGGTTTACACACATACAGTTGTCATCACATGGCAATGACAAAAGAAAAGACTGATAAACAGTGGCTTTTGACGATTTAGCCACAGCCTCATCAGTCTGTGCACGTCAACTATTGAAAGCGCTGCATACGAGAACCGTACGTAGTGTTGTGGAGAGGACGGCGGTTAGTCACCGCCTCCTACTCGATTCTAAAATAATGGTTTTTGTTACATTGACTTTCTTAAAAATAGAAGGGACCTCATTTGTAAGAAAAGTAAAGAGTACTAGGGGGAGATTATTTTGGATATTGGGTTTATAAAACAGTACATACCGATGTATGTGGAGGCGGGAAAGCTTACTTTGGGCATTGCCTTTCTGGGAATTTTGCTTTCCTTACTGATCGGTCTTGTCGCCAGCTTGATTTTGTACTATAAGATCCCCCTTTGGCGGAGGGTGGTGCAGATTTATGTGGAACTTAGCAGAAATACGCCTCCTTCTGGTTCAGCTGTTTTTCCTGTACTTCGGATTGCCGAAGCTGGGAATACGCTTCAGTTCGGAGCTCTGCGGTGTCATCGGCTTAAGCTTTCTGGGAGGAGCCTATATGACGGAGGCCTTTCGTTCAGGACTTTCCACCGTACAAAAGATTCAAAAAGAATCTGCTCAGAGCCTGGGCCTGTCTAAAGGACAGATTATGCGTTATGTCATTTTCCCCCAAGCCTTATCGGTGTCGATTCCGGCCATCCTGGCCAATATGATTTTCCTGATTAAGGAAACCTCGGTATTCAGCGGCATCGCCCTTGCGGATCTGATGTTTGTCAGCAAGGACTTAATCGGCCTGTACTATAAGACGGAGGAAGCCTTACTGATGCTGGTAATTTCTTATCTCATCATGCTTCTGCCCCTCAGTATTTTGGGAAATGTTTTGGAAAGGAGGATGCGCATTGCTTATGTTTAATACTTTGCTCTCGGCAAATGCAGAGAAGCCTCCGGTATATACCATCCTTTTTGCGGGGAATAATTTTCAACGTCTTTTGTGGGGACTCTTTGTTACCCTTCGAGTCAGCCTGATTGCGGTTTTGCTTTCCCTTCCCCTAGGTATTCTTTTCGGGCTTTTCATGAGAAGAAAGGATCCCATAAGTCGGGGAATCAGCCAGCTTTATCTGGCCTTTATCCGGATTATGCCGCCGCTGGTTTTACTGTTTTTGGTCTACTTCGGCACGGCAAGAATTGCGGGCTTTCATCTTTCCGGAGAGGCCTCCGGCATTCTGGTATTTACCCTTTGGGGTACGGCGGAAATGGGAGACCTGGTTCGAGCGGCTATCGGCAGCATTCCCAAGCACCAGAAGGAAAGCGGCAGGAGTCTTGGCCTGAGCTCTTGGCAGATTTATCGCTATATCATTATTCCTCAAACCGTAAGACGCCTGATTCCTTTAAGCATTAACCTAATTACCAGAATGATTAAAACCACTTCTTTGATTGTTTTGATCGGTGTGGTGGAGGTGCTGAAAACTGGGCAACAGATTATTGATGCCAACCGTTTCCAATATCCGAAGGCCTCCATTGTGATTTATGCGGTGATTTTTTTCCTGTACTTTATCGTCTGCTTCCCCATTTCTCAGCTGGGAAAATTTCTGGAAAAGAAGCTTAAGGTATAGGATTATAGAAAGGAAACTATGGAAGAAATCGTACAAGAACAGCTTTTTAGAGATAAAAGATCTGGAAAAAAGCTATGAGGGAGGACAGCCCCGTGTTAAAGGATATTTCTTTATCGGTGAAAAAGGGAGAGGTGGTGGTGCTTTTGGGACCTTCCGGCTGCGGTAAGTCCACTCTGCTTCGCACCATTATGGGTCTGGAGCGTATTCAGGGGGGAGAAATCCTTCTGGAAGGAAAAAATATTGTGGGAAAAACTGAGGAGGCTCGAAAAGAGCGGCAGAATCTGGGTATGGTTTTTCAAAGCTATGACCTCTTCCCTCACATGAATATCATGGAAAATCTTCTTCTGGCGCCTATGAAGGTGCAGGGCAGAAAGAGGGAGGAGGCTGTGCAGGAAGCCCGGGAGCTTTTGGCCAGAGTCCATCTTTCCGATAAGGAAAATGCCTATCCCTCCATGCTTTCCGGAGGCCAGAAGCAGAGAGTGGCGATTATTCGTTCTCTGATGATGCATCCGAAGCTGATGCTTTTTGATGAGGTCACTGCGGCCTTGGACCCGGAAATGGTGCGAGAGGTTTTGGATGTGGTGATGGAGCTGTCGGAGCAGGGCTTAACCATGCTGATTGTGACTCATGAAATGGGCTTTGCCAAGGCGGTGGCGGATAGGGTGCTGTTCCTGGAGGGGGGAAAGATTTTAGAAGAAAATACCCCGGAGAACTTTTTCCAAAAGCCCGATACGGAGAGAGCACAGCAGTTTTTACAAAATTTTTCTTACGTGTCCCATAGACATGTTGGAAGATAAATGTTTATTCCGGAGACCCGGAGAGAGGAGAAAATATGAAGAAAAATGTGATTTTTAGCGGAGTGGCGATTTTAGCAGCCCTTTCCCTGGCAGCCTGCGGAGGCGGAAAGAAGGCGGAAGAGGGACAGACTACTGCAGCTGCGGAACAGGGTTCCCAAAAGGCGACAGAGCAGGCAGGAGAAAAGGCGGAAGCGAAGACTGCTGAAACCGATGGAAAGTCCAGCTTTAGAACCGTAGATGAAATTAAGAAATCCGGTGTGATTCGTATCGGTGTGTTTACGGATAAGGCACCCTTCGGTTATGTGGATGAGAAGGGCGTAAACCAGGGCTATGATGTTTACTATGCCCACAGAATTGCGGATGATTTAGGGGTAAAGGTGGAATTTACTTCTCTGGATCCCGCTTCTCGTGTAGAGTATGTTTCTACCGGCAAGGTGGATATTACTCTGGCGAACTTTACCGTAACCAAGGAAAGAGCGGAGAAGGTGGATTTTGCTCTTCCTTATATGAAGGTGGCTCTCGGTGTGGTTTCTCCGGACAATGCGGTGATTAAATCTGTAGATGAGTTAAAGGGAAAGACGCTGATTATTGCCAAGGGAACCACTGCGGAGACTTATTTTGAAGCAAACCATCCGGAGGTTAAGTTGCAGAAAATATGATGCCTATGCGGATGCTTACAATGCACTCCTGGACGGAAGAGGAGATGCTTTCTCCACCGACAACACCGAGGTTATTGCTTGGGCCAAGTCCAATCCGGGATTTACCGTAGGCGTTGAGACCTTGGGGAGACTATGATACCATTGCCGCTGCAGTGGCTAAGGGAAATGAGAGCCTTCTGAACTTCCTGAATGAGGAAATTGAAAAGCCTTGGAAAGGAGCAGTTCTTCCATAAGGATTATCAGGAAACTCTGGAGCCTGTTTTTCGGTTCCGATACCGATCCGGACAGTATTGTAGTAGAGGTGGAAAGCTTAGCTAAATTGTTATGTTCTTAGTAGCTATAAAAAAATATTTTTGTAGAAAAATAATTAATATTTAAGCAAAATACAAAAGAGGGAAAAGAGGGATTATATCTCCTCTTTTTGACGATAGAGGTAGTGCAAGAGTTTTAAAACTGATTCCTGTCAGGGAAACAGCTCGGATAGGACAGCAGGAAACAGTTTTCGATGGATGAGCAAGGATGCTCTGTTGCGTGGGAAGGAGTCAAATTGAATACAGAACAAGAACTTCTTCCAGGGATGGATGAAGGAAAAAGGACAGTTTAGGGCAGTATTTTCAAGGATCCCTTTGAGTAAGACCGTAAAAGAAAACCAGACCTTTCCGGGACTTTGGCAAGAGCGGTATATGGAAGAGGACAATCGGCAATTTACTTTCAATATTATAGATTTTAAAGTTATACAATGAGCGCTTTGGCTTCGAGGCGGGAGATGCTTTGATTCTGGCTATGGCGAAGATTTTTGAAAAAAATATTTTCCCTATGCCCTTGATTACCAGAATGTATGCGGACCAGTATGTTTCTATTAACCCCAAAGTTCCGGGCACTATGAGGCGTTTCTGTCGGATGAGAGCCGATATTTCAGAAAGCTGGATCTTCCCTATGGCTTTGGATTTTAAAGCGGGAATCTGCTTTGTTCGGGAACAAAAGAGCATCAGTGTCATCTGTGACAAGGCAAAAACAGCCTGTGACAGTATCAAAAAAGAACGGGAAGTTTTTCTCGCTATTATGATGAGGAGCTGGGACAGCTTCTGACCAAACAAAGATATATTGTGGATCATATTGAGGAGGCTATGGCAGAGGGCTATATCAAGGTCTATTATCAACCTTTGAGTACGGGCGTTTGACCAAGGAAATCTGCGGCTTTGAGGCCTGGTACGCTGGGCGGATCCCTCATTACGGCTTTCTCTCCTGCGGAGTTTATTCCGGTTTTGGAAGAATATCACTTTGATCCATCAGGCTGGACCTCTATGTGCTGGAGAAAGATCTGTCAGGATTATCAGAAAACCAAGGAAGAGGGTGCAGTTTGGTGCCCGTTTCTTGAATCTGTCTCGAATGGACTTTTGAGCTTTGCGACGTTTTCCGGGAACTGGAAGAGACGGATGACGAAAGTATCAGGTACCCAAGAGAGATGTTGACTCTGGAAATTACCGAGTCGGTTTTAAATAAAAGCTCACTGCTTATCAGCAGCCAGATTAAGCGCTTCCATGAGGCGGGCTACAAGGTTTGGATGGATGATTTCGGCTCCGGCTACAGCTCCTTGAATATTTTAAAGGACTTTGATTTTGACCTGTTGAAAATCGATATGCTGCTTCTTCGGGAATTCAATGAGAAAGTCCCAAAAAGATTGTCAGTTCCATCGTGGATATGGCAAAGAAAGATCGGCATTCGTACCTTTGGCAGAGGGGTGGAAACCGAGGAACAGCTGGAATTTTTAAGGGAAATCGGCTGTGAGAAGCTGCAGGGCTACTATATCGGAAAGCCCGCCCCCTATCTGGAAAGTATTATGCAATGTAGGGAAAAGGGATTTCCCTTTGAGGCGGCCTGGAAGAGAAAGTACAACGATGATCTTGGCAATGTAAATCTGATGGGAATGCATTCCTTCCATAGTGGGAAAGGGAAGACGATGGAGATCGAGGAAGAAGGGCTTTCCTCTAGCGATTTGTGGAGAGAATGGGGATCATGTAGGAGTTTCTCTATGTGAATCCCTCCTTTGAAAGGGAATTGTCCGTCATGGAAGGTTTAAATGCAGAGAAAGCTGAGGAGATTCTCAAATGACAGAGAAGAAGAGATTTATCGAGTATCCGGCATTTTTTGGATGACCTGTCCAGAGGGCTGGATACAGGCCTGGATACCATGGGAGGCGATGCCTTTTTCGCTATTCGGGGAAGGAAATCAGTCATATTCCGGGGAAGAAATGCCTACCTTGTGAAATTTGCAGGTTTTTCCAGGGAATTTCTAAAGCTGAAAGCAGAAGAAAATGATGGAAAGGGTCAAGGACTCTGTACCGAGGCTATGAGCTGGTGCTTTTGACCAATCCCCAGCAGAGGGCAGATGGAAATTTTCTATGAAAAAGGAAGGGAGCTTATTCCTTTTCTCTGGAAGGGGATATTTTGGAAGAATTTGCAGGACAGGTATTTTTCCAAAGAAGAAAGCAAACGCTTTTTCCGCTTTTTGCAAAAGAACAAAAAGGATTAAGGAAAGTGAATTTGCGAAGGAAGATTTTTCCTGGCAAAGACCCCAGGAAAGGACGGAAACATGGTTTCTGATGGTCAGCCTGAAAACCCTCTGAGTTGGAGCAGAAGGGAAATGTCTTTGGTGAGCATCCGGAAAGATTTATAAGGATAGCATTGCCAATCATTGATTCACAAAAGACTCTTTTTAGAAGAGAAGGATAAGAACCAGTACAAAAGACAGAAGATAGAAAAGGGAGAAGAAGTATGTCTTATAAGGATATGAAGTTGCGTAGTAAGTTTATTTTTACACTTGGTTCTCATGACTGATTATGGTCATATGTTTAATCGGCTTTAGCGCAGATATCATTTTTGAAGATGAGTGACATGATGATTAACGACTTTGTGCAGATTGAGTATGACAACATGAAGTCTCAGATGAGTATGCGAAAGGATATTCAGAGTATCAATAAGCGTTTGCTTCTGGCTATGTATGATACTGCCAACAATCCTGTAACAGGAGCAGAGAGAGGACTTTGAGGGAAGATTCAAAGATATGCGGGAGCGTCTTGCAAAGCTGGAGAAAATACTCTGGAGGATAAGACGCTTATTGGGAGAATCTTTCCACAGCAATGGATGCCTTAGAGAAGGACAGCTATGCCCTTCTGGATATGCTGGATAAAGGGAGAGACGGATGAGGCGATTGCTTCTATCAGACAGGGCTTTAATGCGGTAACTCCGAGAACTTCTGTATCCGCCCTTTCCGCAGTAGGAAAAGCTGTCCGATGAGCACTCTATGGCGAAGATTGAAGAAGCGAAAGCAGATGCGTTCTCAGGAAAGTATGCTGTTTGGGCGTGTCTTTTGGTAGTGATCCTTCTTGTGTCACTTGCCTTTTCTGAAAGCTGCAAAAAGGATATCACCGGAAGAATCGGCACCGTATCCAAGGCTATTAAGGATGCGCAGCGGACATTTGAAATATTGCTTTTAATAAAGAAAGTATATCGGAAGCGATGAGCTGGGAGAGATGGTGGATGATTTCTGCCGGCCTATCAGGAGAGATTGAAGAAGATTATTACCGACATTTGTGCGGTTTTATCCGAGATGAGCAAGGGAAACTTTGCGGTAGCAGCTCCATGGATGAAAAGTATGTATCGTGGCGGATTACTGCCAGCATCTTTACAGTCTTATAGGGAGATTAATCAGAATTTGAAGAATGTTTTTCGGCTCTATCAATCAGGTGGCGGCGGATGTGGAGTCCGGGATCCGAGCAGATTGCCAACGGTTCCGTAGCGCTTTCTCAGGGGGCTACAGAGCAGGCTTCCACTTTTAGAGGAATTAAGCTGCCAGCATCTATGCGCTTTCTACAAGGATCAGTGCCCAGGCCAGAAAGGCAGAAGATATTGAAAAGTTATTTCGGAGAGGTTTCCGAGAAAGATTTCGATGAAAATCAGCAGATGGGCGAGATGCTCTTGGCAATGGAGGAAATCGAAGATAAGTCCAATCAGGTAGAGCGTATCATCAAGGCTATTGATGATATTGCTTTCCAGACCAATATTTTGGCATTTGAAATGCTGCTATTGAGGCGGCAAGAGCCGGGTGTTTACGGTAAAGGGTTTTGCGGTGGTGGCGGATGAGGTGAGAAATTTGGCAGGAAAAGTCCGCAGATGCTGCGGCGAGAGACCTCTGTTCTGATTGAGAGCACCATCAATGCGGTGAAAACAAGGGTGTAAATATCGTAGATCACGCCGCAAAGACACTGGGAGATGTTATGGATGGCTCTGAGAAGAGTAAAGGAAATGGTGAGTGAAATTGCCGGTTCCATGGTAAGCAGATGCGAAAGTCTATTTCGAAGTGAGCAAGGGCTTGGAAGAGGTTTCCAAGGTGGTACAGCAAAAACAGTGCCACCTCTGAGGAAAGCTCTGCTTCCAGCCAGGACTTGAAATGAGAATGCGGCTTCCTGAAAGGAGATGATTTCTCGTATTCAAGTTTAATAATAAAATGTTTAATTATATAGAAATAAAAAGTATCTTCTATATAATAGCGTATTGTTATAAGAATATACAGGCAAACCTCTGGAAAAGAAGGGAGTTTTCTCTTGAAAAGAAGAGGAGCGTCTTTAAGGCTTTGGAAAAATAAGGAAAAGAAAAGTCGTTTTGCAAAGAAATCGGATGGAAAGAACGAGGGGAAAAAGGAGGAATAGCCTTTATTTTCCTTGCTCTAATCGAGAAAGGAGTGGATATGAAAAAAAGAATGGCAAAAGAATAGACAAATTTTTCCCTGCTTTATTGGGGGAGAATTTGTCTATTTTTCATGAGTAAAAATGTAAAGGGCAAGCAGCTTTGTTTTATAAATTAAGTTTTTTTCTTCCTTTTCATAAGAAAATGCGAAGATTTTTCAGGAAAAAAGGGGAAAACAGAGACTTTGTCATTACGGAAACAGTTTGTTATAGTACCATGGATTTAATATTAAAAAAATCGTAAATTCAGTTCTTGTGCTTATTTTTCCTTTTGAGGGGAAAAATAAGATATTTTCTGCCGGAAAAGGGTAGGGAAAAGAGCTCAAGAAGTGAGATCTGCGTTTACTGTATTTAGGAGGAAAAAGGATGAACGTTTCCAGATTTCATCAGTCCCTTATCATCTTGGAAGATTGGAAGTGTAGGGAAGCATTGACCAGGGAACTCAGGTAGGAGGAACAGAGGGAGCAAGACTTTTTAAGGACGTGTTTCGTTCCGCCATTGACAATGTAAAGACCAGCCAGCTGGATGTGGAAAACAAACAGTATCTCCTGGCTACAGGACAATTATCCGATGCCCACAGCTTACCCATTGCGGAGGCGAAGGCGCAAATCAGTTTGGATTTATTGGTATCACTCAGAAATAAGGCGTTGAAGGCTATAATGAATTGATGAAAGATCAATTTATAAGGATTAGGAATAGGAGAGTTTGCAAGTGCAAAAGCTCAAGGAAATGTGGCAGAATCTGTCCGACAAATCAAAAAATTACTAGGCATCATTGCGGGAATTACCGTAGTGGTTATTGCTGTTGCTGTCTTCCTCTTTGGCAAGAGGGCAGAAAACCGAATATCAGACTCTGTTCTCTCCTTAAGTCAGGAGAGGCCCAGCAGATTGTTTCTCTTTGCAGGAACAGAATGTCCCCTATCTCTATGACGGAAAGTCCGGAGCCTTAAAGGTACCCTCCGAGTCTGTGGATACCTTAAGAGCACAGCTTTTGTCCAAGGGCTACCCGAAGTCGGGATTTGCTTACGACATGTATATCGGAAACCCGGTCTTATGACCACCGAGTCCGATAAAAAACAATATACCCTGTATGATTTACAGGATCGTTTGGGGCGACCATTCGCCTCTTTGACGGGAGTGCGGGACGCCAAGGTGACCATCGCCGAGGGTACGGATCAGACCCATGCCATTGAAGAGGAGAATCCCGGTACAGGCCAGCGCCAGCGTAGTGGTGACCATGGAGGAGGGACAGAGTCTTTCCGAGAAGAATGCGGAAGCCATTAAAGAACCTGGTTGCAAGGTCGGTAAAAGGGAATGAACTTTACCAATGTTTCCGTCTTTGATGCGGGTACCATGGAAGAGGTGGCGCAGATGCAGGGAGACAGTGCCAGCGGTTCCGGAACCAGCATGGCAAACCTGACCACCACGGTGGAGAAACAATATTGCCAACAACATTAAGCGGGTATTGGGAAAGATTTACGGTGGAGAAAACCTGGCGGTTTCCGTAAAGGGAACCCTGAATATGGCAAAGCTGATTCAGGAAAATACCCAGTACACTGTACCGGAAAAGACCGAAGCAACAGATAAAAAGAGGCTTACTGAGCAATGAAGAGGTAGCTGGGGAAAATGCCGGAAACAGCGGGGAAAATGCAGCCGGTGTGGCCGGGGCGGATGCCAATGCGGATACCCCAAGATATACAACTCAAAACGGAAATGCCCAGACTACGGACAATTATTCCAACTCCAGTGCTACCAGAGAGTGGCTTTACAATGTGCTAAAGGAGCAAAAAGGAAATTGCCCCGGTGTTTTGGAGGATGCTTCGTGGCGATTGTCATCAATACGGATGACAACAGTATTCCGGAAAGCGATTTGATTAACCTGGTGGCGGATGCTGCAGGGAATCAAGCGGGATGAGGCGGCGGATAAGATTACTATTCTTCGTTCTCTGAATAAGACCGCGGTACAACAGACTACAGAGAGAGAAGCCGGCAGAAGAGCCTAAGACTCTCCTGAACCAGTTCCCGTTGTGGGCACTGATTGGAGCGGCGGTATCCGCATTCTTACTGATTTTGATTCTGTTGATTTTGATTCTTCGTGGAAGAAAGAAGAAGAAGCTGAAGAAGTTGGCACAGGAAGAAATGGAAAAATGCAGCAGCACTCAGTATAGAGCAGCCTACGGATGAAATCACACCGGTAGAGGAAGTTGATGAAGATGAGCTGACTGCTGAGGGCAAGATGGCTCACGGCATGAAGCTGAAGAAGAGTATCGGCGAATTTACGGATCAGAACCCGCAGGTAGTGGCAAAGCTTATTCAAAGCTGGATGAGAGAAGAGGAGCAAAACCTTGGCAGAAAACAGCACAGATCAACAAGAAAAACAAGCTAAACCCATTGATGAAAAATCAGGACTTTGTCCCAAAGCTTACAGGGAAAACAAAAAGCTGCCCTTGTGGTGGTGTCCCTTGGCTCTGATCGTGCCTCCCAGATCTACAAGTATTTGGGAGAGCATGATATCGAGGAGTTAACCTTGAGGTGGCGAAAATGGGAAAAACCACCAACTCTATGGTGGAGACAACCTTGGATCAGTTCTATCGTCTTTGTCTTACCCATAAGATGATGACAGACGGCGGAATGGACTATGCCAAGGCGGTTTTGGAAAAGGCCTTCGGAGAATCCGCAGCCAAATCCCTTTTGGACAGAGTTTCCCAGACCCTGGCTTCCAAGCCCTTTAACTTCTTTGCAAAGGGAGATCCCAAGGCATTGTTATCCCTGCTTCAAAACGAGCGTCCTCAGGTTATCGCCCTGATTCTTTCCTATATGGAGTCTGAGCAGGCAGCCCAGATTTTGGAGAACCTGCAGGAGGCAAAGCGTATTCCTACGGTTATGGCTATGGCGAAGATGGACAGAGTTTCTCCGGAAGCCATTTCCATCGTGGAAGAGGAAATGAAGCGAAAGTTCGATACCATTATCACCAGTGAGGACAATATGAACCTAGGTGGTATTGACTTTGTAGCGGATGTGATGAACCACATTGACAGAAGTAACGAGAAGAAGATTTTCGACGAGTTGGATGTTACCGACCCGGATCTTTCTGCGGATATCAAGGACAAGATGTTCGTCTTCGAGGATATCCTTACCATGGACGATCGTTCTGTACAGAGATTTATCCGGGATTGTGACTCCAAGGATGTGGTATTCGCCTTGAAGACCGCAAATGAAGAGATGAAGCAGATCTTCTTCAACAACATGTCCAAGCGTATGGCGGAAACCGTTAAGAGTGATATGGAGAACTCCAGAAATGTCCGCTTGAAGGATGTGGAAGAGGCACAGCAGCGTATTGTTAACCTGATTCGTCTCTTAGAGGATAAGGGAGAGGTAATCATTAATAAGGGAGGCGATGAAGACAATGTTCTCGTCTAAAAAAGTGATTCGCTCGGCTAGCAATAGCCAGCTTTCCTCCTTTTTAGAGACCTTGGAAGAGCCGAAGAGATTCAAGAGGAGGAAATGGAAGAATTTGCTTCCTCCGAAGAGAGAAGGAGGAGGAAGAGCCGGAAGATGCTCTTCCTCTTCCGGAAACAAAGGCAGAGGATCCCTACCATGAGACCTTGCTGCATTTGGCTTTGGAAAAAGCCCAGAGAATTATGGATGCGGCGGAAAAGGAAGCTAAGCTTTTAAAGGAAAAGGCGGAGGAAGAGGGCTATCAGGCCGGCTTTCAAAAAGGGCTTAGAGGCAGGAAAGGCGGAGGCCGAGGAGAAGGTAATGGAAGAGCATGCGGAGGAAATGGAGAATTTTCCGGATGGACATGAACCGGTGCCTTCGTATGGTAGAGGATGCGAAAACAGAGCGCCTTTACCGTTATATGGATGAATTAAAGGATGTGGCTATTGCGGTGGCGGAAAAGGTTATTTTGGTAAGCCTCCGTTCCTCCGGAGAAGTTATTCGAAGAATGATTTTAAAAGAGGCGGAGCGTATCAAGAAGACCGCATGGCTAAAGATACATATTGACCGTCTGGATTATGAAATGCTGGTGGAAACGGATGGAGATGTGGCCAATGAATTGAGTCAGATTTCCGATAATATTAAGTTTGTAATTGTGGAGAAGGAGGAACCGGGAAAATTGATTCTGGAAACTCCGGATGAAATTGTAGATGCCAGCATCGACACCCAGATGGAAAATTTAAGGGAGAGATTGGGACGATTGGATGCCCAAGAGAGTGAGTAAGGGATGTATGAAAATATTCTTTCCACGATTAAGAAGATGGATACCGTGGAGAATATCGGAAAAAAATCGAGAATATCGTAGGAATGTCCATGGAAGCCTCCGGTACCGGAAAGTCCAGTATCGGAGATATTTGCATGATTTATAGTGATGAGACGGAAAGCCAGGTGGCCGCAGAAGTCGTGGGCTTCAAGGGAGACCGGGTACAGCTTATGACCTATAAGACCTCTGTGGGCATTACATCAGGCGCCTTTGTACGGAATACAAGAAGGCGCCTTCGTGTTCCTGTGGGGATTTTTGAAGGGCAGAATCATTGATGCCCAGGGAAAATCCCATGGATGGGGGAGAACCCTTTCCGGAGAGCGATTTCATACCGTAAACAATTCCTATATGAACCCTCTGGACAGACCGCCTATTCGAGAGAGACTGCACTTCGGAATTAAGGCCATTGACGGCTTAAACACCGTAGGTAAGGGACAGCGTATCGGCATCTTCGCCGGATCCGGAGTAGGTAAGTCCACCCTGATGGGCATGATTGCCAGAAATGTTAAAACCGACATTAACGTCATCGCCCTTGTGGGAGAGCGTGGACGAGAAATTTTGGAATTCGTGGAAAAGGACATGGGAGAAGAGGGAATGAAGCGTACCGTACTGGTGGTGGCTACCTCGACCAGCCTGCCATGCTTCGTTTAAAGGCTCCTCTTGTGGCCACAACCATTGCGGAATATTTCCGGGACAGGGGCATGGATGTGCTTTTAATGATGGACTCCTTAACCCGTTTTGCCATGGCCTCAAAGAGAAATCGGTCTGGCTACCGGAGAGCCTCCTATTGCCAGAGGCTATACTCTCGATTTATGCGGAGTTCCCCGTTTACTGGAGCGGGCGGGCGCCTTTTAAGAAGGGCTCCATCACCGGCGTATATACCGTGCTGGTGGAAGGAGACGACACCAACGAGCCCATTGCGGATACGGTCCGCGGTATCTTGGATGGCCATATCGTGCTGTCCCGTGCACTGGCTGCGGAAAACCATTATCCCTGCTATCGACATCGGTATGAGTATCTCCCTGATTGATGGCGGAGCTGGTATCCCAGGAGCACAAAAAAATATGCCAGCAGAATGAGAAATACTCTGGGACTTTACCAAAAATGCGGATCTTATCGCTATCGGTGCTTATAAAAAGGGCACGGATCCCAAGCTGGATGAGGTGTAGATAAAGTATCCCCGCCATCAATGATTTTCTTGATGCAGGGAACAGGAGAAGCATTTTCTTACGAAGATACGGTTATGCAAATGAAGGAAATTACCGATATTGGATAAGGCAATTAAATTTTAAGATGCAGAAAGGCGGGAACCAAATTGAAAAAATTCAAGTACAGTTTGGAAACAGTCTATCAATTTAAGCTTCAAGTCTTAGACAAGGTGAAGGAAGAGTATGCCATTAAACAGCAGGAAGTTTTGAATCAGCAAAGTCTGATCAATCGCCTTCAGGAAGAGTTGTTTCACTACGAAGAGGAATTTGAGCGGGTGAAGCAGGAAGGTGCTTCCATTGAAACCATTATGATGTATGTCAATGGCATCGAGCGAATGGAAAAACGTATAGGGAAAGAGAAAGATGAGCTTATCCGACGTACCGTTATTGCCGAAGAAAAGAAGAGAGAGGTGATTAAGGCCAACGTAGACACCAATGCCTTCGAGAAACTTAAGGAGAAAAAGCTTGAGGAGTATCGTGTTCAAGGACAGAAGGCAGAGGAACAGTTTATCGAGGAATTCGTCTCTCACGCAATGAAGGCATAGGTACAGGAGAGTATATGGCAGAGATGACAATTCAAAAAAGTCAAGCCTTTCCCGTTGGAAAAGACTTAAACAAGGGGAAGTCCTTGGAAGACAACAAAGCTTCCCTTGACTTTAATGCGTTTCTTCGCTCCTCTAAAGAGGATACAGTGAAGAATGAGGGAGACAGAAAGAGCAAATCCCAAGAAAACAGTGAGAAAAAAACAGAACAGAACAGTATAGAAAAAGACCCGAAGGAAGCAAAGCTTCAAAAGGGAGAGAAGAAGACAGAAAAGAAAGAGACAAAGACCGAGGAGCAGGACAGCTTACAGGGAGAGAAGGCGGCAAGCCTGGTTTCCGAAAAGCAGCTTCTTTTCCAAAAAGATCAGTTGATGGCAGACATCAAGATTGCCGGAGAGGAAGGTGCTGTTGATGCGGTTTCCGACCTTACGGCAGTAGCTGAACCGGTATCCATTCCGCTTACAGAAGAAAGCGCGCTTGTTACCGTTCTTCCTGAAGTAAAGGAAGAGACTACGGCCTTAGCGGATAATGCTACAAAAAAGGATTTTTCCGATTTCTTACAGGAAGATTCTAAGGACGCAAAAGACACTAAGACTGTAGAGCTCAAAGAAGGAGCTTCCCCGGTGGGAGGACAAGTCCCTTGTGGAAGCGTCTAAGGAGGAAAATATCATTCCTTCTCAGCGTTTGGAAGAGAAGCTTTCAAAGAGCAGAAGAGAAGAAGTCCGGAAAAGAGGAAAAGCTCTGACACAGTGGATGGGCATGTCGGACAACAGCTTTCCTACCGGGAAGTCAGGAAAAAGCTTTCAGAGTCGGTTAATGCACCGGTTCAGGGAAGAAGCTGTGTTACATAGCTCTGAAGCGAAAGCTTCCTGAGGATGTGGCGGAGTTCTTATCCAATAAGACGGAACTTCAGCATGGCGAAATTAAGATTGAGTTAGAACCCAGAAATCTTGGACAAATTACCGTAAAAGTCAACTACAGCGGCGGCAAAGGCAAACATTGTCATTACTGCGGAAAATCCCAAGACCTTGCATCTTTTTACAGACCGGTGCTGAGGATATGGGAAGAATCCTGGAGCAAAAAAACAGGAGAACTCACCAAGATTGTGGTACAGGAGGAGCAGCATGCTCCGAGTTTCCAGCAGCAGGGACAATCCAATTCTGAGAACAAAGAGGAAGCGGAGCGTCGGCAGAGGGAACAACAGGAACGGGCGCAGCAGGACAATGCAGAAGGCTTCCTGCAAAGAATGCGTTTAGGACTAGCCCAATAAGGAGAAGATATGGCAGAAATTCAAGGTGTTTCTTCCGCAACCAGTCCCTATGAAAAAAGGCGACTTACAGCGCGAAGTCAAATGATAAAAAAATACATTATCCATCGAGAGCTACTTTTAAGCTCTTATCCGCCCAGCTTGCAAACCAGGACATGACCAGTCCTATGGACAACAGCGAGATGATGGCGCAGATGACACAGATGGCCATGGTACAAAAGCTTAGGAACCATGACCACCAATATGAAGCAGGAAATGGCTTTGACCAAAACCAGCTATTTGGCAGGTTTAATCGGTAAAGACGTTTCCGCAAAGGTTCCGGAGGCGGAGCAAAAGCAAACCCCAATGCGCCTAAGGAAAAATCCGGGCGTAATTGCTTCCGTAAACCTTACGGGAGATGAACCCAGCCTCGTTTACAGGGAGATGTTACAGACTATCCTTTGGAAAGTCTTTTGATGGTACGTCAGGCAGGAGCTGCTTGCAACTACCACTACCGGTCTGCTGTAACAGCACCCGGCGCAAGCACAGCTACAGCGTACACAGCACCCGGCAACAAGCCCCAGCAGGCAGCAGCCGCTAGCTCCGCAGCAACAGCAGGAAGTGCAACACCGGCAGCTGCAGCCTACCGCCGGTGCAAGTACAGCAGGAACAACAGGCAGTGCACTTACAGCGAGCCCTGCAACAGGCAGCGTCCACAGCAAGTCCCTCAACAGGCAGCGCTCGCATCAACACAACAGGAACAGTATCTGCAGCCGGAACAGCTACTACAGCAACAACAGGAACAGCAGCTAGCGCCAATCCGGCAGGAAGCCCTGTTCCCCTGCTGTAGCGGCATCAAGCAGCGCAAGCTCCTCAGAGTTTAGTCCCCATGTGGCTATCCTGGAAAGAGAAGCAGCAGCTCACTCTGCAAAGCAATTAAAATTAAAAATTTAATTTTTTTATTTCTTTTTATAGATTTGAGAAACTTAGCCGATAATATGGAGTAAGTTTCAAATGCGCAAAAAGCGCCATTCATTTTTTCAAAACTCACCAGTTGAGGAAAGGACAAGAATATATGTTAAGAGCAATGGATTCTGCAGTAGCAGGTTTGAGAGCACATCAGAATAAGTTAGACGTTATCGGTAACAACATCGCCAATGTTAACACTTTCGGATTTAAGTCTCAGGGATATAGCTTTAAGGATACAATGTATCAGACATCCAGTACTTCTTCAGGAGGAAAGCAGGAAGCCAGCGGTAATGCCACCATCGGTGGTGCAAACCCCGCTCAGTACGGATACGGTTCCTTAACCGGATCAATTGCCACTGACTTTACTTCCAGTACACCATCCTATGTAGGGAGGCTTCAACGCTTCCATCAACGGATCCGGATTCTTTGTAACCAGCGCATCCAATAAGGAAGTTACCCTGGATCCCGCAAATACAAAGACCACAACCGCAGAGATGAAGAAGAACAACTTCGCATACACCCGTGTAGGGCAGTCTCTGTAGATGCAAACGGATATATCGTAGATGCAAACCACAACTTCGTATACGGTTTCCAGCCCTGACCTTTGACAGAGCCTACCAAGTACGGAGACGGCGGAAAGAAGCTGGTTGTTCTTCGTGCACCCGGCAGCGGACAATACCGGAGCGGTAGCTTTTAACCGGTAGCCCTGTATTTACAGGATTTTGCAGCACAGCTGAAGTCCGTAGAAATCGGTGCAGACGGAATTGTTAAGGGAATTATTGATAACAAGACTCTGGGAACCGGTGGAGCACCTGCACAGGTTACATCCACATCCATCGTTTTAGGAAAGGTGGCAGTTGCTTCCTTTCCAGAACCAGGAAGGTTTGACCAAGGCAGGAAACAACACCTTTAATGCAGGAGTAGGAGATAACACAGGATACATTTCCGCAACCATGCCCGGTGAGGGTTCCACCCTCACCCTGATGGCCGGATATTTGGAAGCATCCAACGTTGACTTGGCAAAGGAATTCTCTGACATGATTACCACTCGAGAGGTTTCCAGGCTAACTCCAAGATCATTACCGTATCTGATGAAGTTCTTCAGGAACTGGTAAATATGAAGAGATAAAACATAAGCTAAGGCTTTCCTGAGTTGGAAAACAGAATAGATTGCTTCTGAAAAGAAGAAAAATCCGTTTCCAACAAAGGAAGGCTTCTGCTGTGTAAGTAGACGAAAGGAGGAAATCATGATACGCCTAACAAAATTAAACGGGGAAGAAGTGTTTTTGAATTATTTTCAAATCCTTTACATTCGCCGCATTCCGGAAACCAAAGTAAAGTTGGCAAACGGAGATTTCTATCTGGTAAGAGATAGCGTGGAGTCAATTATTGAACAGGTTCAGGGTTTCCTAAGAAAGTGTCTTACTTTTGAGGATAAATTTCATGAGGGAGAAGACGTACATGAAATTAAGGGGAAAGAAAGAGAAGCTTAGGAAGAGCGCATAGGAAGCAAGGAGGCTAGTCAATAAGTATGGACATTTCAATGCTGTTAGGCTGGATTATCGCTATTGCCTTAATCATTAGTGGTATTACCATGCCGAAGTTGGGGAACTTCTGGGACGCACCCAGTGCCCTGATCGTAGTTGGAGGAACAATAGCGGCGTTAATCGCCTGCTACCCATTCCGAATCATTATGAAATTCCGAAGCATATCGGAATCTGCTTTCGAGGAGGAAAAATATAATGCACCGCAAAACCGTGGATGCCCCTTGTGGATTTGGCTTTGATTGCCAGACAGAGCGGTTTGCTGGCTTTGGAAGAAAAAGGCGGAAGAAATCAAGGAGCCCTTCTTTAAACAAGCCGTAGTCATGATTGTAGATGCCAATGATCCGGATAAGGTACGTGCCTCTCTGGAACATCAGGTAGAAGATATGATGACCAGACATGAAGAGGCGAAAGGTCTTTATGTAAAGGGATCCGCTCTGGCGCCGGCCTTCGGTATGATCGGAACCCTGGTAGGTCTGGTAAACATGTTAAAGGGTATGGACCTTTCCGGTTCCGGCGGCGGAGCCAGTACCCTGGGACAGGACATGGGTGTTGCCTTAATCACCACCTTCTACGGTTCTGCCATGAGTAACGTGCTTTTCCACCCCATTGCCCAGAAGCTAACCATCAAGGACAATGAAGAGGTTTTATACTGCTCCATTATTATCGAAGGTGTTATCGCCATTCAGTCCGGAGATAACCCCAAGGTTATCCGGGAAAGACTTTTGGCTTCCCTTGCCCAGAAGCAGCAGAAGAAGCTTTTGGCTAAGGCCGGAGCGGCAGGCGGAGATGCCGGAGGAGGAGACAAGTAATGAAGAAACGAGGTGGAGGAGACGAAGGTGGATCCTGGATGGACACCTACGGGGACCTGGTTACCCTCTTAATGACCTTCTTCGTGCTTTTTTACCCATGTCCAGTATCGACTCGGCAAAGTGGGATGTGTTTGTACGTTCCATTTTCCCCAACGGACGCCCGGGAGATAAGTCGGCGGAGCAGATTATTATTAACGGTCAGGCCACCAATAAGGATGAGCCTGCCGGAGAAATAGGAGACAGCGGAGCCCCGGAAAATACGGTAGATCCAAACAATATTAATGAATTGTATCTACAGATTGCCCAGGCTTTGAATGGGGCAGGTATTGACGGCGTTGAAGTTTCCCGTGGACAAGATTACACCTTTGTGGTATTTAAAGATAAGGCATTTTTCGCCGGAGACAGCTCTGTAATTACTCCACAAGGACAGGAGACTTTATCCATATTTTGTGATACTATAGCACCAGATGCAAACAAGCTGTCTCAGGTTAATGTTATGGGTCATACCGCCCAGGCAGATCCGGAAAGAGCCAATAACCCGAGAAACGATAGAATCTTGTCGGTTATGCGTGCAGCGGAGGTTTGTCTCTTCATTCAGGAAGAGGAATCATCTCCCCGGATAAGCTGGTCAGCATCGGTTACGGACAGTTCCACCCTATAGCGGACAACGCTACATCGGAGGGAAGAGCCAAGAATCGAAGAGTGGAAATTTTGCTTATTGACGAAGGCGCAGAAATCCGTAATATTAATGAGTACTTCGAGGAGTACTACAGCGGAGCTAATGTGGACAAAAACCATCGTTACCGATGGTGTGCCGGAGAACATTCAGGCTGAAGAAGCAGGAGTGCACAGCTCCTGCAGAAGGAGCAGCGGCAGGCTGCAAATCCGGCAGAGGGAGCTGCCCTGCCGGAGAAGGAAGTCCCGCAGCCGGAGCGGACAGCGCAGGCGCTGCAGAGGGCACAATGCAGGAGTGCGAGGGCGGCAAGCACAGGCGCTGAGGCAGGGGCCAACAGGCCATGGCTAAAGAAAAGACACTGCAGGTTGCCGGTGTTTCCCGAGAAATTCCTGGGGAAAAAGAAGAGGACAGTATTGCAGGAAACATCAAAAAATACTGGGAGACTTCTGAAAGGACTTGGAGGAAAAGCTAAGTCTTAATCCTTTAGCAGGGCTAAGGGAGTATGAGAAAGGGGTTATGTAAGAAAAGCGCGATTTTCTTACAGTAGGAAGAGGAAGAGGTTATTGAATGGCAGACGTCTTATCCCAAAGCCAAATTGATGCGCTTCTGAAATCCATGCAGGACGGACCACCCAAAGAAGAAAAGGTGGAAGAAAAAGCTGCTGAGGTTTTGGAACCGAAGAAAGAAGAAGTGCAGAAGGAAGAAGAAACGTATAGCAAATACGACTTCTACAGTCCGAGAAAGTTCACCAAAGATAAAATTCGATTATTGAGGAGTATCTTCGATAATTATGCAAGAATTTTAACATCTCAGGTGAATGGTATTTTCCGTACCATGACGGACATTACGGTTTTAGAGTTAAGAGAGACAAGATACTACGAATATGTCAATGCCTTCCATGAAAATGACTGTATGACGATAGTAGACACCTATGTGCAGGACAAGGGAAAGAGCAATGTGCCCATGATGAGTTATATCTCACCGGGACTTACCCTGACTCTGGTAAGCCACATGCTGGGAGGAAGTGATACTGTTATTAAGACGGAAGACGATTATCGTTATACCGATGTGGAGATGGCTCTGTACAAGAGAATCATGGAATACATCGTCCATGCCTTGGGAGACGGTTTCAGCAATTATATTTAACGCAGAGTTTAAGATTGCAAAGATAGAAACCAACCCCTCCATGGTACAGGAAGTCGGATTGGATGAAACCGTAGTGCTGGCAGTGATGAATGTGGATATTTCCGGTTTAGCCATGGAAAGAATCCGAATCTGTCTTCCCGGAACCCTTCTGGAACATATGTTTAAGATTATTGATAACCGGAAACATCTGGCCAGAGGCTTTGCTTACGAGAACAACCAAGATACCATTATGGAACATTTGAAGGCTTCCAGCTTCCCTGATGACAGGACAGCTTTGAGTTGTCAAGTTGACATTGAAGATCTCTATCATTTAAAGGTGGGGGATGTCATCGACTTAAACAAGGCGAAGAATTCCGCTGTAAAGCTTTATGTAGGAAGACAGCCCTGGTTTACCGGAAAGATGGGAGTATAAGAAAAAAACATTGCCATTCGGATTGAAGACCGAATCATCCAAAAAGGAAGATAAGGCGATGGAAGCACTTTCCGACGCGGTAGCGAAAGGAAGGGGAAAACGGAAGAAATTCCGAAGAAGAAATTTCACCGATGAATGTGATGGCACAAGACATTCAGGATTTACTGGATCCGGAGCCTTCTGGATGATGAGGAATAAACTGGTCTTAAGGCAGGAAACTGCCATAGAGATATAAAAAAGCTTAGAATAAGGATAGGAGAAACGAAGATGGCAAAAGATTTTGTTAGTAGATGATGCAGCGTTCATGCGAATGATGGTGAAGAACTCCCTTTACAAAGGGCGGCTTTTGCTGATTGCTACCTTCGTGGAAGCACAGGATGGCATGGAAGCAGTAAAGAAGTTTGAAGAAGAGAATCCTGATCTTGTGATCATGGACATTACCATGCCCAACATGGATGGATTGCAGGCTCTGAAGAAGATTAGAGAAGCACATCCGGATGCGAAGGTTGTAATGTGCACCGCGATGGGACAGGAAAGCATGGTAGTGGATGCAATTAAGTCCGGAGCAAAGGATTTCGTTGTAAAGCCCTTTAATGCAGAGAGAATTACCTCCACCGTTAAGAACATTTTAGGTTAGGCTAATAAAGAGAGTAGAGGAAGAAACATGTCATTTTTAAATTCATTCGATATTAGTGCATCAGGGATGAGCGCTCAGAGAGTCAGAATGGACATTGCGGCAGAGAATATTGCCAATGTGGATACCACCAGAACCGAAGCAGGCGGTGCATACAAGAGAAAAGATGTAGTGCTGGAAAGCTTTGGAGAACGCTCCTTCCAGCAGGCCCTTCGAAATGCGCAAAATGGCAAGGGGCTTCCGGGGACAGCATGCGGGAGTTCGTGTTCAGGGTGTCATTACCGACGATCGGGAGATGAAGAGGGTCTATAACCCCAATCATCCTGATGCGGATGCGCAGGGCTGTGTAAACTACCCCAATGTGGATATTTTGAAGGAGACGGTGGACTCCATGTTCGCCACTCGTTCTTATGAAGCTAATGTTATCGCTTTAAACGCCATGAAAACCATGGCACAAAGAGCGCTGGACATCGGTAAGTAAGAAGGGGCGATAGGAACAGGAAACTGAGAATTAAAGGAGTAGTTAGATGGGTGCGAATAGCTTCAATGAAATGGAAATCGATGCCATAGGCGAGATTATGAATATCAGCCTTGGGGGCGTCAGCAACGGCAATATCCACTCTTCTTGGCACTAAAGTTAATATTACTACTCCTGTTGTGCAGGTGAAAAACAAAGAAAAACTTTGAGTTTCGGGAATTAGAGCCGGCAATAGGAGTTGAAATTGCATACGTTCAAGGAATTGATGGCAGAAACATCATGATGTTTTTCCCGAACGACGTTCGTATCATCGTTTCCATGATGATGGGTTCAGAGATTCCGGAAGATGAATTCGTCATGGACGAAATCAACGCCAGTGCGATTCGTGAGGCAATGAACCAGATGATGGGAGCTTCGGCTACCGCTCTTTCTGAGTTCCTGGGAACAACTGTAGATATTTCTACCCCCATTTCTTACGAAATCACAGACGGCGCTGCATTTAAAGACAAGTATTTCGAAGGGAATGAAGAGAATGTTGTTATCCGCTTCACCCTGGAAATCGAAGATAACTTAAAGAGTGAATTCTTAAATATCATGTTCAGGATTTGGTAAAGAAGCTTTTGAAAGCCCTTTTACCGCCCAGTTTGGTATGGGAGAAGAGGAAGATGATGAGGTGGTTGCCAGTAGTGAGGAAGCTGTATCGCCTCAAGTAGAAGAGCCTGCAGCGGAAGCGCCGGCTGCAGAAGTAGCGGAAGCACCTGCGGCAGAGGAAGCTCCAATGCCGGCAAAGTCCGGTCCTATTGACCAGGCAACGGCGGATGCTTTACTGGCCAGCTTACTGGCAGAGCAAAACGGAGAGGGAGCTTCTGAAGCGGCACCTGCTCCTGCAGCAGAGCCGGCAGCTGCTCCGGAACCGGTAGCGGCAGCACTGACACCTGCACCGGTTGCAGAACCGGCTGCACCTGCACCACAGCCCTGCAGCGGCTCCCACAGCCTGCACCGGCTCAGATGGCTCCCCCAGATGATGGCTATGCCTCAGGGTGTGGCTTATCAGGATCCTCTCACCTTGCAGCTCTTTAAACCAGATGCAACAGTCTCAGACCCAGATGCTGGAGCTGATTCGGGATATTCAGGGAGGAAAGAATAAAGGAAGCGAAAATCTTCCGAGCCATCTCTGATTAAACCCTTTGAAATTCCAGAGAATTTGAGAATGAGGGTGGAAGCGAGGAGAAAATCCTGACAACAGAGAAATGCTGATGAAGGTACTCTTTAGAGATTTCCGTAGAAATCGGAAGGACCAGAAAAGCTGGTAAAGGATATCTTAGACTTTCACCCAGGGTTCTCTGGTGGTATCTGGACAAGATGGCAGGAGAGCAGGCAGACCTCTACGTAAACGGAGAGTGTATTGCCAGAGGAGACATCGTAGTTGTAGAAGAAAAACTTCGGTATTCGTATCACTGAGATTTTGAAGAAAGACATTAATCAGGAGAGCCTATAATGTTTCAACAGGATATCATCTCCCTTGTGTCCGGTTTTTTTACTCTTCTGTCTCTTCCTTTTTAGGAGCTTGGGCTCTACATCGTTTTATCGGAAAGTACGGAAGAATGTTCCAAAAAGTCGATACATGCAAGTGGTTGACCATATACAGGTATCTCAGGACAGACAGCTGTTTATCCTTCGTTTAGAGAAGGAGAACCGCTGTCTCCTTGTGGCGTCAGGACCTGAAGGAATGAGACTGATTACCGAATTGCAGGAGGACTATGAGGGAGAGAATCCCTTAGGGAACGGAGAAAGCTTTTTTCCGTATTTCAAAAAGGAAGGGCAAAGCTTTTACAGAAGAAGCTGCAAAGAAAGAATGAAGTAAAGAATGCCGGCGCATGGAATGGGGAAGAGGAGAAACGTTTCGCTTCCGATTTGGATAGTGAGGTATAAGGATGAATGAATTATTGTCAGGGATTAAATGGAGGTTCCGTTCCTACCCTGAACTGATCTACTTATTAACCCTTGTGGCTTTACTGCCTTCTATTGTGATTATGATGACTTCTTTACCAGAATCATCATCATTTTATCCTTTACCAGAAATGCTATGGGTGTTCAGCAAACGCCTCCCAACATGGTTTTTGGCGGGGATTGCTTTTTTTTGACCCTCTACATCATGAGCCCCACCTTGAACAAAAATTAATACGGAGGCTTATGAACCTTATAAGAATGGGGACGGTCACTCAGGAAGAAGCTTTAAATATTATGGGGAAGGATATGAAGGAGTTTATGCTCCGAATACGGAAAAAGGCCACATTGGATCGTTTTGTATCCATGAGTAAGGTGGAGCTGCAAAAGGATCCGAAGGACTATCCATTAACCGTGGTGACTCCCGCATTTATGACTTCGGAGCTGAAAAGAGGCTTTACTGCCGGCTTTTTGATTTATCTGCCCTTCCTCTTAATTGACGTGGTAGTATCCACAACCCTGATGGCTATGGGTATGGTAATGTTACCTCCGGCCATGGTGTCTATGCCCTTTAAGCTTTTGCTTTTTATCACCGTAGATGGATGGAACCTGCTTTTTCCAGTGTGGTCAACAGTTTCCGATAGGAAAGGGGAAGAAAATGCTGGATAGTGCGGAAATTTTTAGATATTATGAACCAAACCTTTATGCTGTCCCTAAGGATTGCCATGCCCTTCCTTTTGGTGAGCATGATTTTGGGTATCGTGATTGCCATCTTTCAGGCGGCAACCTCCATCAATGAGCAGACCCTGACCTTTGTCCCGAAGCTTATTGCCATTATTATCATGATGACGGTTTTTGGGAGGAACCTCTTAAAGACCATGCAGGATTTCTTTACCATGATTATGAAAAATGGTGGCAGGAGGATAATATGCTGGTCTTATTTTCCTTTATTGTCATGCGAATGACAGGGAGCCATTGCCTTTTAATCCTGTCTTTTGGAAGAACGGATTATCCCCGTCGTGCCAGGGCGGCTTTTGATTTTTATGCTTTCCGCCATTTGCTATGTGCATATCGGCGGAGAGCTTCAGCATATGCCGGGGAGTATTCTGGAGTATGGCTTTATGCTTTTGAAGGAGCTTTTCGTAGGCTTTTTGTCTGGGCTTTGCCATGGAGCTGGCCTTTACCTGCCTGCGCTTTGCCACTTCCATTATGGACTTTTCCATGGGCTTAAACATGGCTCAGGTTTTTCGACCCTCAAAGCGGATCCTCAGGCTACGGTGAGTACGGGCTTGTTCTATGGCTTTATGATGCTTCTGTTTTTTTCTATGGACGGGCATCTACGTTTTTTTAGAACTTTTTATTTCAAACCATTGATACCCATCCTTTTGGAGGAATTTCCATCAAAACTTTTTATTGATGCCGAAGCTGATGCTGTCCCTCTTTGTGGCTTCCATGAAGATGGGCTTAGAGCTGGCCTTTCCGATTATGGGCTTAGAGCTGATGTCAGAGATTGCTTTGGGAATTCTTATGCGTATTATTCCCCAGATTAATATTTTTGCGGTGAACTTCCAGCTGAAAAATCATTCTGGGCTTTTTCCATGCTCTACTTCCTTTTGATTCCCCATTACGGATAAGATGAAGGACTTTATAGCATTTGCCTTTGAGAGTCTGAACAAGGTTATGGGACTGCTTTAGAAAAAAGTGAAAAAGAGCTCAAAAATTTAAGAATCCGTAAAATAGCGAGAGAAACCGCCGAGTTTAAGATGAGGAAAAAAGTAGCCTAAAATCAGAAGAATTGAATAATGAATATTTTTAATTTTTTTCTTTGATTTTTCAGGGGAAAAGCATAAGCTGAATTAAAAACTTAAAAAACTAGTGAAATTGCTTTATAGACGAATTGAAATGCATTAGCTAAACTCATCAAGATGTAAAAGAATAGGAATACTGGGGAAAGAGAGGGTTAACAGTGGCAGACGGCGACAAGACCGAAGCGCCTTCCGAAAAAAAGCGAAGTGACGCCAGAAAGGAAGGTAATGTTTTTCAAAGTAAAGACATTGTCACTGTAGCGGTTTTTATTCGGCGTGTTTTATGCCGTCCGCTTTATGATGCCCTTTCATCTATAAGGACCTGAGGAATTTTCTTTCCTATATTTTAGAACTTTTTAGATGAGCCCAGCCCCTATTTCCAATAAGCTGTACCTGCGCTTCACCTGGCTTTTTGTGAAGTCCGCCATGCCTTTTGTTGCTGGTGACGATGTTCCTTGGTGTAATAGCCAGCCTGGTACAGACCAGATTCAACATCAGTTTTAAATTATTAACGCCTAAGTTTTTCCAAGCTAAAACCCCATGCAGGGCTTAGGAAGGATTTTTTTCCAAGAAAAATGTAGTGGAATTATTGAAGAATATTTTGAAAGATTATTATTCTCATTAATTTCTCTATTCCATCATTAAGGCGGATATCATTCCCATTGCCAAGATGGTGCACATGGACATTCAAAATTCCAGCCTGGCCCTTGTGTCCATGATGTTTGACCTGATTACCAGGGTTTGCGGAGTCTTTTTGATTATTGCCCTTTTTGACTTTATGTATCAGAAGTGGGAATATGAAAAATAACTTAAAGATGACCAAGCAGGAAGTAAAAAGATGAGTACAAGATGCTGGAAGGTAATCCGGAAATCAAGGGAAGAATGAAGCAGCAAATGCGTGCCAGAGCCAATCAGCGAATGATGCAGCAGGTTCCGGACGCGGATGTGATTATTCGAAATCCGGAGCACTTGGCTATTGCCATTAAGTATGATCCGGACAAAAACACCGCCCCGGTGGTTTTGGCAAAGGGACAGGATGAATTGGCCCTTCGAATTGTGGCCGTAGGAGAGGCCAATGGGGTAACGGCCATTGAAAACAAGCCTCTTGCCCGGGCAATGTACCCTCTTTGTCACGTAGGCAAAGAAATCCCCGGGGATTTTTACGGGGCTGTAGCGGAAATCTTAGTGTATATCTATCAGAAAGAAAACAGACAGGATATTTTAGAAAGAGCGAAGGAAGATAACAGGGATGGTTAAAAACATTTTGCAAAAATGGAGTAGTACTTTTTCGTACTGGTTCTCATATTGCTCCTCATTATTCCCTCCCCGCCATGATGGTTGACGTGGCGATTGTGGTGAATATGGCCATTTCCATGATGATTCTAGTGATTACCATGACGATTCGGGAACCGCTGGAATTGTCTATTTTCCCGTCCTTACTTTTTAATTACCACCCTTTTTCCGTTTGGGAATCAACGTTTCACAACCAGAAATATCTTAACCAACGGCGGTTCTTCCGGAGCGATTATCAAGGCCTTCGGAGACTTCGTGGTACGAGGAAACGTGGTAGTAGGTTTGATTATTTACCTGATTATCGTATTGATGCAGTTTATCGTTATTACCAAGGGTGCGGAGCGTGTATCCGAAGTAGCAGCCCGATTCAAGTTGGATGCGATGCCCGGTAAGCAGATGGCCATTGACGCGGATCTTTCCTCCGGTATGATTACGGAGCAGCAGGCCAGAGAGCGAAGAGAGAAGATTCAGAGAGAATCCGACTTCTACGGTTCCATGGACGGTGCTACCAAGATTGTAAAGGGAGACGGCGTCATGTCTCTCATCACCACAGCCATCAACCTGGTGGGAGGAAGTATTATCGGTATTGTCCAGTCCGGACAACCGGTGGCTACCGTGCTTTCTACCTATTCTATTGCTACCGTGGGAGACGGTCTGGTAGGACAGATTCCTTCTCTTCTGATTTCCGTTTCCACCGGTATGATTGTAACCCGTGCAGTATCAGAAGGCTCCTTAAACGAAGACGTTTCCAAGCAGTTTACCCAGCAGCCCCGTTCCATGATGATTACGGGAATTGCTATGGGCGTACTGATGCTGATTCCGGGAATGCCGATTTTACAGATTCTTCCCGTTGCAGGAGGCTTTATTGCGGCAGGATACTTCCTGGAAAAGAGAATCAAGGAAGAGCCGGAGCGGGCAAGGACGGAAGGGGAAGGTTTGTTACCCAGTATGGAAGCTGCCTCCCCAGCCCCAGGAAGCCCAGGGAGAAGCAGCTCAGGCTCCTGCGGAATCTGAGGAGGATTACTTCAAGGATGTTAACAATGTTTACAACCTTCTACAGGTGGAGCCCATTGAAATGGATTTTGGCTACAGCTTGATCCCCTTGGCGGACGAGTCCGTAGGAGGAAGATTGATTCAGAGAATCGTCATTTTCCGAAGACAGTATGCCCAGGATATCGGCTTTGTAGTACCCTCCATCCGTCTAAGAGATTCCTCCAGCCTGGGAACCAATGAATACAGCATTAAGATTAAGGGTGAGGAAATCGCTAAGGGTGAAATCCTGACAGATTATGTGCTGGCTCTGGAGCCGGACGACGTGGAGGATGCCATCGACGGAATTGAAACCATTGAGCCGGCCTACGGTATCCCTTCCAAGTGGATTCGACCGGAAAACCGGGAGAGGGCGGAGCTTTACGGTTACACGGTAATCGATCCTTTGTCCGTAATGCTTTCTCATTTATCGGAGACCATTAAACGGCATGCCTATGAGTTGATGACCAGACAGGAAGTGGTTCGTCTGGTGGAAAAACTTAAAGAAAACCGCACCGGAGCTTTGTGAAGAAGCCTTTCCGGGAGTCATCAGCTACAACCTTTTGCAAAAAGGTACTGACTACCCTTTTATGAGAAGGGAGTTTCCATCAAGGACTTGGAAACCATCGTAGAGACCATGTTTGAATGTATCAGCGAAACCGGATTGCCGGTGAAGGATACTGATCAGATTGTGGAAAAGGTTCGTGCTTCATTAAAGAGAACCATTACCAGAATGTATTGTGAAGACGGTAACATGAAGGTGATTACCCTGGATGCAGGACTGGAGAGAACCATGGTAAACTCTCTGGCCAGAGGAGAAAAACGGCCTTTATCTGGCCTTAAGCCCGGAACTTTTTACAGAGTCTGATTCGTCAGGTGGCGGAGGAAAGCAGGAAGTTTAATAATTTATCCAGTCCTCCTTTCGATCCTCACCTCCCAGGTGATGCGCATTCATTTCTATCATTTGATAGAGCAGTTCTATCCCAATGTGCGGGTGCTTCCTTTAATGAGGTAGCCAGCAACGTGCAGATTCAGGCCATCGGAAGCCTTCGTTTGGAGGATGACCTGGAGGAAAAAGGGAACCGCTTAATTTAATAAAAAATTTTTTTAAAATCTTACTTGAGACTCTACTTTAAAAGACCCACATGCAGGAGTAAGAAAAAGAGTAGAGTACGAAGGGAAAGAGGGGTTGAGATTGAACGTGTTGAATTATTCCCAACTGGAAGAAAAATCAAATGAGGAGCTTTTTGCCCTCTATAAGGAGACCGGCTCCCAAGAGGTCAAGCAGGAGCTTACCATGCGCTACGTTTACATCGTGCGCTCTATTGCTTATCAAATGCGGGAAATGTACCATGATTTCATGCAGACCGATGATATCGTAAACGAAGGCGTAATCGAAATCATGCGGGCTATCGAACGCTATGATGAGAGTAAGGACAATAAGTTCGAGACCTTTATTTCCCGACGTATCTGGGGAATGGTTATTGATATGATGCGGAAAAATGACTGGCTTCCCCGAAATTTCCATAAGGACAGCCGTTCCATTGAAACCGCCACGGTAGAGCTGAACAATCGTCTGGGAAGAGCCCCCACCGATGAGGAGCTGGCAGACTATTTGAATATGAACGTAAAGAAGCTGCAGAAGATTCAGAGAATGAGCAACATGGTCAATGTGCTTTCACTGGATATGACCTATGATGAGGGAAATGAAACCCTCCTGCAGATTCCTTCCGAGGATCACAGCACCCAACCGGAATTCAGCTTTATGCAGAAGGAAAATGTCCGCGCGCTTACAGAGGCCATTGAATCCTTACAGGAAAAGGAAAAAGCTGGTTATTTCCTTTATATTATGTGGAAGAATTGAATATGAACCAGATTGCGGAGGTAATGGAAGTATCTCAGCCCTGCGTATCCCAGCTGCATAGCATTGCTATCCGTAAGCTGCGGAAATATATGGGTGAATCATGGAGAGGACTAAGGTTTGCTTAGTCCTTTTTGATAAGGAGAGGAGAAAAGAGGGCAGGGGATGCCTGAAGGATAGGGGGAGTGAAAAGACAGGGCACTGGGCTAGAGGATAGGGGAAGAGAAAGAGGCATGATCGCCTGAAGGTTGAGGGGAGAGAATAGAGACGTGGACGCCTGAAGATAGGAGGGAGCAGAGAGACACGCTCCCGCCAACCTCGCCTCGTAGCGGTACTAAGGAGTAAGCTTCGTTTCACTTGCTTCCTCCAAGTACCGACGGGCTCACATTGTCTTTCCTTGCTCCCCCATTCTTCAGGCTAATGGCTTTCTCCTTTTTGCTATTTCCATTCTTCTTTATCACTACTTTTCTTAAGTACCGGCGGGCTCATCTTGTCTCTTCTTTCCCTATCCTTCAGGCTGTTGGTATGCTCTAATGTCTTTACATTTTTCTGGAGTATAGTAAAGTTTGCATTAAATAGTTTTTGATGACTATGATGATATTGTAGTTCTTTTGTTTAGTCTATTGTTAATAGGCAAATAAATTCAAAAATTGATTAGGACTTAGAGCTCTTACTTCGGAGTGCAAGAAATCCTTACCATTACAGGTGATAATAAAGTCTGCGTCTGCTTCTTTGGCACATTTAGATTGTAAACAATCCTCAAAATCCGTAAATACAGTATGATTAATAGCATCAAGAACTTCCATTTGAGAGATGTTAACTATGGTAAAGATAGAACATAACTCTCTTAAAGCGGATCTTTTTGTCTCATTGTCATATTTTTCGAAGAACGAACCATATGGTTGGTAAACATTGTAAGGAAATATACCCCTCATATTGGCCGAAGGCACAAGATTTAATAATCTCTATAGAAGCTTCTAATTCATCGTCCTCTCGATTGGTGATGTAGTTTAAAAGGACATTGGTATCAAGAAAAATCTTTATATTTTTTTCTTCTGTAGCATTTGCTCGTTCTTTTTCATAATCCAAGACTCCTTCTGCAGATAATCTTAATCTTTTCAAGACGTTGAAAAGGCTTCCATTTTTCTTTTTGGCAAAGCTTCGTCTTTTTCGAGGGGCGCAGACTACAAAAGGTATACTTCTCTCTCGAAGCGCAGTTTTAGTATAGGTCTCATAGAAGCTTTTGCTTACTTTGTCCCATTTCTACCAAGCATTTCATCCAACTCATCATAGACACGATCTTCTAAATCGAATACTGATGGTTTTCATAAATATCCTCCTCCAAAAGATTTCATTAGTATCGATAATATATAGAGAAAATAAGATTAATATGCAATAAAATGAAATGAAAATAAGATAAATTGTTTCAAAATAATGCTTTTTCGTTCAATATAATTTAAGTGAGAAGTGTTTAGAGAGTAGGTAGTCCAAATCAGCCCTGAAGGGAAGGGGGACGAGAAGACAATGAGACCTGATCGTACTTGGGGGAAAGAACGAGAGAAAGTGAAAGTAGAAAAGTCCAATAGCCCTGAAGGGGAGGGGGAGGAGAAAGACAATGCGAGCATGTCGGTACATGAGAAAGAAGAAAATGAGGGGAGAGAGTAAAAAGTAGGGCAATCCAACAGCCAGAAGGGGTAGGGGAGGAGAAAGACAATGTGAGCCTGTCGGTACTTGGAGGAAGCGAGTGAAACGAAGCTACTCCTTAGTACCTGCTACGAGGCGAGGTTTAGCGGGAGCGTGTCTTTCACTGCCCCTCTCCTTCAGGCGACCAGTGTTTTCCCGTCTCCCTCCTTCAGGCGCCAGCCCTTCGCCATTTTCTCCATTTCCCTCCAAATCCCCCTTAATATTTTCCCAAAGCCTGTCGATATAAGAGAGAAGATTAAAGATTCTTGTCTTCAGAAAGGAAAAGGAATGTATCAAGGATTCTATGACTTAGCCTCCGGGATGATTACCCAAAGGAGAAATCTAAACAATATCAGTAACAACATGGTGAATATCCAGACCTCCGGATATAAGAAAGACACCATGGTGAGCAGCACATTTAAAGAAGAAATGATGATTCGGACCGGAAAATACAATAAGAAGGGACCTGAGGATTTGGCGGTGGCTTCCAGAATCAAGTCCGCCTCCAAGACCTATACGGATTATGAGCAGGGTTCCTATGAGCTTACGGACGGAATATACGATACCGCCATTTCCGGAAAGGGATTTTTTGCGGTCAGCACCCCCCAGGGAACCCGCTATACAAGAGGAGGAGCCTTCTCTGTGAATGAAAACGGTGTGTTAGAGCTGGCAGGGGTTGGAAAAGTACAGAGTGAGGAAGGTCACGATATCGTGCTTCCCAATGATAACTTTGCCATCGATCCGGACGGTTCCATCTTTGATCCCAACAGTACGGGTAATACCAGAACCGTTTACGGTACTCTGAAGGTGGTAGATTTTGCGGATTATAACGCTTTTTACATAAGGAGGACAATAACCTCTTTTCCACAAATCAGACGGAGCTGAAAAAGCCGGCAGACAGCAGTATTAACTGGAAAATGCTGGAAAAATCCAATGTAAACATGGTGGATGAAATGACTACCATGATGAGTTCCCAAAGAGCACTGCAAAGTGCGGCACAGATGCTGAGAATGTATGACACGGTAATGGCGAAAGCCAGCTCCGATGTGGGACGAATTTAAATATAAGGAGAAACTAAGATGAATATGTCCTTTATGTGGGGGCTCTGGGAGCAGATGCCAGCCAAAAGAAGATGGGAGTTATTTCCAATAACCTTGCCAATATCAACAATACCGCTTTTAAGCCGAAAAATGCTATTTTTTCCGATCTGATTAACTATAACTTAAACGATTCTCCGGAAGCAAAGACCGATTTGCAGGCAGAGGCGGGAACCGCAGTGGTTCGTACCAATACGGAGTATAGTCCTGCGGCTTTTCATACTACAGGACAGCCTAATGACTATGCTATCGGAAATGCCAATGCTTTCTTTAAATTACAGGATCCGTCCTCCGGGGAGATTACTTATACCAGAAACGGACACTTCCACGCAGGAGAAATGCCGGATGGAAAGTTCTATCTTTTTACAGAGTCCGGAAAGCATGTTTTGATGAAAACGGAAAGAAGATGCTGGCGGATGATACTGCTTTTAAAAGCGATTGAGGCGGCAGGGCAGACTGGTGAAATACGGCGAATGCCAACAATGCCACCGAAGAAGTAAAGCAGAAAAATTGGTGTTTATACAATCAACTATCCGAGCCGATTAGTAAATAAGGGCGATAATGAGTTGGCGATTCGTCCGGGAGACTAAATAACAAAGATTCTGTAATACAGAATCTTATTTTGAGTCCGGAACACTGGAAAGCTCCGGAACCGATATGGCAAAGGAGATGACTCAGACTGATTGAAAGCCAGAGAGCTCTTTACCTATGCCTTAAAGATGGTTCAGACCTCCGATGAAGTGGAAGGTACCATTAACCAGCTTAGAGGATAATAGCTAAAGACTTACTCATTCTTTCAAAGCAAAGGAACCAAGGAATGGAAGGAAAGAGAATCCAAAGGAGTGGAGTAAAGAATGAAGATTAATCGTTATGAAGACATGAACCTTCAGGAACTGGATGGATGAAGGAGATTGAAGTATAGGAACGGGACATGCAGCAACGGCTCTTTTCCCAATTACTCCAAAAAGAAGTACGGATTACCATTCCCCAGGTGCAGATTTTTGGGCTATAACGGGCGGTAAAACGAATCGGCGATGAGGAAGAAATCGTAGGAGCCACTCTGGTGCAAATGTCCGGAGATTTAAACGGTTTGATGCTTTTCCTCTATGACCGAAACTTTGCCAATACGGTTTTTGGAAAAATTACTGGACAAGAAATACAACAATTTTTTTCCGAGATGGATTCCATGGCCTTTTTCTGCATTGGCAGAGGTGGGAAATATCGTTATTTCCACCTACATTACTGCTTTCTCGGATTTGGTTCATGTGGATTTGAGTCTGTCGGTTCCCAGCAGCACAGTAAATATGTTGGGAGGAATCTTACCGTTCCCTATGGTGGAGTTTGGCTATGAAACGGATAAGCTGATGTATTGTAATGCGGAATTTGTCATGGATGGCAAAAGTCTTCCCTCGTGGCTTTTGATGTTACCTGATATAAGCTCCTTGAATACGATTCTGGAAAAGCTGGGAGTGTAAACCATGCTTTTGGAGAAACAGCTCAAGGTAGGGATTGGCGACATGAAGTTAACCTGAGGAGAGGGAGTGATTATTACCTACGCTTTAGGCTCCTGTATAGGACTGGCCTTTTATGATTCTTATATCAAGCTGGGGGCATTACTTCATATCATGTTGCCGGAACAGGTCAATTTATCGGATCCCAACGTATTCAAGTATGCGGATACGGGGATTAGGGAAACCCTCCGAAAAATGGCAGCCTTCGGTATGGTGAAAAGTCGTACCACGGTGAAAAATTGCAGGAGGAGCCAAGATGTTCGAAATCAGCGGAAATGCGGGCTTCGAAACATTGACAGCGAAATATTGAAAAGTGTTAAAAAATTCTTCGGGAAGAGGGAATACAGCTGGTAGCGGAAGACACCGGCGCAAATTATGCAAGAACCATGAGTCTGGACACCGGAACGGGGGAAGTGTTAATACGGACCTACGGACGGGATGATGTTCGGATTTAAGGATAGATAACAAACTGTAATGCGGGCAAGAGGCTAGTCCCGGGTTCAGGGAAGAACGAAAAGGGAGAGGATTATAGAAATGAAGAAGAAAAACGAAAAAGGAAGGCATTTTATTAGAGTCCGGAACCAACGAAATTGAGATTATGAAGTTTCGTGTTCTGGGAGAGTTTTTACGGAATCAATGTGGCTAAGGTAAAAGAAATCATGATGACTGAAAAGATTAAGCTTTATGCCCCATTCTCATCCTTCCGTAGAGGGATTTTTCAGCCGAGAGAGCAGCTGATTACCGTAATCAACCTGGCGAACTACCTGACCGGCGCTACACCGGAGCAGGGAGCAAGAGATCTGTTCATCATCACACATTTTAATAAAATGATGGTGGCTTTCCGTGTGATTCTATCGAGGAATCAGCCGTATTTCCTGGCAGAGCATCCAGAAGCTTGACTCGTACCTTGGCAAATGGTGCAGAATCCGTAGCTACCGGTATTGCTCAGTGCGATAACCAGCTGGTAACCATCTTGGATTTCGAGAAGATTGTTGCGGAGATTTCCCCGGAAACCAGCATTCAGATTGAAGAAATTGAGCAGATGGGTGAAAGAGATATTACCACAGCGCCGGTAGTCATTGCAGAAGACTCTGTGCTTCTTCAGAAAATGATTGGCACTTCCTTGCAGAAGGCAGGCTTTTAAGGATGTTAAAATCTTTAACAACGGACAGGAGTGCTGGGATTACCTTTTCTTCTCTCCGAATGACCCTGACCTTTACAAAAAGGCAAATATATTAATTACCGATATTGAGATGCTGATTATGGACGGACATCGCCTTACCAAGCTGGTAAAAGAAGATATGCGTCTAAAGAGAATTCTGTTGTAATCTTTCTTCCTTAATTAACGATCAGATGCGTATTAAAGGAAAAGAGTTGGGGAGCGGATGAGCAGCTTACCAAGCCGGAAATCGGACATCTGGTAGAGGTTTTGGACGTTTTAATCAAGCGCTTCTTGGAGTCTGAGCATGCAGGCTTCAGAAATGAAGAGTAATCAGGAACAATTTCACTGAACAGTAGAGAATGTTAGAAAAATTTCACTGGACAGAAGTGAAAAGATATAATAAGAATTGAGATGGACCAAGGACGGAGGAGCACTTTCAGGAAGAAAGAAGTTCTTTCGTCCTTTTTGTTCAATATACTATACATTGATTTTTGAATTGGGTATAATGGAGGAGATAAGGGATGAAGATTAAAGGATTTATGCAGAAGGAGACAAAGACTCTTTCCCGAAAAGGAAAGGACGCTTTGTCCCGTTGTCGCTTTTCCAAGAAGGGTGCGGCTTTCCTGTTCGGTCTTTCCGCATTGTGCTTATCCGCAGTGCCTGCCTTTGCAGAGGTCAGTGCTCGGACGGAGAATGGGTGCAGCAGGGAGAATCTTGGTATTTTATGTTGGGGCCGAATACTCCATTGGAAAATGAGTGGATTAACTATAACGGGCAGTCCTACCATATCGGAAGCGGCGGCCTGATGACCACAGGAAAGTATGTGGATCCGGAAGACAAGACAGAGTACTTCTTCGATCAGGACGGAAGACTTTTGGAAGAAGAGTTTTCCAAGGATGGTAAGACCTATATCGGGAAGGAAGGAAAAGAGCTTGTAAACTTCAACAAGTATCGTCAGATGCTTAGAGAAGAGCTGGAAAAGGACAAGACCAAGGACTTCGGAAAGAAGCAGGCGGTGGATGTGGCGATCCGGAAAGCTCCGAAAAGACCCTCACCGGAGAGGAAGTTTTTCCAAAATCCTTTGCCTTAATCGATATGGATCAGGACGGCTATAAGGATCTTGTTCTTTATAAAGAAGCCGTGGAAGAGGGAAAAGAAGAACCGAAATCCGTATTATCCGTTATCCTCTATCAAGAGAAGTTACTAGAGCAGAAGGGAAGTTCTGTAGCACAGAACAGGAGAGAAGCCTTGCGGCCCTTTTAGAAGAGGAAGCCAACGGCGCTTATCAGGTAGAACTGAGAAAGAACAATTTAACGGGAGAGCCGGTAGTTTATCGGCATAACGGGAACAGTGATTCCATTTTCCGTGTCACAAAGAATGCGGGCTTGAGCAGATTTTCTCCCTGTCCACCGGGGCAATGCCAACGGAGACCCGAGTATCGTTCCTTTTCCGACAGTATCTCCCAATCCTTGTACCAAAGTGAGCTGCTGACCGTGAAGAATCAATACGGGGAAAGCTATCCGGGAAAGCGTTTTAATCTGGATGAGGCAGGTATCACAGAGGGCTTAAAGAACTTTACAAAGGAAGAACTTTCTTTCTATTCATCACAGGAAGATGCATAAGAAAAATCTTTTCCCTAAGCATGCTGTTTCGTTTGCTTAGTCAGGATTTTTTGATGCAGGGAGGTTCATTTTGTCAATCATTATCACAGTATCCAATCAAAAGGGCGGCGTAGGAAAAACCACCACTTCGGCAGCCATCTGCGCAGGACTGGCAGACCGTGGGAGCTAAGGTTTTGGGCATTGATTTAGACCCACAGGGAAACTTAGGATTTTGTATGGGCTTAGAGGGAAGCAACCCCACCACCATATTGGATGCCTTACAGGGCAAGGTTCGGGTGCAGCAGGCGATTCGCCGACTGAAAAAATGCGATATTTTACCCTCCGACATTTCCCTTTCCACCACAGGACTGGAAAAGCTGGCGCCCGGAAAGCGAGAAGTGGCTTTGAAGGAAATGCTGCAACCTTTGATGGATTATTATGACTATGTGGTGATTGATACTCCCCCGGCATTGAATTTATTAACCATCAATGCCTATGCCGTATCGAATTTCTTAATTATTCCCATGTCCTCGGATATCCTGTCTTTGGTAGGATTGTCACAGCTACGGGAAACCATTGATACGGTAAAACAGGGCTTAATAAGGATTTAAAGGTCTTAGGGATTCTTTTTGAATAAGTTTGACAAGAGAACCACTTTGGCAAGAGACGTGGAGGAAATGGCAGGAGGCCCTAGCGGAACAGATTTCACCAAGGTTTTCGAAACGAAGATTCGTCCCTGGCGTGGCCATTGCGGAAGCACCGGCCCACGGAGAAGATATTTTTTTCCCTACAACAAACGTTCTCCTGCGGTAACCGATTACGCAAGATTCATTGAGGAAATCGCAGAGGATATCCATTTAAGAGAGGTGATCGGATAATGGCTACAAAGAAGACAACGAAACCAACAAAACATCCCATGTATTGAATTTATTGACCTCCGCTCCTGTAGCGGAGGAAGGGCTTGAGCAGGCCGGAGGAAGTGCACAGGCAAATGCCGGAGGGAAATGCTTCCGGAACCCCAGGAGTTACGATAGATCCTGCTATGCTTTCCGACTTCCACGAGGCGGCAAAGAAAACCAAAGAGGCTGCAGAGCATTTTGACGGTGCGGTAAGCAACTTTCAATCTGCTGTGGATAACTTCGATGAAGGGAAGAGCAGATGAAGGAAGAGCATAAGAAAGAAGCTGAGAAGGCAGAAAAAGCAGAAAGAGGAAAAGAGAAAGAAGAGCTCCAAAGAGCTTTTAGAAGAGGAAAGTAGGGCGGAGAATCTTGAAAAGAGGAGCCGGCATCCCTTCCTTCCTACAAAAAAAGAGTAAGATTACCGTTATTGATGAGTCTCCGAAAATGATAAAATCACCAACGAAATTCAGTTGAATCTGGAGAAGAAGCTTCTGGCGGAATATGATGAGCTGAACCTGAGTTCCACATTGTAAATGTGATGCTGACATCCTAAAACCAAGGACGTACGAGGCTTGATTCAAAAAGCACGGAGGCTGTACCTGCGATAAGTGTATTGCGGATGTGACCGCTCTGTCTCTCACCCAGCTTCCTGCAAAATATGTGGTGCTGGATAGGACAAGACCTCTCCTATGATCGGTTTCTATCAGAGCAAGTACCAGTCCGATATTTTCGTGGCTATGTTGAAGGCTGTTCTGGAAGTTAAGATGCATCCTCACCACGATCCGAACAGAGGTAGAGACACTACCAAGTTTGATGCGGAGGAGAGAAAGAATCTGAAGAACAGTCAGGGATAGCATAAGGATGTCCTTTTCTGTAGCGGTTTAGATATATGCGGAAATAAACGGAATTATCCCATTTTCCGGTATTTCTTGCTTACTACAAAATCCCGAAATTGATTCAAAAAAATTATATAAACAATTTATATTTTTTAAGGGCTTTCCGAAAGGAAAGTCTTGTTTTAATTTGTATTTATAATGATACAATAAATCCTAGTAACAAATGGGATATAAAAGGGGAAATGTCATTTTCCCCTGGCACATTTAGTAAAGAAAGGAATTTTTTTATGGCATACGGATTACAGGAACAATATGGATTGTTTATTGACGGAGAGTTTTGCGAGAGTTCGGATAAGGCGACCTTTTACCACTTATTCTCCTGCTACAGGAGAGGCTTTGGCTAAGGTGGCTGAGGCTACAAGAGAAGATGTGGATAGAGCAGTGAATGCGGCATGGAAGGCTTTTTGAAGGCTGGAAGAAGCTGGATAAGATTCAGCGTTCCAAGATTCTTTTGGATATTGCAGATGTGATTGACAAAAATAAGGAGCATCTGGCAAAGGTGGAGAGCTTGATAACGGAAAGCCCATCCGGGAAAACCATGAATATTGATGTTCCCTTTGCGGCAGATCACTTCCGTTACTTTTGCGGGAGCGATTCGAACGGAGGAGGATTCCGCCAGCTTCTTTTGATGAGAATACCCTTTCTTTAATTATTCGGGAGCCCATCGGTGTAGTGGGACAGATTGTACCCTGGAACTTTCCCTTCCTGATGGCGGCTTGAAAGCTGGCACCGGTACTTGCTTCCGGATGCTGTACTGTTTTAAAAACCAGCTCCGCTACACCTCTTAGTGTATTGGAGTTGATGAAGCTGATTACGGATATTGTACCGAAGGGAGTCATCAACATTATCTCCGGTGCAGGCTCCAAGTCCGACAGTATATGCTGGAGCATAAGGGCTTCAGAAAGCTGGCCTTTACCGGTTCCACAGAGGTGGGCTACAGGTGGCAAAGGCTGCGGCGGAGAAGCTGATTCCGGCAACTCTGGAGCTGGGAGGAAAGTCTGCCAATATTTTCTTCCCGGACTGTGACTTTTGATATGGCTATCGATGGTTTACAGCTTGGTATCTCTTTAACCAGGGACAGGTTTGCTGTGCAGGTCCTCGTGTTTTTGTCCATGAGGACATTTATGACTGCTTTCGTGGAGGCTGCGGTAGAGCAGTTTAATAAGGTAAAGGTGGGAAATCCTTTGGATCCGGATACCCAGATGGGCTCTCAGGTGAACGATAAGCAGGTAGAAAAGATCCAGTCCTGTGTGGATATTGCGGTACAGGACGGCGCTAAGATTGCCTGTGGCGGAAGAGTTTTTGATGAGGGAGAGCTTTTCCAAGGGTGCCTTCTACAGACCTACCCTTTTTGGTAAATGTTGATAACAGCATGAAGGCGGCAAGAGAAGAAATCTTCGGACCGGTGGCGGTTATTATTAAGTTTAAGACAGAGGAAGAAGTGATTGCCATGGCCAATGACTCCGACTTTGGTTTGGGCGGTGCGGTATGGACCAGAGATATTAACCGAGCTATCCGCGTGTCCAGAGCGATTGAAACCGGAAGAATGTGGGTCAATACCTACAACGCTATTCCTGCAGGAGCCCCTTCGGCGGGTACAAAACCTCCGGTGTGGGAAGAGAAACCCATAAGGTAATCCTGGAACACTACACCCAGATGAAGAATATTTTGATCAACCTGAAGGAAGAGCCTCCGGCTTCTATCCGAAGAAGTAAAAATACGAAATTCCAAACAAAAATTTCAGCAGGTAAATAAAGAAGAGGGATGTAAATTAGCGAGTTTAAGCTTGTTTTTACTGCTAATTTACACCCTCTTTTTGAAGCCAAGAGGAATGCAAGGAAAGTATGAATCAGACTTCTTTCCCGGCGTATAACTCTGAAGGAGGGGCAATCTGAGCCCGTCAGTACTTGCTGAAAGCAAGCGCAGCGAAGCTTGAAGTAGTATTAAGGAGGTACTTTTTCCGAGTGATCTCCTGTACGTAGACCAACTCCGAAGGAATTTGCTTTGCGAGCAAAGTGAGCAGTGGTTATCAAAAACCACTGCTCAGTCAAGGCGAGGTTAGCGGGAGCGTGCCCCTGATTTCAGAGTTATATGCTTGGAAAGGATGGAAAAATCCTTTACATTTCCCTTGGCTTTTCTATCCTTATAAACTCTCGAAAACCGCCGATATTGGTATTGATAAGTTAGCAGAAAGAACGGTGGAAGGGAGTCCGACGTTCCCATGGCTTTTCAGAGAGAAAGATTCTTAGGGAAAGTTTCATTTTCTAAAGGCGTGGACTTTCTCCAAAAAGACCTGCTAGCTCGATAAACTAAAGAGAGAGAGGATGAATCATGTCAGGTTTATCAACAAATTCAACGTCCGGTTCCTCAAGCCTGGGGAATACGGTCTCCGTGGATTCGGAGGAATGTCATCCGGTATTGACCGTGATGCGTTAATTGAGCAGGCAACAAAGGGTACTCAGCTTAAGCTTACCAAAAGCAAAGCAGGAGACCACAAGATTGGAATGGAGGCAAGAGGCCTTTCGTGAGTTATCCGATAAAACCATAGCTTTACAGGATGACTTCTTATCCTTTGCTTCCAGTGACTCTATCAAGAGCCCGGAATTATATGAATCCAGTGTAGTAAATCCACAGGAGACGCTGCGGCAACCAAGTTTATTACCGCTTCCGGTCATTCTGATTTGACAAAGAACTTAAAAGTAAAGGCGGTTACCAAGTTGGCAACCTCCGAGTCCATTGTTTCCGATGTGAAAGGAACCGCATCCGCCATCAAAAACCGGAATTACTGCTGACGCATTAGCAGCTGCCGGTAATGCAAAAACCAGTACTTTTGGTAGGAAAAAGCTTACAGCTTGGTAACTATACTACTAAAGGAGTATTCCAGGAGAAGGCCAGCTTTAAATTTCCGGCAAGCTATAAGGATGACGATGGAAAGACTGTAGAAATCGACTATACCGGTGATAAGCAGAAGCTGGTAGATGATTTAAACAAGGCGGCAAAGCAGGGAAATGTAAAGCTTGGAGAAAATGAGTTTTTAAGCTTCAGCTATCATCAGGGCTCTAATCCCGGTGAGGACTATATCCAGATTAATGGGGAAGTTCTCAGTACGTGATTAAGTCAGGCTCTTCCGCATTAGATGCTTTAGGCTATAAGGCTCCCTCCTGCAGGTAGTACTCCCGCCGGAACCGGATCTGATGCTTATGGTGTTAAGATTGCAGCCTTTAACAGCAGCGCTCAGGCAGAAGGAAAGTTCACTGCCTCTTCCGTAAAGCAGAGCGGTATGCTGGATTATTTGAAGGAACAAAAGCTTACTATCAGCTACGGAGGAAGCAGCCAGAGATTTCTTTGACTGATGCTCAGAAGCAAAGCATTGAGGCGGCTCACACCGGTACAAGTCCCAGTGACAATCAGAACCGTTTGGATGCGGTAAAGGATGCTATTCAGCAAAAATCTTAACAATGCTTTCGGTACAGGAAAGATTGTAGTGGACTCTTCCACAGGAAGCATTACACTTTAACAGTGCCAACGGAAAGGATACCGTCTCCGTAAGCTCCTCCGATGCGCAGGTAAGAGCGAACCTGCAGATTAGCAAGAATGCATCCAACAAGGTTACTACCAGCAGTTCTATCATGGATAATCTGGACAAGCTGGGACTTTCCGAGTACGTAGGAAATAAGGCCGGCCTGGAAGAAGCACTTTCTAAATTCAAGATTAACGGTAAAGAAATCAAGGGAATTACTGCAGACAGCACCGTACAGGATATGTTGAAGAAAATCAATGATTCCGACGCGGGAGTAAAAGCCAGTTATATGGAAGGTTCCGGACGTTTTGTGTTGATTCACAGCGAAACCGGTTCCGGAAGAAGCATTACTTTAGGAGATGCAAACAATGCCAATGACATTGAGGATAAGTTTTTGGTGCAACTGCCAGCGGTGGCGGACAGGTTAACCACGGTACCGATGCAGAAATGGTTTTTGACTACGAAACGGCATCAATGAAACCGTTACTTTCTTCCAGCAACACCTTCAATATTGATGGTGTAAAAATTACTGCCAGCGGAAAGTTCGGTGTAGAACTGGATGCTTCCGGAAATGCGGTAACAAAGCCGGATGGTTCTTATAAGTTTGATAGCTCCAAGGAGGTTAGTTTTACTTCCAAGGCAGATGTGGACAAGGCGGCTGCAACCATGAAGAAGTTTTGTGAGAAGTTCAATGACTTGGTAAGCTCTGTAAATACCCATGCAAAAGACAAGACGTTCCAGCGGATACGATCCTTTGACGGAAGCTCAGAAGAACCAAATGAGCGAAAAATCCATTGAAAACTGGGAAAAGAAGGCGAAGGAAGGAATTCTTTTTACGGAGAAAGCTCCATCAGAAACTTCAGCGACTCTTTTGCAAACAGTAATGACTCAGATGATGTCCGACTTAAAGGTTGCAGGTTTGGACTATCAGGATATGGAGAAGATGGGACTTTCCATGACTACGGATTCCTTTGACGGCGGAAAGCTTAGCTTTGATGAAACAAAGTTCAAAAAAGCTATGGAAACAGAACCGGAGAAGGTTGCTAAGGTTATGACAGGCCATAACGGTTCAAAAAGGTCTCGGCAAAGATTGTAGAAACTACGGTTTCCGTTATGCTACTCGTTATGCTTCCAGAAACGGCGATCTTACGGAGAGTTGATTAAAGAAGCCGGATCCAACAAGGTTACCCTTTCCAACACCTCTTCTGTGATTTACGGAAAGCTAAAGGAAAATTCTGAAGCCATTGAAAAGTTTAAGACCATGCTTAGCAATCAGCAGGATCGTTACATCAAGCAGTTCTCTCAGTTGGAGAAGTTAATCAGTAAGATGAATACTCAGTCCTCTTACTTAAGCGGTTTGTAAAGCGTAAACAAAAATCAAAAAACAGAGTTGTAAAAATCATAAAAATAAAAAATTTTCGGCAATATAGGTCTGAATTCGGGGTAGTCTGAGCCCGTCGGTACTTGCGAAAAACAAGAGAAACGCAGTTTTTCGCTTAGTATCCGCTACGTGGCGAAGCTAGCGAGAGCGTACCCCGTTTAAGACCTTTATTGCTTAGAAATTTTTTTGATTTTTTGCAACTCTGTTTTTATGTGCAAAGTTCACCTTTACAAAATACGGGGTAATCCAGTACAATCTTAGCTTTGTGAAAAATAGAGTTGTAGAAAGGAGAACAAATGAAAGAAAAGAAAAAAATTATCTTTAGCGATGCAGATTTTTATTGCTTTGGTTTTGGCGATTATTGTTGGTTTGTTATTACAGGGACACAGCTCCATTGCTGAGAATTATATTAAGCCCTTTGGAACGATTTTCTTGAATTTGGTAAAGTTCATCGTAGTGCCGGTGGTACTGTTTTCCATTATGTGCGGTATTATTTCCATGAGTGATATTAAGCAGGTGGGCTCTGTGGGCTTGAAAACGGTGGTATTTTACCTATGTACCACTGCTTTTGCGGTAAGTATAGGCTTGTTCTTCGGAAGCATTTTCCACAATCTGTTTCCGGTAGTTGCCACTACGGATTTAAGCTATGAAGTAAAGGGGAGTCTGTCTTTAATGGACACCATTGTCAATATCTTCCCCTCCAACTTCGTCCAGCCCATGGTGGAAGCCAATATGCTACAGGTTATTGTGATGGCGCTGATTTTGGGCTTCGCTATTATTTTGGTTGGAGAGAAAACCCATAGAGTGGTCAGTGCCTTCAACGATTTTGACGCTATTTTTATGAAGTGTATGGAAATGGTATTAAGCCTCTCTCCGATTGGCGTGTTCTGTCTGCTTTGCCCGGTCATTGCGGTAAACGGACCGAAGATTATCGGTTCCTTGGCTATGGTACTTTTAGCGGCTTATATTGCATATCTTGCCCATGCCGTAGTAGTGTACTCTCTTACAGTAAAGCTTATGGGAGGTCTTTCTCCGATAAAGTTCTTTAAAGGAATGCTTCCGGCTATTATGTTTGCCTTTTCTTCCGCTTCCTCTGTGGGAACTCTTCCTATTAATATGGAGTGTACGGAGAAGCTGGGGGCTAAAAAGGAGATAGCAGCCTTTGTACTTCCCTTGGGAGCCACCATTAACATGGACGGAACTGCGATTTATCAGGGAATTTGTGCAATCTTTATTGCTTCCTGTTACGGTATTCATCTGACTCTTGGACAGATGCTTACCATTATTTTAACGGCAACCCTTGCTTCTATCGGAACCGCAGGTGTTCCCGGAGCCGGTATGATTATGTTGGCTATGGTGCTTACCTCTGTAGGCCTTCCGGTGGACGGTATCGCCTTAGTGGCCGGCGTAGACCGTATTTTTGATATGGGAAGAACCACTGTAAATATTACAGGAGACGCGGCTTGTACCATTGTGGTTTCTAATATGGAAGCAAAAAAACAGGCAAAGCTTGCAGCGAAGTCTAAAGAATAGCTGGTCTTTCAGCGAAGTCAAAAAGAATAGGCAGTCTTTCAGCAAAGCTTTAAGAATTTTTATATTATTCTCTTCTTTTTTACAAAAATCCTTTATACATTTCCATAGACCGGACGACATATTATAAGACAATAAGAAGAAATCTTCGGAGTTGAAAATATTTGTTCCGCTGGATAAAAACCTTTGGAAATGGAGATTGTATGAACGATTATCAAAAGAAGTATTTAGAGCAGAGTATTATGCAGATGAGTCAGGGCGAGCTGTTGGTTTTGACCTTTGATGAAGCGATTAAGAGTCTTAAGAAGGCTAACCTTGCTTTGGAAGACAAAAATTATGATAAATTTGAAGAAGCCTTAAAAAAAACCACGAAAAATTATTCGTTATTTTGCACAATACCTTGGATATGGAGCAACCTATCAGTAGAGATTTGGCAAGACTATATGACTTTGTTACCTTTGACTTAGGCCTGGTACAGGCCGGAAGAGAGAGAAGACAGGAGGAGCTTCCCAAGCTGGTTGACATTTTATCCGATTTGCGTGACGGCTTCCTGGGGGCAAGTAAAATTGCCAGAGATACTCATATCCCAAAAGAAGCGAAGGTTGTGGGATAAGAAAGGGGCTGCCTATGCAGCTCCTTTCTTCTGCGTCACGGAAAGGAAGAATCATGGAGAGAAAAGAGAATCCGCAGCTGGAAAAGCTTGCTAGCCTATTTCAGAGAAGATATAATATCGTCAGCGAATTAAAAAAAGAGACTGATGAGCTTTCCGAAGCCATGCAAAGACAGGACAATGTGAGTCTGGACTTATTATTGGATTTGCGGCAGGAAGCTTTAAATAAGTTGGAAAATAACTGGGTGGAGATGAATCTTTTAGTGGAAGAGGAAGAAGAGTTAAGAAGAACTTTTCAACGACTTCTACAGGAAGATCCAAAACATAGTGCCGGCTATCCCTTTCTGGAAAGAAGAATTCTGGAATTAAGAGGGAAGATTGAGGAATCCATAGGTTTCATTAAAGAAAGAGATGCAAGGATCACAGCCCAGGCATTACAAACCCAGAAGTTTTTATGGGAGCAGATTCCCGAAGAGCTAAAGGAAGAAGTGGTATAGCTTTATTTTCTAACGAAGGAAATAAAAGATAAGTAAAAATTGAAATATCAGCAGGTTGTTCAAGGATGAGAAAGGATTGCAAGGACGGCGATGAATCGTAGTGTATATGAGGGTAAGTTTTTAATTAATTTATTGAGGGAGTACTTTACGACAGGATGATTCCTTCCCTGTGATGCGAAGAATGAACTGGGGCAGACTTTACCGTATCGCTGATTACCATGAGCTTGCTTCAGGAATTTACTTGGGAATGCTTTCCGCAGGTGCCAGAGTGCCCTCTTTGTTCGGTGAAAAATTTTTCCATCGTTATCAGGAGGCGGTTCGCTACGGTGAGATTTATGAGTCTTCCGAGTTGGAAATTCTAGGGGCTTTTCAGGCGGTAAAGGTTCCGGCGGTGGTTTTGGAAAGTGCAGCTGTACGGCGACTCTATCATTTGCCGGAAACAGCGGCCAATTCCCCTCTTCGCCTTTATATTCCGGAAGAACGGTATTATATGGCTAGAGGCTATCTTTTTGACTTGGGCTATGAGACGATCGAGTTCTATACCGGCTTTGGAGAGCACATGAAGAGGGCGGGAGGATTTCAGGTGGAAATCTATCATCATTTGCCCTTCCTGACTAAGAATTACAAAAAACACATGAAGTCTCTTCTGGACAGAGCTTATCCGGATAAGAAGTACCCGGTGCTGAAGGTTCTGTCTTTGGAAAGCAGTTATATGTTTCGTATGGCGGAGGCTTGCTATCATTTCTGCACAGATAACTTAAAGATTCGTGAGCTTTTGGATCTTTATCTGTTCTATAAAGCTTTTCCATAAGGACATGAATAAGAAATTCCTGGATGCCAGAATCAAGGAGTTGGATATTTCTTTATTGTCCCAATCCTTATTACACATGGCGGATATGTGGTTCAGCAGTCGTAAGGACTCTTTGTTCCCCTATCCGAAGGACAGCATCAGTCTCTTTGATGACATGGAAAGTCGTATTCTTTCCAACGGTATGGTGGGAGCGGACAGTATTCCGGAGGCGGCCAAGCTTCGTAAAGCCATTAAGGATGCGGAAAATAAAGAAGAGCGGGCTGCTAAGTGGAGAAAGTGGAAGGAAAAATGGAAGAATCGCTTTGACGGCATAAAGAAGCAGCTTCGTTGGATTTTCCCGGAAAGCTCCTATATGAAGAGTCTCTATCCCGGTCTGGAGAATGCGCCATTCTTATTGCCTCTTTACTGGCTCAGGAGAGATTTTAAGCTGATTCGTATTATGATGCTGCCGGATAAGATTGAGGAAAAAGCAGGGAGAGAACGGCGGTGAGAAGTCTTCGGAGACTAAGGGCCAGAGCACCGGCGGAGTAGGGCTCCATTGAGGCAATGAGTTATCAGGATGATCCTTTCCGAAAAGAACGGCAGAAAGAAAGTTTTCTATAAAGGAAGAAGAAATAATGAGTCCGAGGTCTTGTCCACGCCCAACAGTGTCGGGAAAGCGAGGCTGAAGAGGAAGAACTTCCCTTTATACAAAGACACTGCCTTTTTTTACAGGAAGAGGGTGGAGGAAGATCTTCCCTTAGAGCAGGATGAGAATCAGGAGACAGAAGGAAGTCTATGGGACTTTAAAGTTCCTCCCGTCTTGCAAAGGAAGAAAAAGCGCCCGAAGTCGGAACAGGGAATAAGGCAGAGCCTATATTAAGTCCTGAAACGGAGGCCTTACTGCAGGAGGCCTTTGCAAAAATGGAGGCTATC
>BNJU01000207.1_pt1 | contig 160246 bp, 250 predicted proteins | sample 8539281 | NCBI WGS metagenome assembly BNJU01 (sample SAMD00202456, study PRJDB9452) | human saliva metagenome | isolation source: human saliva | place: Japan | reverse complement strand
CATGCATTGCTAAAAAAGCCATACAATTTTAGATGATTTATATGATGTGGAAAGCGTTATCAGAAATATTAGTTTGCCAGACCCTTCATTTACTACAGCGAAGATACTGTTATTCTTTTGACGAGATACAGGAAAACCGATGGGCCACTTGTTGAAACCTTTTAAAATAGATGGTCGATACGATGTGATTTGCAGCGGATCAATGCTCGAATTCGTATAGGAGAATTCTATAGTAATAGTGTCGGGTATAAAACGGATTAGTGAAATGTATTCGATGGATTTTTGAGGAGTTTCTGGGCAAAAGGGACATCGTGAAGAACAGATTGAAAGTATTCTCGCACATGATGATTGACAGAAAGGCATTTAACGAGAATGAGCTCTGTTTTTCGAAAGGAACTCTTCTTGTCTTATTGTATTTTAGGGGTATGCCTGATGTGGTGAGTTATACCTTTTCGAGACAGGGCTGTTTTCCGGAACTCTTGCATTACAAAATCAGATTCGTTTGGATTACGAGGAGGATGTCAGAAAGTATGCGGAAGGTCTTGATCAGACTAAAATCATCAGCGTTTACAGAAGTATTCCTGCTCAGTTGTCTAAAGAAAATAAGAAGTTTCAGTTTAATAAACTTGCAAAGAATGCGAGATCCAGGGACCATCGGCTGTATAGATTGGTTTAAAGGATGCGGGAATAATTATGGAATGTAATTGTTTACAATTCCCTGAACTACCTTTTAAAAGGAAACATTGAGGAAGCAAAGTATAAGCTATATTATATGGATACGGACTTCTCATCTCGTCTTTGGATGAAGAAGCGCAAGAGAATCTCAGAGTGAATAAGAATCTGGGTGTCTATAAGGGGGCTTTGTATGAAAATTTCATTGCAGAGTCCTTTGTGAAGCAAGGTCTCAGTCTTTACTACTACAAAAAGAAAATGGAGCTTTAGAAGAAGATTTTTGTTCGAACACAAACGAATTTGATTCCGGTGGAGGTAAAAGCAGCAGTAATCAATCTAAGTCGCTCAGTGCATTAATTCGTAATGAGAAATATCAAGACATTTCTTATGGAATAAAAATTAGATGATTTCAATGTGGGATATGCCAGTCAGATTTATACCTTTCCTTATTTTTGTGCTTTTAAGTTAAAGGAGTATTTGCGTGCATTATCAAGAAAATAAGGAAAAATCTTCCCAAGGAATACCGTGAGCACTTTGACGTTTTTCTTAAAAATAAGATAAATCTATAGTTATTCTATACTAATCGGAATACATACTCGTAGAGAAAATGAACGTGAAAAATGGAGGTATTCTCATGTCAAAAAGATTCCGATTCGCAAAAAGCCTTTTATGTCTTTATGTATCGCGGAAAAAGAGATTTTTAAGCCGCTACAATACAGGCCGGATTGATGAGAGGGTGGCGGCCGTTCGGGAGTGGGTCGCCAATGTATTTTTGATACCAAAAACGGAAAAACCATCATGATTGATGCCGGGATATAATTACGAGCGCTTGGAAGAAAAAGATGGGCTGGCTCGACATTTCCCCCTCTTCGATTCAGGAGATTCTTCACCCATCTCGATCGGGACCATGTCGGTGCGGTAGAGAAGGATAGTGAAGATTTTTCAAAAAGGCAAAAGCTTTTATCTGGGAGAGACGGAAAACAAGTACCTTACAGGGAGAGCTGCGAAGAAGAGTGCTTTTTAAACTCTACAAGCTTCCTAAAGTAGAGATTGAAAATGAAATTGAGCTTGTAGAAGACAGGGATATTTTTTTATATCGGGGATATCAAGGTGGAAGCGATTTTTGGTTCCCCGGACACACCTCGGGCATGTAGTGTATTTACTTGACGATGCCTATCTTTTTACCGGAGACACGATTTGGTTCGGAGCGGACGGAGGCTACAGCTTTTTAGATTCGCTTTCCGAGGACAATGCTCTTTCTATGCGTTCTCTGGCTAAGTCTGGAAAGGCTTTTAAGGGAGAGAGGACTTAGTCCGAAAATCATGAGCAGGCACACAGGCTGGACGGACGACTTGGAATTTGCTTTCGGCATAAGGATAAGGTCTGTCATTCCCTGAAAAGCAAAAACCGCATGACCCGACGGCACCCTACGACGGCTATGACGAGAGGGAAGATACGGAGGAGAGCAAGACACGAAAGACTTCCGAGAGCATGGGACTATGAGGAAAATAGAAGAGACGGTGAATTCTTACCCCTGTTCTTTGCGAGGACTGGTACAAAAGCTTTGGGAACTGTAAAAAGCTCCGTCTTGCTTTCTTTCCGTTTCATCATTTATAATGCAAAAAGATAATTATTAAAAAATGATGGAAAATGAAGAAGAATTCACAAAATTCTTTCTCGAGGGAGAAGAGATGACGGAAAAACAGAAATTACTATAAGATCGTATTGCTATTATTTTATTCTTACCATCGTCTTTGGCGTGTTCAGTCTTTATCAGTATATAGGGGAAAAATAACGAACCCTTTTCAACTTCTTTTCAGCAGTGCTTTTACGGAACCATTAAACTCTTTCTCTTGCTGCTCCTCTTTCTGCGGAGGCAAATGCCGGCATCATGTACAGAGCTTTGCCAAGTGGATGGCGCCGATTCTCACCTCCGCTTTATTTGTCACGCAAATCTCGAATATCTTACTGCACTCTAAAAATGTGATTTTGAATCGATTGAGCGGAAATCATATCGTGCTTTTTGGAAGCGGGAAAATGACGGAGCTTCTCATCGGGAATTTAAAAAAATCGAAAAAGAAGTATAGACTCTCTCTCGTTTCCGGGGATTTTGGATGAACGATTAAAAATCAATATGAGAGAAAGGGAATCGCCTGTTACCGCTTGGACTTTGGAAAAGTGCGATAAGAATGAAATCCGTGAACTTTTACGACTCTTAAGATAAAAACGCAAGTATCTTTTCTTTACTGCGGAAAGTGACTTGAAAAATTTCTCCTGTATGCCGGTGTGATAGAAAGAATAAAGCCGGGAAGGGCGATGACCGCCTATGTTCATTCCGAGTCCGGTACAGTGGCGGCCTATATGGAGGAGCTTTTATCGGAGGAGCGAAATAAAGAAGAGAGTTTACAAAAGCTTGATACGGTGCATTTTAACGAAAAGAGACTTAAGTATCAGGATACTGCTTCAGGAAAAAGCTGTTCGAGGACAGTCTTTTCCAAAGCCTGAACGGACTTTCACGCTCTGTGCGCCCGGAAACGGGCGTCGGAGAACCGGGAATCGGGAGTCAAACACAGGGCGTTGAAGGACCGGGAAGGGGAAGAAGGGAGAGGACTCGATTAAAGAGGGAAGTTCTTTCTGTGGACAATATGGAAAGAAGATTCGTCCGCCTCATATCCTCCTTTCGGGGTAAATGAACTGAGCCTTCCTCTTTTACAAGCAGCTTGCCAACGATGCCACATTTTCCTTAACGAAAAAGACGAAAATCACGGTTTTGGATGAAGATGCGGAGAAGAAAGTTACGGAGATTCTTTCTATCTATGGCGAAACCGCTGTAGAAGATTTTTCCAAACGAAAGACGCTCTTCCGGCTGCTTGCCATGGCGCTCGATATCGAATGGTTTCGCACTGGGCGACTCTTCAAAGGAAGCGGATACAAAGGAACATCTGGATAATTATCTAAGAGAATTGGCAGTGCGATACGCCGGATCTTTTTCTTTCTGATGGATAAGGATATCGTGAAAAACCTGAAAACCTTGCATCTTATCAATCTCTATTTTAATCAGTCGGCAAAGATTCTTCGCAATGTCACCCGGGTGGATTTAACTGAGCTCCTTCCGAAAAAGGGCGGAGCAATTCGGAGCTTTGGAGATATTTCGGAGATACTTACGGAAAAATGTGCTCATTCGTGAATCGCTGGACAGAAGAGCAAAAGGCCTTCAACGAGTCCTACAATAAAGCGGCCAGCGGAATGGGAGAGGGAACAAGTTGGAATGCACTCAGCTATGTGAAGAAGAATTCCTCGCGTCTCTCGGCGACACATCAAGTGGTAAAAGAAGAGATTTTAAGAAAAGTTTTTCCGGGGAAAAAAGATGCGGATATTCGGGACTATTGCAAGGAAAAGCTTTCGGAATTCAGGGAACTCCAAAAGGGACAAAAAGAGCATCCGGAAGAAATTTCATCAGCGCTTGCTTTTTAGCGGAAAAATCCGCTGCTGGATTTCCTCTCCTGTCTCGAGCATAAAAGATGGTGTAACAGCTACTGCGCATGGGTTTTCGCTACGGAGAGAAGAAGGACGAAAACAGAAAACGCACCCTGCCTTATCGAGGATTGGGGAGAAGTAATCGAGGAGAAATTTGAGCTATGTCACCCGGAGTATGATTTACTCTCCGTGTTTTGCCTGTTTCAGGAGGAATCTTAACGATGGAGAATAGTTTGAATAAGGGTATGGAGAACAGCATGGAGAAAAGTTTTGCATGAAGAAATGGATAACGGTATGGAAAAAGAATATAAGTATGATAGCTTTTTATCAGCTATCGTCATGTAGAGCCGGATCAGACAATTGCTAAAGAAATCCACAGAATGATAGAGAACTTTTAAACCGCCCTAAGGAACTTTATCAAAACGGGAACAGGACGAGCTTTTCGATGTATTTCTTGAGACAGAGAGGAGCTGCGGCAAAAGGACTTAAGTACCTCGATAGAAGAAGCTACTGATGGAAAGCCATTTTCTATTGTCATTTGTTCGAAGAGAACGCCGCTTTCCGAGTGGTGTGAAAAGGAAAATTGAACCTTCAGAGCCTTGCACGGAGATTCCCGTATCATTCCTCTTCTTATTGAAGGTGAACTGGAGGAATCTTTTTCCCGCACCTCTAAAAACAGTTAAAAGGAGGAAAAGAGGAAAGTTTTTCTGATGTTCTTGTGGCGGACATTCGTCCGGAAGAGGTGTTGAAAAAAGACTTTCCGGGCTATGAAGTTACAACAATCGGACAAGGGAAAGCTTTCGGGAATTAACCAAGGAGGAGCTGAAGATCCTCAAGACGGAAAAATACCGAATTATAGCGGCGATTCTCGGATGCAATTTTCGGAGACTTAAAGCAGAGGGATAAGGAGAGGAAAAACCGACGGATTTCTCATGGTTTCCTCCGCACTCGGCGTGATTTTCCTTATCTTCGGTATCTTCATGCGACGAATGCTCTACCAAAGGGCGGAGCAGGCGAGACAGGAGGCGGTGGAGTCCAATGCCGGTATCTTACTGAAAACGGCGAAAGATACGGGAAAAGACGGGGATCACTTAAAAGCCGTCTTAATCGCAAAAAGAGGCGATGAATCGATTCGGGAAAAATGGCGAGGTATAAGAGCTTAAGAGGCGAAGAGATTTCCGTCTTTAATGATGCTATCTATCAGAGCGGGTCTTCCGTCTTGACTTGATCTCCACCGGGAACAAGCTCAGCTTTATGGATTTAAGTCATAATGAAAAATATCTGGCTTTCAGGGTTGACAATGACGAAACGGCTATTGCGAGTACGGAAAACGGGGAAATCTAAAAGAAATTTTTCAGGGCATACGCAGCAGGTGAAGCTCGTGCGATTTTCCCATGATGATACTTTGCTTGCCAGTGCGTCCTTTGACGGAACTTGTATCATTTATGATGTGGAAAGCGGGGAAGAGAAGAAAAAGTTGGAGGTTCCCTGGCATACCCTATGCTCTGCGTAGCTTTTCGAGGATGATTCGCAATGCTTTATGATCACATACCAGAATAACGTAGCGGATTTCTATGTTTTTGATACCGCAGACTGGGAAGTGAAAACGAAGTTTACCATAGAAGATTCACTGCGTTCGGTGGACATTAAGGAGGATGGCAGCGAGGCGCTCTTGTCCTCTTTTCCAATACGGAAAATCAACTGCAAAGTAAGCCTTACGAACGGTGAAGTTTTAGACAGTTTTCCGAGGGAGATGAGTCAGGACATCAGCGGAAATGCTTCTCCCGTGCCCTTCCTTTCCGCTAAATATTCCAAGGACCGGGAAAATATTCTTGCTTTTAACAATAAAATGGCATAAAGTAAGATTTCCCAAACGGATAAAACAGTGGTATTTCAGCAAAAGATGAATATCGACAGCGCAAAACGCGCATATATGGTAGAGAGTGAAAACGGAGATAAGCTGGCTATTCAGTCTTATTCCAAAATGTATATCTTAGATGGAAAAAGCGGTGATACTACGGAGGAAATCTATTTTCCTGATTTGGATGCGAAGTATTTTTTTCTTATAATCCTTCCGATAACACGCTTGTAGGCTGGTGAAGGCGGAAAAATATGCGATTTGGAAAGATAAGATTATCGTGGAGTCCGATCTCCCCTTCGGCTCGTCTGTCCCTTTCCGAATCATTTTACAGAATGGGAAAAAGCTTATCGTGAACTCGCATGACAGTCAGACGATAAAAATCATAGATATGTCAATCCCGCATTTCTCGGAACCAATCCGGGCGAGAATTGTATCGAACTCGAACGACTGTTCCAAGATGCTCCTCTTTGACGGCAGTGATTTTTCCGTTTCGGAGACTGCGGGAAGACAAGTAAAGAAGATTGACTTGCAAGGCGCTCAGGTTTATGGCCTTATGAAAAGCGGGAAAAGCTATATTCTTTCGAACGAGGGAAGATACTTTGCCTCTATATGGGTGAAAAACGAATCCGGAGAGCCGTTTTTAGCGCTTTATGACCTTGAAACGGGAGAAAAACGGGAGCTATGAGTACGGTAAACGAGCTGTTTCGTTTTTCGGATGACGGAAAGCATGTTTACCTCTTGAATGAAAAGGACGGATTAAGGGTTTACCGTAGTGAGGATTTAGCGGAAGAGAAAAGCTATCCCGAGTTTACGGATACTACGACGGACTTCTTACTTACGGAAGACGAAGAATATGCCGTATTCAATCTTTTTTCCGGCACGGCGACCCTGTACAGTCTGAAAAGCGGGAAAGAGATTGGCAGTATACCCGGACAGGTGCTCAGTATAAAAAGAGACGGAGACGAAATCATCTTAAAAGGGATACAGAATAACACGGCATTTACATGGAGTAATAAGAAGGCGTTAAAGACGGTTGTCATGGATGAAGCATGCACAGACTCCGCTCAGCTTTGATGACGTGAACATTTACAATGAAAAGTCCGGGCTCTTCTTATGATTCGGAATAATGATACCGAGAGAAAGGCCTATGTTGTGGATTTTAACTCCGGACAGCTTAGGATGAGCTTCACGCCTGCGGTAAAGAACTACAATGTAAACGGGAACATTTCTCCTGACGGAAAAACGATAATGATAGATCAGAATTATGATGCGAAAAATTATTATGACAGCTCTATGGAAAAGGACTATTTCAGCTCGGCGGTTTACCATGTTCTTAGCGAAGAAGAGGTGGAGTCGGAAATAGAAAAAATTCTTGCCGGAAGAGTTTTAACGGAGGAAGAGAAAGAACAGATCGGAATCGGCACGAAGTAATACCGGAAAGAATCTATGGGGAACTTGTTTTGAAGTTTTAAAGAAAACAGAATTTTGTTTTGGATAGGGACTATACAGTTCATGTATGGTCCTTGTTTTTACCGATGTAAACTTGTACTGAAAAGTTATTTTTGGAATTTGTACTACACTACGAACTGTAGACAAAACAATATCATTTAAAGGAGAAAATTATGAACAGTACAAAGAAGACTTTTTAGCACCTGTAGCAGCGATTCTCGTAAGCATTCTTTGACTCCGCATTTTTGGGAATGCATGAAGCTTGGTCGAACGCTTTCCAGATTGCTTTATTTGATAGTGATTATAGCACTTATAATCGCATCTTATGTCTTAGCAGGGAAAGGCGCTATCGTATGGCGGGAGGGATTTTCAGCACTACTCACGTTTTCATTATCCCGTTCAATATTATCAGCCTTTGCTTCGGATGTACAATTATCTGGGATTTATATGTTTTTCTGCCGATTATTCCTGTTGCAGTGGCAGTTTTAAAAAGGAGATAGATTGTGGACTTTTTGGAAATCCGATTATGTGCTCGGAGTGTGGAGAAAGACGAGTTTGTTCAGCAGAAGAGACGGGCGACGGAGTCTCGATTTGCGGACGCCAGCCTCTCTCATTCCGAAGTGGATTGATCCGGAGCTGGTGGAGAACTGGATTTTTCCGACCTTTTCCGCTTTGAAAAAATATCTCGAGTACTCGGAAACCGTCTTACGACCGATGTTTCATGAGACACACAGGGTACGAAAAGCTGATTTTGGACTTTGATAACGGGCTCTTCTGAGTTGCGTGATAATTTATTAAATGCCATAAAGAAAGACACGGTTTTTCTCGGGAGTTAAAGAACTGGCCGGTTATGAGTTTCAGTTTCAGCCGGAGGAACTGCAATCGAATTCTTTCCGAGAAGGTAAAGGGAAAAACAGCTTTTAGCTTCACCACATTGAATCCTCCTGTAGCGGCAGGAATTTATCCTGTCTTACTGATGCCAAAGCAAAGGCGAAAATCAAATCTCTTTAAAACCAAGGTAAGCTATGAAATGCCGAAGGAGATGACGGAGTTTGAAAGTGCTTTCGTAATGAGCCTGTATATGCACATGCCGAGTAATCCGGAGGAAAAATGTCGAGAGAAGTCGAGTAATCTGAAAAGCTCTTGCTTTTTATGTACTGATTCTCTGAAGGAATCGGCGAGGAGGAACTGAAGGCGCAGAGGAAATCGCTTGATAAAAGCCTTTCATACCGATAATGACCAATCGCTCTCTGATCAGTATGCCGTGAAGATTAATACGGCTTATGATATTTTTAAAAAGGAAATAGGGGGTAAGGATTTTCCTTTAGACTTTTCCGAAAAAGGCAGTAAAAATCACTTTAGTATTTTGATTTTTACAGCCCTTTGTATCTACATGTTCCGCTCTGTGAGACGTGCGATTCGTTTAGAAAAATTTAAATCGGAAATATTAAAAACTTATTTATATTTAGGGAAAATCTATGTTAGGATAGCGCGGAATCAGGAGAGGAAAGGAGAGGAAACATGAAAGCAAAACGAAATTTGCTGGCATTATCAGCTTACGGTGGTGATATGCTAGCGAGGATTTTTCCGTTGTGCATGCGGAAAATACTTCTTCGGTAGCCACTGCAGGCAATTTACCGCAGAGCAGTCTTCCCGAGGCCACGGGAGCAAGCCTTCAGGGAACGGGCATGAAAGACAGGATGTCATTACGGATGTAAGAATGACGCTGAACGATCAGCCAATTACCGAAATACGGAGTTTACGCCGATTCCGTCTTTGCCTTAAAGCAAAGCTTGCCGTGAAAAATAAGGCGGTAACCCTGAAGGAGTATGTCGAGCTTCAACTTCGAGCGCTCTTTCGGCGAAAGACGAGAATAAGGAACTGAAAGCCGGCACATGTAACGATAGCGAACGCGCATTACGACAGCGGTCGAAGAAGCTGAGAATCACTTCACAGGCGATGCGGCAAATTCGGCAGCTGCGGACGGGGAGTATAAATTTTTGTTCGTGTGAACAGTTCCGAAGTGAGTTCAGCACAAAAGATACCGATGGAAATCAAAAGTTGGAGAGTGAGTCTATTTTCCCTGAATATGAATGTATAAGCGAGTAGGAATGGATGAAGAGCCCAACTTCTGGAAGAATTATGGCGGTGACATTGAAACCTATGTGGATAAAGACGGCGTTAAGCACTTTTTAATCCATTTTTTTCATCCAGATAAACGGAAGAAGAATAGGAAACTGTTCTGATAAATACACGGATGTAAAGATACACGATCAGTTAGTCAGTTCGGTTCTGACCCATGTAGATCCGACTGATCCTGAGCTTTTCCATGAACTGGGCCAATCCTTCCGATGTCGACAGGTTTTACCCCTAAGCTGGTACGCGGAGTGTGGAAATCCGGTGAAAAGGGACAGCGCAGAGCTTTTTCATCCGGTAACGGATGGCGGCGCTCATGCGGACATAAAGTGGGCATTGCAGGATCTAACGAATTCTTCCAATCCTGCCCCTATGAGAAACATGCCTTAAGCTATAAAGAGGAAAGAGAGCCTTTTGATTATGACATGATTTAAATAAAGAAGAAGGCGTAGAACTGCAGTACTTTGTAGAAGTGCATGAACTTCGAAGGACGGTTCAAAGTACTATAATGATGCTCTCCTTACTGCAAATCAGAGTAGAAACGAAACTGCATAAGCGTGAGGTAACAGTCCAAGCTTCCGAGGGAAGATTTGATGTAAAGCCGATATATCCTCCGTGATTGAGAAGAAAATAGCAAGCGAGTCCTCTTTCCGGAGCAAAGTTTACGATTAGAGATACAAAAACGAATATAGAAAAAGACTGTGTGTAACAGGAGCGGATGGTATAGCGACATGGGATAATGCTTTACTTTCGGAATATGAAATAAAAGAAATCGAGGCTCCGGACGGCTATGTTCTTAATGAGACTCACAAACGGTTTCAGAGGAGGATTACCGCGTGTTTCGGAGAGAAAAAGCAGATGGTAACAAAGAGACCTTTATCAATGAGAAGCCGGGAGACGCGGATCCGGAAACAAGAAATGGTGACGGAGAAGGAGTGGATTCAGGAAATTCCCCTGCACAAAAGACCGGGCGAGGTAAAGGTTTATCTTGTAGAAAACAATGAAGACCAATAAGGCAGTTGTACCTCCGAAGAGAACGGTTGGAAGGCATCCCCTCCAACCTTCGAAGAAGGATCAGAGCGAGCGGAGATTACCTATACTGTTTCCGAGGAGAAAGTTCAGGACCACAATCCTGCCATTTCCGGAACACAGGATACGGGATTCACGATTACGAACTATACAGGAGATCGTGGCGATTCCGTTACAAAAGATATGGAAGGAAGCGGAGAACATCCACGCGGTATTATGATTCTGCTTTTGCGGATAGAGACAGAGTTTCGTCCTTCTACTTAACGAAAGAGGGCGGCTGGCAACATACCTTCGTTATGCCGAAGTTTGACGGCAGAGGAAATGAAATTAAGTATATGGTAACCGAGGAAGAGCTTCCGAACTACACGGCAAGCAGAGCCGATGTAGAGCAGGACGGCTATCAGAATGTCTTTGTTAATACCAAGAAGGAGAATCCGAACGATCCTAGCCGAACGATCCTAAGCCAAGTGAGCCTGCACCGAGTAATCCGGGCGGTGGCGGAAATACACCGGAATCCGGCGGCGGTAGGAAACTCGAGAGTTCCGGGCGGAAATACACCGGAAATCCCGAGATAACGGCGGAACCACCTCCTCCTACTACGGCAAACAATCCTGGAGAAGTTCTCGGCGCATCTCGCCCGGAAGTAAACGAAACCGTGAAGCCGGGAGAAGTTCTCGGAGAAAGCAGACCCGCTGTACGTGGAAGAGCCGCTGTGGCAACAGACGATAGGAGTGCCATGAAGCTTTATGCCGTACTCTTATGCTGAGTGCACTTTTTTATCGGATTTTCCTTTACGGAAAAAGGAACGAGAAGAAAAAGACGAAGAATCCAAGTAGGCAAAGAGAAGAGATTCCTTCACGGTTTCTTTTTATGCATAACGAGTATCGCTTTAAAAGCGTGCTAACACGCCGGACTCTAGACGGCATCAGGCTCACTGTTTCTTTTGTAAGAACTTCCTCTCACAGTAGAATAAGGCAACAAGCGGAAGTTAAGGATGAGAGGAAACGGAAATGCACAGCCGAAATAAAGAGGATAGGGGAACATACGGATAGGAATAACGATAAGATCAGGTAGGGGAGAGACAGAAATTGAAGGAGAGGAAATGGAAGAACGGGGAACAGCGGATAGAGCAGGAAGGAAAAGCATATCGGAATTCTGGTTTTTCGGAGCGGTTTTTTTGTGGATATCTAGGGCTATCCCTTTTCTATATCGTGCAGACGGGAGAAATGCCGGAAAAGTAGTGAAGGTGCATGGCGGAGTAAGTCGAAATATTGTAGAGGATATTGCGAATCTTGAACTTCGCCCGACCTATATATCCGTCGTGGATGAGGATGCGATTGGAGAGGAAGTGATCCGAAGCTGAACCGTCACAAGGTGAATACCTGTTTTATTAGCTGCCTTCCTGGGGGACTGGGGAACCTGGCTCGCCTTATTTGATACGGAGGGGAGCTAGGGATCCATTTCAGCGCCCGGACCTTCTCGCGCTGGAAGAGATAATTCAGGAGGGGCGACTATCTTTTTCGCATTGTGACAGTGTAATCGTGGAAATCGATATGGAGGCGAAGCTGTTAAAGCCGATATTTGCCCCTGGCTGAAAAATACAAGAAGAAGATTTATGCCGCAGTCTCCAATATGTCCATAGCACTGGAAAGACGAGATCTTTTAAAGACCACGGCCTGCATTGTTTGTAATCAACAGGAAGCAGGAATGCTTTTTTCCGAAGAATTCGAGGAAATGGACTTAGAGGAAAAGGCAAGTCGCTTGTCTTCTCGTGGTAAAAGCGCAGTTTCCGCAAATGATTATGACCTTGGGCGCAAAAGGGGCGATTTATGCGGAGCAAAACGGGAATCACGGCTATTGCAAGGCGAAAAAAGTGCATGTTTTGGATACCGCCGGTGCAGGGGATGTTTTTGCCGGAGTGGCAACAGGACTAAGCTACGGGAAAAGTCTGGAAGAGGCATGTGAAATCGGAAGCAGACTGGCGGCGTCCGTCTTAGGGTACCTCCGAAAAACGTGAATCCGCGCTATTTCCGGAGGAACTGGGGCTTAAAGAGTATAGAGGAATAAGGGATATAAAAATAAGGGATATAAAAATAAGGAACACTTTTTCAAAGGAAGGGGGATACATTTTTAATCTTAATCCATGATGATTTATGAAAGAAGCTATTGGTAGTAGCTGACAAAGCACAACGAAGTAATCCGCCCCTGCTTATCGATATAGTGTGCGTAGCCGAAACGCTTGTAATCGCCTCTCAAAATCAACTTGTTGTGAGAGGGCTTTTTCCCATGCATTCAAAGCATTCACTGCGCTTCTTTCGTTTTTGGCAAGGATTTCTCCGCAAACATCCTTGATGTCAAGAACGATCCTCCTCAGGTCTATTGTGAGAGAAGCTGAGCGAGCACTCCATCCGCTCTTTTGCTCCGCAATATCCGAAAGGTCTTTGCTTTCGCTGAGTTCGGATAAACCTGGCTTCTCCTATGCTGGTTTATGTCCCGAAAAAGCCTCTTTCTCAATCTCTTTCTCGCTTTCATTCTCGCATGTTCTTTTTCTGCTTCTCCTGCAAAAACCGGAGCGGTTAAGAGAAGGAAAGCAAGAGAACTAAGGATACCGTAATTTTCATTCTATTAACCTGTTTTATGGTATTCATATCTTCTCCTTTGTACAAAAATCACGATAAACAAAAAGAACACAATCCTTTTATATGTCCTGATTATAGTGCAATATTGCTTCAAAAACAACACTATACAAAAATAATAGATAAATATATATTGATTAAAAATAAAATCAAATATACAAACTACACAATAAAAAGAGAAAAATAATAAATGAATAAACTTAAAAATAACTAAGCTTTTAGAGGAAAATTACTGAGTAAAGAAGATAAAAAGAGAAGAATTAAATTACATAATAAAAAGCAATATTTTTACATCTTATAATTTTTCTTTCCGGACGATATTCTATATATCGAAATTTGGCGCTATCCGAAGGGGAAGAAAATGAGGAAAGACAGCGCCAAATCATCCATAGGAACAAAAGTTTCAAGAGAGGATAAGAGAAAGGCTTTTATGGGGAGGGAGGCCTTTTACTGGAGAGTATAGTAGAGGGACAGATTATGGGTATTCGGCGTGAGACGGAAAAAGAAGAAAAAGAGGGAAGATGGAGGCTGGAAGAGCAAAGTATCCGTCTTTCTTATTATGTCTATCCTTCTTACGGGCACAAAGGGTGTGTCGTGCAGGGGGAAGGAGAAGAACGGAAGAATTATGCGGAAAAACGCCCTGGAAGTGGAAGGAAATCGTGTTAGGCTGCATTTCACGGTAGAAAGCTTGCGAGAGCTTTCGGAAAAAGCGGTTCAGGAGGGAAGGCCTCTTTCCATAACGGAAGGGAATTGTTATAGCAATGACCCTGAACTTTTGTCGCGTTATAGAGCAATTTTTCTAAAGCTAAAGAAATCTGCGAGATTCCGCTTTCTGACGAAGTGGAAGGCTTGGACGCGCTTCCTCTGGAAAATGGGGAAGAATTCGCGCTTTTGTAGAAGCGAGCTGAAGGCACAAACGGAAAGTACGGAAAAGAGTGAAGAAGAATCTGCACTTTTTATTTTTCCGAGAATTCCGAATTCGGAAAAGCTTATGGCGGAAGAAAAGGCCGGATTGGTATCGAGAGAATCTTAAATACATAGAAGAAAATAAGAAAGATGTGAGAGGTAGGATGAAGAAAACCGGGGAAGATAAGGAAAACGGTAAAAGCAGGAAATCGGGAAGATAAGGAAAAGAAGGTAATCGAGAAAGATAGGGAAAAACAGGAAACAAAGGGAAACAAACGAATCAAAGGAATCGAAAGAAATAGCGCTGAAAGCATCGGGAAAAAGAAGAGAACGGCGCTACGTGCACGCCTGTTCTGTCTCCCCAGCGGGATCAATACAGCTGAGCAACTCCCGGCATCGGAAGTGTACTTCCTTCTAAAGAGGAAAGTGCGAAGGGCATACGGAAAAAGCGGAAAGTTCTGCGGGAAAGCAGGAAATTCACGTAGGGAGTGCGGAAAGTCAAAGTGAAGAGTCGGAGAGTTCCGCGGAAAAGCAGGAAAAGCAAAGCGAAAAATTCGGGAAAATCAGCTTAAAAACAGCAGGAAGGACTATCATGCAAGCGGAATAGAGACGATTTACTTCTTTATGAGAACATGGGAGAGGAAAAACCTTTCTTTCCGACTCATTGTTGGGGAGAACAGCACTCCTACGGTAAGATTACAGGGAAGAGACAAGGTTGCGGCGAAGACCCTCATGGATCGGAAAAGAATACTTTTCGGATATCCGCCTCCTAAGTTCCAAAAATACAGCTTGAATGAGCTGGGAAGATACAGCCAAAACAAAGAAGTGGAAGGTTTTCGGAACGGTAGAGGCTTTTTATGATAAGGAAGCTTTTTCGAGAAAGTGCTCAATGTAACACTCTTAAAAAGCCGGAAGAGCTGAGCGAAGAGGAAAAGGGAGAGGAAAGAGGAGAGGAGAAAAGTCGAAGGAAAAAGCAAGTTCGTCCGATATCTTAAAGGAAAAATGAGGTAGAAGCACTGAAAAATCAGGGGACTTTATGATCAGTCTCTTTCTTTGGATATCCGATTTTTGAATAAAAGAAGGAAAAGGAAGTAGAACCGAGCCTTCCGGTATCCCTGCGCTTTTATATCGAAAAGAAGCTTCTTCCGGAGAAAGTTGAGTCCGAGAACATAGCGATTCACCATCTGGTGGAGAAGGAAGAGGACGGAGAAATCGCCTATGTGGAGACACTTTCCGAGGCAAAAAGAGCACAAGCGGAAAAGGGAAGGCAATTGTAGGAGTATCAGGTGGCACAGAGAGTGTAATCGAAAAAGAGGAATTCGAAGAGGATAAAGGGGAGTTGAAGAGAAAAAGAATAAAGATGATGATGAAGATGAAATTAAAAATGGATTGGAGGAAAAAGAGACAGAGAGTATAGGAATGAGAATAATAAAAAGTACAAGGAAGGAGAAGTACGGGAGAGAGCAATAATGAAGACCGTATCATTAAAGAATGTAATACGAAAAAGTTTTTCAATCTATACTGTATCTTGGTCGGATGAGCATGTTCAAACCGGAAATGTATATTATTTCTGCTATGTAGATGGAGACTTTAGAAAGATGGGAGCCTGATATCTATATAGACATGAGAAAAATTTTGAAGATGAAATGTTCTTTTTATCAACATAAATCATATCCTGGGGAGGAGGGTATGAGGTTAGCTATATTTTTCAGGATTTACCTGGATACACAAGACATGAGCTGGTAATTCGACCAATATAGAATTTGCGAAATTAAACGAGAAAATAGCAAGAGAAACTGCGGAGAGAACAGGGAGTCGATGGTTAATGTTTGGGCTGTTAGAGATGGTTATGGCTTTGACTGGGGTTATCCGGTTCGCTTTATGACCTCTAAAAGGGTAATACACAGCATAATTTGGATAGCGGTCTTGCGTCTGATGATAATTCATTGATGTGGGAAACGGCACACAATATTTGTAAACAAAATTATTACTTCTTCACAAGCTGAATAAAATGAATTATAATCATAGCTATACAAAGCATGATATGGAGATGAAGCAGGAGAAGTACATCACAAAGAAGTCAGATGGTTCCCATGATATTACGCTAACGGCAAGACCGAATATTTCGGAAAGTGAAAAGAATAAACTCGATGTAATTATAGTCTACGACAAAATCCATGTATATGGGCTTTCCTTATGATGAAGAAATTCCAAAATACGGAAGACCGAACTATGATAAAATTAATGGAAGCCTTGCTACATCAAGACATGCGTATGGAAAACAAATGGTGAAAAATCTGGTGGATGATTTGTCTAAAAATCCGGCTTATGATGCACAGTTTGCGCTGGTCACTATGGGGGGGACAAGAAAATTTGACTATCAGTTGGAAAATAAGCAGTTTAAAGGAGTTAAGAATTTTACGGATACGGCCTATAACGATGCCAAAAAAGAAATCGGCTTTACCGGCAATGTTGTGGCTTTTAAACAGGCTGTAGACGGGATTCAATTAGATCCGAATGATAAAAACGGATTAAATTATACGGCGGGAATCAGGGAGGCTAAGGCTTTTCAAAACGGGGAAAAGTAGAGTGCAGGGTTCCCAAATCGACTCGAGCTGATGCAAGAAGAGTAGTTCTCTTTTGTGACTCTTATGACTCAACTTTTCCTATTTTCCGAAATATAATGCAGACGGAGCTCATCCCTTCTATCCTTTTGAAGAGGTAGAAAGAAATCATCAAAAGGTTCCGGGGAAGATTGCCGGTAAAACCATTGATTCTTTATGGATAGGGGGCGTTCCCAGCCTTCCTTCCTTTGGGGAATATAAATTTAGTACTAAATATGAAGCGGGGTATTCCTATGGTAGCGGGCGCGGTTATGAAGAAGCGGCTTTGACACAGGCGCGCGGTGCACTTACGGAATTAAACAAAAATAGATGCCTTTTATGCTGTCGGTCTGGGTCCGGGAAAGAACTACAGTCATTTGGATGATCTTCTAGGCGGAAGGTTTTCTGGGCAGCAGTACACCGGAGCAGCCTTTGGATCCCAAGATTGAGCAACAAATCATTAAGGTAACAAACAAGGATGATATTTCTAAAAACATTAGAATCAAACTGCACATTGGTTTCCCCGATTCGTATCGGTGAAGTAAACATCTGGGACCAACTTAGTGAGAATGTAAAAGTGAACTTCAATAATTCGATTCCCGGCGGATAAGGATGCAAAGCTAAGAGCGGAGGTCTGGAAGGTAGACGATAACGGAAAAAGCGATTTCTAAAGTGGATAATCCCGAAGACTCGGAAGACTTTTTCCGGGTTTTAAGGGCGTAGAAGCAAGCTATGATCCGGTTAAAGAAATCATTGAATTAAAGACTAAGCCCGAGAGTTTCAGCTTCCTAGGGCTATGGAAATTCGTTTGACAGTCAATGTAAAACCCACTGATTAAAGCCTGCGAGAAGTACCAGAAGAATTTTGATGATTACTTTGATAAGGAGGATGAGCGAAGGTCTTGGTCGGACCAAACGGCGATATCGGGTATTTGACAATGTTCACGGAAGTAATATTTCGGGAACAAGGCAGGCAACATCCTGGAAAGGGAAAAAAAGACAGGGGACAAAGGGACGGATCAGTACTTTTTATACGGGGAAACACCGGAAGCGGAGTTTCACACCTCTTCGGAGAAAGACGGCTTTTTACTCGAATGAAGGGGCATAGAGTATGAACGGGTGAAAGCGAATAATCAGAGAGAAAATCCCGGGAAGAAGCTGTACAAAAGCCGGTAGTGCAGGTTGAACCTGCAACGCTTCGCATTGTAGAAGAGCTCATGGGACTCCAACTCGAATGAGGAGTTAGAGCTTTTGAAGAACTGCTCCTTTTAAACTGGAGGAAGAAAAGAATGCCGGAACGGGCGCTTTACGGAAGTGAAGACCTTTCAGATGATGAAGAGCGGTACGGAAACTAGCTTGGCTACCTTGTTTCTGCTGAGCTAAACGGCACTGCATTTCCGGAACGGGTAAGAATCTGACGAAAACCACTCCTGCAGGAACCTTTGACGGAAGTGATGAACGGGGACAGAAGCAGTATGTTTTAACCTATAGGCGGTTTAATTCCGGGAAGAAAGTACTGGTTTCCGAGATAATTCCTTCCGGAAAAAGACACAGTCACGATAGCAGGGAAAACCCTTCATTTTAAGAAGATAGATACTATTGCGACTTCTTCACGGGACAATGAATGCGATCAAAGCGGAGTATATGCTGGAAACGCTAAATCTTTCCGAAGCGGAAACGAAGGAGCTGAAACTCAAAAATATCTATGAGACGGACGAAAAAGCAGATTCTTCGCATTCAGAAAAAGGTAAGCGGAACTTTGGGAGACAGGAATCTCTCTTCCCTTCCGTTTAAAAGCTCTTTAAAGCGGGAGGAGGCACGATTAATCAAACGGACTTTGACAGCTTGAAAGCGAACTTTCTGCAGCTACGAAAAGTGCAATCAGCTTTTTATGCCGCGGATTCCACGATCTCGCTTCAGCTTAAAAACACGGACAGGGACTGGACTCCTGCTCCCTGCAGGCTATCAGTATCAGGTGGGAGAGGATCCGAAAGCGGTATCTTCCGTCCGTGACGAGCGGATATACGCTTTGCATGAATCCTATAGACGGCTATCGATTTTACCGTGAAAAAGTTTTGCAGAAGAAGACAGGAGGTAGCAGGAAGTTTTGGAATTTGAAAATAGAAAAGATCCGATTCCACTGATGGGAGCTTTAGCTTGAGCCTTATTCTTCCTGAAATTTCTTACTCTTCCTTTCTCATGCTTATCTTCCTTTTACAAGTGAAGATGAAAAGAAAGGAAAGAAAGTGAATTCCGATAGATGTCCTGAAATTGAGAAAATTTCTGGGGAATCGACGAAAATCGAGCAAAAATCGAGGAAAATTAAAAAGGAATTGACAAGACATCCTTTTTCTCTTTGCTAGACTTAGACAGTCTTAGGACAGGAAAGTAGGTATCCACCTCACCTCGGCAGAGAACTGACTCCGGGTTAAATTGATGATTTACTCTGTATAGTTTTCAATGGTGGATTGGCTTGCAATCCACCATATCTTGACGAGTATCGCTTGCAGAGTGTGCGGTACCTTGTTCTTGACAAGTGTTTAAGATAGACATCTTGTTTTTTTAACGAGTATCGTGTTTAAAGCGTGCGATATTTTGTTTATCGGAAACCGAAGATTGTATTGCAGAGAGGAGCTTATGGCAGCGAAAAAGAATGCGGAACTGGAAATTAACGAGCAGATAAGGGACAGAGAAGTCAGAGTAATCGGTGCGGAAGGAGAACAGCTTGGCGTAATGTCTGTTCGGGAAGCACAGCAGTTGGGCACATGATGCGGATTTGGATCTCATTAAGATTGCGGCGACTGGCGACTTCCGGTAGTGCGTATTGCGGACTATGGAAAGTATCGTTATGAACTTTTACGCAAAGAAAAAGAGGCCAGAAAGAACCAGCATACTACAGAGTTGAAAGAGATTCGTATGACACCGAACATTGATACCAATGATCTGAATACGAAGCTTCGCGGCTCGGAAGTTCTTGGAAAAGGGAAACAAGGTGAAGATTGCTCCTTCGTTTCCGCGGAAGAGATGTCCAGAATGAACCAGTCCAAGTATATCCTGGATGATTTTTGGAGAAGCTTTCCGATATTGCGGTTGTAGATAAGCCTGCAAAGGTCGAAGGAAGAAAACATGGCAGTGGTTTTTAAGCCCCTAAAAAGTAAAATTCACAGGAGGCAACATGGCAAAGTTAAAGCTGAAAAACGAAGAGAGCGGCGGCAAAGCGCTTTAAGCTCACCTGGTACAGGCAAGTTGGTCTCGTAATAGGCATTTAAGTCTCACATCCTTACCAAGAAGTCTACAAAGAGAAAGAGAAACTTGAGAAAAGACACAGTGGTTGATCATACCAACGAAAAAGGTAATGAAGAAGATTCTTCCTTATCTGTAATCTGTGCTTAAGAATAGGAGGATAAGATGAGAATTAAAGGCGGCGTAAACGCAAAAAGAAAAAACATAATCGTGTATTAAAAGTTAGCTAAGGGCTATAGAGGCGCAAGATCCAAGCAGTACAGAGTTGCTAAGCAGAGCGTTATGCGTGCTCTACAGAAGCTACAAGGGTCGTAAGGAAAGAAAGAGACAGTTCAGACAGCTCTGGATTGCCAGAATCAATGCTGCGGCAAGATTAAACGGTCTTTCCTACCCAAGCTCATGTTCGGTTTAAAGAGCGTCGGGCATCGAGATGAACAGAAAGATGCTTTCCGAAGTGGCTATTGCCGATCCGGGAAGGATTTAAGGTACTGCGACAGTGCAAAAGGCAAAATTATAAGAAAAACGGCTGTTATGACTATGACAGTGAAAAACAAGTTTCCTTCGTGCAGGGGAATTGTTGTAAGAAGAAGGTACTGGGACATCAGTTCTCGGTATCTCTGAAAAAGAGTTTTGATGAAAAATTAAAAAGATAGACTATTTCCACAAACAAAAACCCTTTTATACAAAACACAGTCAATACCATATTTCGCTTTTTCTTTTTAAAGTTTTTATAATAGCGAGGTTAAGTCTTTGTATTGCTTTTGTTTTCTTTTCAGAAGTAAGACAAATTAGGGAAAAAATAGAAACTGAAGGGAAAAACAAGAGCATTTTCAGAAAATAAGAGAAATGAGGAGAAAGGGGGTTTTAAGATGAAGAAGAATTATGGAAAGATACTTCTTGTTGCACTTTCTGCTGCACTTTCTGCCTGCGGAAATGCAAAAAGCGGAAGAGACAACTCGCGGCAAGTGAGAAGAAAGTCTACGAGAGGCAGGAGAGCTTGGAACGCAGGAGACAGGAAAAGGGCAGGAGAGAAAGAAGCTACGGATCTTTCTTCCGTAAAGGAGGAGACTGTCTATGTTTCTCACGATTATGTAAAAGCTTTACTGATTCCGGGAAAGATGTAAAGGTCTTGGAAGCTGCTTGGGGCCTGTGATGGGATGAAGATTACAATAAAGCACATATCCCTGGAGCCTTTTCATGTCAATACGGACGATATCGAGGAAGAAAAGACATGGAACTTCCGTAGTCCGGAAGAAATTGAAAAACTCTAAAGAACTATGGCATCACGAAGGATACCATTGTTGTGACCTATGGAAATACGCCGGAAAATACGGCTGATGACAGACTGGCAACCGTTCTTCTCTGGGCCGGTGTAGAAGATGTGAAGAATTTAAGCGGCGGTATCGACGCATGGGTAAAGGAAGGGTTTGAGACAGAAAAAAAGGTCAATGAACCGGTAGCAACAAAAGAAGATTTCGGTGTAAAGATTCCTGCTCATCCTGAGTATGTTCTCAGCATTGATGAAGTAAAAGAAAAAGATGAAGGACGATGCAAAGTTTAAACTTGTCAGCATTCGTTCCAAGGATGAGTTTTTAGGAAAGACTTCCGGCTATTCCTATATTGATAGAGCCGGTGAGCCTCTAGGCGCTGTTTGGGGACACGATACGGATGACGGATCCTACAACAATGCGGACGGTACGGTAGTTGACCTTGCAAAGCTTGAAGAGTATCTTGGGGAAAGTGGACTTTCTCTTGAGAAAAACGATATCGCTTTCTACTGCGGAACAGGTTGGAGAGCCTCCGTTCCTTCCTGATTGCCCACGAGAACGGCTTTAAGAATGCCTACCTCTATGACGGCGGTTGGTTCCAGTGGCAGATGGATCCGGAGAACAAGGTTCAGCTTGGCGAGCCGGGCTCTTCCGATTATAAGGAAGTGCAGGTTAAGGATCTTCCTACGGATAAGGCGACAGAAATAAATTGTTGAAGTAGAGAAAAGCTTTAGATAAAGCAATACATTAGATAAAGCTATAGATTAGATTAAGCGATGCATGATAGCACAGAAAGTAGAGGCAGTTTTAGACTTTCTAGTGCTTTTATAAGGATGAAAATGAGAAAAATAATACTGTTAATCATACAAAAGATTTTCTTTTTGGGGAACAATACTCATGCTTTTGCACTTTACATTCTTCGCTATTTTACAATGCGAAAAATGGGTATAGCGCTATATGGTCTATTTTTCGGGAGAAATGGAGTGGAAAAGAGCTGGGATTTTTCCCTTTTACAGTGGGGTGTTTTGAGTGATTTTTACTGTCTTCTTTTAGCTCTTTTTCTTATAATAAAGAGACTTTTCACTATTTCGGAGGTAAGGTACTAAGAGAGGGAGAAAAGAGGCTTCCTGCTTTTTCCCCGTTTCTTACAGATGAGTGCTTATCCGTATTCTCTCTCTTTACTCTCTTGTGGGATCTCCCGGAGAGAATATACAGCAAGCATATGTGCATAGTCCTTATGCAGATCTTTTTCCGTGCTGTTCCTCTCGACATATTTAAGGAAGGGGATCTGGCATGAAAAATAAAAAGCTTTTTGATTTTTCTCCTTCTTTGTACTCGCCTTATATTTTTCTTCCGGTAAAAGAGATTTTTCAGGGAAATGTCCTTCGTTCTTTTGCAGGACAAAGCGGAGGAAAATTTCATTTTGTCCGCTTTTTCTTTATCGTGCTTTTATGTGCGCTTGCAGGAGCTTTTTGGCTCTACCCGGAATTACTTATGCACTTATCGCGGGGACAGTCTTTCATGCTTTTTGGGGAACGATACTCTGTGCGCTTTCCGCCAGCATTTCCGCAGGAATCTCTTTTCTTATGGGGAGATACTTTTCCATGATGCCATTAAGCCTAAACTGGAGAAGAATCCTTACATAAAGAAATATTTCTTTTCGGGAGAGAAGCGGAATCTCTTACTTCTCCTCTTTTTGACGAGAACCATACCGGTTTTTCCCTTTAACCTGCAAAACTATGCTTACGGTATCACGGATATCCCCTTTTCTCTTTATTTTTATATCGAGCTTCCTTTTTATGATTCCGGGGACGGCAATGTATACCGTAGCCTTTGCCGGTCTTACGGAGAAAAGAATCCCATACTTTACTGGAATTTCGCTCGGGATTTTAGTATTGCTTCTTCTGGCCTCTTTTCTCTTCAAAAAGAAAAATGGGGAGAAGTGGAAACAGAGGGATGGAAAAAATAATGAAGGAAATTAGCGCAGGATAAAGGAAATAAAGAGAAACAGCATGAAGAAAAATATAGAAAAGAAATACAGCTAGGAAAAGAGAAAAATGAAGAAGGAAATTCATAAAAGGGTGGAAGAATGCATCCATTGCAACGCTTGTAAGAGGAAGTGCAAGTTTTTAACAAAATACGATATTTGTATAGGAGACAGCGAGAAGCTGAAAGCACTTGCCTATCACTGCTATCTTTGCGGAGAATGTACCCGGGTTTGCCCGAAGGGATTGACGGAAGAGGCGTTATTCTCGATCACCGAAAGGAAGAGGTGAGAGAGGGCAGATACGGCTTAGGGGCTACAGCAGCATCCTTTTTGGAGAACTATCTTTTTCAAAAATCACAGAAAGGCGAAGGGCTGTAAGACCGTTCTTTTTCCCTGGCTGTAATTTTCGGCCTATTATCCGAAAACCTTAGACAAGCTGGTTGCACTGCTACAGAAGGAAGGGATTGAACCCTACTACGATTGCTGCGGGAAGCCGATTGAAGAGCTGGGTCTTACGAAGGAAGCGGAAGCCATCTTCACATGCTAAATCAGGATTTTTAAAAGACGCGGAATTGAAGAAATTATCCTTGTTTGCCCAAACTGTTTTTATCACTTTGGGGATAAGCTGAATGTTAAAAATCACCACCATTTATGAGAAGCTTTCTGCATTAAATATTGGAAAAAGCTTTCTACGGAAGAGTACGAGTGCTTCTACCCCTGTCCAGACAGAGAGGATAAACGTTGGCTTCCGAAGCTTTCTCCCTTTCTTTCGGGAGAGCTTTCCGAAAAGAAAAATTTGCAGTGCTGCGGTATGGGAGGCTGTGCCTTCATTCAGGAACCTATGCTTTCCAGGAAATGGCGGAAAGTCGTCCGAAGGAGAAGAAGCTCATCAGCTACTGGCAACCTGTATCGGGCAGTTTGCAAGATTCGGAGAGAGCGAGCATTTTCTGCCCCTTATTCTGGAAACAGGAGAAAAAGCGGATTACAGCCACTCCTTTTGGAATCGGCTTAAGCACAAGTTTTATTAAAGGAATAAAAGTAAGAGACAGGAAAAAGTACAAAGACGAATGACAAGGAGCAAAAAATATGAAAAAGAAAGGAAACGAGATATCGCACGCTCCTAAAGCGATACTTGTAAGGAATAAGATATTGCTACGCTCCGAAAAATGCTGCTAAAAGCAGCAGAATGCAAAGCAGGCACTTATACTCTTTACGAGGCTTCCTGTAGCCGGAAAGACGAAGACCAGATTGATTCCGTATCTTCAGGAGAAAAGGAGCAAAGAGATATACACCTTGCTTTGCTCCAAGATTTTGCGAAGCTCTATCGGAACTTCCATCGAAAGGAGAAAGAGGTCAAGCTCTTTCTCTTTTTCTCCCCGGCGAATCTTGATAAAGTAGACAACGATATTATTGATGAAGTATACAAGAGCGTATTAGAACAGGAAAAAGAAAGCGATAAAGAAAAAGATGGAAAGAAAAGAAGGCGTAAAAGAGGGTATAAAGAAGGATTTGTCGAAAATAAAACATGCTTAAAAAGCTTTTTCCCGATGCTGAGTTCGTTCCACAGGAAGGAGAGGACATTTTCAGGAAAAATGGAAAATGCTTTTCTCTATACTTTTTCAAGAGGGCTACAGCTTTTTCCTATCTTGTCGGGGCGGATATTCCGTTTCTGACTACGGATAGCTTTTTATAAGGTCTTTTCCGAAGGAAGAAAGGAAAAAATGCACTGGGAGAGAGCCTTGACGGAGGATATTACGGAATCGGTTTACAGAGCAGGGTAGAAAAGTCTGACTTGGATAAGATCTTTTCCCCGACAAGAAAAGAAATGGAAGAAAAAGAAAATATGGAGCAGCATAGTATAGGGGAGTCGGAATCTGCGGAAACGGAAAAAGCAGGAAGTCGATATTTTCGAATACACAAAAACGGCTCTCTATGCTACCGGCATTCCTCTTTTCCTCTTAAAGAAAAGAAGAGACATTGATGACAGGGAGGATATTGAGGCCTATAGACAGCTCATTCCCTATAACAAAGCTCTACAAAGCTCTTATATAGGAAAGGAAATCCTGAGGCAGTCTAAGATTTCCATTATCATTCCCTGCTATAAAGGAGGGAGATACGCTTTCTAACATGGAAGAGCAACTTCGTCCATATAAAGAAGCAGGCAGAAATTCTCTTTGCTGACGGCGGGGAAAATCATTTTTCCGGAGAGTACAGGGTCGTGCCTTGTCCGAAAGGAAGAGCCAAGCAGATGAATACCGCAGCAAAAGTGGCAAGCGGGGATATTTTATTCTTCCTGCACTGCGACTCTATTTTACCGAAGGGCTTTTTGGAAGAAATCCGAGAAGCTCTACGAAGAACACCGGTGGCTTGCTTCGGTATTCGTTTTAAACCGTCTTCTCCCCTTATGACCATTTGCAGCTTCATCAGTAATCACAGAGTTTATGACAGGAAGGTGATGTTCGGTGACCAAGGATTTTTCCTAGGGAAGAGCTGAAATGGGCGGCTTTCGGATATTCCTTAATGGAGGATTATCAGTTTTCACTAAACTTAAAAAGCCGGGGGATTCCCATGGGACTTTGCAAGAAGAGACTGATTACCAGCGAAAGGCGATTTAGCGGAAGCTTTTTCCATAAGCTACTTATTATGTGGAAAATGAATCGCCTTCGGGCAAGATACAGAAAGGGAGAGGATATCGATGCACTTGCAAAAGAATATAGAGACATTCGCTAAAGAGCCGGATTTACTGGAGAGAATTTCGGAGAGAGCCTATAGAGAGGCTTTGCATCTTCCTATGGAAGTCACAGAGGAATACGAGTTTTTGGCAAGGGGCGAGTACAACGAGAACTTTGTCTTTACCCATCCGGAAAGCGGAAAAATATGTTTTACGAGTCAATCACGGCTCGCAAATGCATCTCAAAAAACAGATTTCTATGAAGCGCATGCTCTCTCGCTTCGAAAAAGCGGGAGAGTTCCCAAGGTCTATTATGCAGAGGAAAAGGGTGATAAGGGTATTCTTCTTATGGATTTTTTGGAGGGAAGGGCGCTTCGCTATGAAACGGATCTTGCCGTTGCAGGGCAAATCCTTGCGGATATCCACTGTACAGCGTATGAGAGAGAAAAGGATCGGGGAGAGCTCCGCCTCTTTCTCCGGAAAAATCCACTGTATGCGATGCTTTTCGGAATCGGCCTCCTATTAAGAACTTATGAGCTAAGCCCATTTAAGGAGGATTCCGTTTATGAGCGTTGTCATGCACTTTGGGAAAAAGGCGTGCATCTCGAAGAAAAATATGCCAAAACCCTTTCTTCCAAAGATTTTTGCATTATCAATACCGAATTAAATTCCGCTAACTTTTTGATTCAGAATGAAGAAAAGGCTTTTCCCAGTCATCTTATCGACTGGGAAAAACCGCTCTATGCGCATTTTGCACAGGGATCTCGGACATTTCCTCGCCCGACTACCAGCTTTTGGAAGACGGATTGTATTCTTTATGAAAAGGATAGAGATCTGTTCTTTCATGCTTACAAGGAAGCTTTGGCAGGAAGAAGGAACTTTTCCGGTATAGAAGAACAGACCGAGCTCTTTATCCTCTTTAATTGCATAAGAGGGCTTTTCTTGGTGTGCCTATGCCTACGCCGAATATCAAAAATGGGACGAGATATTCAAAATGAAGATACTTTTCGGAAAAATCAAAAGCGTATCTCACGGATCCTTTTTATCTTCCGTGGAAGCACTGTTTCAGGAGTCTCGGATATAAAGCTGATCGGATTCCTATTTATTAATCTTTTTCGATGAATAGAGACGCTTATTTTAAATCATAATCCGTAATAAAAAGGAATAATTGTTCTTATTTTTCCAAAAATATATGATAAAAATACGGAACTGTTGTATGCAATTTAGACACAATAAGGAGGACATTATGAAAAAGAAAAGTTTGGTATTAGTAGCATTCCTTGCTATGGGACTTTCTCTAACTGCCTGCGGAAACGGCGGCACACAAAGACGGAGACTAGCAGGAGACTTCAGCAGCTTCCGAGGGAAGTGAGAAGTCGGAAGAGACAAAAAGAGGAGAAGACGGACAGCGCCAAAGCGGAAGTGAAAGAAATGAAGGGCGATGCCATTAAGAAGATTGTGGAAGATAAGAAGGAAAAAGAGAACTACCTGATTATTGATGTTCGCGATGCAGAGGAGTACGCTAAGGGACATATCAATTTTGCAATCAATATGCCACTGGATACTTTAAAAGACCATCTTTCCGAAATTGAAGATTGGAAAGATAAGAATGTAATTCTGTATTGCAATTCGGGAAAGATGTCCGGAGAGGCTGCCGATATTCTTGTTTCGAACGGTTTTACCAAGGTGTTTAACGGCGAAGGGGTAAAGAAGTATTCCTATGATTTAAAGACCTTTCGGCAATATCCGTGCAAAGGAGCTTATGGAGAAGGCGAAGGACGCTCTTGTAGTGGATGCAAGAGAGGCAAAGGACTTTGAAGCAGGTCATTTTGCTACTGCTGTCAATGTCAATGCCGATGATCCGGCAACCATCGACGCAATTCTTCCAGATGACAAGAATACCTTAATTATTACCCATTGCTATTCCGGAAACCGTTCCGCTAAAGCTGCCGAGTACATTGCAAGTAAGGGCTATACCAATGTATGGAACTGCTTAGACGGCACGAAGGAAGTGGAGTATGATTTTTCCAAGGGAGATAAGTAATGCGTAAAAAATCTTTCCTAAGAGACAGAATTCTTCTGTTCCTTGGAGTGATTGCAGTTGTAGCTCTATACTTTTTATACGCCCCGTTTAGAGCTTTTCTTAAAGGAAGTCTTCCGTGTTTTTGCCATACGGGAGACTTTCAAAAAAGCTTTAAGGATTTTGTAGCGTCTTACGGGCCCTATGCTGCAGCTATTTCTTTCTTGCTCATGGTTTTACAGTCCGTTGTGGCACCGCTTCCCGCCTTTTTGATTACCTTTGCGAATGCCGCACTGTTCGGATTTTGGAAGGGGGCTTTGCTTTCCTGGAGTAGCGCCATGGTCGGTGCTGCGCTGTTTCTTTATTGCAAGAAGTCTGGGTAGAGAGGCGGTCGAGAAGCTGACCTCTAAGGGAGCATTGAAAAATATTGATGATTTCTTTAAGCGGCATGGAAAGCAAAGTATCCTGATTGCTAGACTGCTTCCCTTTATTTCCTTTGATATTGTAAGTTATGCCGCAGGCTTAAGTTCGGTATCCTTCTTGGGATTCTGGGTAGCCACAGGTCTCGGACAGCTTCCGGCAACCCTGGTTTATTCTTATGTTGGAGGATTTTTAACCGGAGGAGCAAAGCTTCTTGTAACAGGACTTTTGATTCTCTTTGCCTTGGCATTTCTTATCGGCCTTGGTAAACAGGTTTATACGGAAAGACAGAAGAGTAAGGAAAAACAGAATCAAAATATAGGATAAATAAAGAATAAGGAGTAGAAAGAGTATGAAAAAGAATGTACGAATGATTTCTCGCCTTATAGCAATGGCTATGGCAGGAGTGCTCGTTTTATCCGCTTGCGGCGGAAAGAAAGCGGAAACTTCCACTACTACGGCGAAGGCGGAGGAAACCAAGGCAACAGAAGAGAGTAAGGCGGAGGAGAAGGCAGAAGAAGGCGGTTCGAAAGCCTTTGACAAACTTGTAGAGGAAGCCAAGGGGCAGACTGTAAACTTCTACGGATGGGGCGGAGATGACCGTTTAAACCAGTGGTTGGACGGCTTTTATGCAGAGTATTTGAAGAAGAATTATGACATCACCCTGAATCGTGTGCCGATGGGGATTGAAGATATTTTGACCCAGCTTTCCGCGAGAGAAGAAGGCGGGAAGCACGGAATCCGATATTGACATGATCTGGATTAACGGAGAGAACTTTAAGACAGCTAAGGAAAACGATTATCTTTATGGTCCGTTTACAGCGGATTTGCCGAACTTTAAGGAGTATATCAATCAGGATGATCCGGAAACCAAGGCGGACTTCTCTTATCCGATTGACGGCTATGAAGCACCCTACGGTAAGGCGCAGCTTGTTTTATACGGAGACAGCAAGGTTGGAGAGTTCCCGAAGAATACCGCGGAGCTTTTGGAATTCGCGAAAGCACATCCCGGAAAGATTACCTATCCGGCACTTCCCGACTTTACCGGTTCCGCCTTTGTCCGCAATGTAATCTATGATATTGTGGGGGTTGAGCAGTTCCAGACTGTTAAGGAAGACAAGGAAGCGGTAAGAGAACTTGTTAAGCCGGCAATGGAGTACTTGAAGGAGCTTGCTCCTTATCTTTGGAAGGAAGGAAAGACCTATCCGGAGTCCGCACCGACGATGATGAATATGTATTCCGACGGAGAACTCATCATGGGCATGAGCTATTCCGCATACATTGTGGCAAACGGCATTCAGGACGGCAGTTTCTCCCCCGATACGAAGACCTTCCTTTTCGACAAGGGAACAATCGGAAACACGAACTACATTGCCATTTCCAAGAATGCAAAGCACAGAGCTGCCGCTGAAGTGGCAATCAATGCGATGATGGCTCCGGAAGTACAGTTAAACCGTTATGAGACTTTGAAGACTATTCCGGTACTCGACAATGCCAAGCTTTCTAAAGAGGTGCAGGATGAGTTTTCCAAGGTGGATCTCGGACAGGGAGTTCTTCCGCAGAGTGAGCTTTTAAACAAGCGCCTTCCGGAAATGCCGGCAGGGCTGGTTCCGATTATTGAGGAAATCTGGCGGAAGAAGTTGCAGGAAAGTAAGATGAAAAGAATTTCTCCTTTCTTTATCTCTTGCTGCAGCTTTTTTTCTTGACAGGGCTTTTTACTGGCTTTGTTTTTGGGGCTTTGGGACAGCTTTACTGTTGAGGGACATGCTAGTATAGCGCATTATAAGGAGATTTTTTTACTAGAGGGATACGCTCCCCTCTATTTTCTATACATTACGGATTTCCTTTTTATCCTCCCTTTTACGCTCCTTCTTGCGCTTCTTTGTTCTTTTTGATTTTACATTTTTCGGAAAAAATGGGACAGCTTAAAGTCGATATTTACAGCTTGCGATTATTATGCCGCATAGCTTGGTAGCGCTTTTTCTGCTCTTTTTCCTTTCGCAAAAACGGATTTATGGCAAGGATTTTTATGCGTTAAAACTGATTTCCAACCAAAGTGCTTTTTCCGGAGTTCGTCTATGACCGGTTTTGGAGTCAGTGTAATCCTTGGTTACATCTGGAAGGAATTACCATTTATGCTTTTTCGCTTTTACCGCTCGCCTATTCGGTGGACGGAAAGTTGGGAGAAGTCCGCGAGAACCATGGGAGCGAGTCCCTTATACAGCTTCTTTTTATTACCCTGCCTTTATCGATTCGGCAGTATCTTGCGGCTTTTTTATTATTTTCCTTCTCTTTCGGAAGCTTTGATCTTCCCTATCTTCTTGGAAATACAACGGAGAGGGCCCTTAGCGTCCTGGCCTATCAGGAACTACAAAGAGGATTTATGAATCGCCCGACTGCACTAAGCTATAACGGAATCATGCTCCTTTTTTCGCTCCTGCTTTCCTTCTTTTTATTTCCGCTTTTTACCGAAGAAGAAAGGATAACTATGCTTGGTAAGAAAAATCCGGCGTATCAGTTGATACGCATATTGTTTCTGTTTTCGATTGTTTTTCCTTTTCTGATCCTTATTTTACTGAGCTTTTCCGAGCGCTACACATGGCCGGGGATACTCCCCGGAAACTACTCTTTGAGAGCGATTCGTAGTATTCTCTTTCAAAGGAAGGCTCTCTTTTTTAATTGCCTATTCAGTATCTTTTTTTCTGTCATGGTGTCTTTATGCACTATAATGGCTGCCTATTGCACCGCAAAATGGCAAAGTGAACACAAAGAGTAGTTTGCTTTCTTTTGTATTTTCCTTCCTTTTTATGATTCCGTCTTCGGTTTTTGCCATGGGAGCACAGATTCTTTTTCTACGCCTTCCCTTTAAAAAAATGCCTACCTTTTCGGTCTTTCTATCGCACGTGCTGTACAGCCTGCCGTATGCAACAACTTATCTTACGGAGGGAATGCGAAATAATATCAAACGCTTGGAGGAGCAGGGAAGAGTATTCAGGGCGAGCGGCTTTCTATTTGCTGTTTAAGGTGACAATTCCCTTGCTCTTTCCTTACCTCATTCCCGCATTTATGATGTCCTTTATTCTTTCCATGAGCCAGTACATCTTAACGGTGCTTCTTGGCGGAGGGAAAGCTGAAGACTTTAAGTCTTATTATGGTGCCCTTTATTCAGAGCGGAGAAAGAAATCTCGCAAGCGTTTACGGACTGCTCTTTTTACTGAGCAGTTTCCTGCTCTTTCTTCTTATGGAAATGCTTTTGCGAGGCTTAAAAAGGAGGAAAAAGCATGTTGAAAAATAGAAAATCTGCATGTGAACTTGGAAGGAGTCCTATTGTAAAGAACTGCTCCTTAGAAATAAAAAAGGCGAAAATCTTTAGTCTTCTCGGTGTCAGCGGTTGTGGGAAGAGTACCTTGATTAAAAGCTGTACTGGGGCTCATTCCGAGTTCTTCGGGAAAGGTTTTTCTAAATGGAAGAGATCTGACTGCGCTTCCTCCTGAAAAAAGAGATTGTACGGTGGTCTTTCAGGACCTTCGTTTATTTCCGCACCTAATGGTCGGGGAAAACATTGCCTTTCCTCTGCATTTTTCAAAAAAAGAAGAAGACGGAAGAACGGAAAATCGTGGAAGAGCTTCTCTCTTGTGAGTCTTGAAGGGTTTTTTTCAAAGAGAACGATAGAAAGTCTTTCCGGAGGACAGAAGCAGAGGGTGGCCATTGCGAGAGCACTTGCCCAGAATGCGGAACTGCTCCTCCTCGATGAGCCGTTTTCGTCTTTGGACCCGAATCTTCGAAAGGAAATGGGAGAGCTTCTCCTTCATTTACGGGAGAAGAGAGGCCTTTCCGTTTTGCTTGTCACACATGACCATGAGGAAGCCCTGCGCCTTTCCGACCGCATTGCTTTTTAATGAAAGAGGGAGAAATTCTGCAATGTGGAAGAGGGAAGAGCTTTTCTATGCCCCGAAAACCGTCTATGCGGCAAAAATTTATGGGGAAGCCAACTTCCTTCCCGGAAGGGTGGAAAGGGGAATTTAAGATGCCTTTTTCCTATTCTTAACGACAATCACTCGTGCACAGCGCAGTCTCTTGTTGCAAAGGACAAGCCGGACGGAGAGTACTATCTTTTTCCTAAGAGAGAGACAGCTCAAGTTTCAGAAAGCGTCGGAAGCTCTGCAAAAATCAGATGCGGGAAGAGATGCCTTTTTCCGGAAGAAGCAATCGATTCAGGGAAAAAGCGCAAGCTTATAGCAGCGCCTCTCTTTTCTATCCGATAAGCTCCCAGTGTATTGGAGACAGCTGGAGAGTTTTTTGGGAAAATGAAAACGGTCTTGTTCTGCACAATTTATCAGACAGACCTGAGGATTTAGAGCAAGTTCCGTATAGGATGGTACTGCAAGCTGAAAAAGGGAGTTATTCTATTTTCTAAAGAAGAACTTTTGGAGGACTAAAGGTGGAAACAGAAAAAGATAGAAACAGAAAATATAGAAACAGAAAAATATAGAAACAGAAAAACGGAAATAGAAAAAATAGAAACGCAAAAATATAGAAACAGAAAAATGGAAATGCAAAAATAGAGCAAGGCAAAACGAAAATAAGCGAAAAATCATTTTTGACTGTGACAATACCATGGGAATCCCGGGCTGTGATATGGATGACGGGCTGTGCCTCCTCTATCTTCTCGGAAGAGAGGACATCGAGCTTCTGGCCGTCAGTGCAAGCTTTGGGAACAACCGGACCAAGGTCGTTTATGAAAATACAAGGACGATGCTTTAGGGAAAGGAATAGAGAGGATATTCCCTTATGGCTTGGAGGATTAAAATCGGAAGACTGGGACTCGGAAAGCTCTCGAAATCTTGTAAAGCTTGCCAGAGCCTATCCGCATGAAATTGATTTGATTGTGACTGGCTCTCTAACAAATATTGCGGGAGCCTTTGTTTTGGATCCCGATTTTTTAGTCTCATTAAGGGAATGTACTTTATGGGAGGAATCACCGCACCGCTCATTTTTCGAAAAAAGGAAATGAAGGAGCTCAATTTCTCCGTAGACTATAAGGCTTCTACCCTCGTTTTTGCAAAACGGAGAGAATCTTCATATCATTACGGGAAATGCCTGCCTTGCAGTTATGACTTCTTATTCCGATTTTAAAGAGAGACTTGAAAAATTCAAGTCTCGGCCAATATATTTTAAAGAAGGAGAGTGATTGGTTCGCCTATAACGACAGGGAGTACGGCATCAAAGGATTTTACAACTGGGATATGACGACCGTCCTCTATTATTTTTATCCGGAGCTTTTTTTGAAAAAAAAGAAAAATATTATTACGGAAGAGAATCTGAAAACAGGCTTTCTGGAAGAGTATCTGGAAATAGGCTATCGGAAGAAAATCTGAAAGCAGGCTATCCGGAAGAAAAAGAGCTTTAGGAAGGGAACTTTACTTCGGAGAAATTAAGGAAAAAAAGAGGAGGTAAAGCGGAAGATGCTGGAGGCCTTTGCTTAGAAAGGTAATATTTCAGAAAACCCTCTTTTATTCCGCTTTTCAATTTGATAAGACCGGAAAAACAAAATAGCAGCAAAAAGAAGGAGCACAGTATGTCTACATTGCAATTCGTTTTTCGGGGGCAAGCGGATCGGGGTAAGACGGAGTTTTGTATTCGGAAGGCCTTGGAAGAGGCAGGAAAAGATTTAAATCACAATGTCTACTACCTCGTTCCGGAGCAGGATACCCTTGCCATGCAAAAAAGGATTGTAATGCATGAAAAAAATAAGGGAAAAGGAATCGTAAATCTTGATGTTTTAAGCTTCCAAAGGCTCTACTACGCAAGCTTCTCTCATGCAAACAAAAAAGTACCGAAGGCTCTCGATGAGATGGGGAAAAGTCATGGTGCTTTCTCTTGTTGCGGAAAAATACAATCGCAATCTGCTTTATTTTCAGGGAGAAATCGATAAACCGGGGTTTCTCGAGGAAGCGAAGTCTCTTATTTCGGAATGTATGCAATATGGGATAAGCCCGGAGAATCTGAGCACCTGCGCACTTAAGTCCGTTAAAAAGCTGACAGGGGCAAAGCTCCACGATATGGCGCTTCTTTATGAGGGCTTTTTAAATTGGCTTCTGGAACATAAGAAATATACCGAGGAAGGGATTCAAGACCTTGCTTTAGAGCAGATTTTACAAGATCCAAATTACAAAAATGCGAGCTTTCTTTTGGACGGCTTTACCGGTTTTACCGTTTCCGAGTTAAGATGCCTTGAAATTCTGATGGAAGGAGAGAATGACATCCTGATTTCTCTGGAAATTCGCAGTCGGGAAGAGGGAAATCTCTATGATAAGGGAGACCTGTCTTCCCTTTTTTACCTGACAAAGGATGCGGTAAAGGAGGTGGAGGAGCTTGCCTTAAAACTGAAGGTAAAAGTCCTCCCTGAAATCAATGTGAATCTTTATGACAGCATCAGCGGAGAAAGGCGGAAAGAGGGAGAGGTCTATCCTCGCTTTGAAAAAATTCCGGCGCTCCAGAAAATCTGTGATGACTATGCTTTCGGACAGACAGAAGGAGAGAGGGTCAGGGACAGTGGGAGAGAAAAGAGACAGGTCGCTCGAGCCTTTCGAAAAAACGAATCAAAAGAGCGCAAGAAGAGGCGCAAAAGAGAAACAGAATAAGCCTTTCGGTATTTCGATTCGGGAATGCCCGAATATTCTAAGAGAAGTGGAGGAAGCGGCAGCAGAGATTCGCGCTCTCGTAAAGGACGAGGGCTACCGATATCGGGATATTGCCGTGATCGTTCCGGATCCGGAAAGCTATCGGGATATTTTATTCAGAAAAATGGAAGGATTTGGAAATTCCCTTTTTCTGGAGGAGGATATCAAGCTCATGGATTCCCCCTACGGGAAGGTGGTCCGAGTGCCTTTTGGTTCTCGAGAAGGGCTTCCTTTTTGATGCGGTATTTCGCTATCTTCGTGCCTTTCCGTATCGGGGAGCTGAGGAAGAAGAGCTGGTGGACCGCTGGGAAAATCTCGCTAGAGAAAGAGGATTGAAAGGACTTGAGGCTTTTTCTTCTCTCTTGCAATCGGAGGAGGGGAGGAGGAACTGAGAGGAACAGAGGAAGAAGTGGAGATACAGTCGGAAGAAGAGGAAATAAATTCGGAAGAAAAAGGAGAGAGAGCGTATAAAAAGAAAGTAGAAGACTATCAGGCGTATCGGGATTTAACCTGCCTCTTCACTTTTTATGAGAGAAACAGGAAAAGTGCGGATCAGAAAGAGGAGAAGGAGCTGGACGATGAGAAGGGGCAGAACGAGGAAAAGAAGGAAAAAGGTTTAGTTCTGAAGGACAGGATAGACAGTCTATCCGAACTTCTGGAAAAAGACGGATTTGGAAAAACAGGCTTTTTAGGGCTTTCGCTTTCCTTCCTCGTGGAAGAAGGCATGGAAAAACAGGGAGGAGAGTTTTGCAAAAAGCATTGGCATTATTCTGGAAATGATGGAAAAAATGAGGGAAAGTCTCGGAGAAATTTCCATTTCGAAAAAATCTTTCGGAAAGCTCTTTGATCTCGCGTTTTCTCTGGAAAAATTAAGACAGATTCCGGCAACACTGGATCAGCTTGTGGTCGGAGATCTACAGCGTTCCCGTTTTCATAATCCGAAAGGCCTTTTTCTTCTTGGGCTTAAGCGCGGAATTTCTTCCGAAAGGGATGGGGAAGAGTATCATTTTCACGGAAAAAGAAAGAGCGTTTTTAAGGGAAAGCGGATACCGGCTTTCTCCGCTTTCCTGGGAGGAAAGCTATATGGAGAAATATTATGTGTATAAGGCTTTTTCTTACACCGAAAGAAAAGGCTTTTATTTGTCGTACCGAGAGCAGTTCGAAACGGAAAAAAAGCGGCAAAAGCTCTCCTTATCTGAAAGAGCTCTTTCCGCTTTTTCCCGGACTTGAAAAATCATTTATTCCGAAAGGAAAAAACTTCCGATTTATAATGGAAAGAGAGCCTTGGAAGAGTTGGTAGAAGAACTGCCTAAACAATGTACAGGGAAAGAGTCTTTTCTTACAGAAAGAAGAGATTCTTCATCGCTTTTAAAAACAGAGAGTTTCCGGCTCTTACAGTATTTATGGAACAGGGAAGAATATCACGAGGAAGTGGAGCGAATACTGAAGGGGATTTTTCTTTGAAAATACGGAAGAGCGTATCTCGAAGGAGATGAGCCTGGCACTCTATGGAGAAATCCTGAAGGGCTCTGTAAGTCGGATGGAAAGTCTTTTATTCCTGCCCGTATGCCCATTTTCTGCAATATGGCCTGAATCTTAAGGATAGAAAAACAAGTGAAGTGCAGGCTTTTACAATCGGGAATGTCTATCACAGGATGCTGGAGCTGTTCTTTCAGAAGCTGATGAGAAGGAAGGATATAGAGGAAGTTTTCGGAGAAAAGCTGGAAGAACGTTTAGAGGAGGTTTTAGAGGAGCTTTGGCAAGATCCGAATTCAGCCTCTTCCTTTCCGGCGGAAGAAACGAATATTTACGGATGAAGCTCAGAGAAAATGGGAGAAGAATCCTTTGGGCGCTTGGAAAGCAGCTTATAGGCGGAGATTTCAGACCGAAAGCCGTGGAAGAAGAGTTCAAAATGGAAGAGGAGGGATTGCACCTGCGAGGAAGAATCGACCGGGTGGATGAGTATCTGTCAGAGGATCGGAAAAAGCTCTTTTTGAAGGTCATCGATTATAAGAGCGGAAAGAAAGAGTTTTCTTTAAAAATCTTTTTCCGGTCTGGATTTACAGCTTCCGCTTTATATGGATTATGTTCTGCAAAGAGAAAAAGAAAAAATCCGAATCGGGAAGTGCTTCCTTCGGCACTTTTCTATTTTACCATGGACAATCCCCGTCATTCCTTATGAAGAGGATTTTGATCCCGAGAAAGAACGTTTAAAAGGCGTTTAAACCGTCCGGTCTTGTGAACTTCTCCGAGGAGAGCCTTTCGCATCTGGAAAAGAGGAAGGGAAAGCCTCCTACTTCCCGTGCAGTGTAAAAACGGCGAGGTAGAGGGAGAAAGGACTGCTGTTTCTTCCGAAAAGTTGGAAGCACTTTTGGAATTTGTCAAGAAGGAAATGCTTGAGGGCGCTAAACGCATTAAAAGAGGGGAGAAAGGATTTCCCGATAAGAAAAGAGGGGATATTACTTGCTAGCTACTGTCCCTATCACAGTATCTGCGGTTTTGATGAGGATCTCCCGAACTTCCGATATCGAAATCCGGATTCCCGAACAGACGAAGAACTTTGGGAGGAGATTCTGAAGAAGACAAAGGGAAAAACAGAGGAAGATAGAGGAAAGCGATACGGGGAAGAAAAAACGCTAATCCGTGCGAAAGATGCGAAGAACATCGAGACGAGAAAGGAGGATAGCGATGAGTAAATGGACAAAGGAACAAAGTGAAGTCATTTCCCACAGAAAAGGGAATTTACTGGTTTCCGCTGCAGCAGGATCCGGAAAAACCGCGGTACTGGTGGAACATGTCATTGATCGTCTCTTGATAAAGAGCATCCATCGAGCCTCTCTTCCGTGGTGCTTATGACCTTTACGGAAGCTGCCGCCTCAGAAATGAAGGAAAGGATCAAGGCACGCCTAAAGGAAGCCTTTTTAGAGAATAGAGATCCGCATATTGAACGAGAAATAGCGGAACTTCCGAATGCGAAATATCAGTACCATTGATGCCTTTTGTAAGAGGCTGATAGAGGAAAAACTACACGAGCCTCGGTATTGAACCGAATTTCCGTATCGGAGAGAAAAATGAGCTTGCACTCCTCAAGGAAGATATTGTAGAAGAACTTTTAGAAGAGGAATACGGGAAGAAGGAGGAAAGCTTTCCTTTCTTTTTGTGGACCGCTATTCCACAGGGAAAAACAGGATAAGGGGATTCAGGAGATTATTTGTAAAAGCTGTATTACCTTGCTGTAGCCAGTCCTTTCCCGGAAAAAGTATCTGAAGGCGCTTTCCGAGAACAGCAGCAGTGCCTGGAAAAACTATCTCCCTCGAGAGCATCAGGAAGCGAGTGGAGGAAGCAATAGAAATGCTTACGGAGGCAATCCAGATTTGTATCAGAAGAGGGGGACCTTCGAGTATCTTGTGACGGTGGAGGAAGATTATCAAAGCTCTTTTAAGAGTAAAGGCAGGGAGCTATCCTTCGCCGTACAATCGAAGAAATACAGGCGATTTCTTTTAGCCGCATAAAGAATTCCAAGGCGGAGAGAAAAGAGGAGGTTAAAGGAAGAAGAAACGCGGTAAAGGCGCTCGTACAGAAATGGCAGAAGAACTATATTCTGATTCCTGAGGAGATAGAAGAAAGGCGGAAACAGAGGGAAAAACTTTTATTACAGGAGGCCATCCGTCTTACCCTTCTCTTTTATGCGCGTTATCAAAAAGAAAAAGCTGGAACGAAATATTCTGGATTTTTTTCGGATCTGGAACATTTTGCGCTAAAACTTCTCTATACGGAAAAAGACGGTGTGCTTTCACTTCAGCACCCTTTGCGGACGAATTGGCACAGGAGTATACGGAAAGTTCTCGTAGATGAGTATCAGGATTCCAATATGGTGCAGGAATATCTTGTGTCGGCCTTATCCAAAGAACGCTTTTCGGAAGGAAATGTCTTTCAGGTCGGAGATGTGAAACAGAGTATTTACCGATTTCGTATGGCAAGACCGGAGCTCTTCCTTCGGAAATACTACGATGAAAGCTATCCCAAAGTTTTTTTGCAGAAGAATTTCCGTTCCTTAAAAGGCGTTATCGATGCGGTAAATGCCTGTTTTTTCCGTATCATGAAAAAGAACTCGGCGGAATCGAGTATGATAGGGACAGCAGCCTTTTTCAGGGAGGAAGAAAAGGAAGAGACGGACTCTCAGACAGAGCTTCTCCTTTTTGGAAAAAGGAAGAGAAGAAAGAAAGAGAAAGAAGAAGGCGAAAGGGAAGAAGGAGGAAAATCCGGAAGAAAAAGCGTGGAGAGGCCGGCTTAGAGAAGGAATCCGACCTGCAATTAGAGTGTCGAATGATAGCTTCCCGTGTGAAGGAATTGCATAAAAAGAATATACAATATAAGGACATGGTCATTTCTGCTTCGCTCTCCGAAGAAAGTGGCAAAGGAGATGGTGGACATCTTTTTCCGAGGAGGGAATCCCGAGTTTCGCAGTGAGTTCGGACGGTTACTACCGCAGGTAGAGGTGGAAACGGTTCTTGCCATGCTTTCCGTTATCGATAACCCGAAGCAGGATATTCCGCTGGCCGCCGTCCTTCATTCTCCTATGTTTCACTTTACGGATGAGGAACTTTGCAGCCTGAAACTTGCGTACGGAAGCCTGACGGAGGCACTTTGCATGTCCGCTGAAGCTATTTCCGATGGAAATTTCAGTAGTGAAAAATCAATGCAGTGAAAATGCACGCAGTGAAACTGTTTCCGGTGAAAACCTGTGCAGTGGAAATGCACGCAGTAAAAACTGTTTCCGGTGAAAACCTATGCAGTGGAAAAAAGAATGCGTTGCAGGGTACAATCGCCGCTTGGAGAGAGACTTATGTAAGAAATGGATGGATTTTTGCACGAAACTGGAGCGCTATAGAAAGCTTTCCCGAAATCTTCGCGTTCATGAGCTTTTAACCCTTCTTTATGAGGAAACCTCTTATTACCTTTATGCTTCGGCGCTTCCCATGGGAGAGAAGAGAAGGGCGAATCTCGACCAGTTGATTGAGGATGCCCTACAGTTTGAAAAAGGCAGTTTCAGCGGGCTGTTCAATTTTATTCGCTATATCGAGAAGGCAAAGCAGAAGGAGTATGACGAGGGAGAAGCGAATATTTATTCGGAAAATGATGACCTCCTTCGTATTATGTCCATTCATCAGTCGAAGGGCCTGCAATTTAAGGTGGTATTTCTTTCTTCCATACAAAAAAATTTCAACAAGCAGGATTTACGAGAGTCCATCCTGCTCGATGAAGAGCTCGGTATGGCATCTCCCTATCTCGATCAGGAAACAAGAATCAAATATCCTTCTTTACAGCTTACTGCCATAAAGGAAAAAATGGAGGAAGAAAATCAGGCGGAGGAGCTTCGACTGCTCTACGTTGCGATGACAAGAGCGGAAGAAAAGCTGATTATGACGGGAGTGGTAAAAAATCTTGCTTCCTATATGGAAAAGCACCCGGTGAACGAAGATATCAAGATTGAAGATATAAGAGGGGCGAAGTCTTATTTGGATTTTATCATGTTGGCCTTTTCAAGAAGCTTTACGGAGAGTTTGGAAAAATCCCACTTGTGAAGCTGTGTACATTTTACAAGAGAAGCACTTTCTGAAAAAGAAAGAGGAAGAGGAAGGGAGAGAAGTTTCTCCGTTTAGAGACGCACTATATTCTTATTTAGCGGAAAAAAATGCGAAAAAACCGAGGAAGAAGAGGAGTGGGATAAGGATTTTTTTCTTATCGATATCGATCACGAGGAAAGTACGCATCTCTATCCGAAGTATGCCGTCTCCCTCTTAAAGAAGCAGGCAATTGAGGCAGTAAAGGAACAAGGGGATAAAGAGGGAGAAACGGGAGGAGAAAGCGAAAGGGCTTAGCGAGGCGGAAAAAGTGGAAAAATGAGCAAGTGCATGAAAGAAAATGCGGAAAAAGAGAGAAGGGTCTCGAGCGAAAAATCGGAGACAGCTTTTCACCATGCACTCGCTCTTTTTGACTACAATAAAGGGCTTGGAACAGCTTCCGGCTATCTTTGGAGAGGAAGAACTTTCTCTTATAAACAAAGAGCAGTTTCAGACTTTTCTCTTCCAGCCCTTGGAGAATGTTTTAAAAAGCCTTTCAGAGAAGAAACGTTTGTTCCGGGAGATGCACTTTTATGAGTGCGCTCCTTATCATGCCCTCTTTCCGGATAGGGAAAAGAAGAGGATGAGGTGCTTACTGCAAGGGAATCATCGATGCATTTTATTGTGGAGGATGACGGAATTATCCTTGTGGACTATAAGACGGACCGTGTTAAGAGAGAAGAAGAACTGAGAGAAAGGTACCGGAAAGCAAATTATGCTTTTACAGCGATGCACTGGAAGCCATTCTCGGGAAAAAGGGTAAAGAGAAGAGTGCTCTATTCCTTTTATCTTGCCAAGGAAGTGGAGATTTAGGGTATTTCTTTTTGCCGCTCTATTTGTTAGAATGAAGAAGGTATTGAGATGGAAGGTCATGCGGATGTTTTGACATTTCTTTACGTTCTAAAAAGTATTCCGATTTCTAGTAAGCGGAGCGGTCGAAGTCTAAGAGATTTTTATTTCCCTTCATTTTCATGTGAAAAATCAGCCTACAAACCAAGGAATGGAAAGTTAAAAAGGATTAGGGCTTTATCCAGGATTCTTTTTCGTCGATAGAAATGCAATGATTACTTATATGCGTAGGATTGAGTCGAGTGAAAATGTAAATCGAGGTGAAACGTTAATTCAGTAGAATTTAATTCGAGTAAAAAGTATAAAAAAAGAGAGAGGCAGTATATGGAAGAGCTAAATCAGGAAGCAGGGAAAAGAAAGCACCCCTGTAGAGAAAAAAAGACAAGTGTAGCGAAGAGGAGAAAAGAAGGCGGAAATTCCGGAAAAAGACCGAGGAGAGAGCAGCTGAGCTCGAAGCCGGATAAGACGAAAAAGTTGGAGTAAAAGAAGACGAAAAGAAGCCGCGGAGGTGGCGGAAAAGGGAAGAAAGCCGGAGAGAAAAAGACGGAAGAGACTGCGGAGAAGGCGGAAAAAGGGAAAGAAAGTCGAGGCAAAGGCGGAGACGGAAAAAGAAAAGCGGAGAGAAAAAGCCGAGGTGAAGACGGAAAAAGAGGAAGAAAGCCGGAGCGAAGAAGACGGAAGAGACGGCGGAAAAGTCCTTGAAACGGAAGCGGCAAGTGGAAAAAGAACTACAGTCACTTGAAAAGAAAGTAAAGTCACTCGCAAAAGAAGAAAAAATTGCTCACAAAAGAAGAAAAAATCGCTCGTAAAAGGAAGTAGAAAGTACCGGAGGAGAGTTCTGTTAAAAACGCCTGTTTCCCCCATTCGAGGAGAGCCGTCCTCTCCTGTAAAAAGAGGAGTTTGTTAAAAAGAGGGGCCGAGAGATGGATGCGAAAGAAGTACACGGCATTTTGGAGATTATGCCGGAAGGATACGGCTTTATTCGTTCAGAGAACTTTCTTCCCGGAGATCGGGATGTCTATGTGCACAATTTAATGATTCGCCGTTTTCACCTGAAGACGGGAGATATGATTTACGGATATTCCAAATCCAAAAATCCGCAGGAGCGCTACAGTGCTCTGCTTTACATTGAAAAAGTAAACGGGCTTCCGCTTTCCGCACTTTTCGGACGTCCGGATTTTGATAAGCTCACGCCTATTTTCCCTGATGAAAGAATTCCCATGGAAAGAGAGGGAAAGAGAGTTTCTACTTCTCTCAGGGTTCTTGATTTGCTTCCTATCGGAAAAGAGGACAGAGAGGAATGATTGTTTCTCCTCCAAAAAGCCGGAAAGAACAACTTTGCTCAAACAAATTGCGCAGTCCATTTTAAAAAAATGAGCCGGATATGGTGCTTATGATTCTTCTCATTGATGAGCGACCTGAGGAAGTAACGGATATGATGGAAGAGGTTGTGGGAGAGAAGGTTCAAGTTATTTATTCCACCTTTGACGAGCTTCCGGAGCACCATAAGAGGGTTGCGGAAATGAGCATTGAAAGAGCCAAGCGTCTTGTGGAGCAGGGACAGGATGTTTGCATTCTTTTAGACAGCATTACCCGACTTTGCCAGAGCTTATAATATGACGGTTCCTTCTTCCGGGAAGATTCTCTCCGGCAGTATGGATTCCGCTGCTCTTCATATGCCTAAGCGCTTCTTCGGTGCGGCAAGAAATATTCGTGAGGGAGGAAGTCTGACCATTTTTGAGCGACTGCTCTTGTGGATACGGGATCCCGTATGGATGATGTCATCTATGAGGAGTTTAAAGGTACCGGTAACATGGAACTTGTACTGAATCGAGAGCTCCAGGAAAGACGCATTTTCCCGGCAATCGATATTCAGAAATCCGGAACCAGAAGAGACGATTTACTTTTAAGTCCTTTGGAAAAGGATGCAGCGGATTTTCTTCACAGGGAGCTCTCCTCCGATAAGAAGAATGCAGTGGAAGATACCTTGTCTCTTTTGACAGAACCTTAAATAATATAGCTGTGCGAGGCCTTGGTGAGAGGAAGAACGGCAAATTCCCGGGAAGAAGTACAGCAGGATCGTGGAGAAAATGTCTTTGTTCATGTGAATAAGAAAAATTTTAAAAATGTAACCTTTTTCCTATCCTTTGTCTACATTAATGTGAGTGAAAATTTACAGGATATCCCTGAACGGGAGATGTGAATGGACACGAGCAGAGAAGCGTAAGGGCTTCAAGAAAGATGGAGGATAAAAATGAAAAACTGCATTGATGGGAAAAACTTGTGGAAGAAGGTAAGTGTCTTATCCGTTTCCGCATTACTTGGGGTTTCTCTTATGGCCTGCGGAGCAAGGAGATTCCGCTTCACAGACAAAGGCGGAGACCAGTGCTGAAAAGCAAAGGAAAGTACTAAAGAAGCTGAGGTAAAGGAGAGCACCAGGGAGGCCGAGGCAAAGGAAAGTACCAAAGGCAGCTGAGGCAAAGGACGGTACCTAAAGCAGCTGAGGCAAGGAAGAAGAACTTAAAGGTAAGATTTCCGATATTAAGGACTTTATGTTCACGGTAACTACCGATGACGGTAAAGAGCTATGCCTTGAATTTCGATAAAAGCCGGAAGGACTGGACAAACTGAAAAGACGGAGATGAAGTTGTTGTGCATTACACAGGAGAGCTTTCCGAAGTAGATCCTTTTGAAGGAGAGATACTTTCGTAGAAAAAGCATAAAAATTCATAATCTGGACAAATTTTCATTTTATCATAGGATTGTTCTGATGAAGTTTCACGGATCTTCTCCGTATATTTTTCAATAAAGGGGATATAAGGAAGATTTTTGCTGATACAATCCGGTGAAAGAGGAAAAGTTTGCGGGGAATTATGGAAGATAAAGAGATTATAGATTTGTTTTTGCTAGAAATGAAGAGGGTTCTGCGTTTGCAGGAACGGTATAAAGGGCTTACTGCGGAAAAGATTGTTTCCAGGGGTGTTGTCTCAACAAGAAGATATAGAAGAGGTGCTAAATGATTCCTGGCTTAGCATTTGGAATGCCATTCCTCCGGAGAGACCCCTCTTTTTAAAGGCGTATTGTGCAAAAATAGTACGAGATTGTGCGATAAATCGCCTAAAAATGATTCATGCAAAAAGCGTGCGGAGCGGAACTTGCGGAGAGTATCGAAGAACTTGGAGAAGATATTCAGCTTTCCTTTAACAATGTGGAAGAGCATATGAACGAAGAAGTTTTGGTTTCCGCGATTAATGCTTTCCTTTCGGAGCAAAAGAAAGAGTCCAGGATATTTTTTGTAAGAAGATATTTTTATCACGAAGAAATAAAGGAAATAGCACAGAGGTACGGAGCGGGAGAAAGTAAGGTGAAGGTTACTTTGCATAGGATGAGAGAAGCGCTGAAAAACAGGCTGGAAAAAAGAAGGTTTATTATGAAGGACTGGAAATTGATTGAAGCGATGGGAAAGATAGACGAGCGCTATGTTATGGAAGCGGACGAAGAAGCTTCTGCTGAAAAGTCCGAAGAAAAGAAGGAAAAAGTTCTTTCCCTGAAGGATAAGACTAAAAAGAAGAAGGTTTCCGGCTTTTTGAAGACGATCGTTGCAGCTTGCTTTATTTTTCCGTTATTCTTCCCAACGTTTCGGAGAAAAGTGCCTATGCCTTGCAATCCATTCCCGATTGGGAAGATATTTTCAGCTAATCACGCTGAGAAAGTACTCTTTCATGACGGCTCTCATTCTGCCGAAGTACAGGCGCCGTATCTCGCTGTGGAAGCGAAGGATGCCAAGTCCGATTCGTCGGGGAGGCAGCTAAGTCCGGTTCGGCGGAAAAATCAATGCCGACATTGCTAAAAATAACGGATGAACTCATTCAAGAATTTAAAGAAGAGCTTACGAAGAGCGAATATAAGAATTTGGATGTACACTCGGAAGTGATTCTGAATTCCGAAGAGTATTATGTTCTGTCCTAAGCGTGTTACAAGAGGAAGGAGATTCGCATACTTTAAATCATTATTATACGGTAGATAAGCATAGCGGTGAGCTCTTAACACTTAGTGAGCTTTTTCCGTATACCGCAAACTATAAAGAAATCTTGACGGAAGAGGTGAAAAAGCAGATTAAGGAACATAACCGTAGTTCTGAAGATAAGTATTTTGTACAGGACGGAGAAGACGAGGAGGGGTTCCGGAAGTCACCGATGAACAAAGCTTTTATATTAATGCCGATAAGCACTTGGTTTTAGTTTTTTCCGGAGGAGAGATAGCACCGATGTCTATGGGAGAAATTCAGTTTATCATGCCTCTAAGTATTTGGCAGGACGGCTAGGATTATGGTAAAATGGTCTCCGGTAAATTTGGCTTTGTATGCTAAGGACGAGGAATGAAGTTCACAAAATACAGTATAGAGAATCGTTTATATGAAATGAAAAAGTAAGCGGGCACGGATCTGGCACAGGTTTACAGGAATTATAAAGACTGTATGCCTTTTTCGGATTCGTTGCTTCGCTTTTTAGGTCTTTCTTTTTCCTACGGTTTATTTAAGGGAATTTTTGATTCAGCCCCGGATATTCATAAAATTCATGTGGGCCCCACTGCTTATGCTACAAAGATTTATGACAAAAAGGGAACCTGATGTCTACCCTTGTTACGGAAGGCTCGAACAGAGAAAGAGTGAGTTATGAAGAGCTGCCTAAAGATCTCATCAACGCTTTTGTGGCGATTGAAGACGAGCGATTCTGGAGACATAACGGGATTGATTTCGATCTATTCTCCGTGCGGTAAAGGGCGTGGTTTCCGATGACAGTTCTGCGGGCGGCGGTTCCACTATTACGCAGCAGCTTTCTTAAAAACAATGTATTTGGCGGCGGTCTTCATGAAGGAAAGTTTGAAAAATATGTGAGAAAGTTTCAGGAGCAGTATTTAGCGCTTGAACTGGAGGATCAACCGGGGCTGGATAAAAAAGAAATCAAAAAGAGCATTTTAACAGAGTATTTAAATACGATTAACTTAGGCTCCAATACCCTTGGCGTAAAGGTTGCCGCCCGGCGCTACTTCAATAAAGAGGTCTCCGAATTAAATCTTTCGGAGTCTACGGTTATTGCGGCGATTACGAAGAACCCTTCCGGCTTAAATCCGATTACGCATCCGGAGAAAAATGCACAAAAGAAGAATGCAGGTTCTGAAAAATATGCTGAAGCAGGGCTATATCGATGAAGCTCGCTACAACGAAGCTTTGGCGGATCCCGTGTATGAGCGGATTCAGAATGTGAATCTGACAACGGAGGAGAGGATAAGCCGTACTCCTATTACACGGATGAACTGACCGAGCAGGTGGTGGATGCTCTTATGGAAAAGCTTGGATATTCTAAAGATGAGGCAACGAAGCTGCTTTTATTCCGAGGGCTGAAAATCTATGCCAATCAGGATCCCTGATTTACAGGCTATAGTAGACGAGGAAGTCAATCGTCCTGAGAATTATGATACGGAAAAATATTCCTGCTTTCGGCGCTACACTCTGCAGCACGAAGATGGCAGTATCGTGAATTTCAGTGAAAAAGGATTTGGAAAAATATTTAAAAAGAAGGAAAGGGAATCGGCTTTTAACGGACTTTTTCATCGAAGGATCAGGCAAATAAAAGGGTAGAAGAATTTAAAGAGAAGATTAGCACGGATACGGACCGGGTGTTGGGCGAAACCATAGACTATGTCCTGGAACCGCAGGTTTCCTTTGTGCTAATGGATCCTCATACGGGAGAGGTCTTGGCTCTTACCGGGGAAGAGGAGAGAAAAACAAAGTAAAACCTAAACCGTGCCAGTAATGTATATCGCCAGCCCGGATCCACCTTTAAGGTGGTAGCTCCTTTCGCACCGGCAATAGATTTATATGGGGCGACCCTGGCCTCCACTTATTATGATTCGGAATATACGGTAGGAAATAAGACCTTTAAGAATTGGTATTCGGCGGATACCTTGGGTATCAGAGTATTCGAGACGGTATCGTTTATTCTTTAAATATTGTAGCGGTTCGTTGCCTTATGGAAACGGTGAAACCGGAGCGAGGTATGAATATGCAGAGTCTTTGGGAATCAGTTCCTTGGTAGAAGACGATAAGAACCCCGCTTTGGCGCTTGGAGGATTGACGAAGGGGGTATCCAATCTGGAGCTGACTCAAGCCTATGGAGTAATAGCCAATGGCGGAAAGATGCAAAAAGCCAAGTTCTTCTCTAAGATTCTGGACCAAAACGGAAAGGTTATTTTAGATACGACAAAGGATGAAGCACAGCAGGTGATGAAAGAGAGTACCGCGTATCTTTTGACCGATGCCATGAAGGAGTCTATGGAGCCGAATCGTGCCTTTAGCTCGTCCGTGCGAGTAAGCTCCACCTCAACAAGAGCCCATTTTGACGGAATGAGTCAGGCCGGAAAGTCCGGAACCACCAGTAACAACAGAGATATTTGGTTTATCGGGTACACTCCATATTATATCGGCGGAGTTTGGGGAGGATGTGATGATAATCAGGTTTTTGAAAGATGCCGGAACAGGAGAATACAATGGCGGTACCGGTTTCCATAAGGATATCTGGCGGAAAAATTATGAAGAGAATCCATGAGGGAAAAACAGACCCGGGCTTTACCAGACCGGATAGTATCGTAGAAGAGAAGGTTTGCAGAAAGTCGGGACTGCTTCCCTCTGTAGGCTGCTATCAGGATTACCGGGGAAGTGCCGTGATTACGGAGCTTTTTGCCAGGGGACAGTGCCTACGGAGAAATGTTCTTATCATACTTTCTGGGGAGCTATGCTGGTACCGGAGAACCTGCGCGATTTGGATACGGATGACCATTATTACCGGTACAAGGAACCGGAGGAAGAGGAAGAAGACGAGATTCCGAAGGAGAGGCTCATAGAGATTCGGACAGAGAATCCCGTAGAGATTCCGGCAGAGACTCTAACAGAGATTCCGACAACGCGGAGAAACCGTTAAAAGAATAAGATTACGATATCTGAACAGGGACCAAGCAAAAGAGAAGTCCCTGAGGACTAAGGAATGAAATTTATTGAGGACTGCTTTTACGGAGAGATTGAAGTGAAGAAGTCCGGATTTTTATGCCGAGCTTTTTCCGCTGGAAAAGAAGAGGATGTAGAGCACTATCTTGAAGAGTGCAAGAAAAAATATAGGGAGGCAAGACATCACTGCTATGCCTATATTTTTTTCTGGAAGAGAGAGAAGGAATCGTTCAGGAGCATAAGAAGCAGAGCGATGACGGAGAGCCCGCAAAAGACGGCCGGTATGCCTATTTTTACAAAGAATGGAAGGACTTAATCTGAAAAATGCTCTTCTTGTAGTAAGTAGAATTTTCGGCGGACGCTTCTTGGTACAGGAGGACTTTCCCGGGCTTATTCCGATGCGTGCCAAAGGAGGTATTGGAGAAAGCGGTTTTTCTGGAAAGAATAGAGGGAGAGAGCTGGAACTCAGGATTCCTTACTCGCTTCTCGGAAAAACTGGAATACAGTTTTACCGGGCAGGATATTCCGATATTGGAGAAAAAGCTTTACGGACAACGTGGTTCTTCGTATCAGGGTTAAAGAAGAAATATTCGGACTTTTGTAAAAGCAAATTGAGGAGTACGGACCTCAGGCAGTTTTCCTTGCAAACAAAAAATGCCGGTGGTATACTCGATAAGTTAAAGCAAAAATTAAAAAAATGTGTAAAAATTGTTGAAGTTTAAGTTTGTTCGATTTCGTTCAGGAAAGTGAAAATTCATGTTAAAAAAGAGAAGATATTCGTAATGTAGCCATTATAGCCCATGTTGACCACGGTAAGACCACTCTGGTGGACGAGCTTTTGAAGCAGTCGGGAGTATTTCGTGACAACCAGGATATCGGCGTTCGTGTCATGGACTCTAACCCTATCGAGAGGGAGAGAGGAATAACGATTTTAGCGAAAAATACTGCGGTAAGCTATAACGGAGTAAAGATTAATATTGTGGATACTCCGGGGACACGCGGATTTCGGCGGAGAGGTTGAGCGAATTTTAAAAATGGTGGACGGTGCCATTTTTACTGGTTGACGCTTTTGAAGGACCGATGCCGCAGACCCGTTTTGTTTTTGCAGAGGGCTTTGGAGCTCCGTCTTCCCGTTCTTTGCGTAGTCAATAAGATTGATAAGCCGCAGGCTCGCCCCGCTGATGTGGTGGACGAAGTTTTGGAATTGATGCTCGACTTAAATGCTTCCGATGAGCAGTTGGACTGCCCTTCCTCTTTGCTTCGTCTAAAAACGGCTATGCGAAGAAAAATCTGGAAGACCCCGATGTGGATATGAAGCCGCTTTTTGAAAGTATCATTGATTTTATTCCGGCCCCGGAAGGTGACCCCTGATGAGGAAACGCAGCTTCTTGTTTCACGATTGACTACAATGAATTTGTAGGAAGAATCGGAATCGGCAAGGTAGAGAACGGGAAAATCAAGGTGAATCAGGATGCTTTTAGTGGTAAATCACCATAATCCGGATAAGCGGAGTGCGTATCACGAAACTCTATTCCTTTGACGGTTTAAAGAGAGTAGATGTGGAGGAGGCTTCTTTCGGAGATATCGTGGCGGTGTCCGGTATTGAGGATCTTCATGTTGGTGATACCATTTGTACGGAGAAGAATCCGACCCCGCTTCCTTCCAGAAGATTTCCGAGCCGACGATTTCCATGGACTTTATGGTAAACGATTCTCCGCTTGCAGGAACGGAAGGAAAGTTTGTGACATCCCGTCATATTCGTGACAGACTTTTTAGGGAATTAAATACGGATGTTTCCTTCGTGTGGAGGAGACAGATTCCGCTGACTGCTTTAAGGTTTCCGGAAGAGGTGAACTGCATCTTTCCGTTTTGGTAGAGACTATGCGGAGAGAGGGATTTGAATTTGCGGTTTCCAAGGCGGAGGTTATTTATAAAACGGATGATAAGTCCGGAAAACAGCTGGAGCCGATGGAGATAGCGTATATTGATGTACCGGAAGAGGCAACCGGCGCTGTTATTCAGAAGTTGACCCAGAGAAAGGGAACACTGAACGGCATGAGTCAGCTGGCATCAGGATATACAAGACTAGAGTTTGAAATTCCTTCCCGAGGTTTAATCGGCTACAGAGGAGAGTTTTTAACCGATACCAAGGGAAACGGAATCTTAAATACGGAGTTTGAAGGCTACGGGGAATATAGAGGAGACTTAAACTACCGTCACCAGGGCTCCTTAATTGCCTTTGAGCAGGGAGAAGCGGTAACCTACGGCCTTTTCAGGCACAGAACAGAGGAGTACTCTTTATCGGACCGGGAGAGAAGGTTTATAGCGGTATGGTTATCGGACAGAGCCCGAAGTCGGAGGACATTGAGCTGAATGTTTGTAAAACCAAGCACTTAAGCAACACGAGAACCTCCAGTTCCGATGAGGCTTTAAAATTGGTTCCGAAGAAGATAATGTCATTAGAGCAGTGTATTGACTTTTATTGATACGGACGAGCTCTTGGAAGTGACTCCGGAGAGTCTGCGTATCCGTAAGAAGATTCTGGATCCTACGGCAAGAAGCGCGCCGGCTTTAACAGAAAGTAAGACAGGCTTTTAAGAGTAAGACGACGGGAAAGCTGAAGATAAGACGGCATGAGAAAAAACGGGATCAAAAAGAGTAAGACAGCTGAGCAAAAAGTAATACAGGACGGACTATAGTAAGCGAGGTGAGTTATGGCTTTATTCAAGGGCGCAGGAGTGGCATTGATTACCCCATGCATGAGGACGGGAAGTGTTAACTTCGAGGCATTGAAAGAAATCATTGAAGAGCAGATTGAGAAAGGTACGGATGCCATTATCTCCGTAGGAACTACCGGAGAAGCGGCAACTCTTAGCGTAGAAGAGCACGTGGAGGTGATAGCGTCACGACAAAGGTAGTGAATCACCGCATTCCGCTTATTGCCGGAACCGGGTCTAACTGTACGGAATCGGCTGTTGAACTGTCGAGGCAGGCGGAAGAAGTTGGAGCGGACGGTCTTCTTTTGGTGACTCCTTATTATAATAAGGCAACACAGAAGGGACTGTATCAGCATTTCAAGACTATCGCGGAATCGGTTTCCATTCCTTCCATTCTCTACAATGTTCCGGGAAGAACGGGGATGAGCATCGAAGCCAAAAACGATGGCGGCGCTGTATCATGATGTAAAGAATATTATCGGCGTGAAGGATGCCGGTGGGGATATGGGGAAGACTTTGAGCTGATGAGTCTTGTGGATGAGAACTTTCTCTGTATTCCGGAGAGGACGGCTGATTCTCCCGATTCTTTCTGCAGGCGGTGTAGGCGTTATTTCCGTTTTGTCGAATGTGGCACCGAAGGAAACGCATGAAATCTGTGCAAAAGTGGTTTGCAGGGGACTTGGAATATGCAAGAAAAGAGCAACTTCGGGCATTACCGCTTATTCATGCCCTCTTTAGTGAAGTGAATCCCATCCCGGTTAAAGCTGCGATGAATTTACAAGGAAAGAATGCGGGTCCGCTTCGTCTACCTCTTACGGAGATTGAAAAAGAACATTTGGAGATTTTGAAAAAGAAATGATTCGTTACGGGGTTTTACAATAGAAAACGATAGCCTGCGAAAAAGGAAAAGAAACTCACAGAGAGGAGGGATTTTCTTTTTCGCGGCTTTTTCTTTTGTGGAGTTTTTGTAGAGTTAAGGAGGAAAAATGAAACTGCTTTTACATGGCGCGCGAGGCGTAATGGGGATGAATGTTATAGAAGTGGCAAGAAACACGGAGGACTGCGAGATTAGCTGCGGAGTAGATACCCACGCTGAAGGAGCGGATCTCGGCTTTCCGCTTTATGAAGATATTTTCAAGGTAAAAGAAGACTTCGATCTCATTATTGACTTTTTCCGTAAGAGAAGCTGTGGACAGGCTCTTGGATTTTGCAGTGGAAAAGAAGAAGGCTCTTGTTTTATGTACAACAGGGGCTTTCCGAGGAGCAAGAGAAGAAGATAGAGGAAGCATCCAAACACATTCCTATTTTGCAATCCAGGGAACATGTCTCTCGGGGTTAATATCCTTTTGGAGCTTGTTCGCATAGCGGCAGCCAAGCTCTATCATGAGGGGATTTGACGTAGAACTTGTGGAAGCACATCATCGAAGGAAAAAGGATGCACCGAGCGGAACGGCTTTAATGCTGGAAAAAGCCGTAGAAGAGGGAATAGGAGAGACATTAAACAAGGTCTACGCAAGACAGGACAAACATCAGGCGAGAGAAAAACAGGGAAGTCGGCATGCTTTCGGTGCGAGGAGGAACGATTCCGGGCATTCATGAGGTTATCTTTGCCGGGGAAGATGAAATCGTAAGATAGAGCACACGGCTTACAGTCGGAAGATTTTTCGCTAAAGGAGCGATTACCGCAGCGTTTTCCTTCTTCATAAAGCAGCCGGAAAAATATGATATGACAGCCGTTTTACAGTAATATGGCGGATTAACTTGAAAGGGTCAAATAGTTGAAGCGTTCTTAATGAAGTAGACACACAGATTTAGGATGAATTGAAAATCCAAGTTCAAGATACCGTGAAAATACAAGTTCTTGATGAATCGAAATACAAGTTCAAGATTAAGTGGAAATATAAGCTCAAGACAGCGGCGGCAAACTAAGGAAAATGGAAAAGGCAATTTTTAAAGAATAGAAAGTTCAAAAGAATAGAAAGGGAAAGAGCGATGGAAGCGTATTCAAGCTATGAAAAGTCCGTTATCCGGGAGATATGCCTCTCCCGAGATACGAAAGATTTTTCTCCGAGCTTTAAGTTTAAAACTTGGCGGAAGCTCTGGATTGCCCTTGCGGAAAGTGAGAAGGAACTGGGACTTCCGATTACGGATGAGCAGATAAAAGAGCTTCGTGACAATGCGGATAATATCAATTACGAAGAAGCAAAACAAAAGGGAAAAAGAGGTTCGGCACGATGTGATGAGCCATGTCTATGCCTACGGCCTGCAGTGCCCCAAAGCGAAGGGGATTATTCACCTCAGGGGCGACTTCCTGCTATGTAGGAGACAATACCGATTTGATCATCATGCGGGAGGGCTTACGGCTGATTCGAAAAGAAGCTCTTAAATTGCATGAAAGTACTTTCCGACTTTGCGATGGATACAGGGCACTTCCTATGCTCGGTTATACACATTTTCAGGCGGCGCAGACCGTAACACTCGGAAAGAGGGCAAGTCTTTGGCTTCATGACTTATATCTCGATTTTGGTGAAATAGAAGAGTGTATCGCCTCTCTAAAGCTTTTAGGCTGTAAGGGGACTACCGGAACACAAGCTTCTTTTCTGGAACTTTTTGAAGGAGACCACGAAAAGTGCAAGGAGCTGGATCGTAAGATTGCAAAGAAAATGGGATTTTCCAAAGTCTATCCGGTATCGGGACAGACCTATTCCCGTAAGGTCGACTTCCGTGTCCTCTCCGTCCTTTCCGCGATTGCGCAGTCCGCTCATAAGTTTTCAAACGACCTAAAGGCTTTTACAGCATTTAAAAAGAGGTGGAAGAGCCTTTTGAGAAGAAGCAGATAGGCTCGAGTGCCATGGCTTATAAAAGAAATCCGATGCGTTCGGAGCGTATGGCGGCACTTTCGAACTTCATTTCTTCTGAAATCATGAATCCGAGCATTACTGCATCTACGCAGTGGTTTGAAAGAACGCTGGATGACTCGGCAAACAAGAGACTTTCCGTTCCGGAAGCCTTTCTCGCCTGTGACGGTTTACTCGATTTATACTATAATATCGCAGAGAATCTTGTGGTCTATCCGAAGATGATTGAGAAGCATTTGAATCAGGAGTTGCCCTTTATGGCAACGGAAAATATCTGATGGACGCGGTAAAAAGGGAGGAGACAGGCAGGAGCTTCACGAGCGAATCCGTATGCATTCCATGGAGGCAGGAAAGAGAGTGAAGGAAGAGGGGCTGGAAAACGATCTTTTGGAAAGAATCGTGCAGGATGATGCCTTTCCGCTTACGGAGAAAGATATTCAGGGCCTTATGCGCGGAGAGCTCTATATCGGACGCGCGAAGGAGCAGGTGGAAGAATTTGTTTCGAGTATATTCAGCCGATTTTAGAGGAAAAATAAAGAAGAGCTCAATTTATCAGTGGAGATTGCACTTTAAAATGATGTTATAATGAAAGAACAGGAATTAATTGACTAAAGAAATCAAGTCACAAAGAGCTATTCAGTAATCGCGGCAATAAAGAGCAATAAAGTTAAAGCGCAATAAAGTGATAAAGAGTAATAAAGTGATAAAGAGTAATAAAGTGATAAAGAGTAATAAAGTGATAAAGAGTAATAAAGTGATAAAGAGCAATAAAGTTAAAGCGCAATAAAGCAATAAAGGAAATGGAGGAAGGATGAAAAAGAATATTGGCGATAGTGGTATTGGTCTTCATTTTGCTGACTTTGCTTCATTTTCTTTATACCGCCTTCACAGGAGGAAGTAAGGAGTCGCTCCTTGCTCATCTCTTTCTGCTTATGATTGTTCCCGCTGTTTTTTATGTTTTGCAGTGGGTGACCAATCTTATCCGAAAGGAGTAAAAAAGAGATACTGTTTAGGAACTTCTACGGTTCTATAAGAATATTTTTTTGTAAAAAGATATGGAAAGGGGAAAATTATGGTACAAGCAATTGTCGGAGCAAACTGGGGAGATGAAGGAAAGGGAAAAAAATCACGGATTATCTTGCGGAAAAATGCGGATGTCGTAGTGCGTTTCCAGGGAGGTGCCAATGCAGGGCACACCATCATTAACGAATATGGCAGATTTTCTCTGCATCTTCTTCCAAGCGGAGTGTTTAATCCGAAGGTGACTTCTATCTTGGGAAACGGCGTGGCGCTGGATATTCAGAAGTTCTTAAAGGAGCTTCATGCTTTGGAGGAAGCCGGTGTACCGACTCGAAGATTTATATTTCCGACCGTGTACAGGTCTTGATGCCCTATCATATTTTTACAAGATGAGTATGAAGAAGAAAGACTCGGGAAAAAGAGCTACGGATCAACCAAGTCCGGCATTGCCCCGTTTTTCTCCGATAAGTATGCGAAAATCGGTCTGCAAATCAACGAGTTGTATTACGATGATATTTTAGAGGAGCAACTCAAGAAGATTTTAGAGATTAAAAATGCCCTTTTTGAGAGTCTTTACGGAAAGAAGGGGCTTGATTATGCTACGGTACTTCAAGAGCTGAAGAAAGAGAGAGACAGATTCGTCCTTATCTTTGTGATACCTCTCTTCCTCAGAAAGGCAATCAAGGAAGGGAAGAAAAATCCTTTTGGAAGGACAGCTCGGAACGATGAAGGATACCGATCACGGTATTTACCCGATGGTTACTTCCAGCCATACTTTGGCTTCCTTCGGCGCTGTAGGGCGGGAATTCCGCCCTATGCCATCAGCAGTGTGGTCTGTGTAACCAAGGCATATTCTTCCGCTGTAGGAGCGGGAGAGTTTGTTTCCGAAATCTTTGGAGACGAAGCGGAGGAGCTAAGAAAACGCGGAGGAGATAAGGGGAGTACGGCGCAACAACAGGTCGTCCTAGAAGGGTCGGCTGGTATGATGCGGTAGCTTCCCGTTACGGCTGTGCTTTACAGGGGAGCAACGAGGTAGCGTTAACGGTACTGGATCCTTTAGGATACTTAGAAGAAATCCCGGTTTGCACCGCCTGTGAGATTGACGGAAAGGAAGTAAAGGACTTTCCGGTTACTCCCCTGCTTCGTAAGGCTAAGCCGGTATATACCGTTCTTAAGGGCTGGCACTGTGACATTCGGGGATCCGGAATTATGAGGAGTTACCGAAGGAGTGTAAGGATTATATCGACTTCATTGAGAAGGAGCTCGAGGTTCCGATCACTATGGTCTCCAATGGCCCGGAAAGACATGAAATGCTGAAGAGAACACCGAAGATTTAGAAAGGAAAGAGTATGGCGCATTGTCCGAATTGCGGAGGAGAGGTACGATTCTCTATCGACAGTCAGGACTTGGCATGCCTGAACTGTCATACTCATTTTGACCCGGTAACGTATAACAGCACGCCGGAAAGCATGGAACAGGAAGTCTATGAAACGAAAAATTTTCACCTGCCCGAACTGCGGTGCGGAAATAGAAAAGTACGGACCTCTCGACTACCGGTTTTTGTGCGTATTGCGGATCGGCGGTGGTTTTTGAGAGCCGTATAGAAAAGGAGAAAAACCGCAGAAGATTATTCCCTTTCAGATTACGAAAGAAAAGTGTAAGGAGCTTTATTTAAAGAAGATTCATTCCTTTTTACTATCGAAAGAAGGATTTGGAGGATCCGGCGTACCTGGATCACTTTGTGGGATTTTTATCTCCCTTACTGGCTGTACAACTATGACTTCAGCGGTGACATTTTGCTAAAGGGGAGCAAAAAGTACAGCAGAGGAAACTATGTTATCCTGGAGGAATACGATCTTCAAGGAAAGCTAAGCGGAGAAGCGGAAAGTATTCCTTTTGATGCTTCTCTTCGTTTTGATGATGATATTTCCGGAGTGATTGCTCCCTTTTTCAAGAGAGAAAAATCAAGGAATTTAATCCGAACTATCTTCTCGGATTTTTACAGTGAAATTGCGGATGTAGAGTCTTCCGGCTATGATAAAGAAGCCTTTTTCCATGCTGATGGAAGAGGTGAATAGAACTGTTTTGGGGACATGACGGTTTTTAACAGGCCGGATATTCATGTAGAAAACGGATGTAATCCGAATTCTTTAAAAAAGGAAGGCTCCGTCGGAAGAGCGGTATTTCCTATTTGGTTCTTAAGTTATAAAAAGAACGATCGAATTGCCTATGCCGTAGTCAATGGAGAAACGGGAAAGGTATATTGTGATATTCCGATTGATGAAAAAGAAGTTTCATAGGACGTCTTTTCTTTTTGCGATTCCTATATTCTTTATTTTAAACCTGTTCTTGCAAATTTCAGCGGACTTACTTCCTATTCTTACCCTTATTCTCTCTATTTTTCTTATCTTTTTAGCACAGCTTCAGATAGCAAAAGATTCGGGCAAGGGATAAGTTGGCCTTTACGTTATAATAAGAAGCAGAGAGTGAAAGAGGAAAAAATAGCAGTAAAAGGAGCGGAACGGCGGGCGGTGTAATAGCCCTCCTGCTTTCCGTTATAATTTTACTGTAGCATCCGGTGCATGACGAGTATTACTATATTGCGGCAGCACTTTCCGCATTTGCTTCCATCCTCTCTTTAAGAGATATGATTCGTAAGTTTAATGAGTTGAGCACCCGTGCAGTCCCTGATTTTTGAAAAAGAAGGAGGAGTGATGAATAAGACGATTTGGAAAAACCCTTCTTTTGACTTTTTTTATCAGTATTTTCACTCTTGGAAAAAGCTATGCGCTGGATCAAGCTGCCTTTCTTGCTTCTTCCGTTTATCAAAACAAGGATACGGGATATACGGCTTATATTGACGATGAAGAAGATTTACTAAGCAGCGAGGAAGAGGAGAATTTAAGAAAACAACTGATTCCTTTGACAGAATACGGTAATGTGGCTTTTCCTTTTCCGGCAGAGGAGAATACAGTGCGGAAAGCACGATTCGAAATTTTTTTATCGTGCGGTTTTTCCGGAAAAAGCGGATTAATTTTCTTTATTGATATGGAGAATAGAGAAATTCGTATAGAAAGTGGCGGAAGTTTTTATAAGACGATTACTCCCGCAGTGGCGAATACGATTACCGACAATGTCTATCGTTTTGCGACAGCAGGAGAGTTCAATAAGACGGCGTCTCTTGCATTTTCTCAAGTTGAAGCCAAAATGGAGGACGTTTCCTTGTCGCTCCAATGCGATGGATCAGCAATGTCTTTCTTGCTCTATTTTTTTGGGACTGCTGTTTAATTTTACCTTCCTGCTTTTTCTCCTGGAAGCAAAAGAAAGCAAGCTCTCATGCCGTCCTTACGGCGCTTCATCCGAATATTAAACTGGAGGACAAGACGGTCATTATGACGAGGCAACATAAGATGCGAGTCAGTTCCGGCAGTAGCGGAAGATCCGGCGGTGGCGGCTTTTCCGGTGGCGGTTTTTCCGGCGGAGGCAGTTCTTCCGGTGGAGGCGGACATCGATTTTAAGTAATCGAGGTATTGCGCACTCAGAATAACAGGATTAGCTATAGTTTAAGGCTATATCTAAATCCTGTTTTTGTATGTTAATAAAGACGGTTCTTTAGGCTATACTGGATACACCTTGGCGCGCTCTACAAGCTATAGGGAGCTGGACTAATGGTAAAAGAATAGATAGAATGATATAGTTTTATGAGTATAAGCTACAGAACTTATGAAAAAGAAGTCAAAAAGCTTATGGAAAAAAAGTAAAAATTTTTATGTAGAAGTAAGGAGAAAAAATCTATGCAAACATCAGTTATAGGCTTTCCCAGAGTGGGAGAATTAAGGGAACTTAAGTTCACAACGGAGAAGTTTTTAAGGGCTTGGTATCCGAGCAGGAATTAGAGGCTCTCGCAAAGGATATTCGAAAAAGCAGTGGCTGAAGATGCAGGAGAAGGAAGTGGATTTTCATTCCTTCCAACGATTTCTCCTTTTACGATAACTTTTGGATGCAGCCGTTCTTTTTAATATTATCCCCGAGCGTTACAGAGAACTGTCTTTAAGCCCGTTGGAAAAGTACTTTGCCATGGCTAGAGGCTATAAGGGTCCTGCAGGAGATGTGAAGGCTCTTGCTATGAAGAAGTGGTTTAATACGAACTATCACTATATGGTTGCGGAGATTTCCGATGAGGATGAGATTCGTCTCGCAGGCGAAAAGCCTTTTAAGGAGTACGAAGAAGCGAAGGCTTTGGGGGTGGAGACTAAGCCGGTAGTTATCGGACCGTTTACCTTGTTAAAGCTTCTCCGCTACACCGAAAAGAAGACGGAGAAAGATTTCCTTCCTCAGGCTGTATCCGCGTACAAGGCATATGTGGAAAAGTTTGCTTCTCTCGGTGCAAAGTGGCTGGCCTTTGATGAGGCTTACCTTGTAAGAGACTTGGATAAGGAAGACCTCACACTTTTCACCGCTTTATATCAGGAGATTCTTTCCGTAAAGGGAGAGACTAAGGTATTGTTACAGACCTATTTCGGTGATGTACGGGATGCTTATGAAAGTATATTAGCCCTTCCTTTTGACGGTGTCGGTCTAGACTTCCTCGAAGGAAAAGAAACAAAGAATCTGGTGTCTAAGGGCTTCCCGAAAGACAAGCTTCTTTTTGCGGGACTTGTAAACGGAAAGAATATCTGGAAAAACCATTACGAGAAGACCATAGAGCAGATAAAGGATTTAGAAAATAAGGGAATTTCGGTGGTGCTTGGTACTTCCTGCTCTTTACTTCATGTTCCCTATACCTTAGAAGGGGAAAAATAAGCTTTCTGCGAAATAAAGAGCCATTTCAGCTTTGCTGTGGAGAAGCTTTCGAACTTTTTGGATTTAAAGCGTATTCTGGACGGAAAGGCGGGGTCGGAAGTTTTAGAGGAAAATAAAGCCCTCTTTTGCTTCTGTAAGACCGAACAGCGAAGACAAGGCGGTAAAGGATCGTTGTGCATCGATTACCGATGCGGACTATACCAGACTTCCCGCATTTTCAGAAAGAGAAAAATACAAAAAGAAGAATTTAAGCTTCCGCTTTTTCCCCACAACGACTATCGGTTCCTTCCCGCAGAGTGCGGATGTTCGTCAGAACAGAACCGCTTTTAAGAAGGGCGAGAAGACAAAGGAAGAGTATGTTTCTTTCAACAAAGAGAAGATTGCTGAGTGGGTAAAGATTCAGGAGGACTTGGACCTTGATGTCTTGGTGCATGGTGAGTTCGAAAGAAACGACATGGTGGAGTACTTCGGAGAGCTCTTAAGCGGCTTCTTATTTACCGAAAAGGCCTGGGTGCAGTCCTACGGAACCCGTTGCGTAAAGCCGCCCATCATCTGGGGAGATGTTCGAAGGCTGTTCGCCATGACGGTAGAATGGTCCACTTATGCGCAGAGCTTAACGAAGCGCCCCATGAAGGGAATGCTGACAGGACCGGTAACGATTTTTAAACTGGTCTTTCCCGAGAGAGATATCAGTGTTAAGGAAAGTACCAAGCAGATTGCTTTGGCTATCCGAGATGAGGTTTTGGACTTGGAGAAGAACGGAATTAAAGTTATTCAGGTCGATGAAGCTGCTTTAAGAGAGAAACTGCCTCTTCGTAAGTCGGACTGGTACAGCGAGTATCTGGACTGGGCTATTCCCGCTTTCCGCCTGGTGCACAGCGGCTGTAAGGCAGGCACGCAGATTCATACTCATATGTGTTATAGTGAGTTCACGGATATTATCCCGCTATCGATAACATGGACGCAGATGTTATTTCCTTTGAGGCTTCCCGTTCGGATCTGCAGATTCTGGACTCGCTGAGAGAGAACCATTTCCGTACAGAGGTTGGCCCCGGAGTATACGACATTCACTCCCCGAGAGTACCTTCCGTAGAAGAGATTAAAGAGGCACTGGGAAAGATGCTGAAGAAGATTGAAAAAGAGAAGTTATGGGTCAATCCGGACTGCGGTTTAAAGACCAGAGGAAGAGAAGAAACCTTGGCAAGCTTAAAGAATCTTGTGCAGGCGGCAAAGGAATTAAGAAATGAGTATTGTTGATTTATTCTCTAAAAAAACGGTGTTTTCCTTTGAGGTATTCCCGCCTCGAAGGAATGCATCCATTGATACAATTTACGAAACCTTATATAAACTGCAGGATCTTCGTCCGGATTTCATTTCGGTAACCTATGGGGCAGGGGGTGGAGAAAAACAAGCAAAGTACGGTTTCCATTGCAGAGCATATTGAGGATATATGCCATGTTCCCGGTGTGGTGCATTTTCCCTGCGTCGGTTTAACAAAAGACGATGTTTTGGAAAAGATAGAGGAGTTTAAAAGAGCCGGTATTCAGAATATCTTGGCTTTACGAGGCGATATTCCGGATGGTATGGAAAAATCAAGGGGACTTTCGTTATGCTTCGGACTTGGTGACCTTTCTGAAAGAAAACGGCAATTTTCGAATTTCTGCAGCCTGCTATCCGGAGGGACATATTGAAAACCCGGACAAAGTTGCGGATATTCGCAATTTAAAAACCAAGGTGGACGCCGGTGCGGAGTATTTGATTTCTCAGCTCTTTTTTTGATAACGAGTACTTTTACAGTTTCCTTGAAAAAAATGTGATTTGGCGGGAATTTCGGTACCGATTGAGGCGGGAATCATGCCGGTGATTAACAAACGTCAGGTTTTAAGAATGGCAGGCCTTTGCGGTGTGGAGATTCCGAAGAAGTTTCAGAGGATTTTGGAAAAATATGAAGATAATTCACCGGCAATGAGAGATGCGGGCATTGCTTATGCCGTGGATCAGATTGTGGATTTACTGACTCACGGGGTAGACGGGGTGCACCTTTATACGATGAATAATGCGTATATAGCCAGAGAAATTTATAAGGCAACACACAGTCTCTTCGACACCGGTGAAAAAGGGAGAGAAAGAGGGAACAAGCGCTTCGGCCTAAAGGTCGAAGCCATATTTATGTAAAAGTTTTTTGGCCATTTCACAGTCCTCTCCCGTGTAGAACGAAAGCTGTAGGGCGCCTTCCCCCTTTTCACGGTTGTGATTGATGCCGATGTTACGGATACTGACCCTGTTGGAGGCCAGTATCGTGGAAATGATGGAAATGGCACCGGGGTGATCCTCGACATGGACAGAAAAAGGCAAATTCACTGTGAATCAAGCCTTGTGCGCTACTATCCATGGAATTGCGATACTCTCGGACTCTTGGAAGAGATCCTCGATTGCATGGGGCTCTTCTTTTTATGGAAGACTTGGTCTTTTCCAATAGCCGGATGTAAGCTTCAATCATTTCTAAAATCGGTTTTTTTATTACTGAGGCAAATCTGCTGCCACATGATGGGAGAGGAGGAAGCAATACGGCTGATATCCCTAAATCCTCCGGCTGCCAGCTTTTTTTCATACTTCCGTTCCGGTCCTCTTCTTTTAAAAAGCTTCACGAGACTTGCAGCAATGAGATGAGGAAGATGGACTACACAGGCGACGGACCGATCATGTTCTTCCGGGCTCATGACAAAGGGGATACTGCCGATAGAAGATAGAAAAGTCTTCATTTTCTCGGTATCTTCCGAAGAAAAATTTTTCCCCGGAGTTAAGAGATAATAGGCATTTTTCCAAAAGAAGAGAATCGGAAGCCCGGTAGCCTGACACTTCAGCCCCGGCCATGGGATGCCCTCCGCAGAATCGTGCGGAAAGCCCGAGCGTATCCGCTTCCTCCATAATCGCTGTTTTGGTGGAACCTACGTCGGTTAAAAATGGTATGAGGAGAGAAACGCAGCAAGTTCTTTTAAGATGATTCGATTTTGTTCTACCGGAGTGCATAAGAAGATGAGGTCGGTATCGGCTTCTATTTCTTTTAGATAGGGCAATTCATGATTTACAATTCCCTCCCTAAGGGCGGTTTTTACGGAAGCCTTGTCCTTGTCAAAAACAGAAATATGCACATGAGGATAGGGCCTTCTTTATGGCTTTTGCCAAAGACCCTCAATTAATCCTAAACCGATAAAGGCGAATTTCTTCCATTCCATAACCAAGCTCCTTATACACATCAGATTCCCGATTTCAGAATTATACATAAAAATGAAGAATTATGAAAGGAATTGTCCGTTAAACCGGGGCACAGTTCGATAAAAAAATACCGTTACACCGAGTTTTTCAAGAAAAGCTTGCGTGCATTTTCATTTTATATTAGAATTGACAGCGAGTTTAGGGTAGAACCGTGCCCTCATGGCGGTTGCCCATAAGTAGAAGATATTTAGGAGGATTTATGATTTCTGCAGGTGATTTCAGAAATGGTATAACCATTGAGATGGATGGACAAGTAGTTCAGATTATAGAGTTCCAGCATGTTAAGCCGGGTAAGGGGGCTGCTTTCGTCCGAACCAAGTTAAGAAATGTGATTAATGGCGGTGTAACCGACAAGACTTTCCGTCCGACAGAGAAGTTCCCGGCAGCAAGAATCGACCGAGTAGATATGCAGTATCTCTATGATGACGGAGAAATGTACAACTTCATGAACAATGAGACCTTTGAGCAGATTGCCCTCTCTCATGATCAGATTGCCGATTCCATGAAGTTTGTTAAGGAAAACGAAACGGTTAAAGTAGTTTCTTATCAGGGAAATGTCTTCTCTGTAGAGCCTCCTTTGAAGGTTACCTTGGAAGTAGTGCATACTGAGCCCGGTATCAAGGGGAATACTTCCACAGGTGCTACAAAGCCGGCTACTGTAGAGACCGGCGTTGAAGTTCAGGTTCCCTTGTTTGTGAATATCGGAGATAAGATTATTATTTCCACACAGACCGGAGAGTATGAATCCAGAGCATAATTTTTACGCAATAGCTGTATTTTGCGTAGTGCACGTTCTGCTGTTCAGATAAGAAATAGACTTCCGATTTAGGAAGTCTTTTTCCGTCAGTATAAGGAAGTTTTTCAGACTAGAGAAGCATTCAGAGTCAGGCTTCCGATTATTGTAGCATATTAATGTATTGCGAGTGTCGTCTACAGGGATGTGGGCACTCATTTAGTAAAAGAAAGGATGAACATGGAAAGCGTAAAGAAGATTTTACAAGGTGCTGTTGAACTTGCATTTGAGTCTGCCGGATATGAAAAAGAACTGGGAAAGGTAACGGTTTCCAATCGTCCCGACCTTTGTGACTACCAGAGTAACGGTGCATTAATCGGTGCAAAGAAGTATCAGAAGAACCCGATTGAGCTTGCTGAAGATGTACAGAAGTATTTAGAGGGCGATAAGGCTCTATCCGTACCCTTGTTTTCCAAGGTGGAAGTGGTTAAGCCCGGATTTTTGAATATGACACTTTCTTCCGCATTTCTTGCAAAAATACTGCAGCTTGATGGCGGAAGATGAGAAAAAACGGTTTGAATCCGAAGGAAGGGCAGAAGGTTCTTGTGGACTACGGCGGAGCAAACGTAGCAAAGCCCTTCACGTAGGGACATCTTCGTTCCGCATCCATCGGAGAAGCTTTAAAGCGTCTGGCTATCCGTATGGGAAATGAAGCTGTGGGCGATGTGCACCTTGGTGACTTCGGTCTGCAGATGGGACTCATCATCGGGGAACTGGAAGAAAGAGGAGAGCTGGAAAAGGATTTTACCATCGGAGAACTGGAAGAAATCTATCCCTTTGCTTCCGCAAAAGCCAAAGAGAAGAATGCTGACGGTAGCTTAAAGAATGAAGAGTATGCGAACCGTGCAAAGGATATCACGGTAAGACTGCAGAAGGGCGAAGAAAAGTATAAGAAGGCTTGGGAAAAAATTATGAAGGTTTCCATTGCCGACTTAAAGAAGAACTACGATGCGCTGGATGTGCATTTTGAAATCTGGAAGGGGGAGTCCGATGCGAGCCTTATTTCCCAAGACTTATTGAAATCTTGGAAGAGAAGGGGCTTTCCTATCGTTCAAACGGCGCCCTTGTAGTGGATATTGCAGAGCCGGGAGATAAGAAGGAACTGCCCCCTGCATGATTTTAAAGTCCGACGGAGCAAGCCTTTATGCGACTTCCGACCTCGGAACCATTATGGATAGAGAAAAGCTCTATCCGCAGAACTGGTATCTTTATGTGGCTGACAGTCGTCAGGAGCTCCACTATACTTCCTTCTTCCGTGTAGGAAGAAAGGCAGAAACTCCTTCCGAAGGAAACGAAGCTTACCTTCATGGGATTCGGAACAATGAACGGAAAAGACGGAAAGCCTTTTAAGACGAGGATAGCGGTGTGCTTCGTTTAGAGAAGCTTATTGACGAGATTCGGGACTCCGTACTTTCCCGTATGGAGGAAGGCAAGGATACCGGACTCACGAGTGAAGAAAGACAGGAAACAGCGAAGGTTATTGCTCTTGCAGCCTTAAAGTACGGGGATCTTTCCAACCAGATTACGAAGGACTACATTTTCGATTTGGAGAAGTTCAGTGCTTTTGAAGGAAATACCGGTCCTTATATCCTGTATACTATCGTGCGTATTGCCTCCATTTTACGGAAATATGCCGAAGCAAACGGAGAGAGTTCGAAAGATACGGCAAGCTGGATTAAGAACTACGGAAAGAACTATACGATTCATTCCGAAAACGAGCCTTCCTTACTTGCTCTGGAGAAGCAGATTATTGTATTCCCGGACGAAATGAAGGATGCATGGAAGGAACTGGCACCGCATAAGATTTGCGGATATATCTATGCTTTGGCTAACAGCTTCAATGCCTTCTATCATAATGTAAAGATTCTTGGAGAAGAGGATAAGGAAAAGCAGAAGAACTATATTGCTCACCTTGCACTGACTTGGAGAATTCTGACCGATGCAATCCATGTACTCGGATTCTCAGCTCCGGAGAAGATGTAAGATGAAGTATTTTTGTTATGAGTGATCTTCACGGCTCGGCTTACTATACGAAGAAAAATATTGGATATTTATAAGGGGGAGAGTAGAGAAGCTTCTCCTCCTTGGAGATCTCCTTTATCACGGTCCGCGAAATGATTTACCGAAGGACTATGCACCGAAGGAAGTTCTTGCAATGCTGAATCCTCTTAAGGATGAAATCCTTGCAGTACGAGGAAACTGTGATGCGGAAGTGGATCAAATGGTACTGGACTTTCCCATTATGGCAGATTATGCACTTCTTGAATTGGGAGGAAGAAGCATTTTCTTAAGTCACGGACATGTGTATAATCATGAGAGCTTTCCTCTTAGAAAGAATGGCGATGTCTTTTTGCAGGGGACATACCCACCTTCCTGTTGCGGAGAAGAAAGAGCGAGACGAAAAGTTCTACTATCACTTAAATCCCGGATCAGCGAGTCTCCCGAAGGAAGGAAATCCGAACAGCTACGGTATACTTACGGAGAGGGATTTACCATTTACACCTTGGACGGAGAAGTGCTGAAGGAAGTGGAGTTTTGATAGGGGAGAGCAAGCCAAGTATGCCATGCTTTTATGAATGACGACACTTGGAATAAGCGTGGGCGGTTTCGTGGGCGGCTTGCTATGAAAAATGCACTACTTTTTATGCGAAATACAGCTTCATAAAAAAATCTCTTAAAAATGAATAAATACATAGAAAAACAGCAGATTTTTAGGTCGAAATTGACTGAAATCTGCTGTTTTTGATCGTGAACCTGATGGGAGTCGAACCCATGTCCGAAAAACGAATTCCCTTTCCTTCTACTATCATAGTACACTTCAAGATTCCCCACTCATAAAAGCTGTGCACCTCTTTTATGAGCCGGTATCCTCTAGATACGCCCGAGCATGGGAGGAACCATGCGTCGTTTCTCACATAAATGAGGTCAGGATCTTCTCTTGTGAGTGAGAGAAGGCTGGCCAGCAGCGCTTAGGGCTGCTAATGCGTAACTATTATCGTTAGCGTTTAATTTTAGGTTTGAAGTTTAACGCGACTTCTTTCGGATAGCTTCTAAAAGCTGCATCATCCCCGTCGAAACCGGTACAAGCCCTTAGACAGCTTTTTATTTTACGGGGAAAAAGAAGAATTTGTAAAGAAGCTTGCATTCTCTGATTACCACTTGTGCATTCTCTGATTACCATCCGTCATTTCTTTTTTTCAAGCACGCTGTTTTTAAAGAGAGAATTCATCATTTTGAAAGAAAAATGATTCGAATGGGAGGAAGATTTTGGAGGATATTTCTCTCGCTCTTAAGGAATACTCAAATCACATTTTCATTATAACCAAATCTGCAATTTCTTCTCCTTTTTCCGAAAAATTCGTGTTAGAATAAAGATTGTTAAATATCTAACCATTATAGTTTGCATCTTTTTATAGAAAAAAACGATGCGGAAGAGAATGTTGCAAGTTGGGAAAAAGAGTTTTAAGGAGAATGAAAATGAAAATGCTTAGAGAAATGAGAAATCCGTTGAAATATGTCCAGGGAAGAGATGCGCTGTTTTCTTTCTGTAAGGAAACAGAGTATATGGGGAAAAATTATCTCTTTATCTGTTCTCATAGTGCTTATGAAGCTTGTCATGACAAATTGGAAAAAAAGCTTTGAAGGAACGGATAAAACTCGTTACTATGAGATTTTTCGGCGGCATTTCCAGTGAGTCCGAGATTGCCAGAATGCGGAAAAATCGTACAGGAAAACAACATTGATACCGTTGTCGGAGTAGGGGGCGGTTCCGCTGTGGATACGGCGAAGCAACAGCCTTTATGAGAAAAAAAGCAGATTGTCATCATTCCGACGGTAGTGGCTACGGATGCTCCCTGTACCGGTCTTTCCGTAATCTATCATGATGACGGATCTTTCAAAGAATATCTTTTCTATCCGACGAATCCGGACTGTGTTTTTGGTAGACAGCACCGTAATTGCCCATGCTCCGGTTCGTTTCTTAATTGCCGGAATGGGAGATGCCCTTGGAACTTATTTTGAGGGAAGAGCTTCTCTTCGTACCGAGTCTCCCAGCTTGGAAAATGCCGGTATTCCTGGTGCAGGAATGGTTTTGGCGAAGTATTGTTATGAGAATCTGAAGAAGTTCGGAGAAGCTGCCATTGTAGCCTGTGAAAATCACGTGGTTACCAAGGCTTTGGACAATATCATTGAGGCTTGTGTTTATCTCTCCGGCGTAGGTGCGGATAATGTAAATGTTGCCGCAGCATTCCTTCTACAACGGTCTTACCTCCCTCGGCGGACACAGTGCTCCGCACGGAAGTGTGTCGCTTTTGGTACTCTGGTGCAGCTCTGTCTGGAAGGGGTCAAGAAGGAAGAATTTGAAGAAGTGCAAGACTTCTGTGTTGCTGTAGGTCTGCCTATAACCTTGGAAGAGCTTGGAAATTTTTCCGATCAGGATTTACACACTATTGCAAAAAATGCCTGCATTCCCGGAGAAACCATTCATAACCTGGCAGGGGATGTTACGGAAACAGAGCTTTATGATGCCATCATTGCCGCAGATGCTCTGGGAAAAAAGAGAAGGGAAGCTGCTAAGAAAAAAATTCAATTTTAATCAGTCCATTTCTATCGCAAATATCGCGATGGAGATGGACTTTTTATCGAGAAAAAAATATCTTCGGAATAAGTACTGTAAACCCGGAATGAGACAAGAAATATTTTCCGAATGTATAAGACATTCCGGGATGAGACAAAGAAATATCTTGCGGATATGTACGGCGATCCCGGAATGAGACAAGAAATATCGCTAAATTGAAAAAAAGTAAATTCCAGTGCAGAAGTAAATTCTACTTAGTTTAAAAATCCCAAAAAAATCAGGCAGTTTGAAATTTCATTTCTGCCTGATTTTTGCTATAATAATGCATAACAACCTCAAAAAAATCTCTTTCCGGGCATGGGAAATAAGCCACAGGACAAGTCGTGTGTAGGACTAAATTCCACTGGCTATATCAAAAAATGTAAAAGATTTGCCCTGTCTGACAGCAGATATGCTTTGGGTTGTTGGGTTACTTAAAGCGAATCAGCTTGGGCCTCAGACAAACCTCGTCAGGATGAATGAGCCCGAGCTGAAGTGCTTTTAAGACATCTTCTCCATATCGCTTTAGTGCCCTTTGATAAGGAGTATCTCCGTTTAGGCTTTCCCTTGGCGTGGAATTGATGTGGTTTACAATGCGATTCACATCCCATTGTGTAAGAAAAGCAAAAGAAGAGCCTTTTGGAAGAACCATGCGAAGCATGGTGTGGGCTTGCTCTAAGCCCCCTTTTTGCCCACTACGCATAGGATCGCAATAATAGATGCTACTACGTTGGATTCCATTAGGATTTGTTTCCAAAGCGACAGGATCGCCAAACTCCGATCCTCGGTCTGTGAGGATATATTCAAAGATAGATTGAAAGTCAAAGACATCTTCAAAACGTCTTTCTAAACGGTCAAAGACTGCTTTGACTGCTCCCTTTGTACATCGATTTAACAGATAAGCCAGGAAGAGCTTTTCCTCAGTAAAGAAAAAGGTCAGTAGAGTTTTTTGCGAATCTCTGCATGAATGGACGGTATCCATCTCTATAAAAGCATTTAATCCAAGCTTCAAGAAATCCTCATAGCTTCGACCATGAAATATTTCGCGGTTTGAAATCTGTGTTTTATGGCATTTCCTTGGTTTGAATGTCACCTTCCGTTTTAAATCGATATTTTTTTGGAAGTAAAAAATTCCTTTGGTCAATGTAAGAGTACATGGTGCGAACAGACATCTGTAATTCTGGATGATTCACTAAAAATCTGGTAAGGGATTGTCCCTTTGCAATCAGAGGAGTAATGATGCTGTCCTTTTCTCTTGCTTCCTTTTCGGAAAGATTTATGCCTCGACGAGAGTCTTTAAGGGTTTCCCTGTATTTTCTATCAGCAAATCTGGCATCATAGGTATATTTATGGGCGATGCTGCAGTGATGAAGCTTTTGTGAGCAGCCATTACAGACATAGGGAGCTTTCATTAGGCGATTACAGCATTCCTTTTCGAAGTCCTTACAGGTCTGATTGCAGCTAGGACAAGAAGTACACTTTATCCCACAAAGAATAATCTTCTTACAGACATTTGTTTTACGACACTGGTAACGATGAACGCAGAAGTTCTTTTTGTTTAGAAAGCTGCCCTTGTGATACCAGTTCGATGCTCGGTGTTTCTTCACTTCTTTAGAAATGGTAGAAGGGTCTTTGCAAAAGATACTTGGCAATCTCCTTGAAAGAAAGCCCTTGATTTAGACTTTGCTCTATAAAAAAAGGCGGTCTTCTAAAGAAAGATGTTTTTGGTTACCGGGGAATAATTTTACTCATAATAAACTCCTTCCATTGCTGTCAGAAGGAGTTCTAAACATACCATGAGTGGTGTGAAAGAGAAAAATATCAACTGTGCAGAAGTAAAATCTACTGAGAGGTCAATGAGTAGAATTTAGTTTTTCATTTTTGAGTAAAGAAAAAGGTCAGTAGAGTTTTTTGCAATCCCTACAGGAATGAACGGTATCCATCTCTACAAAAAGCATTTAATCCAAGCTTCAAGAAATCCTCATAGCTTCGACCATGAAATATTTCGCGGTTTGATATCTGTGTTTTTATGGCATTTCCTTGGTTTGAATGTCACCTTCCGTTTTAAATCGATATTTTTGGAAGTAAAAAAATTCCTTTGGTCAATGTATGAGTACATGGTGCGAACAGACATCTGTAATTCCGGATGATTCACTAAAATCTGGTAAGGGGATTGTCCCTTTGCAATCAGAGGAGTAATGATGCTGTCCTTTTCTCTTGCTTCCTTTTCGGAAAGATTTATTCCTCGACGAGAGTCTTTAAGGGTTTCCCTGTATTTTCTATCAGCAAATCTGGCATCATAGGTATATTTATGGGCGATGCTGCAGTGATGAAGCTTTTGTGAGCAGCCATTACAGACATAGGGAGCTTTCATTAGGCGATTACAGCATTCCTTTTCAAAGTCCTTACAGGTCTGATTGCAGCTAGGACAAGAAGTACACTTTATCCCACAAAGAATAATCTTCTTACAGACATTTGTTTTACGACACTGGTAACGATGAACGCAAAAGTTCTTTTTGTTCAGAAAGCTGCCCTTGTGATACCAGCTCGATGCTCGGTGTTTCTTCACTTCTTTAGAAATGGTAGAAGGGTCTTTGCAAAGATACTTGGCAATCTCCTTGAAGGAAAGCCCTTGATTTAGACTTTGCTCTATAAAAAGGCGGTCTTCTAAAGAAAGATGTTTTTGGTTACCGGGAATAATTTTACTCATAATAAACTCCTTCCATTGCTGTCAGAAGGAGGTCTAAACATACCATGAATGGTGTGAAAGAGAAAATATCAACTGTGCAGAAGTAAAATCTACTGGGAGGCCGATGAGTAGAATTTACTTTTTTTCATTTTTGGGACAAGAAATATCTTCCGGATAGCACTTGCTATAAGGAATAAAGATAAACTATAATGAAAAACGATTTTGTGCAAGTGAATGTTTCCACTGGATTGCCGTTGGACGAACTGAAGAAAAGGGGAAAGAAAAAAATGAATCATGAGCGGATTCTCGTATTGGATTTTGGTGGACAGTACAACCAGTTGATTGCCCGTAGAGTAAGAGACGAAGGGGTTTATGCAGAGGTTTACAGTTCCGACATTGGCATAGAGAAGATTAAGGAATTAAATCCCAAGGGAATTATCTTCACCGGGGGACCTCAGTCCGTGTACAAAGAGGAAAGCCAGCATATTGGAAAGGAAATTTTTGCGCTGGGCATCCCCATTTTCGGCTTCTGCTATGGAGCACAGCTCATTGCCTACGAGCTTGGGGGAGAGGTGGCTACCGCCCCTGTCAGCGAATATGGAAAGACGGAAACCCATGTGGAGAAGTCCTCCGTGCTTTTCTCCGATGTTTCGGAGGAGACCACCGTTTTCATGTCCCACACCGACTATATTGCCAAGGTACCGGAGGGCTTTAAGATTACCGCCCATACCGAGCACTGTCCTGTTGCGGGAATGGAAGATGTGAAAAGACAGATTTATGCGGTGCAGTTCCACCCGGAGGTACAGCATAGCGTGGAAGGGCAGAAGATGATTCATCATTTTCTCTATGATGTCTGCAAATGTACCGGAGACTGGAAAAATGGCGTCCTTCGTGAGGAGCAGGTTTCCCTTTTGAAAAATAAAATCGGTTCCGGCAAGGTGCTTTTAGCCCTTTCCGGCGGTGTGGACAGCTCTGTTGCAGCAGGGCTTCTTTCCAGAGCCATCGGAAAGCAGCTGTACTGCGTATTCGTGGACCACGGCCTTCTTCGGAAAAATGAAGGCGATCAGGTAGAGGAAATCTTCGGAGAAAAGGGAGATTTCGAGTTAAACTTCGTCCGTGTAAATGCGGGAGAAGAGTATTTTGAGAAATTAGCCGGAGTGGAAGATCCGGAGAAGAAGAGAAAGATTATCGGAGAGCAGTTTATCCGTATCTTTGAGCGGGAGGCAAATAAAATCGGAACAGTGGACTTCCCTTGCCCAGGGAACCATTTACGCAGACGTGGTGGAATCCGGCCTGGGAAAGGGCGCAGTAATTAAGTCCCACCACAATGTAGGCGGCCTTCCCAAGAACATTTCCTTTAAGGAAATCGTAGAGCCTCTGCGCCTGCTCTTTAAGGACGAGGTGCGTAAGGTAGGACTGGAGCTTGGCCTTCCGGAGCATTTGGTGTATCGTCAGCCCTTCCCGGGACCGGGACTTGGAGTAAGAATCATCGGAGAAGTGACTCCGGAGAAGGTTCGCATGGTACAGGATGCGGACTTTATTTACCGTGAAGAAATCGAGAAGGCGGGACTTTCCCGTTCTTATAGCCAGTACTTTGCCGCCCTCACCAATATGCGCTCCGTGGGCGTTATGGGAGACTTCCGTACCTATGACTATGCGGTAGCGCTCCGTGCGGTGATTACCGATGATTTTATGACCGCAGAATGCGCGGATATCCCCTTTAGCGTGCTCCAGAGAGTGATGAACCGAATCGTGAATGAGGTAAAGGGAGTGAACAGGGTGTTCTATGATCTGACTTCTAAGCCACCAGGAACGATTGAGATGGAATAATTTCTAAAGAAAAAATATTTTTGCCAATATATTGTTGGAATGTTAAATGGAATATAAGAGTCATTTAGGAAGTCTTCCATCATATTGGTGGGAGGCTTTCTCGACCTGTTAAGATAGAAAAATACTTTTAAATACTGCTGGAGGAATTATAATAAATCTTGATTTGATACAAATTCTAATTTGCATTTTAAGTTCTTCAATCTTATCAGTTATCATATCTGCAATATTTTTAGATCCGTTTGGAGATAGAAGAAAATATATATTTAATGAGAAAAAACAGTGTATAATTCAATTATAATATTTGCACAAATATTTTTATATCCAAAGGAAGCAAAATTCTCTTTAAGTGTTGAAAGATATGATATACAAAGACTTTCTTATGAAATAATACAAGAAAAATGCAATGAATGATTTAAAAATGAGTATTCCTAAGTTGAAGCTAATTACTAAGAATAAAGATGTAGTTAAATCTCTAGAAGAGTTTATAAAAATATAAAAATGAAGATAAGTTTGATTGTTTAGTTGATTGCTTTCAAAAAGACTTATATAAGTAAATTAAGAGAGAATGAATCATTTTCCATGTTGTAGCGTATGCAAAATGAATGTATAAGTTAATATATAGTAGTTTTATCAAAATGAATTAAAAATTATTGGAGAAGATAATGTTGTAAAAAAATCTTATGTTTACTCTCAAAGAATCGAATTAGAAAACATACTTAATCATTAAAGATATATAAATATAATAGAGTGCTTTTGGATAAAAACTTAATATTTAGGGGGTAAAACATTGGTTTTGTTTGGAGTATTGGAACCCATTGTAGAAGAAATAAAAAGCTAAATCAGAAAGATAATTTTACTAAAATAATTTTATAAATAACTTTAAAAATATTTGATAATAAAAAAATTAATTTTCAGAATCAAGAAAATTGATTTTATGATAATAAAGAAAGGTAAGTGATAGATGAGTATGTCTGTTGATGAAATAATTGAAAAGTTGTTTGATAATTTTAAAAAGATTACACCGGCATTAGTTGCTATTACAATCTTGACTGGGCTGATCTTGTTTCTTCCTGATAATATTTTTGTTTCGAATGAGTCTTGATAAAAATTCGTGATTCGTGGGAAAGCAAATTATAGGCATGTTGTTTCTGTTAAGTCTAACCTTGATTTTCACAATGATTTTTCTTTTCACTGATTTCGAGAATAGTTAAAATTTGGAGAAAAAATAAATAGATTAAATTTAAAAAATAAATATCGTAAGTTGAGTATAACACAAAAAGCTATAATTTTTGGAACTTTTAAGAAGTAAAGATAAAACTATTATGCTAGATAAGAATTCAGGTGATACTATTTACTTGGTGAACGAGATATTCTTACATCAGCCAGAGCAAGTCATTGGGGTGGAATAATGAAATGATATTAACTTATGTTCCACAGCCTTGGTTAATGGAATTATATAATGAAGATCCTGAGTTATTTACGTAAGAAGACATAATATCGTGGATATGGAGTTAAAAAGAAAGTTTAAAGATAGTTCTCTATAATTTGACTTTTTTTCATAGAAAGATTAAATTTATATGAAAAATATATTATACAAATTAAAAGTATTTAAATTCTAATTGATAAAATCAATTGTAATATTATTCGTGGTGAAATACCAGAAATTCAGGACTCGAGAGCAAAGATAGAGGCAGAGTTTATGGTAATTCGTTATAACATATTATGGAAGCTATGAATTGACAAAGAGATGATGAAAAAGGAAATTAGATGTAAAGCTAAAATTACTACAAATGCATTAGTTAAATAAGTGAAAAGTGAATAATAAGTACGTAGAGTTTGTAGAAAATATGCAAAAAGCTGAATTGTGATATAGAGGACGTATATGAATTTGATATTGATGCAGAGGGGCAGATAATGAAAGTTGATAGTGAGAAACTTACAATTCCAATATACTTGAATACGAAAATAGTTTTTGATATGCTGGCGACTATTGAGGATGGTTTTTCTGAAATCAGAAATGTTCAAATTTCTTCTGAAATGGGTAGGGAATCAGCTTTTAAGTGCTGATGTTGAGCTGGAAATGTTTTTGCGTGGTTGAATTTTGGAGCAAATACAACTCGAAAAACAATAATAAACAGTCTTCTTTGATAAAAGAACAGAAAAACACATACTACTGTTTCATTATTTCGAAGTTTAAAAAGCATTTTACAAGAAAACAATTTAATTAAAGAGGATTCCGATACAATCAGCGAAGGCGATTTTGTAGAATTACAGGAACGCTAAAAAAAGAATCCTATAATAGATTTTTGACCAATATGCAGGAGCTTATGAAACTTGCTACAGTTTTTGAAGAAAAAGGTGGAAATAAGTCTAAGGCAAGAAAGATGATGGAAAAATCAGAAACTTAATTCACAGATAGAATCATTGATAAAATGGCCTGCAAGTTGACGGAAAGATGGATATAATCTGTAAAACTGAAAAATATAAATGTTGTAGTAAAATACAGATGTAAATTACTTTTTGAACAAAAGTATGAGTGAGATTACAGATAGTAATTATAAAATACTTGGTAAAGTTACCAAGATCTGTCTTGAAAATGAAGAAGGAATAAGTTTGCTTAGAAATACAGCTTTTTCAAAACTTAAAATAGTGAAAATGAAAGAATTCCAAGAACTTTTTAATTCGGAGGAATTAAAACCTTTCTTTTGGTGAAGAAATTATAACATCAGTTATTGATGGCCCGGCAATGATGGTTGTTCCAATTGCAATATATATATAGAAATATTAAATTATCACATAAGAGAGAAGGATTTGAAATGCAATATTTTATTGGTATAAGCTGTGAGGTGTAGGGATTACAATACATAAGTTACATCACAACTGAATAAAGAAAGCGGGGAGAGTGTAAATTATTCTGTGTAAACCTCCAAGATTAATGCTGAATTTCAAAATAAAAGTTAACAGTATTTATCTTTTGATTCTGTCATACGGAATTCAGGCTGTCAATCGGCAGCCTGGATTTTTGTATTGCCGCTTTCGTTATTCAAAATCTGCCGAAGTGATTCTATCCCCAAAAATAAATACAAAGTTGATTGAGTGTTTGTCCCCAAATTCCATGGAGCCCCTGTCCATTTTTGTTATATCTATCATCGCTAAATATATACTTTTGAATAAAGCATCATCACCTGGGAAAATAGACTTGGCCTTTATGACCCTTCTCAATCCTCGGTTAAAGTTTTCTATGGAGTTCGTTGTATAGATTATTTTACGGATTTCCTCAGGATATTTGAGGAATGTAGAAAGTTAGGGCCAGTTATTTCGCCATGAACTGACAGAATATTCCGGTGCGGCGGAGCCACTATTCCGGAAAAATGGAAACCGCCTGTCCGGAATAGGAAACCGTCGTGTTGCTTAGTTACTGGTGCGAGTTTACTCGCTTAATGCTGGATCAAGACCGTATACCTCCCTCATAGACTTATAGTTTGTTGGGTCAGTCGGTATGATATTGATCTTGTAGGCATCATGCTTAATCCTATCGAGGATGGCTTCAGCAAGTGGACTGTCATCACCGCCGAGCTGGTCATACCATCCGGATGGATCATACTGTGAACAGAAAATAGTTGAGGATTTCTTTCTCCTTCTGTGCAGGAGTTCCAGGATATCATGCTGCTCAGTCTCCGTAGGCTTAAGAAGGAGCCATTCATCAATGATGAGGAGAACCGGATTAGCATAACGGGCCTGAACCTTTTTGTATGTTCCTTCGTTCCGAGCAACCTCCAGTTCGAGGAGGAGGTCGGGCAGACGGACATATTTGGTCTTGAAGTGTTGTCTGCAAGCTTCCAGGCCGAAGGCGCACGCCATATATGTCTTTCCACTTCCCGTCGCACCGGTAATGAACAGGTTCCTGTGTTCCGTGATGTATTCGCAGGTCGCAAGCCTGTTTATAAGCTCCCGGTTGAGTTTCCTGCCGGATGTGTAGTTGATGTCAACGACGGCGGCGTCTGTCTGGTCAAAACCGGCATTCGTAATAAGGCGTTTAATGCCGTTGCTCTTTGCGATTACTGTACTCGATGTCAACAAGCATCCCGAAACGATCTTCAAAGGAGACATCTTTCATCTTAGGATCATCTTTCTGGACGATAAAGCATCTGACATGGAAGTCAGGCGCATTTCAATAAGTTTATCGATTGTGCTTTGGTTCGTCGCGGTTCCTTACCTCTGTAGTAGTCAGCGCCTCTCGTAATGGCATGGCTGTTTTGTGTGGTTATTGTCCGAATATCGGCGTCATCTGTTGATACATGCCCTGTCCTGATCGGCGACCAAGATGTTTTTAATACTCTTGTAGCTGGGCGATGCTGTATAGGTGAGAGCCTTTTCACAGGCTGCTTCGAGCCTGTCGACGGAATATTTATCCGCCAGCTTCAATAGTCCCATGCAGCTTCGATAGGACTGCTGTTCCGCGCGTTTTGAGGTAAGGAGCGCATTTATAACCGTGTTTGTATTATGACCGATTCGTGAAGCCCAGCTGCGGAAACGGTCGCCGTTCCATTCCAGATACTTCTGGTGGTCTTCCGGCATATGTTCCGTGACGGTGTTGTACTGCCCTTTGCAGCCGCGTAGGCGACGGTGGGAGGCAATGCGGTTTTTGTTGTAAAAAATTTCAATAGTTGTTTCGGTTACCCGCACATCCACCTTGCGTCTTATGTATTCGTAAGGAACGGAATATAGCATTCTATCAACGGATATGTGATAATTGAACTGGACGGTGGCAGTTTTCCACTCCGCCAGTTCATAAGGGGCATCCGGAAGTTTGGCCAGTAATGGCAGTTCTTCGTCGCGGAAGATTTCATACCGGCTGCCTTCTTTCTTTTGAAAAGGTTTACGGCTGAATTCTTCCAGTTTCTTCTTGATAGCAGCATTTAATTCCGGTAGGGAAAAGAATTGCTCGTTCCTGAGGGCTGCGATTATCCATGTGGATATGTTGCCCACAGTTCCCTCAGCATTGGGCTTATCCTTGGGCGAGCGAACCCTTGCCGGGATGATTGCCGTATTATAATGCTCGGCCATCTCTTGGTACACAGCATTAATCCGCTGATCATTCCAGTTTTTGTTGTGGATGACGGCGGTCTTGCAGTTGTCGGGTACTAGGATTCGCGTGACACCGCCAAAATAATCGTACATATGTATATGCGCGGTTATCCACGAACCTTGTTTCTCGTCAAGGAATGCTTCAACGTAAGGATACTGGCTGTACGTAAGCACGCCGACAAAGATAAAAGCTGGTGTGATTTCGCCGGTATCCGGGTCAATGATTGCTGCCGGATCCCCAGCCCAGTCGACCTCTGTCTGCTCTCCGGGCTTGCGACTTATATGCATGGTAGCACGGCGTTTCTGCTCATCCTGCTGGATGTAATAACAGAACTGAGAGTACATGAGAGGATTTTCACCGGAAAGGCGACATTCCTCCAGATACTCAGTCCAAAGTAGCTTCTTGTTTACGCCGTTTTTGAGTAATTCCTTACGGACATACCATAGTTCGGCATACACCTCTTAGAGGCATCGTCCTGTTCCCGCTTTCCGGGAAACAGGAGTCCTTCAAGGAAAGCGTCCATATGACGCCGGAAGCGGCCATGAAACATTTTTCTCGCTGGCGACCTTAAGGACTTTGTTAACAGTTTTCTTTGAGACTCCACAGCTAAATGCAATCTTCTACTGACTCAATTTCAGCTCAGGTTGCGCTAGCCGGATAATCTCACGGTACTTGGTCATGATAGTGACCTCCTTATAATGAATTTACGCCGTAAAAGTGCATGGATTCATTATAAGATAGCGGTTTAATGAGACGAAATGCCGGTTTCCAGTTCTGGAATCACTGGTTCTGGATATCCGGAATGGCGGTTTCCATCATACCGGAATCACCGGTTTCCATGACCGGACAGCCGATGTAAAACCGCCCTGAATACTCACTACATTCCTCAAATATCCTGAGGAAATCCGTAAAATAATCTATACAACGAACTCCAAAGAAAACTTTAACCGAGGGTTGAGAAAGATCACAAAAGGCCAAGTCTATTTTCCCAAGTGATGATAGTTTTATTCAAAAAGTATATATTTAGCAATGATAGATATAACAAAAATGGACAGGGCTCCATGGAATTGGGGACAAACACTCAATCAACTTTGTATTTATTTTGGAGATAGAATCACTCCGGCAGACTTGAATAACGAAAGTGGCATACAAAAATCCAGGCTACTGATTGACAGCCTGGATTACGTATGACAGAATCAAAAAGATAAATACTGTTAAATTTTTATTTTAAAATTCAGCATTAATCTTGGAGGTTTACACAGGATAATTTACACTCTCGATTTTTGATGCAAGTGAATGCTACTGAAATATTGTCCATTGAGATTTTTAAACTATTAGTAGAAGTAAAATGTAGGATTTACAATACATATGTTACATCACAACTGAATAAAGAAAGCGGAAGAGCCTGTCTTGTGTTAAAGTTAGTTCACCACAAACAACACCCAACTCAAGGAGGTCTTCCGCTGTGGCTACTATAACACAAGATTTACTTTTTCAGGCTATCTCTTATTCACTGCGCTATCTCTCCAGACGGTCACACAGTCATCCTAATCAGCATAATTCTGATGAGCTTAAACTTTTCTCTGATATGCGGCACAGAAACCCTCACGCAGGCCTTGTTATTTTCTGGGTAAAACTTATACAAAGAGGCTACAAACGTTCTATTTCAGTGCTCTATCGTGTTCTGAAAAAGCAAGGTATTATGTCCGTAAAGCCTCCCAATCCCAAGTATATCCCAAAGCCCTATGAGCAAATGCATTACCCGGGACAGCGAGTTCAGATTGATGTGAAATATGTCCCTTCTGCCTGCTTAAAAAACAGTAAGGTCATTGGCAAACAATTTTTCCAGTATACCGCTATTGATGAGTATTCACGCTGGCGCTATGTAGAAGCTTTTGAAGAGCATAATACCTATTCTTATGCTGTATTTCTAGATCATCTTTTAAAAGCATTTCCAATAAGCATGGAATGTGTACAGACGGATAACGGAACAGAGTTTACCAACCGCTTTACTTCTCACAGAGACAAACCTACTTTGTTTGAAGCATGATTAATGCAGTATGGAATTCATCACAAGCTGATTTGACCGTTTACTCCTCGACATAATGGTAAAGTCGAGCGTAGTCATTGAAAAGACAACGAAAGATTCTATGCCACACATAGTTTCTATTCCTTTGATTACTTTTTAAAGCAATTACAGGTATACAATAGAAGGGACTATAACCAGTTTCCCATGAGACCTTTAGGGTGGAAATCTCCCAGTACCATCCTAAAGAAATTTATTTGATGGGGTGTAACATATGTTTGACAAACCTACAAAATACTTTACCGCTGGAGTCAAGGAGATGTACACGGACTTCATCAATGAACTGGTAACAGAAGACCAAAAACAAGCTCGTAGTGTTTCGGCATGAGGGGCCTTATCTTGCGACAAAAAAAGATTGGAAAGCACAATCTCAAGGAGGCGGAAATCAAGGCGGACAATGCCAAACGGCAGGAGTGGAATCACGCCGTGGATGAGGCATTGACCGCCGGACTTCCAGGGGAGAAGATCTGTCAGGTGAAGAAGGACTGCATCCAGAAGCCGATTCATGAATCAATCGAGAAAACCGGCTGTCATCCGGGTTTTTAAGTGAGATTATCCAAGTGGTAATTCGTATACTGCTTAATCTGATCCGGGGAATTCCAAAGAAAGTACACAAGGATCCTGCCTTCGATGCAGAGGTTTTCCGTAGGATGCGGGGAGTACGAAAAGACCTCCAGCTTCAGAATCAGTTAATCGCGGCGGCAAGTCAGCGCTGCGAGAGGGCACAGGCCTCTCGGCGGAGGCATCCTAACCGGGGAACATCTTCAAACGCAATATGAAGACAAAGGCGACAAAGGAATTGTCGGCTTTCTTCTGGAATACGAGAAAGCGATCGCAGAACCGAACAAGATCGTAAAAACGTGCTGATATAAAAATGTCGCCACCTTCACCAAGGCGTATGTGAAGTCTTGTAAGCTATTGGAGCCGATACAACACAAGGAAGGCGACAAAAGAAGCGTTCTTGCCAAACTGGAGCAGTGCGAAACGGTGGCAAAGATGCAGAATAGGAGTAAGTGTGAAGTAGAAAAAGCAAAACAAATATCAGATATCATTATAAAATTTTATATATAATTTATACAGGTTTTACCAAATGCCATTAGATCCTTATAAATACGGCAGTTATGAATGATTGAGAAAATAATCTCAAAACAGGGAAACGGCATATATGGTATTCTCTATATACAATAACGCTAAATATTGTGCTTTCATATGATGGTATAATCTGTATATCATCTAAGTTCTTGACATTGATTTCCACCCTGTGTTATAAGAAAGTTAACTTGTCAGATTTTAATGTGTGAAAGGGGAATACAAATAAAATGATTCAGTATGAAAAAACTGCATATGTAGGGATGTTGGGGTCCATTACTGAAAACATTATGATTACATCGGCTAATTGTGTATCCCAATGTACAGGGTGCATGTGCAATTGCCGTTGTTCTTGTTCTGGTGGTGTTATTGCTGATGTTGAGTGGGAGGAAATGTAAGATGAGTGCAAATTCTGTAGACTATGAAAAATGTTCGGAATAATTTGCGATGGCGCTCTTGTGATGGCGAGATGTGCTTGTGTAGCGTGCAATTCTTGTACATGTGCTTGCTCTTGCCGTAACATTCCGGATGATGGCGATTTAATTGAATGGTAAATTAATTGTTCTGAAATGGAGAATACAATGGTGAGACTGTCTAGGTATACTCATACTTTTGAGTTGGATGATGCAGTTGCGTTATATCACTCATTGAGAATGAGGCCAGTGTATTTGAACAGGAAATCTTATGAGGACTTGCAAGCTTGGTTTGCAGGTCCTTCTTGTGTTTCACTTGAAAATGCACCGGAAGACCTTCGAAATGAAATTAACGAACTCGCTAAATATAAAAAATATTGACCAGAACTGATGATGAGGATGATAGAGTTTTAGCTTTTTGTGAAATCCAAAATTCCTACACCGGCAATAAATGTATGTTATTTGATTACAAGCGAGCAAATGTAATCTTGCATGTAAGTATTGTTTTTTTAGGAACAATGATTCTTCAAAACGCAGGAACTTTTCTTTGGAGAACATGACGAAAGAAACGGCAGATAAGGCAATAGATTTCTTCATAAGACAGATTAAACTGTCTGGTCTCGATACGGAAAAACAATAAACCGATTATAATCTTTTTATGGCGGAGAACCGCTTGTTAATTATGATGTTTTGATTTATGTAGCTGAGAAAAATTAATAAAATGAGGGGTTCTGAAAAATGCATCAAAAATCTTGGAAAATGTCGATGGTTTCTAATGGCCTCCTTCTAACTGAAGAACGTGCTTTAAAACCAAAGGAACTTGGAGTTTCAATCGCTATCTCTATTGATGGCTTTACTGAAAAAGCAAATGGCATGAGTGGATATTGGTGGTCATAATGTGTTTCGGAATATTCTAAAAACACTTGATATGTGCAGAAAGGTCGGGGTAGAAGTTTCTCTGTCAGTCACTCTTGGTGAGGAAACCATTAAGGATACTCAAAACATTCTGAATCTAGTCGATGATTATGGAGTTAAATCATTTGGATTTAATATCATGATGTTCTGATGAGAATTTTTGTGCTTCCGCAGTCATACAATGAGGCTGCAGCACAGTTTATCATAGATGAATTTGTGGAATTAAGAAAACGAGGAATCTATGAAGATAGGATCATGCGTAAACTGAAGGCATTTACGAAGGCCCAGGTATACTCTCTGATTGTGCAGCGACAAGTGGGGGGCAGATTGTAGTTGCTCCTAGTGGAAGTGGGGATATGTCATGGCTGTCTTCATAACAAAACAATACTTTGTGACTGATGTAAATGACAATGCTTTTGATGCTGCGACAGATCCGGAGTTTGTTGAGTGGTCACAGTTGACACCTATCAATAAAAAGGAATGTCAGGATTGCCCGGCACTTGGAATTTGTGGTGGTGGATGTCCGATCAATGCTATGCATTTAAAGAGCGAAAATACAATACATTCTCTGGATGAAAAGATTCTGTGTACACTCTAAAAAAACGTTGGAGTTTCTGATTCGAGACCTTTACAGAGTGTTATTGGAAAAGCGGTCGATAAATGAATAGAAACATTATCCTTGAGGGAGTTGAAACCAATAACTTAAAAATGCATTGATATAACGCTGGCAAAGAACGCAATTAATTTAATCATTGGTCTTCGGGGAGCGGAAAAATCTTCTTTAGCATATGATACAATTGCCCAAATTGGGCAGCATGAGTTCATGTCTCATGTTTGCGGATAATATATCCGAGCCAACGTACAGAGTAAGATCATTCACTAATATGGTGGCTGCAGTCCCAATCAGACAGTCAAATCATAATAACAATTTGCGTTCCACCATTGGCACTTATTTTGGATTGAATCATAGCATTGGGCTTGTGTACGCTGCGAAACTTGGTGTATCTGAAGATATTTTTGTTTTAAATAAGGAGAGTAATCTTTGCCAGAAGTGCCATGGGCTAGGTACGACTAGTGAGCTGGATGAGATTAGAATCGTTGACTATAACGTGCCCCTGGAAAAGAATCCCTTCAAATGTTGGAACTCGATATAAAGATTTTTATTCGCAGATAATTAAAAGAGTATTGTACTGATGAAGGAATCAACCCGAAAAAGACATTCCGGGATCTCACGATTTCTGAGAAGAAAGCGTTGCTTTTTATGGTGAAAGTAATAAAAATATTCGATTCGATACAAAAAGACGAATGCATATTCTAAGCGCACTACAAAAATATTATGGCGTAATGACAGGAATGCCGCTTCTACCAAATCACTCTATCGGAAATCAGTATTATTCTGAAAAAAATATGCCCTTGCTGCGGAGGAAAGAGATATTCATCTGAGCTGGAGCAGTATAAGATTAAGGGTTATCAATCGGAGATTTCATGTCTTTGCCTTTTAGTGAATCAAAGGATGTGATCGATTCGTTGAATTCTAGTATTGAAGACAGGCGCCTGACATTTACATTAGGAAATTTGAGTAGTTTTGTGAACAAGGCAGTTGAGTTAAATTTAGGTCACCTTTTTTTAACAGGTCGATTCCTACGCTTTCAGGCGGGGAACCTCAGCGACTTCGGATGGTACAGGTATTTAATACGCAGTTGGCAGATTTACTCATTGTACTGGATGAACCGTTAGCGGGCCTATCTGGGAGGGAGAAGTATTCTGTTTATAAAAATGTGATTGACCTTGCAAAAACGGCATACAGTAGTTGTTGTAGATCACGGCGATAGATTCGTAAAATCAGCTCAAAAAGTGATTGCACTGGGGATGGAAGGCGTGTAAGCGGCGGATATGTAATTGATAGTAATGAATATCTGAAAAGCCAAAGAAAAATAGGGGCAATAGAGGTTCCAGATGTAGAAGATTTTATAGATGTCTCTGATCCGAAATGAAGTGTACTGGTATAGAGGAGCCGATGTAAAGATCGCCAGAAATTGTATGAATCTTGTCACAGGATATTCTGGCGTTGGCAAATCAACGCTGTTGAGAGAATATTTTCCGCAACAATTTGATAAATATGAATATATTAATCAAAAATCATTGCAGGAAATAAAAATTCTTCTGTTGCAACATCGCTTGATATAGCAAGCAAAAATCTCGGAGATTTTTTTGCGAAGAAATTTTTGACAGATAAAAAGTATTTTTCTAATCAAACTGGAAATGAAGGAATGTGTCCCGCGTGCCAAGGGGCAGGTTATATTGAATACGGAACTGATAGAAATACATTAACTCGGCTAGAATGTAGTGAGTGCGAAGGGCACTGGGTTCAATAAGATATTGAAAAACCGCAAAAATCAACGACAAGAGTATCTTTTGATGTTTGGAAGATGACGATATCAGAAGGCGTTAAATATTTTAGTAAAATAGATGGAAAAATATCTAAGGTTTTGCAATTTGCTGATGAAATAATGCTTGGGCATTTAAGGATTGGACAGCCAACGGGAACTCTTTCCGGAGGAGAAAATATTCGAATTAAGGTACTTAAATCGTCCAAGACAAATGCGAATATACTTGGAATTGATGAACCATTTAAGGGGCTAAATAGGCAGAGATTTTTCGTATGATACAGTATTTTGAGAAAAATGCGAAAAAAAGGGAAAGACAATTGTAGTGGTTGATCATACTGAGGATATTGATAGTTTTTTTTCGAAGAAAATCGTACTTGAAAACCAAGGTGGCATTTTAACGGATAAATATGATGAAGGCGTAGAGGTTATTGATGAATGATATCAATCCTATTCTGCTGGGTAAGGAAGCATCTGCAGACAATACATATAATGCGGTTAGAAATTTTATAATAACGGCGCAGAAGCAAAGTCTACTCCGCAGTCAATTTTGTGATGGTGACTGCTTATTGGAATATAGGGAAGAAGATCTACGAGTCTTGTGGAGAGAATGATAGGGCAGCATATGGAAAAACAGCTTCTTCAATTCTCTCTGAAAAAGTTGACAAAAGGAATTTGGAAAAAGGCTATGACGAGAGTAATTTACGCAATATGCGGAGGTTTTTATGTTACATTCTCAATTCAGGACGCACTGCGTCCTGAATTGAGCTGGACTCATTATCGATCGCTAATGAGGATTTCTGACGAAAAAGCGCGTGAGTTTTACATGGAGGAGGCAGCTAAGGCAGGGTGGAGCTCTCGGCAGTTGAATCGTCAAATCAATTCATTCTATTACCAGAGGATACTGTCTAGTAAAGACAGGATGCTGTCGCCAGGAAATTGATACATTAGAGCAGAAACCAGAATATGAGAAGATTATCAAGGATCCGTATGTTCTTGAGTTTCTGGATTTGCCAACGAATGAACATTTTTATGAATCGGAGTTGGAACAGGCATTAATTGATCATCTTCAGAAGTTTTTGTTGGAATTAGGGCGTGGTTACTCTTTCGTTGCCAGCAAAAACACTTTAATGTAGATGGAAGACACTTTTACATTGATCTTGTATTCTACAACTATATTTTGAAGTGCTTTGTTTTGATTGATTTGAAGATTGGAGATTTGACACATCAGGATCTAGGGCAGATGCAGATGTATGTTAATTCACTACACGCGGAAGATGATGAATGAAGGGATAATCCACCAATTGGTATTGTTCTCTGCGCAGACAAGAGTGATACATTGGTGGAATACACTTTTACCAGAGGATAACCACAGATTTTTGCTGCAAAGTATTTACCGTATATGCCGACTAAAACGGAACTGCGTCGGGAGTTAAATCTTGAGCAGTATGAGAAAAATAGCAAAAGAATCCAAATCAGAGAGATGAAATCGCAAGAGCGTGGCAACACTTTGGCAACAATAAATCGGATAGCCAGTAGAAACACTCTGATTCAGATAACACAGATATGACAGCCCACAAAGCTTTAGCATATTTGCTTAGAATAAAAGCTAAAAGGAGCGATATGGAATAAAGTAGAATAGGTAATAAAGCTTTTAAAAAGTTATTGTTGTGAAGTAGATTTTAGAAATACATCACCTGAAGACTTATATGAAGGAAAGGAAAGGGCGTTAAAAATAAATCTGTATTTTTACGCTCTTTTTATTGATGCAGTTAGCATCGTTTTATTACTGAAAACATAGAAAAAGCAGAAACAACATGCTACAATGTCTACTAAATACATTAAAAATGTGGCAAGGAGGAATATAGATGTCAGGTCTTAATGTTACAGATGTAGTAAAAAGAATTAGATATTTCTAAGTCCTATTTATATAAATTAATAGATAAAGAAAATATTTTAATTCCGAAAAATGATTCAGGAAGATACTTTTTGGGATGAAAAATACAGTTGGAAATTATAAAAAGTTTTTGCAATTAGATAGTTTAAAAAGATAAAAATAAAATAGATTCTTTAATATCTAAATTAGGGTTAAAGCGGTCATTCATAAATAATAGACGATATTTAGGAAATAAATATCTCTTTCTGATTTTATAAGAAAAACAGTTGATGATAATTGTAAAGGTGTAAATATTGTTATTGACATATTTAGTGGAACTGGTGCAGTTGCGAATACTTTTTTAAGGATAAAAATGACTTATTACAAATGATTTGCTGTATAGTAATTATATTTCCAATTATGCATGGTTTGGATATGAAAAATATTCAAGCAAAAAGATAATTAAACTTATATACAATTATAATCAAAGTTGAAACAAAAAGAAAATAATTATATGCGAAAAAATTTTGCAGATACATTTTTTTCTGCTGATGATTGTAGCAAAATAGGATTTATAGAGAGGATATAGAAACAAAGTATAGAAAACAAAGAAATAAATTTTTAAAGAATATGCGATATTGATTACATCGCTTCTATATGCAATGGACAAAGATTGCAAACACAGTTGGACACTATGATGCATATAGAAGAAATGTAGAATTTGGAAAAAGCCATTAACGTTGAATATTTTATTACCTGAAGAGAATATAAATTCCAATAATAGTTTGTTATAACCTTGATGCAAATGAGCTGATAAAAACTATTCAAGGCGATTTGTTATACTTGGATCCTCCATATAATTCAAGGCAGTATTGTGATGCATACCATTTGCTTGAAAATGTGGCACGATGGGAGAAACCTGAAGTTTATGGAGTTGCGAGAAAGATGGATAGGGCTCACTTAAAAGTGATTACTGCTATGATTACAGCCACAAAAGCATTTGAAGAGCTTATTGAAAAAGGCTGATACAAAGTATATTTTGCTTTCATATAACAATATGTCTGATAAGGGAAATGATAGGTCGAATGCGAAAATATCAGATGAAGATATTACGAGAATTCTTAGCAAAAAGGGGAAAGTTACTATATTTGAATCGGACTATAAGAGTTTCTCGACTGGGCAAAATCAGATATAAAAGGACAATAAAGAAAGACTGTTTTTATGCGAAGTATTTAGTAAAGAAAAGAAGAAATGAACATATCTTGTCCATTTAACTATATAGGGCGGAAAAATTTAAGTTGTTGGAACAGTTACAACCTTTATTTGATGAAAAAGGAAGTGTTTTTAGATTTGTTTTCTGGAGGAGGAAATGTTGGAATAAATTCATCTTCTTCAAAGGTGATTTTTAATGATTCAAATGAAAAATGCTAATAGATCTAATTAAATTTCATCAAAGATACTGATACAGCTGTTTTATTAAAACAAATAGACAATATTATTGATGAATATGATTTATCTAACACATCGTTATATGGATATTCTTATTATGATTGTGATAGTAGTAGAGGCTTTAGCAGAATACAATAAAGAAAAGATTTTTCAGGTTAAGAGATGAATATAATGCTAAAGTTCTTGCCGGAGAAACAGATTATTCCATATTATATGTATTGATGGTTTTACTCATTTAATAATCAAATTCGTTTTTAATCGAAAAAGGGTTGTTTAATCTTCCTGTGGGAAAGAGAGATTTTAATTCTAAAAATGAGAAGTAAACTTGTATTATTTTTCTGAAGAATTAAAAAGCAAAGATGTACAGTTTATGAAAAAGGACTTTAGAGAAATTTCTTTAGATGATTTTTTTCCCATGAAGACTTTTATTTATTGTGATCCACCTTATTTGATTACAAATGCAACATATAATGAAAATGGAATGTGGACTGAAATAGAAGAAAAGCTTTACTTGAGTTTTTTGGATGAAGCTAATGAAAAAGGTTTTTAGTTTTGCTTTTGTCTAATGTTTTAGAAAGTAAAATAAAAGAAATGATATTTTATATAATTGGATTGAAAGTAAGGGTATTACTGCAATAGTCTGAATAAAAAGTTATTCAAATAGTAATTATCACAGAAAAAAATAAGAATAGTATATCCGAAGAAGTTTTTGATTACTAATTATCCGTGGGAATAGGAGGAATCGAGTAAATGTCTAATAAAAAGCATTCCGTATCAAAGTTTTTTTGTTGGGTTATAGGGACTACAAGTTTTAGAACTGCAAAACTAAATTTAAAAAAATCGAGGAACAATTATTGCTTCTTGATGAGTTTTATAATGAAGTCATAAAAGGAAATCTAGTTGGAACTGGGACAATGAGTTACAAGAAAAATATTATGATTTTATGAAAAGATAGAGCTTTCCTAACAGGAGAAGCCAAAAAGAAAAGATAAAGATGCTAGAGAAAAACATCAGGTTTGGTTGATGTTGGTCTAATTACAGAAGATAGATTGATTACAGATAGCAGGGAAGAGAACTGCTTAAAATAACAAGTAGTGGAGATTTTTGAAACCAATAATGTGTTTTAATATTAATAGAGATAGCTTTATCTATCTAAAACAGCTTCTTAAAAACAAGTATAGATGTAAGTGGTGATATCGTTAGACCGTTGATTGTGGTTATAAAATTGTCTGATGGAACTTGAGTTTTTAAAGTTATGATGAGTTTACTTATTTTGTTCCATTAATTAGAGATGATGAAAGTGCAAAAGCAAATTATATCAGACATAAAATTATATCGAGAAAGCAGAAATTTTTGCCGGAAGAGATAATTTATAAGAGACTTTATGCAAATGGAAAACTTCAAACTTGCTAAGAAGAATTTATAGCTTCTGATGTTAATGAAAAATCTAATATGTTTAGTGGGAATGAATCGTAAAAGCAGAAACTATGACAAGCCGTATTATAAATTATATGAGAATTTAAAGAAGATATTTCTTGATGGAGAAAACATCTATGAATCGCTGTTGAATTCTGCAAAAAAATATAAATCAAAAAGCCAGGAGTATTATGGAGAAGTTTACTATTTAAAACAACCAATATTGGTGTTATAAGAAAAAAATGGGAAGTCTTCAATTCACAAACAATGTCCCTTTATAAACTGTAAAAATGAAACAGAACTAAAAGAAGTGTTTTTCAAATATTTACATGTTTTTTTAAAAGCGATAGCGACTTTATCTGATTATTTTGATTTAAATAGAAGATATTTTAATATTACAGATACTCTAATTTTTTGAAGATCGTATGATTAAGTTGGATATGATTCCAAAGTATTATTTTAAAGAAATTATTGATGTTCTGTATACAGAAACTTTTAGTAGAGATAATAATCTCAGAGCTGATGTTCCACTTGAAACTATATCAGAAGCATTCAAGTTAGATATTAACAAAGTATATGCAACTTTAAGTAAAGATTTAGGAATTACAATTAAGAGTCCTGAACAGGCAGTAACTTATGTAAATGGCGAAAGATATAGAAGATTCAATATTTTGATCTGATAAGAAATTTAATGATTCTGTGCTTGTAGAGTTATTAAACTGTTTTGAAAAACCGTGATGATAAGAGAATTGAAGAACTTGTTACAGATGAGGCAGCAATACCAACTATCTTTGAATATATTTTGGGAATTATATGGTATAAAGTGAGTGAACGACAGGGAAATATTTTGGACTTCATGAAGCTATCGTTAGAAGCCAATTTATTACCGAAGACCCATGCAGCTGGAGGTTATGCAGACATTATATATGAATATGAAGCGTGTACTTTTTATCCGAAGCATTCATTATTGCTTGAAGCAACCCTTGCAGATGGAAATAATCAAAGAAGAATGGAAATGGAACCTGTTTCAAGGCATTTAGGAGATTATAGGATTCGTTTTAATAACTCATTTGATTATAGCTTGTTTATTAGCACATACTTAGATAAAAATGTTGTTTCAGATTTTAGGTATAGAAAGATAATTCCATACACAAGAGATGAAGAAACTATTACAGGTATGAAGATTATTTCAATGGATACAGATTCACTTAAAGAAAGATCATTGAAAAATAATGTGAAAGTATAAGTATTTATATGAAATTTTGATAAATATCACGAAATGCCATTAGAGACTGTAGATTGGCATGATGGGATGATAAAAAGAGGCTACTGGGAGAGTATAAAGTTTAACTATAATGGAAGGGATAACTTGGTGTAGTAGAAGACCTAAAAATTCACTTTTTGTGACAATATTTATTAATGAAAAATATATATTAACTATTATAAAAGATGGGAGTTCAAAGGTTAGACAGATCATTTTTGTAAAAAGTATTGATGATAATTAGAAATTACAGTAGAAGTTGCTGTTTCACAAGTTCAATCATCGTTGGAATTTTCAAGATTGATTGTAAATCACATATCTATTTATAAAAATTCTTTTTGAATATATGGATGCTTTTGCTGACATTTATAAACTAGTAGATATCTTTGATAAGGAAAGTAGTTTAGGAAAAAGTTAAATGAAAACTCTGGGAAAAGGATAACCAAAAAGATTTTTAATAGATAAAAATCATTTTCCGAAGAATTAAAAATATAGTGGAAATATAGACTTCATTTATCTTGTGAACAAGGAGAAATTGCATTATCGATATAGGAATAATTTTTATCAAATTATAATATTTCAGAAATATTGAGTGATATAGTTTTAGGCAAGGTAATTGCTATATGTAAGAATGATTCAAATATTATCAATATTTTGTAGAAAACGTTGCTTTGAGGAACTTGATAGATGAAGTCTTCGTAGGATTTAAGTCAGGTGAAGTTTAACAATTTAATATTCCGTATTTAAAAATAAAAACTCAGCAATGATTGTGAAACTAATTGCGACATATTTTTGGTTTATCTTGATTTTGCCTATTTAATTGAATTAATGGATATTATAGATAGTTTTAAACAAATTGTAAAATGAAGTAATAGAGTTTATCTAAATAAAAATATGTTGATTAAGGAGAAATTACAATGAATTTTGAATGTGGCTCTATGTGGAGAAAATGGATTTGCATGTTCATACACCAATGTCTATACTGTGCAACAATTATAGTATTAATAAAAATGAATTAGATTATTTTTATCGGATATTGGAGATGGTTTTAATGATGAAGAAGTTAAGATGTATTATTTCATTAGGGAGTTATTTAAAAAGCTATAGAAAAATATAGTTGCAATAGGAATAACAGATTATTTTTATGATGGTTATAACTACAAAGAAGACATTACAAGACGAAGCAAAGTTGAAACTTTATTTAAAAAGAATTATCTATAGATAATGAATATTTAAATAAAGTTAGAAAAATTCTACTATTCCTAATATTGAATTTAGAACAGATGTAGTAATATCTGAAACTAAAGTCGGTGAACACAACAAATGCAAACAATCTAAGCTACAAGTTCATGTCATATTTTCAAATGAAATTAATGTGGAAAAACATAGAACAAAATTTTTAGAAATGCTTTAAAATTTTTCAACAGGAGATGATAAATTACAGTTAACTAAAATTAATGTTGAAAAATTTTTGGGAAAGCAAGTAAGAAAAAGTGGAGTTGAGGTGTAGGTAGTGATCTTGTGGTAGGTGCTAATTTATAGCTATAAAAATAGAGGAGTTATATGAACTTACTTCAAAAAGAATTTAAAGATAAAACAATTATCGTGTTAGCTGAGGAAGATCAATCCTCAATGAAATGGGATAGTCAGTCAGGTGGAATACGTCAGAATTACTATAAAAATATGCGATGCTATTTTTACTAGTAACTCTAAAAACAATGGACTGGTGTTTAAGTGATGAGTGCAAAGAAACAATTGGAAAAATATTTACCATATCTATGGGGCTCTGATGCTCATGACTACGAAAAATGTTTGTCGTTAAAAACGAAAAAATTTTGTTGGATAAAAGCGGATACTACATTTGATGGATTACTATATGCATTATATAGGTTTAATAATCGAATCTATATAGGTGATATACCAATAGAATTACGAAAATTTCAAGAACGAGCATTTTTATACAATCGAATCATTGATTATATCACCGGTCAAAGAAAAATACGGAATTAAAATGGTTTGATTCAACGATTAAGTTTAACCTTTTTATGACTACGTTAATTGGAAATAAAGGAAGTGGAAAAAGTGCTGTAACAGATATTTTAGGTTATTTGTGCAATTCACATAAGATGGAACAAGCTTCTTTCTTGAATGCCCAAAAGATTTTTAAATAAAAACAAAAATATGGAAATGATTATAAAGCATTAGTGCAATTTTACGATTCAGACAGAGAGGCGTTAAAGAAAAGAATATTTATCATGTGATTATGATGATTCTAAAATTGAAAAATGTAAAAATATTTGCCCCAGAGCTATATAGAAGAAGTGTGTAATAATATTGATAATAAATTCCAAGAAGAAATAAATAATACAATTTTTAGTTATGTTCCTGTACAAGAGAGGACTGGAGCAAACAATATAAAAAGAGTTAATAGATATAAAAACTAAGAGTATTGATGAAGAAATATATAATTTGCAGTCAGATTTGAGAGTTTTGAATAGGAAATAATAGATCTTGAAAATAAATCCACAGAAAAATATAAAAATGAATTAAAACAATGAATTACAGGAAATTAAACAAAAATATGAAAATCACATTAAACAAAAAGCCAAAAAGAAGCAAAAACCAGAAGACATAGAGAGAGCGATAATGCTAAATTAGTAATGACGCTAAAGGATACGCTTTCAATGTAAAATTAGAAGTCGATCAAAAACAAAAGAGTTAACAAATATAAATATAATATTACAGGAGATTTCTGACTTTAAAATTAAAAATTTCTACATATGTGAATGAAGCGGATATATTAAATAATGAATACTCTTGTATAGCCAAGAAGTTTCACCTTTCGCTAAAATCACTTATAGATATAAAGATAAATGATACTGAAATAATTAATTTGGAAGAAATTAAATATCCAGAAAATTGAGATTAATAAGCTTTATCGAAGATAAGGCTAATGGAAGAAACGATATTTGGGATTTAGATGTCGAGAATATAAACTTTGAAAAAAATAAATAATAAAATTAATGGCATAGTAAATTTAATCGATAAAATTAAATTTATTGACCTTTTGATTATTGGAGATAGAATTTCAGATGAGCAACAAAAGTTTTTAAATATCAAAAAGAATTTGAAGAATGGGATAACTATAAAAATGCTAATGGGCGATGTAGAGAATATGAATGATGGAACATCAATAAGAAAGCTAGAAGAAACTCTAAAAGTATGTTACGGAAATATTAAATAATGACTTAAAAGAGAAATGGGCACAAAGAAGAAATATCATAGGCGATATAATTCAAAAATTTTTGATAAAAGAATGATTTTAGAGGATATATATCAACCTGTACAACATAAAATTGAATCTATGGAAGGACTTAAGAAAAGTAATATTATATTTAAATCTTTTATGAGGGTAGACAAGAATAAACTTATATCAGATATTATGTCTTATATTGATTTACGAAAGAATAGCAATTTTTAAAGAAAATCACTTTGTAGAAAAATATAGTTGAGTCTACAGATTTTGAAGATAAAGAATCAATTTTAGAATTTATAGAAGCAATATATTCTGCGTCTACAGATAAAAATTGATGATATAGATAATTTGATTAAGAATAGAAGTGATTTTAATTATAGTGTAGGAGCATTGAATATTTACAACCTAATTTTTACAATAAATGCAGATGGGAAATCTCTAAGTGAGTTATCTCCAGGTGGTAGAGGAATAGTGTTACTCATTTTTACCTGACTTTAAGTAAGGAAAAATATTCCTCTTATAATTGATCAACCTGAAGATAATCTGGACAATCAATCGGTATATTCAAAAACTAGTACCTGCAATTATAGAAGCAAAGAAAAATAGGCAAATAGTAATTGTTACACATAATCCTAATATTGCAATTGCGTGTGATTCAGAAGCGATAGTATATTGTGAGCAGGAAAAATAATAGGACATTAAATTACTATACTAGTAGTATGAGAATGAGAAAAATGAATGAAAAATATATTGAATGTTTTAGAGGAACTATTCCAGCTTTTTGATGTTAGAAAAGGTGCCTATAAAAAGCATGATATTAGCAATAATTAAGTGCATACAAAAATTTTAATAAACTGAAATAAAGTAAATAACCTATTATTGTTTTTGACTTCCCAGATTGGCTCCAGAAAGATTGCTCTGCTGTCACGAGATTGATTTGTATACTGTCATGAGATTAAAAAAAGAAATAAGATTCAGGGTTATCTTCCTACATGTTGTGTCACTCTGAATCTGAGTGGTTAAAATCGTGTTCAGTTTATCCAATTTTGAGTTTGATTATTCGAGCACTTGAGAGCCAATGAATCCGATACTCAGAGCCACTAAACTGGAGTGGCGGAGCCATGAGGAATCAAATAGTATTCCGATGTTCAGAGGCATATCCTAGAATGAATTTACAGTAATTGTACTGACTAATTGAAAAGGTGCTAAAAACATGGATTACAAAGCAATGAGAGATAGAATTGAAGATATGATATGTGATAACCATAGGGACTTTGTTAAGGCGGTTATAAGCATAGAACAAGGTATTAACGATGAAAGAGATTTGGACAAGCTCTATGACGCTTATATGGATAATGACAGCCTTGATTTGTTAAATGAGGAATTTGACTGTATGATTGAGAAATTAGGGGAGTAAGGCAATATGAAAGAGATTTATTTACTTGAAAGTCTGAATTGATTGATATAGATATTTACAAAAGAAACGCGAGTGTCGGAGATGTCGGAGAAGTCGGTGAAACACTGAGAAATTATCTGATATGTCGGAAAAATGCCGTTGACATGTCGGAGAAATAGCGAAAAATTGTCGGAGATATTTTTGGTATAAGATATTGAGAGGTGGCAAATTACTTGCAGTTCTTTAATTATCCGCACATTGAGTAAAGTTGAAAAAGTGTTCACACTTTCCACACTTTCCACACTTTTTAAAACTAAGACATCACTGTAATACAGAGTGCTTTGTGAATCCTATTGAATGCAATAAATTTCCAAACAAAGGCAGATTTTATGAATGAGGAGCAGTATTTATCGAGAATCAGACAACTGGAAGAGGAAATCGAATATCTGCATAGTCTTATTGATGATGCTGGATTTCCATGAATTAGAAGTCAAAAAGAGTCAGAAGACTTTCTCCGGATAGGAATCCGGCTTTGAGGAGGATCAAGGAGCTCGTATTCTGCCTGTTAAGATTACAAAAGCAGCATGTTCAATATTTCTATCATTTGTTTAAGGGTAGAAATGATGTGTATGGTAAGAGATCCGGAAAAAGCAAATAAGAAGACCGGAAAACATGGTTATTATACGCAATGCTGGAATTTTTGGGAAGGATGGAATTTGCCCCAAGAAGGATAATCCACAGTTCCATTGTGGAGAATGTCGGAACCAAAGATATAAGGAGCTGACCGGGCAAGTATTATATGAGCACTTACTTGGAGTAAAAGAAGATGCTTCAGATGTTATAGGACTATACCCGATGTTTCCGGATGAAATGATTAATTTTTGGTATTCGACTTTGATTGCCATGATGAGTTAAACGGTGGGGATGATGGTGCGAATATTGATCTCGGAATGGATAGCGAAGTTAACGTTTTCAGAAAAGATTTGTGAAAATAATGAAGTTCCCTATTCTGGTTGAACGATCCCGCTCCGGAAAAGGCGCTCATATCTGGATATTTTTTGAAAAGCCTATTCTTGCAACTATTGCACGTCGATTTGGCACGGCACTCTTAACCCAAGGTGCGGAATCTGTAAATATGCGAAGCTTTTAAGTACTAGTGATAGAATGCTTCCGGCGCAGGATCATTTGCCTCATTAACACAAAAACAGGAAAGCCGGGACTTGAAATCTGCTTGCCTTTACCGTTGCAGGGACAGGCTCTTAAGCACTGGGAAATAGTGCCTTTGTGGATGAGAATTGAATGCTTATCCCAATCAATGGAATTGCTTAAGGGAAATCAAGAAAATTTCTATTGAAACAGTCGAAAAAGATACAAGAATGGTCTTTGTCCGGAATTCTTGGTGTTCTCAATAATGATTTCAATACGGATACAGTAGACACTGATAGTATAGCGGATGAAAAGTGAGACTAAGCCTTGGAAAAAGGGAAAGATAGCTTTTTCATAAAGAAGATGTTTCCGCTACTGTGGAGATTGTTATTGCTGATAAAGTTTACATTAGCACAAAAAGCATGAAACCGAGAATGCAAAAATGCTTTTACGACGTATGGCGGCATTTAGTAATCCGGATTTTTATAAGAAATCTGCTATGGGATTATCTCACAAAAGGAATTTGAGAATCATTTTCTGCGGTTATGATGAGGTTGGCTATATCTGTATTCCGCGAGCCTTACTGGAATCAATAATGGATAGATTCCAAGAAGCAGACATCCCAATTACACTGGCTGATCATAGGACTCTTGGAAATGCATTGGATGTTACTTTTAACGGCACTTTATACGATGAACAGATGAGAGCGGCCAAGGCCATTTTAGAACATGATAATGGTGTTCTTTGCAGCAACCACTCTTTTGGTAAAAACCGTTGTTGCGCGTATATTATTGCAGAAAGGAAAACCAATACTCTGATACTTGTTCATAATACGGAAATCCAGAAGAATTGGATTGAGGATTTAAACAAGTTTCTGGATATAAATGCTGAGTTACCGGAATATAAGACAAAAAAACAGGAAGAGTGAAAAGAGAAAGAACATCATTGGAAAAGCTACATGCCGGTCATAATTCGATGACCGGTATTATTGACGTTGCAATATTTTCCTCCTTGGGAAAAGGGGGATGAAATCAATCCAATGCTTGCGAGTACGGAATGGTAATCATGGATGAATGTCATCATGGAGCAGCTCAGACGGTTGGAAGATGTTGTAGGTTCAGTAAAAAGCGAAATATGTTTATAGCTTAACGGCCACTCCGAAACGGGAAGACGGACTGGAAAAGAAAGTTTTTATGCAGTTCGGTCCCATAAGATTTCGCTATACTGCAAAGGAAAGAGCGGAAAAACAAGGGATTGATCACTTTGTTTATCCAAGATTTACAAAGGTTGGTCAGTGCATCGAATTTAAAAAGTTACGGAGGCGAACAGGGCAGTTATTGAATGTGAGTCCAGAAATGAACAGATTATTTCGGATGTTGTAAATTGCATTCAAAATGGTAGAACGCCTCTGTCCTAACCAAATATAAGGAACACGCTGAGCTCTTATATCAACGAGTTGCAGGGAAAAGGCAGACCATGTTTATCTTTTGCAAGGAGGGGCAGCAGAAAAAGCTAAGGATGAGATGAGAATTCAAATGAGAGCAGTTCCGGATGCAGAGTCTATCGTCCTTGTTGCTATTGATAAATATATTGGCGAAGGCTTTAATTTTCCTCGTCTTGACACAATGATGCTTTACCATGCCTGCAGCCGCAGAAGGAAATATTGAGCAGTTTGCTCGGGCGTTTTACATCGAGACTACGAAACAAAGAAAGAAGTAATCTATACGATTATGTGGATTCTCATATACGTGCTGGAGAAGATGTATCATAAGCGCCCTAAGGACTTACAAGAAAAATTGGATATGAACTTTTGCAATAATATTATTGTCGAAAAACAGAATGCCAATACTATTTTTGATATAGATACCTATGAAAAAGTATATGAAAAGATTTGCTGGAGGCCAATAAAGAAATTATTATTTCAGTCCCGGATTAAATCACGCCAAGGTTGATAGCTTTCGTAAAAGCTTATAAAACAGAGACAGGAAGATGGAGTTAAGCTTACGGTGATAACCCCTTAATCCGGAGGGATATCGGGAAGAAAAAATTGAAGATACAAAAGACTTGTAGAGATACTTAAAAATTGTGGTGTCGAATTAAGCTTCAGGAGCATATGCATGAACATTTCGCTATCATAGACGATGAGATAGTATGGTATGGAAGCATGAATTTTCTATCACGAGCGAAAGCGGATGACAATCTAATGCGTGTAAAAAGTAAAGATGTAGCACAGGAATTATTGGAAATAAGTTTTGGATAAGAAATATGCGAAGCTTCGATGTTACTGCTCCAATTTAGGACGCACTGCGTCCTGAATTAAGACGGACTCATTATCGATCCCTAATGAAAATTCCTGATGAAAAAGCTCTTGAGTTTTTGCATGGAAGGAAGAATTAAAGAATTATAGAACTATACGGAAACGATATCATATAGTAGAAAAATGTCAATTGTTATGAAAATCAGGAATTTAGAGCTTGATTGATTATCTATAGTTTAAGAAAATTTTATTCACTTGACAATATAGGATAAAAACTATATTATTTTTATTAGGAGTTTGGAAATGAAGTTTGAAGTAGAATTTTATGAGACAAAAAAATGGGATTCAACTGGCGAGGGAATTTATTCTTTCACAGGAGAAAAATTTATTGCTAAAAACCCTTGATATGATAAGCAACTTTTTACAAGACAACGGATACCAATTACGTGAACCTAATTCAAAAGCTCTAGAGAATGGTATCTTTGAATTGCGAATAAATTGGGAAATAATATTTCAAGGATTATGTATTTCTTTTATGTGGATCAACATATCATTCTTACAAATGGTTTCATTAAAAAGACACAAAAGACTCCTCGAAATGAAATTGAGAAAGCAAAAAAATATCGGGCAGATTATATGGATAGAAAGGAATCGTACAATGAGTAGAAAGTTTGATGATTTTCTTCAGGAACAACTTCAGGATTCTGAAATTCGAAAAAGAATATGAAGCTCTTCAGCCTGAACATACAGTCATTCAGGCTATGATTGATGCTCGAAAGAAATCTGAATGACACAAAAAGAGCTTGCAGAGATAACCGGTATTGCACAAGGAGATATTAGCAAACTAGAACGTGGTAGTGCCAATCCATCTCATTAGAACTCTTCAGCGCTTGGCAAAAGGAATGGGAATGATTCTAAGATTGAATTTAGTCCGGAGCAGGTATCGGTAGTGAAACAGTTTTAGGATCATGTGAAAGACAGAAATTTTCTTGGAATAGACAGTTTGAATGTTGCAAGAAATTTCTGTCTTTACTTTTATTATCAATTGTTATCTAATGTTTACCAATGAGATTAACTTCAGTTGAAGATATAAGATTTTATTCTATTTGTTGCCTATGCAACGAAATTATTTTCTTCTTTAACGATAATTAGTATATACTAACAAGAAGTATGGTATATTCAGCAGGCTAATATCGTAATCAATAAGCTGATTCTATCCGGCAAGTGAAAGCAACTAGACCTGCCTCATAGCTTGTCAGAAGAAATCAGTGGAATGAGAAGGAGAAAAAAATGGATAAGATTTTGGATTTGGATAAAAGTGTTGCATCCCTTGTAAAGGAGTATCCGGAAGTTGCTGACATCATGGCTGATTTAGGATTCACGAAATTAAGAATCCTGCCATGCTGGCTTCTGTAGGTAGGATTATGAATCTGAAGAAGGGTTCTCAGATGAAGAAGATTCCTATGGAGGAGATTGTTCGTGCATTTCGGGAAAAAGGGATTTGAGATAACGGATGGGGGGAAGCCCTTTCCTGCTGAATCAGTTGATTCAGCTGAGGCAACCAAGATAGCTAAGACATCTGAGGAGACCAAGATAGCTGAGGGTATATGAGGCGACTAAAGCCCCGGTAGATCGTGCAGAAGCCTTGCGTTCTCTTTTGGATCGTCTGTCCGAGGGGGAGGATTTGGAATCTGTGCGTGCAGATTTTGTACGGGATTTTAAGGACGTAGATCCTGCGGAAATCATGCGGGCTGAGCAGGGACTCATGGAGTCCGGCATGCCTCTTTCGAAAGTACAGAAACTTTGTGATGTGCATCTGGCCCTCTTCCATGGAGATACCTGGAAGAGCAGATTGCCAATGCAGAAAGAGCCGTTCAAGCTTCTTTAAAGAATCAGGCAGGGAAAGAGGAGAAAAACTACATCAATAAAAAGTGAAGAGGCGGATGCCTTGATACAGATTCCCGGACATCCTCTTTCAACATTCACGAAGGAAAAATGAGGCTCTGGGCAGTATTTGGAGAATACGAAGGCAAGATGGGAAAAGCTTAGTAGAAAGTCTTCCGGAAAAAGCCGGCGGAAAAGATAAAGCAGAAAAAATCAGAAAAAGCAGAAAAATAGAAGGAACAGAAGGGAGTACAAGGTGCACAAGGGGCGCCGGATTGGGAAAGCTTTGCTTGCTGTATTTTTCAGAGGAGCTTGCAAAACTCGTTCCTTTATCGTGCACTATGCGAAGAAGGGAGACCTTCCTATCCGCTTTTAAAAGTGAAATACGACATTTCCGGGCCTTCTCAAGTCATGTGGACAGTGGATGATGAGATTCGGGATACTCTGGGAGAACTGAACAGAGAGCTTTGAGGAGAAGAGTAAGGGAGTGAGAGCGCTCAAGAACACTGGAGAAGACTTGGATGATGAGGAAGAAGAGTACATTAGAGTAAGGCAGAGATTGCGGAAAGTATCCTAAAACAGCTTTTTTTCTTAAAGAATTATCTTGCTGTACGAAACCGTATGGAGGAGATGATTTATAAGGAGGAAAAATATTCTCTTCCCCATGTGCGCCCTGCAATTTCAAAAAGAGGAGTGGATACAGATTTACTTCGATTCCAAAGACTATGATGCTTGTTTTTTTCCGTTGAAAATGTAACTTGGAAGGAAGCGGAAGAAACGGCAATACCCGGAAAAGTGGAGAGCGGTCGAAGGAGAAGGAGAAGCAGAAAGAGAGAAGGGTAGGAAAGAAGCTTCTGAGGAACATTCCGGAGATGTTCATGCTGCTGAACTTCCACAGGAAGCCGGAAAAATGCTGAAGACTCTGCTTCGCAGGGTAGAATCATTGGAAGGTAAAATCCGAAATAGCGGAGAATCCTCTGCTACAAGCGATGGAGAAATCATCATGCCCGGTGGACATTTAAAGAAAAATGAGCTTATCGCCATGTTAAATACCCTTCCGGTGGAGATTACTCGTGGATAAGGATAATATCAATCGTTTCTTTAATGAAGGACCAAAGGTCTTTAAACGCCCGCAAATGGCTATTGATCGGGGAAGTATTTTCCTGTCATCCTCCCAAAGTGGAACCTATGGTGCGTAGGATTATCGGAAACTTCCGGGATGGAAAGGAAGATGAAGTTCCTATTTGGATGGAGAAAGGCGGAAAAGCCCTTTCCTGGTACGCTATATGGCTGTTCGGGACAAGGAGCAGAACTATGTGGGAACCCTGGAAGCGGTAACGGATATGACGTGAGGTAAAAGAACATTTCCGTCAGTATTTTAAGAGCCATCCGGAGGAACTATAATAAATGAGACTGTATAAAATCAAAAATACCCTATTAGTTTGATTTATACCTCCTCATTAAGAAGACAGAATAGTGAAATGCCTGCGCGGAAAACGTGCAGGCATTTTTCGGTTTTATCGATTTTTAGCTGGGACTGTTTTTATCTCCCTGATTTGGCTGGAGAAATAGCCTTGCGTGCTACAGGATTGATTTGTATACTGTCATAAGATTAAAAAGGAAGAAGTTCCATGGGTGGATTAGAAAATGTGAAGTATGAATTACAGGTGATTAAGAAAGCATACAGGACCGGTTGGTAAAGTTGTTAAGTGCTGTAAAATGACCCTCGCCATATTTTTGGAGGATGAAAATGGTATTTGAAGAAAGATCAATGAAAGATAAGCTTGGCAGGTCCGTTGTATTCAGAAACGCGAGACCGGAAAGATGCAGGGGATTTGATCCAATATTTAAAAGATAACGAGTGCCGAGACGCCTTATCTGGTAAGAGAGCCGGAAGAAATCATCATAACAAAGACAAAAAGAAGAACAGTTTATTCGGGACAAGATAGATGCAGATCGGGAGCTTATGCTTCTTGCGTTTATGGATGGAAAGCATATCGGGAACTGTTCTCTTATGAGCATTGCTCCGTACAAGAGATACGAGCACAGATGCGAACTTGCCATTGCTTTTATACAAGGAATACTGCGGATGCGGGATTGGAAAAGGATAAGCTGCAGATTGTTCTCGATCTTGCAAAAAAATGTCGGATACGAGCAGGCGGAGCTGGAAGTGATGACAGAGAACAAAGATGCTATTCATTTCGTAAGGAAAAACTGGGATTTGAGAAGCATGGTACCTTTCCGGATAACATGAAGTTTGCGGACGAATCTACATGGACGCATACTGATGAAGAAGTTATAATGATTTCTGTGTCCTTTGAACAGCCATTTCTAAGGGAAAAAATATAGCTTCCCATTCTCCAATTTTTCGTCCGTAATTTACCGTCCTTTATTTTACAGTTTTATCTTGTAAAGAAACACACTTAAAATCCCATTATTAGAAATCCGGAAATTGCACCTCCTCCGTCTTTACCAGCTTTGCTTTTTGCCTTCCCGCTTCCGATGTACAGGAGCTCATAGCTTGTTTTGCGTCTTTTCCTTTTGACTTCTTGGCGGTAAAAATCGCGTCTTCTTCGGGCTTCCCCTCCTGTGTGTGCTTACTGATATAGGCTAGGGGAATATAGGATACATTTTCGTTATCCTTGACGGCTTCATTAAAGGTATTTTTGATTGCCGGAATATTTTCCGGGAGATAGGAGCCGGTATTGTCAATGTAATCTTCTCTCCCTCTCTGGATTCTTCTGTGAAAGAGAATGGCACTTCCGATAACCTCGGACTCTTCCGGAAAGGTCCTGATAAATCTGTAAAAGTACAAAAGAGACATTTTCCTGATAATCCGTCCAAGTACTCTTACATAGGTAAAGGTAGTTTGTGCCGGAAACAACTTGGGTGCCCAGCAGGGCGATGGGCTCATAATGGGTATAGTTATAGCCATTTGGAAATGCCGCTTCAAAGGCATTCATGGTATTCGGGTTATCCTTCAGAGAGAAGCTTACGAGATCGTGATAGTAAGCTCCTGACAAGAGAATCGGAATTGTTTTCAGCTTTTTCTCGCTTTCTGTTCTTGTCCGGATTCTGCATCATTTGAGTACTGCTTTTTTTCTGTTTCTTCGAATCAGTCTTACTGTTTTCTTTTTCTACGTCACCGGAATTCGCAGAACTGCTTTCTTTTGCGGCTTCCGTGGGACTCACTGTGCTACTTTCCTTTGCCATTTTGCCGGTGCAGGCGGTAATGGTTATAGCGGATAGTGCTGCGATAAGTAGTGTATTCTTTAAAAAGATTCTTTTTCATTTTTCTCCTCTTTGTATTTCTTATTTTTCCTCTGTATTATAAATCGAAAAAGGAAAAGAGCTCTTACAAAAACATTACAAAAACAGAGTCAATATTGGATTCGATTCAATCTGAAAAGCAATTTTATCGATTTTTCAGCTGCAAATTCAACCGTAAAATTTTACGATTGAATTTCTGCAAGTTTTGGAGAAGTTGAAAGCTAATGTGTCGAATCAGGTATTATAATTATATTAACTGCAGACACAGTTGACGATGACAGTGAAGGAGTGTATTCTACTATGTGTATAAGAGAAAAAGAAGTACTTAATATGCAATTAGTTTTAATACCAATTTTGGCGAAGGCATGGAAGAAAACATATTCCGAGCTATCAGATTTGTTAAAGAAATATGATGTATTGGGCACATTGATGTTTGCTAGAAACCTATAATCTCTACCGGCAATCAAGGGATTATCGATGATTTGCAAGACTATATTGAGATGCAGGGAGGTAGAGCCAATTGAAACATTTATATCATGGTTCAATATACTTGTTTGATAGCATAGATCCTTCAGCAGGAAAGGGCTACAAAGATTTTGGTAAAGGATTTTTATGCTACTGCGGTTCCATCACATGCAGAAAGACTTGCAATTAGAAATAAACATATTGCAGAAAAGCGTCAAAGTTTCCTTAAAAATAAGAAGAATATAAGATTACAGCCTATACAAGCATATAGATACAATCTCTCTTTAATGAAGACACAAGAGGTTTAAAGGTTAAGGTGTTTGAGAAAGCGGATAAAGAGTGCTTTAGGGTTTATCCTTCAGAATCGTAGATGTGATAGATGTGTACATGATATGGACATAGTGATAGGTCCAACTGCCGATGCTGAAACTACTACAATAATTAATGAGTACTATGATGAGTTGGAAGAATTGGAATATTCTGATGAAGTATGTGAAAAAGGTTATTGCTGAATTAAAAACCGGAAAAATCTTCCCAGCCAGTATTTTTAGAACGCTGGAAGCAGTAAAAACACTCAAGCTTTTGATAAAGTGAAAAGGCAGGTGATCGAATAATGATTACGAGTGCGGATCAGAAAAGCAATGCGAAATATAGCCGTATTTCTTGTGGAATATATTATGAAAGATAAGGGATATTCAAGAGATGAGGCAGTTGAACTTTTTGATGAAAACCACTGTGTATGCAGCCTTGATGGATGAAGAAACAGACCTTTATCTGGAATCCAGAGAATCTATTTTGATATCTTAAAAGAGGAATTGGCCGGAACCGTATAGATTGCTGGTAGTAAAAATTATTCTTTTTATACGTACTCGAATATCTTGAACTATACAGCCTCTTTTGCAAGAGTTTAAAAATGACTTTCGGCAAGAGGCTATTACTGTTGAAGAGGAACGAAGTATAAGCTATAGTAATATGTAGGAAAAACATAGTATAGTGGAAAACATATAGTGAGTGAAAAACATAGAGTTAGTAGGATAAACAGAAATTAGAGAAAAGTAAGTAAGATAACAGAAATCAGAGAAAAGTAAGTAAGATAACAGAAATCAGAGGTAAGTATTATGTGTCCGATAATAGCATTTTTATCAAATCTACCTTTGGGCTTTTTCAGGAGCCCCTGAAGGAAAATGACGGGGTAATTGTTCCTAGAATCAGAAAAGTTATAGAGTGGATTCTCATCTCAAGCGTCTCCATGTGATGTCTGTTTATTTTTCGCCTGTATTTGAGTCGGACCGGCATGGCTATGATACGAGAGATTATCGAAAGATAGATTGTCGTCTGCGGGAAGCAATGCAGATTTTTCCGAAGTTTGTAAGATTCTCGCGAAAATGGGATCCGCATTGTTCTGGACGGTGTTTTTAACCATGTGGGACGAGGATTCTTTGCCTTTCAGGATGTGCGTGAAAAGCGTTGGGACTCGGAATACAAGGACTGGTTCTATATTCATTTTGATGGAAATTCCTGCTACAATGACGGCTTCTCCCTACGAGGGCTGGGAAGGGCACTTTGAGCTTGTAAAGCTGAATCTCGATAATCCAAAGCGTGAAAGAGTATCTTTTTCTGCATAAAGGCTTGATGGAAGAGTTTCAGATTGACGGCTTTGCGGCTGGACGGGCTTATTGTTTAAAATGAAATTTCATGCGGGAGCTTCGGCATTTTTGTGACTCGATAAAGCCGGATTTCCTGCTCCTCGGAGAAATTCTTTTTGGGGACTATAAAAGGATTGTCAATGACACTATGCTGCATAGCTGCACGAATTATGAGTGCTATAAAGGGCTGTATTCCAGCTTTAATGACTTGAACCTTTTTGAGATTAACTATGCACTGAACCGGCAATTTGGAAAGGATAACCCTATTTACAGGGGGATGCATTTGCTTTCCTTTGCGGATAACCATGATGTGACGAGGGTAGCCAGTATCTTAAAGGAGAAAAGACATTTGCCCCTCTTATACGCTATGCTCTTTACCATGCCGGGGATTCCCTGCATCTACTATGGCGGTGAGTGGGGATTAGCGGAGTAAAGGAAAAATGGCAGTGATGATGCCCTTCGTCCTGCGCTTTCGGAGCCGCAGTGGAACGAACTCACGGATTTAATTTCCTCTCTTGCGAAGCTTCATAAAGAACATAAAGCTTTGGTTTATGGAGACTACAAAAGTATAGTACTAACCAATCGTCAGCTCATTTTTCCAAAGAGAGTTTGAGGGAGAGCGGATATGGGTGAGCGTTAACGCGGATGAACAGGCGTATCAGGCGCATTTTCACGGTATGGGTAATTGTGAGTTACAGACTTACTAAAGTGGGGAAAAGCTCTTCCTCAATGATTCTTTTACGCTTCCGCCATTTGGTTTCTTTATGTGGAAGCTTGTAATTATTTTGTGGAAAACAATCATAATCAGTTGTAATTGTAAATTGCAATTATAAACTGTATTATTGATATTTTTCTGTCCTAAAATGAAATCTTTATGACAGAGACGAGAGCTTATTTTAGTAAATTTGCGGAGAAGGAGTGAGGGAAAATGAGAGTGATTTTTACGGATATGGACGGCACATTACTGAATGAGCAGCATCGTATTTCGGAGCGGACGGGAGCGAGCTTTAAAAAGTGGACAGAGGAAGGCAATCATTTGGTGCTGAGTTCTTCCAGAGGGTTTCCGGCATATGCCGGTTATAGAGAGATATCATCTTGATGCGGGCAGTCATTGTTTTTGGCAGCCTGTGATTTTAGATCATTCGAAAAGTCATTTTATGCGAGAGGAATGTCCCGTAAGGAAATGCAGGAAGTCGTTCAATTTGCAGAGGCGAATTTTTCCGGATGCAACTTGAATGTCTATACGGTAGCCATTGATTGTGAAAGACTTAGCTGATCCACGGGTAGTAAAGGAAGCATCGATTGTGGAAGTGGAGCCGACAGGAACGGATCTTTCCGTGCTTCACGAAGCGGTGCAAATTGGAAAAGTGCTTCTGATTTGTGATTCTGATCAGATTGACAGCATAGAAAAAATGTCTTAAAAGAACAGTTTCCGAAGTTGAATATCTATAAGTCGGCAAAGACAATGCTTGAAGTCAATGCCTGTGGAACCTCGAAAGGGCAGAGCGGCTGAGATTTACTGCAAAGAAAAATCATTTCGAATTGAAAGAGGCCATTACTTTTGGGGGATAATTTTAACGACCTGTCTATGCTGAAAGCGGTGGGAATTCTGATTCTCATGGAAATGCTCCTGAGGAGCTGAAGAAGCAGTTTAGAAGATTGACTTCGGACACAACCATGACGGACTGGCTGAGGCATTGGAGAAAATTCTATGAAAAATTACTTTTAACGGCATTTACCTTTTGACGGGAGAGAATCAATCCTGCCTTTAGAAGCGGGTGAGCTTGTTAAGGATAAGATAGGGAATCTGGAGATTGTGAGCTTGAAGTACCGACAGTATTCGGAAAAATCTATTGGAAAACGGTGGAGAGAAGCGATAGAGTGAGAGAAACCGGACTTTGTTCTTTCTATCGGACGAGGCTGGCGGAAGAGCCGAGATTACACCGGAAAGAGTTGGCAATCAATCTGATGATGCAGGATTCCGGATAATGAAGGAATCAACCGATTGATGAGCCGATTTTCCTGATGGGGAAAAATGCGTACTTTTCCACGCTTCCCGTGAAAGCTATGGTGAGGCAATCAGAAAAGGAGGGCTCTCTTCTTTATCGAACTCGGCCGGTACTTATGTTTGCAATCACCTGATGTACGGTGTTTTATATTTTATTCATAATGAGCATTGCTCGCATAGCATGCAGTATCTCAGAGATAATAATGCACAGTATAAGTCTTCAAGTCTTTTATTTTCCGAAGAAGAAAGAAGTTCTGTCGTTAAAAGCCGGTTTTATTCATGTCCCCATATTCCGGAGCAAGTGAAAGATAAAAGAGATGCCGGCTCTTCCACTTTCGGATATTGTAAGAGGGCTGGAAGCGGCTATTCGCTGTGGAAGAGCATGGAGTCCGATTTGAAAAGCCTTTGGAAGCGAGTTTTTAAACGTAAAGAGATGTCGAATAAGTATGATTTTCCATCTGAATAAATACAAGCAAATCTTCCACACTAATGATAAGATACTACGAAATGATTGAAGGATTGAAAAACGAAATAGCGAGAATGATTTGATTAAGACGGAGAAAGAAAATGCAGAATCCCTGATCTAAGAGATCAAAAGAAATGCAGAATATCGATGAGCTCGAGACAGTGCTTTGCTGCCGGAAATCTTTACTGAGCAGTGGGGCGGAGATTTATAGAGCCGAGGAGACGATGTCTCGTATTGCGGAATCGCATGAGGATCAAAGATTTGGATGCCTATGTGACAAACCGCGGAATCTTTGCGAGCGGAAATGTGCCCGGAAGGGAATTGAAACCCGGATTATGAGCATCCCGGAGTAAAAGAACTGAATATTGATAAAATAGAAGCGGTAAACGAACTGTCTCAGGAAGTTTGCAGCGGTACTGTGGATTTACTGTATCTTCGGTCTTCTTTACAGAAAATCGCGAACATGGGAGAACAAAAAGTCTCAGAACGGATTCTATCCTATTTCCTCGGGGCGGGATGTTTTAGCTATGCCATAGGAACTTCCTTCCGGGATTCGCCTTTGCCACCATATCGGAAGTTGGTCGGTTTCATAGATTTGGTCAAAATACAGAATAAAATCCAGAGTATTGATTACGATTATCGCCAGTGTACTAACTGCACTTCTCAGCAATCTTTTTCTGGCAATCGGACTGGGAACGCAGCTTCTTTATTATTATCGGAGCCATGATGGACTGGTGCCGGGAGTAGCCTTTGTAAACTCCGTGCGTGAATTCAGCCAGAACAACTTTGCAACGGGGCAGACTTTACTCACCAGTGCTTTACTTAGTTGTGTTTCCATGGCTTCCGGTGTTGCTTTAGTGGAGCTGATGGTATCCGGAACGATTATGACGCCGAGTGTGATTTTGCGATATTCCGAGATATCCTATACGGTTCTTTCTTATTCGAGCCTTGCAGCCGGCCTCGGCACCATTGCCTTTGCCCCTGATGTTTCGCGTAAGAAGACGACATTTTGTAGATTGCGAGTGATGGGAACTATTACCTGGCTTATGTATATGCTTTGTATCAGAATCTGGAACAATGAAGCAATAGCCGTATTCGTAAGCGGCTTTTTCCGCAGTTTTGGCTTCCAGAGTGCTTGCGGTACTCAGAAGATGTCCGGCATGGTATTTTTGATTGACCAGCTTGATTCCTCTTCTTCCCGGAATCAGCTTATACAGATCCATTCTATTATCTCTTAATGGGGAGTGCACAGATTTCCATGCATTTTGGTAAAACTCTGCTTCTTAACGGCTTTTACCATAGCGGTATCCATTGCCATTGTATAGCATGATTCCGAGAAACCTGAGGTTTCGCCGGGGAAATAAAAAAAGTTTTGCTTATCTAAATTATATGTAAAACTCACAAGGATATAGGGACTGTTATTTATAAGATTTGGCATTTACTAAATCTTATTTTTGAATAATCCAAGAAAGATTATACAAAAACTCGGATTTCTGCATAGACTTTTATGTTTAAAGGAGACTATATTCAGGACAAAGATAGATAGAAGTAGCGTGTTATTGATTTGATCATTATTTTAACTTTATGAGGGAAATATGGATAAGTATTTGCTTGAAATGCAGAACATAGAAAAAGTTTTTGCGGAGTTAGAGGCTTTAAAGTCTGCTTCCTAAAATTTGGAGGTGAAGTCTTATCTTTAATGGGAGAAAATGGTGCCGGAAAATCAACCCTCATGAATATTTTGAGCGGATCCTTACATGCAGATAGTGGAGCAATCTAATTGAAGGTCAGGAATGTAGTATCAGAAGTCCGATTCGCCAGAAATCTTGGAATTGTTAAGATTCATCAAGAACTGCAATTGTTCCAGAGTTAAATATTGCAGAGAATATTTATCTTGGAAGATGGTGACGGATAAATTAGGACTGGTAAAAAAAGAAGAAAATGCAGTGAATTGGCCAAAAGCATGTCTTTCTATGCTGGAATGGGATGTAGATACCAGAATTAAAGTAAAGATTTACGAATAGGGAGCAACAGCTGGTTGAAATTGCAAAAGCCATTTCCTGTGATGTAAGAATTATTATCATGGATGAGCCGACTTCTGCATTAGTGAGCCGGAATCAAAAACACTTTTTCATGTTATTGAAAAATTGAAAGCAACTGGTTGCTCAATTATTTACATAACGCATCGTATGGAAGAAGTGTTTTTGATTTCGACAGATTAACGGTTATGCGAGATGGAGAATATATTGAAACAAAAATGCTAAGGAAACTTCGGTCGAAGAAATCATTTCCATGATGGTGGGAAGATCCGTTGAGGAACAATATCCTCGAAAGGAATGTACAAAAGGAAAATTCTATTCGAAGTCAACAACCTTGCTTTAATCCTCCAAAAATACAGTTTTAAAAGATCCTTAAAAACATTACGTTTAAAAGTGAGAGCGGGGGAAGTTCTCGGTATTGCAGGCTTAGCAGGTGCGGGAAGATCTGAGATTGAATCTATTTTTCGGAAAGACGCTAAACATGTAAGCGGGGAGATAAAAGTCGATTCTGCAAGTTGTGAAAAATCAATTCACCGGATGATGCTATACGGGCAGGAATTTCCTTTTGCAACGGAAGACAGAAAGGGAACAGGGCTGATTCTTGGGCGAAGTATAGGAGACAACATCTCTCTACCTTTATTTGATAAGTTTGTTAAATTAGAATTATGTGAAAAGTTCAGCGAAAATTGTGGAAGGAATACATGAGCAAGCTTAAAAGTAAAGCGTCATCACCCAATGTTCCTGTAAGTTCCTTTGTCGGGAGGAAACCAGCAAAAAGGTTATTTTAGCAAGATGGCTATTGACAAAACCGAAGGTCCTTCTTCTTGATGAACCTACCAGAGGAATTGATGTAGAGCAAAGAGGAAATATATCTTTCTTATTAATGAGCTTGCCGCATCCGGTTTTAGCTGTGGTTGTTATTTCTCAGAGTTGCCTGAACTTATGGGATTTCGGATAGAATTATCACCATATGCGAGGGAGTACTACGGGGGAAAATCAGCAAAGAAGAGGCAACACAGGAAAAATTGCTTACAGCTGCAACAAATAGTAATTCAAGGCGAAATTGAGCCGGAGGAGGGGATTGTGTCCGAACAAAAGTGGACGAAGCTTTTTAAAAGCAATTCAAAGTTATATTGCATTGATTGTGATTATTGTAGTGGCTTCCCAATCAGTGTAAAAGACGGAGAGAATATATTTTTAGTGTACCGAATATCATGAATGTGCTAAGAGCGGTGTCTGAAACCGGGATTATAGCCATAGGCATGACTATGATACTCATTTTAGGAGATATTGATCTCTCTGTAGGATCTATCGTGGGACTGGTTTCTACCGATGTGCTTCTCTTATGGTGAGAAATGGACTGGGAATGTTCCCCGCAGTGCTAATAAGTCTTTTAATCGGAGCTTTATATGGACTTTTTAACGGATTATGCATTACTAAGTTGAAATTGCAGGCCTTTATTGTAACGTTAGCCAGTATGAATATAGCCAGAGGACTGGCAAGATTTTGGTCGAATGGAGTAGGGATTCTCTCTGCGTATGGTGAAGGAGAGGGATTTGCACCGCCGGCTTTTTCGGGCTTTTCAGCAAAAGCTAATATAATCCCTGCACTGGTTATTATCTTTATCAGCTTACTGCTAGTCTTTCAATTTGTTTTATCTAAAACATCTTTTGGAAGAAAGGTATATGCAATTGGAGGAAATAAGAAAGCTTCCTATTTAGCAGGGATAAAAGTGGATAGAATCAAGATTATTGCTTTTTATGCTATGCAGCATGCTTTCAGCAGTAGCTGCGATGGTTCATGCGGCGCAGATAAGTCAGGTGGTCCAAATGAAGGTCTGGATATGAGTCAATGTGGTTGCTGCTGTGCAATTGGAGGAACATCTCTCGCTGGGTGGAAAGGAACCATGATTGGAACTCTGGTTGAGCAGTTATACTTGGTCTTCTGGACAATATCCTCGGGTCTTAGGAGTAAAATTCCAATCTGCACAGCTTATGGTAAAAGGATTAATTATAATTATAGCTGTATTTATGCAATCGGAAAAACAAACGATTAAAACCAATGCTTTAAAAAGCTAAAAACATGGAAGGAGACATGGATATGAAAAAGTATTAAAACGATTTTAGGTGTGAAATGGCATCTTGCTCAATGGCTTTTACTTTCAGCTTGTGGCGGTAAAGCTACGGAGACTAAAGTGACAAGCAGGAGGGACAGTCTCGTTTCGGAGGAAAAGAGCAGCAAGACGCTGAGCAGACAGGGAAAAGAAGCAGTTTGTTATAGGGATGTCAGTGTAATCTGGGGAGAGCCTTGGCGTGTTGCGATGAAATGACCAGATTAAAAATGGCTGCAGAAAACATCCTGAGTTTAAAGTGATTTGTGCAGATGATGTACAGGATAATTCAAAACAGATTGCCGATATTCAAAACTTTATTCAGCAGAAGGTAGATTTGATTATTACTTCCAATGAAGCAACAACGCCGTTTACGAATGTGGTAAAGGGTATACGCATAGCAGGGCATTCGGTGATTCTTTTTAGATAGAAAGATGGACGGTGATACCTCCATACGCAGTTTATTGGCGCAGATAATGTAGATATGGGAAAGGTTGCAGGAGAATATGCTAGCACCTTGTTGAAAGACGAGTGAAAAAGTATGTGAAATCGAGGACTTGAAGGTGTGCATCAGAGGAATTGACAGAGACAATGGGTTTAGAGAGGAAATTAAGGCCAATCCGAAGGTGGAGATTGTTTCTGTAAATAATGCCGATTGGTTAGCGCGAAGGCAATTACCGTTGCGGGAAGAAATGCTGCAGACCAATAAGGAGATTGACTTGTTTATCGCATTAAAATGATCCGATGGCTGAGGGAGCATATATGTGCCGCGAAGCAGGCAGGAAGAAGATAACCTTCTTTGTCGGTTTTGATGGACTTCTGACACCGGATGGCGGTATTAAGAGCGTAATTGACGGAAGACTCAGTATGACACAGGTGTATCCAACAGGAGGAGCTGAAGCGATTCAAAAGTGCTTATGAACTCCTGTGGAAGGAAAAGAGCTGAAAGACAATCACATTAAAAGTCGGAAGAGTAGTTCCTCGAAAAATGCTGAAAGAATTATTAAAGAAGTATGGTGGTAAACAGAGTATAGAATATAGATGGGCGATTATAGATAAGCTCCACAAAAAGCGGGCGATGAGCCTCTTTTGCGTGATAAATAATTACAAAGAATTAAACTAGATCTCATATAAAGGCTTGAAAAATCCTTAGGGAGACATCTTATATGGTATAATTTTACAATGGGACTCAAGATAATTTAGTACTTCATTTTAAAGGGCAGCCGTATGAGAAGAAAGCTCTTTGTTATTTAATCCTGCCATGATTTTGCTTGGTGGTTTTTATACTGGCGGTATCCGGGGCTATGTATGCAGGCAGAATCTATGAAGTCCAGAATGAGTTATATTACGAGCTCCAACGTCAGCTTGCGGCTTCTTTTGACCTAAAAATAAAATCCGTGGAAAATACACTGGATATACTTGCTAATACAAGAGAAATCAGGATTGTTTAATGCTATGATGGAGAAAACCGCATTTAAAAATAGAAGATGAACAGGCTGTGAGATTACTCGAATTACGAAAAGCAAATTCGGATTATCTGAATATGATTTTGGTATTTGGTAATGGAAAAAGAGTACATATCCAATGACACTTATCGCTCTTGTAAAATGAGAGTTTTTCAAAAGAACAATGGTTTAAGGAAGATGTGAAAAATGACTGTCTCATCAGTTTTATAATGCTTTACGGAATCTTGAAAGCCGAAAATATGATGACGGATCTGTATATCTCTATTGCAAAATCAGTACAAGCCAATCGAGATTGGTACATTGCGATAGATGTCTCTCTCAAAGAATTCATTATACAGGGATATAGAGGAAGATACCGGAAAGCTTCTTGTAATGATGAAGGAAAGTATTCTGAGCCCGGTGAACAATATAGTATATAGAGTTATCTGACTTGGTTTTTCTGATAAGGAAGGAATTAGAATGTAAATAGTGTAAGAAGAGTAGCTCGTTTTACAATAAGTTCAGGGATGAAAATCTGCTTATTGTAGGGATGCTATGACATGGAAAAGAAAATGTAATATTAATACATATTTTGAAATTTCTTATAATGGCGCTTTCTGCATTTTTATAACAGATGATTTGGTCAGTCTATTTTTGCATCCGCTTTAACAACTCCTTTATTAACACTCCGAATTGATGAAGCAGGCTCGAAGGAAAACTTTTGACGTACGGTTTAATGAAGAATGGATGGAGATATACAAGTTTTAGGAAAATCTTTTACAAAATGGCTTCCAAGTTGAAAGATTTTCTTGAGATGATCCATCACTGAGCAAAAAGAAAGAGAGAAGCTGAATTACAAGTGATGTAAGAGCAACAGCCACATTTTTGTATAATACATTGGACATGATGTCATGGATGGCAAGAAAACATGAGGCTTTGGATATAGTCGTGATTGCTCGTTTGTCTGATAGAATCAGCCAGCAAGGAAAGGAACAGATACCTCTTGGGGAAGAACTGAAAAATGGTATCGAGCTATCTCGATATTCAAAGTTAAGATAATCAAGACCTCTTTGTATATGATATTGACTGTCCGAATATCTGGAATCAAGGTGTATACTGAGAATGAGCCTTCAGCCTAGTTGAAAAATTGTCTATACCATGGAATCAAGGAGGCGGACAAATGAAGAATCTTTGTTACAAAATTGTCATTAGAGAAATAGATGGCGGATATCTATTATGATTAAGGATAATGGTAAGGGAATGGATGATACGGTCATGGAGAAACCGAATTTTGCTTGCAAAATAACAATTGGGATGGATGGAATGGCGGCTTTCGGTGTCAAAAATGGTAGGTAATAGAATATAGTACAGTTTTTGAAAAAGGAAGCGGATTATATTATTCTAAAGATGAAGAGGATTTACAGTGGCAAATTTTACGTATATTATATCCTGATGAATAGAAAAATGGGAGTTTCATATGAGTACAATTAAGCTTTTAATAGCAGATGATGAACCTATGATTAGAGAGGGACTCAGGGACATGCTGGAGAGCTTTTTGAATTGAATGCTAAACATTGTCGGAGAGGCAAAAATGGTAAAGAAGTCTCTTCATTTATCAAAACACTGGAAACCGGATATCATTCTTACAGATATTTGTATGCCGAACTTTCCGGATTGGACTTTTATTCATGAACTGAAACAAGTCATGCATAATCAAGCTCATATATCATTATTTGGACGAATGAATTTGAGCACGCGAGACAGGCAACTCTTTGAGGTAAAGGATTACCTTTTGAAACCAATTCAGGAAGAAGAGCTTAGTCATCTATCAAAAATGCAGTCCGAAATAGAAAATAGCTGATGAAAATAAAGAGGAAATTGTTCATCCATTTCATTGATGAATGTTTGGCGTTTTGAAGAAGAATTATGAAAAATAAGGATATAAATTTAAAAGCGGTAGCAATCGAATCTATCTGTAAATCCGGACCATCTTTCCCATAACTAGAAACCGGATATACTTTTGCAGAATGGCTGAACAAAAATAAGAATAAAAAGGGCTGCTGAGTTATTGGAAACAAAGAACATACTCAGAGAAGTAGCTGAAATAGTGGGATATGCTAATCAGCATTATTTTTCTACTGTATTTAAACAGCACACGGAAAATCACCATCATTAAGAATACAGGACACTATGCAAGGTTTGAAGTTGTCATCAAACATCAGTATTCTCATTGTACTTCGGGGACTGTATTTAGTGGCACTGGTGTCTACATTACTAGACACATATTTTTACTCGAAAATGCAATGTATACAAAAAGTTCGGGAATATCGATATTTGTTTTGGACTTAGCTGCGTCAATCCAACGAGACCCTAGAAATCGCAAATGATCAGAGGATGTTTGAGAGCTCCATGGAATGAGCTGATGTTGACTGTATTAGAAGAAGCTCGGAATGGTGCGGAACGGCAATGTGAGGGGATGGTGCCGGGAGCCGAGGAATAATGTGGGTAGATGTTCTTGTTGTTTTGCTCCTCCGATAAATGAGGAAAGGCCTGGCGAGAAGAAATACCTTTAAGAGAGAACTCGGCTAACGAAAGTAAAAGAGACGTATTTCTGGATGACAGTTCTTTTTGGAATTGTTCCACTGCTTTCCTCGGATATAACAATTACAGTTGCAGCAAGCAGCTGGCACAAAATATTGAATGGTGAAAGGCAGATGCGAAGATGGATTACTTCTCATTAATGGCGGAGATAGACTGTGCGTAAATCGGGGAAAGGAAGAAGGGATGGACAACTTGGAGAAAGTGGCCTTTTGAACAGAACTTACCATTTTGGAAGGAAAGCAGGAATAGAGATGGTACGAAAACATTGGTGAGAAATATTACTTTGCTCTGCGAGCCACTCGAGATCGTTGTTGCGTTTAGATGATGAGATGGCATATGGACGTGCCCAGGGAGCAAGAAAGCCCAGGAGAATCCGAATAGATTTTCATGGAATAATGGGTTGGCGGAGAAGAAGGGCAAAGAGGGAAGAATTTGGAGAGGGATTACTCAAAGACGATCCAGTTTGAGATATGTATACAAATCGGTTATGAACGTGGCATAGCAAAATTCTCGGAAAAATAAGAATTTTAATCTCATATAATCTATTGGATGCAGGAATAGAAAAATTCAAAGAAACATTCCTGTCGAGGCAGTTAGCATTAAATAGACAGTGCATGATTTAAATATAAGCATTATTGAATAAAACATCACTTGACATATGCTACAGAAGGTATATGTCATACTCCCTCTGAAAGGACAGTTTATAACACAGTCTCATAAACGGCAACATCTTAAAGAGTGGGAGGTTCGTGAAAATATGTATGCGTGGCGGTATGTCCTGTGCAGCTTGGTCAGTGAGCAAAGGTGGAGAAGGCAGTGGAGCTTTCCGGCGTAACGTCCTGCCCGGTTTCTCTCCACTTACAGGAGCACAGCTTAATCGTGGAAAGGGAGGCCTCCGAGACGCACTCAGGAAGCAGTGGAGAAAGCCGGCTACGGCTGCCCATCCTGAAGACAGTCAAGCAAGACAATACAGTCTCAGAACGGTGACACGCAGTGGATGAGTATACGACTGAGGCGAGGCTGCTTTTGCCATAGATCGAGGAGCGGCGTCGACGCGTTTTCTGCACTCCTGCCTCTTCCTCGCTTTGCAGCATGTTCTTTATCCATGGGACCGATGCTACTCCATGTTTCGCTGCCCATGCGGTTTCGCATAAATATCCGAAGATTTTGGCACTTACCGGAAATGCTAACTTATTACGCCATTGTTGATCGTATGATTCATACAAGAAGTACTTCCGGCTTTTCTGCCCTGTTTCCATCCTCTCCCAATATGGATAGCCTTGGCGCACCTGAATACCACGGCGTCGCTTCCTGTATTCACTGGGGAGTTTTATACGGGATAAATTATTACTTTTGGAACTTGGATCCGGAAATGGCGCATCATATCGTCACCATCTCTACTTGAGACGGCGGCAATGTGATTCCGACTCGATTTGCACCTTCGGCAAAGATGCTGGAGTCTGTTTCCAAGGAAGAACCACGGAAGTTATGCTTTGCAGCGCCTTATGCAATTTAGGTCCGAAGACAGCGGTGGTCTTTAAGAGACGGAGTGGAAAAGCACCGTTCCGATTGAAGAAGTGGAAGCGAACGATACGTTTGCTCGGGTGAAGCCTGAGTGAGCAGATTCCGGTGGACGGCATCGTCCTTTCCGGAAGAACGGCGGTGAGACGAGGTCGGCACTTACTGGAGAATCCATTCCGGTAGATAAAGAAGAGCGCTGAAGGCTCTCAAGCCGAGTACCTTAAATCGTTCCGGTTTATCTTGCGAAGAGAGCTCTAGGGTAGGAAAAGACACAAAGTCTTTCCCAAATCATCGAAACGTTTCCAATCGCAGCGGCAAACGAAGGCAACGATTTCGTATTGCGGATACGATTTCCGCGGTCTTTCGTTCCTTTCGTCATGGGAGAGCGCTCTACTTCACGACTTCCTCATTGTGCTGCTGTGAGGCAGGAGCGAGCTTTCTTCCACCGCACTTTCTCCGAGGCGGTTTTGGTTATCAGTTTGTCCCTGCGCTTTGGGGCTGGCAGCACTCGGTTGCGATTATGGTCAGGAAAACGCAGTAGGAGCATGGCCACGATTTCTCTTTAAGACGGCATCTTCCCTTGGAAAGAAAGCCGGAAAAGACAGAAATACTCTGCTCGATAAAACGCACTGCGAACGGCAGTCCTATAGTGCAACCGACATCTCCGATCAATGGAGGAAAAGAGAGAGAGAGCTTTGCACACAGCTTGCAGGTCTCTATCGAGAAACTCCGAGCATCCTCCTTGCGAAAGGCGATAAAGCGAAGCCTATGGAAGAGCGTAAAGATCCAGTCCTATCCGGCGAAGGATTTTCAAGGCCGCGGCAGGACACGGTGTATCGGCAAAGCTATCAAGGAGAAAAGGCCACTTTTTGCCTGTCGCTGAAGGCTATCTACGGAGCACTTTTCTCGTGGAAGAGAGGATTTTTGGGAAAACTTGTGCTTTTCCAAAAGAGGGGAAGACAATCTCTTTTTTGTAAAAGGGCGGGAGGGAGGTCTAGGTGCCATTTCCGGTAGCGGACAGCTTGAAGGAAGATGCGGGCGATGGGGTAGCGGAACTGAAGAACAGGGCATTTTTACCGTCATGTCGACCGGTGACTCGGAAGAATACGGCAGAGGCTATTGCAAAAAGAAGCCGGTGCGGGACATGGTGATTAGCGAAGCGCTCGGATGGGAAAGGAAGAAGTCATTCAAGAAGCCGCGGTTTACGGAAAAGTAGCTTGGTAGGAGACGGAATCAATGATGCGGTAGTCTTAACAAGGGCAGACCTCGGGTATTGCTATCGGGGCCGGAACGGATGTCATGATTGATGCTGCGGATATTGTAGCTTTACCCGCAGAGCGAAGTTTTGGATATTCCGAAGCATTCGTCTTTCCCGTGCCACGATTCGAAATATTCATGAAAAATCTCTTTTGGGCCTCACAATGTGATCTCGTATTCCCTCTGCGGCAGGCTTTTTACCTGCGGTCTTCCACCGAATTTTGAAATGAATCCGATGGTGGGGGCACTGGCTATGAGCCGTTTCGGAGCGTCATTGTTTGTCTCTAACGCGCTAGACTGAATTTACTTTTTCCGTAAAAGGGGCTAAGGGGAGACAGAAAAGGGGAATCGGAGAAGAAAAGAAAGAAGAACTTTTTGGTGGGAATTCTCCGCAACTGGAACAGTGCTGATGAATCAAAAGAAAATATAAATGATCAAAACAAAACAGGAGGAAAAAGAATGGAAAAGAAGATAGAATATTAGCAGGAATGATGCGGACACTGTGAGGCCAGAGTAAAGAAGGGCACTGGAGGCCGTGGAAAGGGGTGGATCACGCGAAGTGAGCCATGAGAGCGGGACAGCGACCGTTTTTCTTAAAGAAAGAAGTGGATAATGCTACCCTGAAAGCGGCAGTAGAGAAAGAGGACTACGGTGTGACCAATATAGAATAAGACAGGTGCTTCATGGAAAAATGTCATTGTGCGGAAAGAAAAAAACTGCATCCTCGGGATGAGGCCGAAAAGAAGGCTTTGATTTCCCAGCTTGAATCGGATGGAAGGACAGATTATGATTCGGAACATGCGCCGAAGATCGCTACTGCGTAGATATTATTACGCAGGTCAGCTCCGTTTCCTCCGCTCTAAAGGCTTTCAGTAAAGGAACTTTTTACAAAGGGACATTGCTTCCCGTGTGGTGGAAGAAATTGAGAGCGGGAAGGAAGATGCAGTAGAGGAGCTTTGCGAAGCTGATTAAGAAGATTATGTAGATGATGTAGATTGATTCTGTGAATATTTTCATATCTTTTGAATCACAAAAAGGACTCTATACTGCGAGGCATAGAGTCCTCGCTTAGAGGACAAGATGAAAATGAAGTAAGGAGAGAAGTGTATGGATATTCATTTCCGAATTTTGATGATCCCGGATATGCAGAATCGTAAGAAACAGGGAAACAACGGGGACAGACCCACACCCTTTATATTCTATGTTTTTCGGCATTGATTATTACTTTGCTTTTTAAACAGTTTTGTGATTCCCGCCATAAGGCAATCCAGAATTGAGAGCAGTACGTATTCCGATTTCCAGCAGTGGAAAACAAAGAAGTGAAGGCAGTTGAACTTTGAGAGAACAGTATTAAGTATGAAGGGAAAAGGATGGGAAAGATATCCTCTGAAGCATAATGACAAGGCTTAAGAATGAGTTTACGGAAGCACAGGTTTTTAAGTGAACTTACGCTGCAGGGGGTAAAATATAATGAAACTCTTCCTGTAGAAAAATAATTTTCTTTTGAATTTTATTTTTCTCCTGATTCTTCCGTTAATCCTTTTTATGGCTGGGAAGCTGGCTTTCTAAACGCATGACTTCCGCACGGGAGGTATGGGAGGCGGAGGACTTCGGTCCTCGGCGGTTTCGGAAAGTCCAACGCAAGAGAATATGAGAAAAAGATGACAGTATCTGTTTTAAAAGATGTAGCCGGAGAGGACGAGGCGAAGAACTCTTTACCGAAATGGTGGATTACTGAACAGTCCGGACAAATATTCGAAAATCGGTGCGAAGATTCCTAAGGGCGCTCTTCTTGTAGGCCTCCCCGGAACCGGTAAGCACCATGCTTGCAGCGTGGTGGCCGGAGAGGCGGGGTTCCTTCTTCTATTTCCGGTTCGAATTCGTGGAAATGTTTTGTCGGCATGGGTGCGGCAAAGGTGCAGATCTTTTGATCAGGCAAAGAAGAAGTCTCCCCTGTATTATCATCGATGAGATTGACGCTATCAGGAAGAGAGGGCGGCGGCTTTAGGCGGAAACGACGAAGAGAGAACAGACCCAGCCGAAGCACTGACGGAGATGGACGATTTTGACAGCTCGAAGGCGATTATCCTTCCGCGCAGCCAACCAGCCCGACCAGTTGGATCCTGCGCTTCGCTGTCCCGGTCGTTTTGACAGAAGGGATTCCCGGAGTGGAACCGGATCAAGGAAGGTAGTGGAGGCTAGCAAAGGTCTCGCGCCAAGAAAGATTAAAATGTCTGACAATGTGAATCTCGAGGCTACTGCGAGGCGCTCCCCGGTGCATCCGGTGCGGAGCGGCTAATATCATCAACGAGGCCTGCATCGTGGCTGTTCGTGCGCAGGGAAGAGAGGACTCAGTCCGGACAGGAAGGTCCATTGAAGTGAGCATGTGCGGGTACCAGAAAGAAAACAAAGAGGAAACCCAGATGGGGAAAAAGCTGATGGTGGCTTATCGCGTGGGCATGCCTCTTGTCGCGGCAGTTGTGAAGTAGAGTCGCACCCGGTCCACAAGATTACCGGTGATTCGCGAGAACCTCGGGATGCCTGGGCTATACCATGCAGGTAGAGGAAGAGGAAACCATTACCTTTGTTCCAGGGAAGGAGCAATGGAGAAATGAAAGGTGCAACGCTCACCGGCGGAAGAGATGTGCGGAAGAACTCATAGCCCACACCTGCTGACAACTGGAGACTCTGGCACGAGTATTGGAGCGTAAGCTACCGAGAGTCCACAGAGCGATGATTGCCCACGCTACACGGTATATGGCGGACAGCATCGCATCGGCATGAGCGGCGATGCAGCTACAACCAGTATCTCATGGTGATTCGACACGACGGTTTCTCCCGGAAACACAGACGAGGAATTGACGCAAATGGTTGTATTGGCACTCGTGAAAGCAGCAACATGATAAACGCATATAAGATGGAGGATAATATCACGAGCTGTCAAATCACGAAGTTCCTCTATAGAGGAACGAGAGAGCGATTTCCGAGGGAGGAATCTGCGGATTTCAAACCACCGTAAGGATGTAGATCCGTCCGTGGCCAGGTACGGAAGAGTGAGAAGAGGATCGTGCTTAGAAATCCGGGAGGAAGAGGATGTCGAAAGGGATTTGCGAGGAAATTGCTGGAACTCGAGGACTGCAGCTTGGAAAAAGATTCCGGATGTTTCCAGGAATCCTGTATCAAAGGAGCTCTTTTCAGGTGTAAAGCTTTTCTAGTATAAATTTCTAGTGGTAAAGTCTACTGATGTGCTATTTTAAAGGTGCAAATGTAAAGAAAAGGGAAAGGATTGTGCGTGTCAAAAATGAGTTCGAAGAAAGATTTTACAAGGAGGAGTTTCACCTGAAGTATCTCATGCGGAGGAAAATCGAGGAGAAACCTCAGAAGAACTCGGATTGACGCTGGTGTTAACTACGATCCTTCTCCCCTGCAAATCAGGCGGCGGCAAGAGAATCAACTGAGAAAACAATTTGTAGCACTTCCAAGGGAACGGAATGATCTTTTTCCGACAACTACTGGGGAAAGTGGAGGCCTTTGCCTACCTAACGCATGCGGGTCGGCTTCCGGTGTGAGGCTCGTGATAAGATTTCGGAAATGTACTATGTTTTCTTTCCGGGAGGAAGAACAGCTTCAGTCTCGCTAATTTGATTTACAATAGCCGAGAGAAACTGGGCCAGGGAAAATCGTTTGTGATAGAAGAGGCGTGAATAATAGCAGAAAGATTGCCGATTCATCGGCTTAACGGGCACTTTTGTATGAAAAGTGCATCCAAGCACTCGAGGTCCGAAAGTGAGAAAGAAACTCCTCGAAGGATTTTGCCTATGCGATTGATGAACTCTGCACACACATGATGAGGAAAGAGGATACAAAAACTTTATCAGTCAGGAGATTTTGATGGAATATTGGACGTCAATCGGGGAGAGAATTTTATCATCGCTCTTTGCGAGGTGATTCCAGAATCTCAGTATGAGAGTCGTCGCATAATATCGGAGACATATTCGACAGGCAAGCCCCAGCCGGACAGAAAGCGATCATGGAGAAGAACTGATGTGCGTCACGTGTGGATATCTCAGTGAACCATGATGTGGATTGGATGCATGCGCCGGAAATCCCGCCTGCATTGCTCGTGTTCTTCGCATTGCGACTTCCTATAACAGTTTTGATGTCGGAAGACGGCTATGGAATAAATCTCCGGCCTCTTTTCGATGTTTGCGCAGGAAATCTGCACGACGATCCTCAGCCACTGTTTTAATCCGCGTCTTTGGGAGATAACAATGTGGCCGGATCTCCGTAGGACAGCTGACATGCCAAAACGTGCAAAACCATCAGCGTTAGGATGTGGAAGTTGAGGGACAACTGATTCGGCGACATCCGCCACGCAGTTGGAACACACAGGATACGTCTCCGGATAAAGGTGTCCGGAAAAGGAGTAAGTAGAGATCGGCGGATACCCGATGAAAGATTGCCATTTCCGACGAGTCGGGATTGGAATAATCTCATCGTTGTCGGATTAAAGAATAATGCACCGCATCATACGCCTACTATGGCTCTTTACGTTCCAAGCTTTTAAAAGGCAGGCGGATTTTTCTTTTACCCATGGTTCCATGGCTAAAATCGTAAATCACGACGTCTATACCATGGTTGTGTTCCGGATGACGGAGGAGGGGGATATCCATGTCAACCAGAGACGGGGAAGTCTCGGAAAGGGGCTTATATGGATTACTGTGAGCAAACAGTGTATAGAAACTTTACTTTATGAATCGCGCATTTGGACCTGAAACGAAAGCTGATGCCTACAGATGTCTTTTGAGTATGTATCTTTGGTGCGGGCCGAGGGTCGCGCTTTGCCGAAAAGATAAGATGGACTATCGGAGCATTGTTTTATTGAGACATCGAAACGCGCAAAGAGCGGTATAACCGCCTTACCATCGTTGGAGTAGAAAAAGAAAACTATGTGGATAAGATTATCGAGAATCTCCGCACAAAACCGGACTCTCGACTATTATAACGGCATGTCCCGATAAAAAGTGTAAGAAAGCGTCGGATTGCTGGCTTCCGAGAAGATTATTATATTATTGACGCATCCCAAGGCAGCGTGTCATTCTAAACCGAGGAGGCTATTGCAAGGGTATGCTGATTTATGATTCTAAACATCTCTCTTGCCAGAAACCTGAGCGACTTCTACAAGGGAAGAGAACACCCCGGACATTCCGCATTGTGGAAAGCGATGAAGAGCAGAGACCACGTATTGCGAGAGACGGATCAAAGGGACGGACTTCCGGGAAAGACCCAGATGGGAAGGTTATCGGGGATTTACTGGAGGCTTACGGAAACCATGGAGATCGAAAGAAGAGATCTGAGAGAAAGGATCAGATAGAAAGAGGTGGTATGTGTTAAGATGGTGATTTGACAGCGGGAAAACCATTGTCGACTGTCACCGGTTTATTTGCGTTTCTAGGACCATTTCAGCAGTTTGCTGGCGCGGTGGATACCATTATCGTAGGAAACTCTTCAGTTTTAAAATGCTTCACAAGGTGTCATTCTGGCGGTGACAAGCTTTTATGATTAACGGTTTTGTCATCGGCCATGCTCCACTCCGCTATCTGGTGGCGCAGTTCGGGCGTGCTAGGAGAGCAAACTGGAGGAAGTATGTAGAAACTACGGCTGAGTATTATTTTTCCTCTTGTTATAGACGGCTTGATTGCCCCACAACGGACGGGATACTCCACTATGAATACGCTGAAGAAACTTTTCTTATGCTCTCTCGGATTGCGGTTTTATTATTTTTCTGGGGATACTGGGACCACCATATATTATGACGAGTCTGACAATCCATGCTCGGAGATCTGGAAGACACTGCCTCTATTTATTTATAGAAAGCTGAAAGATTAGTTTTGATAGATATTTTGGTCTTGTGCCTTTCATGAGGAAGAAGTTTCACTTGCATTTTCAAAAAGGAGAACTTAGATTGAAAGCATTACTACAAGAGACTATTGTTTATCGGTAACTGATGGGCTTACAACAGCGCATACGGGCAACGGCTCCGTGGTCGGCGCCAGACGGCGGTAAACGGTTTGGGAGCACCATGGCAGCTATTACGGCAGGGCAGAGAATCAGCGGTTTTGCTGTTGTGTTTTTGATGTTTTGGGAGCAAATCTACATGGCATGAGCTAGAACTCAAAAGGTGAGATATATGGATTGACAGAGGGCTTCTAGATAATGGAAGATAGGCAGTATTTATGCTGTCCTGATTTCCAGTATTGTTCTTATTCTGTTCGGAGGAGAAATTCTAAATCTTTTATTGACGGAAAAGGAAAGAGGGAAGTGCTGGCTAAGACAAAACAATTTCTGATAGCCAATTTTCCTTTATATTCCTCTTGTTTTGTAAATAATTGGCGCTACCATTCAGGAATGGGATTTTCCGGCTTTATGATGCTTGCCGGAGTGAGCGAAATGATAGCGCTCTCTGGTGGCCTTAGTATTTTCATTCCGATATTCTGGCTATATTGCGGCTTATTATGCGTCTCCGCTGGCTTGGTTTTTGCGGATCTTTTGGTACCATGTCACCATTGTCTTAAGAAACTGCGTAGAAACCAGTGTGGTGTAGTATGGCAGCGAGTATTCTAATGTGGAAAATGGCTTCTAAAGTTTTCAAAATAAAGTTTTATTTCAGAATGCAAACTTCATGCAGGAAGGAGAAAGGTAGCTCCTGATCGGTAAGAACGGGGCGGAAAGTCCATTTCTTCGTGTAATCAGTGGGAGAAGAGGAACTTGAGGGGAAACGCTTGTAAAGAAACGAAATTTAAAATTGCCTACCTCTCAAGGTTGAAACGGTACCTTGGAGGAGGATTCGCTCATGCTTCCATCAAGCATTTTTCGACAGAACACGGTGAAGAGAAGCGTTTTCGGAAAAAAGATCATACAGAGCCGGGCTTTGACCATGATTCCTCTCAGATGCTTTCTGGCGGACAAAAACATTGCTCTTCTTACGTTCCAAATGGGGAGCCGGACTTACTAAGCTTGGACGAGCTGGACCAACCACATCGATGAAGAGTGAGTGTTGAAGGAAAACTTTCGCGAAGAAGTATCTTTTGGTCAACACGACCGCTATTTTCTTGATACGGGCTTGCAACCGCATTGTGGAGCTGGAGAGAAGCTTTGGCTTCATGATCAAATACGGATAAGGTACCTTTGAGGAAAGGCGAATCGTCTTTCCGCAGAAGTCGCAAAGGAGCAAGGCGGCAGAACCTTCTAAGAAAAGAGCTTCTGCTTGGCCCAGAAGAGGGCTAAGGCGAGAAGTACGAAGCAGAAAAGCCAGGTTGATCGCTACGAGAAGCCTGGAGATGCACGGCCCCACGGAGGAGGAAGAGTTAAACGATTCCATTCATACCAGACTCGGAACCAATTATTTTTCCTTGGCGACATCAGTGGTGCCATTATAGAAGTGTCTGTTTTCTCATTTCCTATAACTTTCTTCGGAATGATCGAATCGGGATTATCGGAAAACGGAGGGAAACCACGCCTGCGAAGGCTGCGACATTGGGGAAATTCAGTCCGGATTCCGGTACGGTGGAAATCGACAGACTGTAATGGATTGCTTATTTTCGACAGGAAATGAAGAGTTGAACAATGAGGAGCGTGTAATCGACAGCATTTTGTTGATATTGCCGATTATCTCCCGACAACGAAGGCTTGATTTCCGCGGCAGATGGCGAACGTTTCTTTACTCCAAAACAGTTGTCTGATTGGAAAGCTCTGGCGGAGAAAAGGAGGTCGTACCTCTTCGTATTCTGATGTCCGCACCGAATGTGTTTCTTGACGAGCTGACCAATGACCTTGATATTGCAAGCCCGTTGGTTTTTAGAGGATTTTTAGATCATTTTTCCGAATTAACCCCCAGAATCAGCCATGACGCTATTTTCACAGGATGGTAAATCGTCTTTTGTTTTCAGGAAGAAGGAAGGATTCGTCAGTTTGAGGGATACGCACGGACTATCAGGGTGGCGCTTTTTCCGAGAGTCTCCGTTGAAGGCACGAAAGGAAAGTTCGGAAAGTACAAAGGAAACAAGAATGAAAGAACGAGGATAAGAACGGGAAAGAACGAACAACGGGAAGAGGCGGATAAGCGTTGGTGGCGGAGTCTGCTGGGAAGTCTAGGAGGAACGGTTCGGCATTAAAGATGAGCTACCGTGAACAGAAGGACTATGAAACGATAGAGAAGAAATCGGAAAGCCTGAGGAAAAAATAGAGGAGTTGGATAAGCTGGAGACAGAGAATGTAAAGAGATTTTATTCGTTGCAGGAATTATGAAAGAAAAGGGAGAGGCGGAAACCCCAGTGAAAAAAAAACGGAGAGATGGGAATATCTTTCGGATTTAGCGGAAAGAATAGAGAAAGCGAGAAAAAGGCATAAAAGGGCTTTTCTTTTGTTAACGGAAACAAATCTATTTACAAAACATATGTTTTGCAGGTACCTGAAAAGGAGAGGGATATGGAGAAGAAAGAGTCTTGGTATTAAGGGCGATTGATTTGAAGTCTTTATGCCTCCCCAGAGTGTGTGGAGCGAGGCTTGGATTCGATGGATAGCTTATCTTGTGGTGGCAGATGGAGGAAGGACGGAGAGAACGGATTTGGTTTTGCAGCCAGCCTCCGCTTTAAAGCTTTAGTGCCTCAGAGCAAGATTATTTCAGGTAATAGAGAGGGTAAAAGAGACCTTCCAATTATCAAAGAAGGGAAGAGACTCCAAAGAGATTGGTAGGTTGCCCGCTCGCTTTCGGGATTTATCGGGCTTACTCTTTTCTTGCTCTTTTCACACGTTCGCCGAGAATGGCCTTACATGGAGTATAGCAGGCGTATCGGCGAAATTTACCGCGCTTTGTCTCCGAGGATGATATTTATGTCTATCTGCAGATGGTATTTATCAATTCCTGGACCTTATATGGAGGATATACCAAAAGACTGCAGAGAATCTGGCGAGAATGGCGGGAGGTTGGTCTATGAGGAAATGGGAATCGTAGCTACGGTGGGATTGGGAGAGAATCATCCTGCCAAGTGGCGATATTTGCTTAAAACTGTGCGGCGAGAGGGAAAGTTCCTGGTGTCTCTCTACGGAAGAGGAATACAGGAGCAAGTTTTCTTTGGGATCGTCCGCTCACGGATTTTGGAGGATAGGAAAAGGACGGAAACGAGTCAGTGTTACGGGAATCACACCAGCGGGCGATCTTGCCATATAGCCTTCTTTATGGGAAAAGGAAAGCATCAATTGCCCTCTATAAGCTTTTCGGCATACAGGCGGAGTATTTGATTGATCACGCCTGGGGCTGGAGCCCTGTAGAATTTCCGATATCCGCGTGATGAATGCGGAGAGGAAAAAGTATTTCCTCGGGTAGGTCTTCCCGCCCTTATGATGCGAAAAGGGCAGGTGATAGCGGAAGAAATGGCGTCTTCTCTCTTTTCGAGCTTGCAAAAGCGCTGGATACGTGGAACTTATCAGCTTATCTTTTGACGGAGAAAAAAAAATATAGGGAATCTTATCGTAGGAGAAAGAATCAATCATTACGGTAGGTTCGTTCCCAGAGGAGTTCACGGAATACTACATTTAAAAACAAAGGGAAATGGAGAAAAGGAAATAATTGAAGCGATATTGTCCATTTTACGATGAAATTATGGATCTCGTCTGTCTTTACGAAAAATAAGCCTGTCTGCGGGAAGATGTGTGCATCCTGTTGAAGAAAGAAAAACAGGGCAGATAGATTTATTCACTTATCTTTCAGAAAAGACGAAGAAATGAAGAAAACGGGCAATGCAGCATGAAAAAGATAAGGCACAGATGCTCTCTTCTTGTTATGCATATAAGTATGGGAAGAATGCCATGCTGAAGGCTTACCAGTACATGGAAGCAAGCTTGTGAGGACGGAGAGAAACAGGCAGACAGGAGGCATAGCAGTGAATATAAGAGTAAGGAAGAAGAGGCGATATGAACGATGGATTTCTCACTCTTATCCCTTCTGCTGTGTGTGCAGGAAAAGGCTAGTCTTTTCTCACAGAGCGGTGCAGTTTTTTCCTTTGCAGCCTTAAAGGGATATGAAGAGCTTATTGAGAAACAAGGCCGTTTCTGGAAGACTTTTATAAAAAAGAAATTACAAAAGAAGTTATAAGGTAGTGAAGTTATACCAAAGAAATATAAAGAAAAGGGTTTATAGAAAAATCAGGAGTAGTAATTGTGGCAAGGAGTCCGTAACTTAAAGCCAGCGACATAATGCAGCTTATGAGACTAATCCCAGAAAGATGGCAAGGAGGGACTTCTTTCTATTCATTTCAGTAAAGGGCTACCATGGCGCTGGTCCAGGTTCTGTGCCGGAAGGTATTCCCATAAAGAGAACTAAGTCCCTCGTAAGTCATATTTTTTTCCACACTTTCCCGATGTGCATCCACTTACGGGAACTGAAAAGGCAGAGGTTTTGTATAAGAATTTTTCCAAAAGGAAACGGCTTGGAGAAAAAGCACAAAGGGATAGGAAGAATATTTGATAATAGATAAAACAAGAGTATGAGATAGATTTTCGAAGGAAGTGGCAAGTAGTCTCCTCTCTAGTTCCAATAAGGTATCATGGAAAGGGAGAAAATCATCATTTCTTTGGAAAGGACCTTTCCCAAACTTTGCGCAAAAAATGTAATAAACCCATATTTCCCATTTCCTGTTGAATGATCATATAATCTATGCTAGAATCTATCGATGATACGCCGTTGTTTCCATGACGGCGGAGGTAGGATAGCGGAACGGGAGTCAAGACAGTTTCAATAGATTGTTCATAGATAGTAGAGACGTAAAAACGCTTTCTGAAAAGTGAGTATCATGATGGGACTTGAAGAAATTCAAAGATTTAAACCGAGTTTACGGGATCAGTTGGAAGATATTTTAAAGGTGTGATCTGACGGATATGAACGATCTCATGGACGCAACTTTGAAGACGCCGCGAAAAAGGGAATACCATGAAATATGATGTCACCTAGAGAGAATTCACAATTACATATAACTTGGGATTGGAAAGAGCAATGGGTGGATTTGAGCAAGTGTATGGAGCTGAAGAAGGTCACCAGATATGCATCAGAGAGAGGCCAGTGAAATCTTTTAGGCCTATTTTCTTTGAAATGGGAGAAGTGGCAGATGTTCGGTACAGTGGGTCATCAGTATGAACCTTTTACCGAGGACAATCTTGCTGACTATTATTTGGATGAGATTCAAAGAAAGCCGGCGATTCTCCTTGGATTTGCTCCGACAATGTGAAAAGATATAACTAGGTTTTGGATTATGCCCAACATAATGAAGACTGGCGGTGTTTCAGTTGAATTAGGTGATTTCTGGACAGTCCGAACTATGTGAAAAGCCTATATCTTCTTGGCTCTCTTTAGTGAAGAGAAATGACTGGGTTAATAAGGGAAAGAGTCTTATTGGTTTTGATTGATTGAAATAACTCAAGGTTTTTGGTCCTATGTGGATATGGTAAAGAAAAATATAGAAGCAAGGAGATAGAGCAAAATAAATCTTCGAAATATTTTTTTTCCTCATAGAAAATGATGGACGATGACGTTATGATGCTGCAGGTAAGTCACAGCTTTCCCTTGGTCCGCTTTCTGCTTCTGTTTTAGGCGCGCTTATTGTTTATTGCTTATTATCTTTACCGCCCCTGCACCTGCAGTGCTAATACGAAGAATAATCCAGGAATCCATCGCCTGCGCTCGAAAAGTTGATAGGTAAACCAGAAAACTGAGCAATATGCAGGGAAGAAGGGTGTTTCGTAAAGGAGTATGACGGAGTAAAAGAGAATCTGGATCGTTATGAGAATCAGAACGCTTCTTTTATGGTACAGTAATAGAGTTTTGTCACGATTAACAATGCGCTTTCATCGGGAGATATTTTGACGGCTGCAGAGGCATACCCAATTTGGATCAGAGCAGTATTACGGATGCCAGTTTGCAGAATATGTTGAATCTCGTTAAGTCAGATGAAGGCAATGTTTACCTCGTTTGCGAATTGGGACAACTGCATGGAATGCAGGAAGGACGAGCTTGAAGCCAGTATTATACCTGGAGTGTAAAACACGACGGGAGGCGGAAAACTTGTACTTGCTGGGCAAGGCTGCAACAGAGTAAGTGAAATGTAACTGAGGCAAACCAGAATTTGATCTGGTTGTAGGAGTAACTCTGAGCTCTTATGCAGAGAGCGTGCCAGGAAATGCGAGGGGATATTGATGTTTCAATAAAACAAGATTACACAAGGACCAATCTGAGCTATTTACGAAAAGCATATGGGAGATACCTTGAGGCGGCAAGCTATTACAGGAAGACTATATCTCAAACCGTATCTTATGGTGGGATCATCCGTTATACTGCAGTTTGCATTCTCTTTCTGTATCTTCTGGTGTACAGTGAATAGATTGATTTTAAATAGAGCTTTTCAGGGATCCTAGCTCGGGTCCCGGGAAGAGCAGATTGTTCCCTCATATGTTCGGCTTGGACAGTAACGGTAGCTTTATTTCTCTCCTATTTTTCTTGTAGAAAAGCACGAAAGATGGAAAAGGGATAAATATGAGAAAAGGTTTGGAAGAAATTTTACACTCTGGGTCTCTGGGTTTGGGAAAAGAGAAAGGTATCAAGAGTAGTAGGCAGAAAGAAACCGCAGAAATTCCCCATCGGATGTGACACAGAATTGTACCGGAAGAAGAGAAGGAGTACGATGACGGAGCTAGAGCTCGGAGTGGCTGGATGGTAGAGGTTGGTTGGGACGAGTGGAGGAGAGTAACTGGATGGTTTAAGGCGCTGAGAAGAATGCAGAGAGTTTACGGAATGACACTACGGGCTTGTTCCGCCTCCTGTCTATGCTTCTCTCTGCTGTCGCTCAGTAGTGATTTACAGGACAAGGAACCCATGGTGATTCTCCTTTCTCTATGTGTCCTTGCCTTTTCCGTTTTTGCCCTGCCTTATGGAGTTTATCTTTATCCTTTTGTTGCACCCTCTTTTCTTTTGGGCATTGCTTTTCTCTAATATTTTATCTTTGTTTTATTGCAAAGACGGTGGTAAGAGGAAAAGTCATGCCATTTTGCTTATGCGGCAGTGCCTCTTTGCTTTTCCTCAGGACTCCCTATTATGCCATTACTTGTGGGATTGACAATGGGGGCCGCTCTTTCTTTCCCTTAGGACTCGGGTTATGGTTTGTTATTTTCTAAAATTTATAAAGGAGAGTATAGGAGCAACTTTCACAAAGCGGAGATTTTTAGAGCAGTTGGAGGGTCACAGAATATTCTGCCTTTTGTATAAGGGCTATGGTTTGTTCTTCTCATGCACAGGCTTTAACTGAGCATATACGCAAATTTCTAGTTTTAATTATGCTTTGGGACATGCCCATGACAGGGCCTGTTTTGAGGCACTCCTGTTTTATGTATAGGCTCTTTACTACTCGCGTTAAATATGGGGATCCATGCTTTCGTATCTTCTTTGCATACGTTTTGGCAGTGCCATGTATATCTTTCAGGGATGCGGATTATGCAGAACGGAATTTGTCCAGTTTGAGGGACGACGGATATTACTATTATGTCATAGCAGTTTCCGAAAAAGAGCTGCAGACGGAACCAAGGAAAAACTCGAGTAAGTTTTTAGAGAGGATTTGGACGATGAAGAACGCCAGGAAAGAAGTGTAGAAGGGAAATGTGCGAATGACGAAATTGAAGAGTTGGAGTCAGTTTACCGCCCTGCTCCAGCTCCTTCACAGGGACATTTGACATTGCGATACTTGCCCGCTCACAATTTACACTATTCTTTTATGGATTGATACCAAAAGCAGCTTGGCAGCTCTTAGGAATTTTGACTCATTTTCCTCTTTACTGCTTTTGCGGTCGCTCAACTACGCGTCTGCTAATTGAGACTTTCGAGCTGCGGCAATTATTGCGCTTTGTTATCATCTTCAACCCGAACTTCGAAAAGCGTTAGGAAACAATTAGGCTCCAAAATTTGATCGAGTCCAGTTTCGCGACGGACAGGGAAAGAAAGTTCCAGAATCAAATCGAGAATTAATTGCAGCCTGCCTCACCATGTCGGAGCATCAAAACGGGTGCACGTAGTGTGCTGGGAACGGAAGAAAAGCTTGGCGGAGATAGACGGGAATCTATGTAGACGGTATTGTAACCGCGGCGCGCTCATCAATATGATGCGCTACACGGCGGTGCGGTTATTATTGCGAATGACAGAGTTTCCTCCGCAACCTGCTGTTGCCGCTTTCCGATGCGGGAAATCTCTGTGCAGCGTAAGTGAACAAAGGCACAGAGCGGGCTCTCGCATTTCCGAGAGTTCCGGATGCCCATCACACACTGGTGGTCTCTGAAGAAACAGGGAGAATTTCGGTAGCCTATGCAAGGCGTGCTTTCATCGTCATATTCGGAATACGGATGAACTTTTAGACTCACCAAAGGAGTAGAAGAGGAAGGGAAGAGAAGAAATCCGTATCGTCTGAATCCCAGAGAGAGAAAGAAGGTACAGGAATGATTGATGACATGACATATTGGTATTAAAAGTTTTTAGCCTGTTCCTTGTTCTGCTGCTGGCTTCATTGTGTTTAATGTGCTCCAATCCGGAGCAAAGAGTGACAAGAACGGTGGGGTGAATATTTTGAACGAGGATGCCTTTTCTTTCTGGAAAACCACAAGACCTGGGAAGTGGACAGAACATACGATAACGGTAAGCTATACGGTGCGAAGGCAATCAGGCGAACTCTGTAAAAGCTTCAGTGCAATCGTCTACACATAGATTTAAAATGATTACCCGCCATTGCGGAACCATGACCGCAGCATATGTGGAGTGAAACACCGGAAATGGCGGGACAACACAGGACATTGCTGCTCAAGCCGTCCGTGGTTCATGCGACGAGTGGGAGGATTTACAGACCAAAAAGATTTACGCTCGCTGACACATAGAGAGGAGGAGAAGAGACGGCTACCGTTTCCTCCATTCATACGGAGACCGGAGATTATCTATGCTGCGCGGGAATCCGCTATCGGGCAGATTTCTTCTGTGAGGCGTGCTGATTAATGTAGACGGCTTGAGTGAGAGCACCACCAGCGGTAAGGAAAGCGTTGTTTTTACGATGCTAACGGGACGATTGATGATTTGGAAAATGTCAGTTTTATCTCAGCAGGAAGCCGAGACATACCGTAGTAGTACAGAAGGACTTGCGGATTAGTGCAACAACTGTCGGTACGCCGCAGAGCGGTATATAGACGGAGGAATAAGTCGTTTCTCCCGCAGACGGTCTCTGTATCGGGAAATGAAAAGTTGCTGGAAGGAATGAGCGCTAGCATCGCTTGCCACGCTTTGGACACTTCCTGCTCCGTGAACAGTGATGTGAGTGGATATTCTCTTGAAGATTTTCTTCCTAAAGAGCCTTTCTCTACAGAACCCATTAATGTACGGTTGCCGTAAGCTAAAAATGCAAAAATACAGAATCCATGAGAAGGAGACTAGCAAACGGAAAGAGTCAATAAAGTCTCACGGAAGAAGAATCTGAGTCGGAATCCCACGGAAATGAATCCGGAATGGAAGATTTCGAGACGGGAGGAGTCTAAACCAGGGCTTTTTCTGAGAGAGAAGGGACCTGGAAGAAGAATCGATCAGAATACAGCGGAAGGAAAGTCATTGAACTGGAAACAGAGCTCGTCGTGAAGGGATGTAAGAAAAGTGGTGTAGAATAGGGAAGATACTGCAGTGCCTGATAGTTTAGCTTATCTCTGGCTTTTAGCTAAAAGCAAAGTCATTTTACCAGTGACTGTTCTCGCTCTTTCTCTTGCCCGCTTTTTATATAAGTTGTGGAAAGTAGAAAAGACGATCAAGATCTCTCTAAGCATGGTATTTCGTTTATGGGCCTTTTCGGAGGAGTGAAGGTCAAGTAGTATTGCAATTAAGCACGCTGCTTCCCCTGAGACGAACAGCACTTCTGGCTAGCAATTTTGTATTTCTCTGCTATTCTTTCTATATCATCTCTTTTCCAAAGCGAAAGCCGGCGCGCCTGAATCTTTATCAAAAGATTCGCGGAAACGCCGAAAGAAGGAGATAGTTTCATTTTCTTAAACTTGTGTTGTGACTTCTCTCACTTTCACTTATGTTTCCTTTTTGATGAGGCCATTGTACTGGAGCTATGTGCGCTTGTTTACGGGATCACATCGCCCCATGCCTATTCCGCATTTCACTTAAAGGGTCTGCGTGCTACGACTCTCTTTGTTTTGGTGCCTCATGCTTTTAGCGTAGTCGAGCATGGAGACCACTCTATTTGATTTATGACTTTTTCTTTCTCTCCTGCTTCTTTCCTATTCTTTTGGTATCTCGTTTTCAACTGATCCATTGTTTTGTTTCTTTTGTGGCTAACTTCTTACAGGGTATGAGACTGCATTGGATTGTGTTTCCCTTTTTCTGGGCATTAGACATATTATTTTTAACGGAGGAGAAAGAGCCCACATTCCGTTTCTTATCTCTTGGATATCTTTGCGTGAAAAATAAGAATATGCCTGTGACATGTTGTCCAACCTTATGTAGCATGTGCCAACAATTGTGAAAATTTCAACTCTTCCTCACAAAGAACTTGGAAGTGCATTCTTACGGTTTCAAAATGGCCTCATCCGTTTTACGTTGACAGGCTTAAAATCTCTGGATATCCCCTTTTCTTATCCGTGGGCTTTGTTAACCAAGGAAGAAACTGGGTGCGCAGACCATTCTTTATGATGCTTGTGTATGATTTCTTGGGCTTTCGGTGTAGTTCTCCTTCCGTTTTAGGAGGCATTTGCCGCATGGCTCAGAGCTGCAACAAGAGTGAAAACCCGCCTTCTATTATGGCCATATTGCACTATAGTTTACCTTCTATTTGTTTTCCTCCTTCTTTACTACGGTGCTGCCAATGCTTCCGTCATCTTTGCTTTGGAATCACCCTAATGTCTGCACTCTGCACTCTCTGGAGGCTTAGGAGAAACGGCAAAATAAAGAACGTTAAAGGTAGAGAAAAATAGCGCTTTATAGAGGACGGCTGCTATTAGATGAAAACAGATCATTTACGAGTGAAAATCGTTTAGTCTCGCGAAAGTCGAGAAACTGCTCTTGTACCGGACAAAGGAGGATGATACTTTTCGCTACTCTATAGGATTTTCTTTCCTATTGCGATTACAGTCCTGTTTTTGCTTTTCTTCCGAGACTGATTTTGTTTTTCCTTCGCTTTTCCTTGGAGCTAGACCTTTTGGGCTTTTCTTTCTGCAGAGCCTTTGATGACTCTAAGAAAGCCTCCTGAAGAGACAGCTCTGTATTGGTTAATCTATTCTAAAAGCATTAGCAGTCTCCTTTTATATTCCTTCTTGTTTTACTGGTCCTTTATTTCCAATAAGATGCGAAGCTCTCTCGAGGTATATTCTGTCTCTATGACGGCTTTAGGAGACTAGTGGAGAGCATTAGAATTCTACCGATGTATCCAAGAGGAATTCTTCCGAGTCTTCCGAAAAGATGGAACATTACAGAAGAAATATTTTAAAAACCTGATCTTCACCTGCTATTAAGATTTCTCTCACCGTAAGCGGTCACGAACTTTGTCTTTACTTGGTTATCTATGATTCTCACTTTTCCTTTATAGATGGAGGAAAAGATTCTGGACAGGTATAAAAGGAATTATACCGGAGAGTGCCATTACAGAGAACTGCTTAGAAGATGGGAAAAGATTTTAAAGGGCTATACTTTCTGCGCAGTTTCGTCATGCTATAGTATTTTTACTTTAGCTGCTCGGCTTTTAGTATTTTCAAGTTCCTATGCAGTATATTTTTGCTTTAACCGCTGGATGCTTCTATATTCAGTGTTAGGATTTATCATGTAGCCATGGATGCTGTATCTTCTTTTTGAGGCCATTTGTTTTCTTTTTGCCTTTTGCACTGTATATCTTTAAGTCCAAAATGATGCGACAATTTTACAGCCGAAAATCATAGCGCGCGGTCGGTCTGCATACTGGCTTTACTCTGTTTTTGGGATACAAGTTTTACAGTCTTCTCAGTATGGTTTTGGCTTTCCGGCAGAATGCTTCTTCCGATTTTATCATTATAGCGCTTTATGACGGTTTTGCTTTTCTGACAAAGGGAATTAGGGGAGCTCTTTAATAAGCTATTTATAGAACAGGAAATCTGATTTATGAATGAGCGGGAGAACGGATCAGGTAGAGTAGCAGGGCGCTATCGTTTTGCGCAGAAAGAGGAAAAGTGAATTTATCGGAAGAATTTATAAAACCGAATGAAGAGAACTCTCGGAGGACGAATGGCGATCTGTATGAGTCTCTTTCTAGAAAAAGCCCAAAAGAGGATTCGTATCAATCTAAAGAGCGAAAGAAGCGGAGAAGAGCGGCTTCGCTTTCAAATCAAACTGAAAGAATGGAAATTGAGTCTCTTTGTCGAAAAGGATATGAGCGAGTATCGAAAATGGCAGAGGAACAAAGAAGTGTGCGGAGGGAGAGACAAAAAGAATAACGGAGAGCGGAAAGAAGAGAGTATCTCTCGCTGAAAGCGCATTTATCGAGCATGAGGTAGAAATCGGAAAGGACCCGTATCATGAGACTTTATTATATTCAGATCCCTCCGCTATGAGGTGGTTTTCGAATGGATATTCGTCCCTTTGACTGGGTGCGCTGACCTTTGTGCTGCACGGAGGAAAGAGTCTGCATATTGCAGAGATTGTTTAGATATTCATGAGGAGGCCTTCTTCTTTTCCAATGAGTTTGTGAGGAGAGGGCAAGAATTTTATCGCAAAATGTCGAAGAATGGGATATGCCAATATTTCCGTGGTGAATGAGAGCCCGGCACATCTTGCGGAAAATTTTCCGCCTCCAGAATACTTGTAGATGCGCCTTGCTCCGGAGAAGGGATGTTTAGATTGGAAGAAGCTGTATCGGAATGGTCCCCGGAACTTGAGGAAAAGATGTGCTGACAAGGCAGAAGAAATACTAGAAACCTCTATGCTTCGAGAGGGGGAGACTATACTCTACCTGCACCTTTGAAAGATCGGAAAATGAAGAAATTCGAGTGGATTTTGGAGGAAAATCGATTATCAATTTACAGGAGAAAAAGAGGCTGTATTTCCATAACAGTAGGGAGAGGGACAGTATTACGCTCTTTTAGAAAAGCGGGAGAAGATTTACCTGAGGAAGAGGGACAATAAAGTATTCAGTTTTGATAAAATCTATTTTCTCTACCCTTCGTTTTTGGATCTCTTTCAAAGTAAAATTTTTCGCTTGGTATTCGCGTTTTCAGAAGAAGGAAGAAATGGCTGGGAATACAGTCACGGGTTAAGCCATGCTCTAAACCTCGAAGAACTCCTTCCTCTTGTGAAAAAGAAAAGCCGGAGATGAAATATACACTGCTTTATGCCGTGAAACTGAAACGAAAGGGATAAACGAGTCAAAGAATATCTTTCGGAAATGAAATTCCGTGGATAAGCCAGAGCTTCTCCGCTTATCTCAAAAATAAGAAGGAGAAAAATCGAGCTCAGAATTCTTTATTGTGATGGAATAGCTTTGAGTTCGGTTATTTCAAGAAATGAGATTACGAATTTTATCCTAAGGGCTACGTTTTCGAAAACTGAAAGGTTTATAGAGACTATAAGATTAGAACTTAAATCCCTTTGAACTGAAGTACTCAATCGTATAAAATACGAAAGAATATGATTTGATTCATATAGAAATGGAGGAAATTATGGATTCTAGGCAAGAAGCCGTATTGAGAGGCATTGCTGGACGCGCAAGCTTTGGGAAATCGGTGCTTTAGTGAAAAGTAAACACGGACTTTATACGGGAAGTGGAGAGAGAAGCATCGGACGGTGTTATCTGCTGGCTATGGCGGTATTTCCGGAAAGCCGGTTTATATTCCCAAAACAGAGATGTGTGTCCGGTTCTCATTGGGGGAAATGCATGGGGAGAAAGGTGCCCATCTTTTGATGATATGGCAATCAAAATGGAGCTGCCTGTGGTGGGACTGATTCTGCCGGGTACGTTTGGAAGAGGCAACCGGACGGGCTCTATGCACTGTCTAAAATATATAGAAGAAGAGCGCAGAGCCAAGGTCTGATTCCTTTGTATACCGTAGTATACGGGCGAAACTAGCAGGGGGAATAGCGTTCTTTCCTCCTTTCCGATTTTTGTTTATGGAGATAAAGGAAGAGACTTTTGTGAATGCCCCGATGCGGTAAAGAAATAAGGTGCGGTTTTGCAGAAGGAAAAAGCGCAAGAAGAAGCAAGAATATTGATTTCTGCGGTACGAAGAAAGAGATTGTAGGAGCTGCAGAAGGGCACTCGTTTCTTCCTGCGAAACAATGAGGACGCAGCCTATGGTGAGATACGAGGACAATTTAAACCGTGCGGTAGACGGTTTCTTTGTAAAGGAAGAGAAGCATTGACTGTTCTTTCCGATGAGGAGAAATTTTTGAAGCGAAGACTGACGGAGAAGAAGCAATTACCGCGTTTATCCGACTGAACAGTCAGACTGTTGGCGCTATAGCTACAAACGGAGACTTCACACTGGAAGGATATTGCCAAGATGAATCGCTTATCCGTTTGTAATACTTATTCCTTACCGATTTTGACAATCTGCGATACGGTAGGGTTTGAGAATTGCCTATGTAATGAAAAGCATTTGGAAAAGAAATGGCAGACGTTTTATCCGCGTATGGAAATGCATCCGTACCCATAGATGCTAGTGAAGAAGGCTATAGGTTCTGCAGGCTTGTATGGAAGTAAAGGGGATCGGAGCGGACTTGGTATTTGCCTATCCGGGTCAGGGAAATTTCCGTTATGGATCCGAAACTTGCCGCAAATATCTTGTATCGAAAGATTCTGGAGGAAAGAGAAGCCAAAGGCGAAGCTGTATTTGAGACGAAAAAGGCTTCAGCACAGAGTGCTGCTTCTCGAGGCTATATTGATGCTCTTATATTCCCGGGAGGAAACAAGACAAAAGTGATTTCGCCTTGGATATGCTCTACGAGTAAAGCTGACTTTGATTTTCATAAAAAGGTTTCGGAAGCATTTTAAATGGAGGAGGTATGAAGAAAATAAAGCGAATCTTATTCTCCTTACTGTTCTTCTTTTCTCCGTTTTCTTCTGTCCTGTTCTAAAAAGAAGAGAAAGCACTTCGCTTTCAAAGAAAGAAAATCCGGTCTGGAAGAAGTGATTAAGAATTATTTCCAACAGATTGAGTCACAGGATGATAGCAGCTGGAGACAGCATAATAATGCCTATAAGGCTAAGGAAGAATTGTTCTCAATGCCTTATCCAACTATAAAACAGTAAAAAGATTTAGGGGAATTTAAAGAAATTGAAGAAGTGGGACAGAAGGAAATACTTATGTGGTTGATCTTCATGCAAATATACAAAGAGAAGAATTGATTTTTCATGCCGCTTTGCACGATGACTATTCCAGTTTAGTGAACTGAGTTTCAATCCCGTTTACAGTCTTTCGAAAAACTTTCGCCGCTTTACAGAAAATATGATTGCATCGGTATGGGAACCGTTTTGCGGTTTTAATCTTTAGTGCCTGGATTATCAGCCTCTTCGTTCATGTGCACAGATGGGAGTGAAGACAGGCGGAAGAAGAAGGAAAAGAGCGGTGAAACGAGTCCTAAGTTCTGGAAAACAGGAGTCGATTTGGAAGCCAGTGCTTCGGTTTTGGAAAAAGAAGAGGGAATTTCGGAAGAGATTTTGTCCGTGATTCTTGTGACTGCGGTAGAGAGCCTATGAAGAGATCATAGGAAGAAGAATCCTTACCTTGATGCTCATGCCTTGGAAAATGGTTTTGTTGTGCGTTCAATTAGAAGAAGAGTAGAGGTTAAGAATGAAAATATACAATTACTGTGAACGGTGTAACATAGATGTAACGGTGGATGAGAGAGGGAAATGGCGGCACTCCGCAGCTCTGCTGCTCCGCAGCAAAAGCCGCAGACACCCGCTGCAACTCGATTCCGGCACAGAAGGCAGCCTCAAGCAGGCAATACTTTCCGTTACGGCTCCCATGCCGGGAAAGGTTCTTGCTGTGAAAAGTTAAAGTGGAGACAGTGTTGAGTGGTGCCCCGGTTCTTGTTTTGGAAAGCCATGAAGATGGAAAATGACTGTGGCACCTAAGGACGGTAAGGTTGTTGCCGTTAATGTTAAAAGCGGGAGACACGTAGAGTCCGGAGCAGTACTGGTAAGTTGAAGGGCTAGAACTAGGAGGATGATTTCATGAATATAGTAGAGACCTTTTAAATCTACTACGATCAAAACCGCATTCTTCAGTTTGAGCTACGGAAACTATCTGATGATTTGCATTGCCTGATTTTTTGCTCATTAGGGATCGCAAAAGGCTTCGAGCCGCATCTCATGGTTCCATTGCTGGAATGCTTTTAGTAAATATCTATCCGGACGTATGCTTGGTCGGAAAAATCAATAAACGGTACCAGGAGACTGCTTTGGTATTTCTTCCGTTTTGGATGAGTGGACGATTTCTTTTCCTTCTCTGATTTTCCTGGCGTAGGGGCTGAGACGGATTTCTCCCCTCTTATTGCAAACCCGATCAGCTTCCTTCTCGAGGCGGCTGCACAGTTCGGCATTTTATGCACGCTGCTTCTTTGCCATTTTTATGCGGCTTTAACGGTGCTGCTGCTGCGGCAATCTCCATGTATCGGAGGCGCGGACGGCCCGACTTCCATTTTCCTCTGCAACAAGCTTGGACAAACGCACTGCTGGGACCGATTGCGGTTGCAGTGTACAGCTCATATGTCTCTTGTACCGATTATTCAGCCGCCCATTATGCGCTCACTACTAAGGAGGAAGATGTGCAAGATGGAGCAGCTTCGTCCGGTTTCAAGCTGGAAAGAATTCTCTCCCCCATTGTTGTCACTGTTGTGGGTTGCCTCTGCGCCGACCACGGCACCTCTTCTAGGAATGCTGATGCTCGGAAATCTTTTTAAGAGTCCGGAGTAGAAAGCAGTTAACGAAACCGCTGCAAATGCCATGATGTATATCGTAGTTATCTTACTGGGAACCTCTGTTGAGCCACCACTTCTGCGGAGCTTTCCTGAATTTGGATACCTTTGAAAATTGTACTTCTCCGGTCTGATTGCCTTTGCATTCGGTACTGCTAGCCGGTGTTTTGCTCGGAAAAGCGATGTATTACTTATCCGGTAAGAAAAATCAATCCGTTAATCGGTTCTGCCGGCGTTTCCGCGAGTACCTATGGCAGCAGGGTTTCACAGAAGGTGGAGCGAGCTCGGTCCACCAATTTCTGCTTACGCATGCCATGGGACCGAATGTGGCGGGCGTAATTGGAACCCGCAGTTTACCGCAGGCATGTTTATAGGCTGTTTTTGGGGTAAAATAAGAAAAGGGGAATTTATGGCTAAAGTTAAAATCACGGAAAACGGTGCTAAGAGATGCGCACAGTCCTTACTGCCACCAGAAATGCCCAGTGAGCTGATGGAGCCGATACTGGATCAGATGGACGAGTGGGGGTATCATGCGGTAGAGTGCTGGGAGGAGCAACCTTTGATGCTTGTCCCTCGTTTCTTAAAAGAAGACCCTGGGAGCGACTCAGAATGTTCAAGAGACATTTTCAAGAATACAAAGTTGCAGATGCTTTTAGAGGCAAATATCTTGAGCTATAATCATTATGGATGATGTGGTCAGTATTTCGTAGAAGTCGATTAGCAAACATCGATATTATTCGTATCTTTGACTGCCTAAACGATATTCGTAATTTTGGAAACTGCGGTAAGCATGTAATAAAGAGGGGGACACGCGCAGATTGCCGCTATACTTTGATGCTATACCCCTGGAGTATTAGGAAAATCTTGCAAGAGGTGGAAAAATCTCGGCGCCGATTCTCTCTGTATTAAAAGATATGGCGGATTACTTCTTCCCAATCAGGCTACAGAGCTTGTTGAGGCTTAAAAGAAGGGACCAAGCTTCCTATTGAAATGCATAGCCTCACCACCGGAATGGCTTCCATGACGTATTTAAAGGCTATTAAGGCGGTGCCGATATCATTGACAGCATCGACTCTTTCCATGCGGGAACCTCTGGCCGTCGTAGATGTAATGGTAGCCGCTTTGCAGAACGGAATATGATACCGGCTTGGGACCTCGATGAGTTGATTGCGATTTCCAGCTATTTTCAGCCGTACCGGGGATGCATCAAGTCAGGGCTGCTTTCCACAAGGTTCTCGGCGTAGATGTCAAGGCTCTGAGTACCAGGTACCGGGCGGAATTGCTCAAATCTTGTTCTCAGCTACATCAGGCAGGGAAAAAGATGATAAACTGCAGGAGGTGCTGGAAGAAGTGCCCAGAGTGAAAGGATTTCGAGAACCTCCTCTTGTTACACCGTCTTCTCAGATTGTGGGAACGCAGGCGATGATGAATGTGATTAGCGGAGAGCGCTACAAGATGGTGCCGAAGGAGTCTTATAAGCTTGTAGCTGGAGAATTCGGAAAAACAGTAGCCGATGAATCCGCAGTAGAAGACTTAAAGGGAAGAAGCAGATGACGGATCGCCCTGCAGACCATATTGCCCGCAGCCAAAGTTTGAAGAAGAGGCTAAGGAATGGACGAGACAACCGGAAGACGAGTTTGTCTTATGCTCTTTTCCGCAGGTTGCCAGACTTCTTTGAATACAGAAATGCGAAAGTACCGGTGTGGCCCCTGGAGCAGCGGACAAAGAAAGTAAAGTCTTACCCTGTTGAACTTGAGTATAAAGCAGGATCCGAGTATCATCTTTAGCGCGAGTATAGCCGATCCGGGCATCATCTTTAGCGCGGGGTCAGCTTTAAATCCGGGTATAAAGAAAAATCATAAAAAGATATCAAATTGTATTTTTCGCGGAGAGGGAAAGTCGGAGAGTAATCGGTCCTTCTCTCTCAGGGCGAGATACGAGTCAGGGGACATCGGCATGAGTGGATGAGGACAGTTTTTTAGCTATCCTTTTCAGAACTCTTTCTTTTAGCAGACTTTATTGAAATCATTACTTTTATCTGAATTCTTTGGATTTACATTGACGAGAGAAAATATTAAACTGAAAAACAAGGGTAGAGAACTATCATTTACGCCCTTTTGTTTATATATATAGAAATCAGGGTGATATATATAGTGGAGATTACAGTGATAGATGTTTATGACGTTCAGCATGAATCGAAAACTAGCGGATATAGTAGAACTGTCCGGGAGAAAAATATGAGCAAGAGTTTTGGGGGTACTGTTTTCTTTGGATTTTCCTGTCTATTTTTCTGCAAGTACCGCCTTTTCCAGAGAGGACTGCTATAGCAAAGCAGTTTAGTCAATGTCCGCGCGGAAGCCAGTATAAAAGACAGAAAGGTTAGTACTCTTTTTCCTAACGCCGCAGTCACGGTGAGTGATTCTTTTCAGAAATGACGGTGATACATGGTACCCGGTAAAAATATTCAGGGGGACAGGTTGTCCGTCGGATTTTGTTGTTGCAGTGCAGTATCAAAGAGATGAAGCGTTTGAAAATCACTGAATCAGCGAGGTTTCGAACTCTTATAAGGATGGGCTTGGATCTCTGCATGCGGAGTTTCCAGTTGGCGCTTGCAGGCTTCCAAGACTATTTGGATTGGAATAGCGTTTTGGATGGAAAATGGAACCGGCAGCCCTTGTGGATAGTACTTCTTCATGAAATCTACGGATGCGATATGACTGAACAGACGGCATGCCTGGCTTTGACAGTCCGACTTGGGTGGGCGCTTCCAGACCATTGACTGCTTATTATGGATCCCGAAACTTTCTGGATGAATCTTATATGTTCAGTTTCTCTTGACTTGCTATAATCCGGAGGAACAAACACGAATGGGCTTTCATGGTTTTTAAAGGAAGCTTTATGGAAGGAAAAGGTTCGTCGGATAAAGCGGAGGGAGTTCAGTCGTCTTCCGGGAAACTGAACAGAATGCAGGAGGAGCGGTGGTCGATGCTCCAAGCTGAGTGCCGACCGGTGGCTTCTTCATCAGGAAGTGAAAACGGAGTAGTATCGGCTGTGGGGCCCGGTGGGAATCTTTCCCCGTCGGAAAACGAGGTGAGTTCCTCCGATGTATGGCGGAAAACGAGAACAAGCGGAATCGATTATGTGAATATCCCTTATGACAGGCAGCAACAAAGGCAGAATCACTTATGTCCTTGCGGCCGTGATTCTGCAGAACAGGGGAAAAGGAACAAGCGGCTCCGTTTCCGTGCAAGCGGTTTTATAATTATTTTAATGTCGGTGCCTCGTGCAAACGGAATGGGAGCAGTAAAGAGAGGCTTTTGGTATGCAAAGCAAAAGCGGTTCATAGGAAGACCTTGAACTCGTGGAAAAATCCATTGTTTCAAACGGTGCTGTATTTTGCGGAAAATTATTTGAAAAGCAGGCCAAAATATCTTTTATATTTAAGAAGTGGAATGTGCGGGAACCAAATCTTTATAAGCATCAGTATGTGACAGAATGATGCAGGGGCTGCGGAAGAAGGCGCAAAGCTCTCCAAGGCTTATACTGCGGAAATGAAAAATAAGGCATTGGTATTCAGTATTCGATTTTTGAAAATATGCACTCAGGATAAATCGTCGATTCCCGCGGTACAGGTAGCCGAATAACTATCTAAGCAGCCTCAGCATAATGAAAGCTTCAATTTGGACCAGGCTATTTTCTTTCGGCAAAAGCAAAACTATGATGTGTAACTCTTCCTTCCAGCACAAAAGGTCTGTTGAGATTCGATGCTGAAGCAGTGGGATTCCAAAGGCGGGAGATTAGCGGGCAGGGAACGCAGACTCTGGATGGTAGAAACAGTTTAACTGTTTCCGAAAGCGAAAACAAGCAGGAAGAGTCTATACTAAATATTCCTATGGAAGGGTAAAGGGAAGCAGTACGGAACAAAGCGCTTCGGTAGAAAGCAGTGTGGAAATCCGTAAGTAGGGAAGTCTCATTTTAAACTAGGAAGTGAGAAAGTATGATGAGAATAAAGACGATTTTAATATGTCCGTGCTGGGATTGTTTTTCAGCTAGCAGTTTTTGCGGCAGATGGACAGCTTAGTTTTCCGATCCTTCGAAATGTAGGATCAGATTTCTTTGCTATGAAAATTCGTAGTGGTACAGCTCTTTCAAGGCGGATATCAGCAGCTTCGCTATGACGGAAATACTTTGCGGTTGTTTCCGGAACGGATACGGACGGAGGAGCAGGAACACTCAGGGGTTCATGGAGCGGAGAACAAGGAGAAAACAATACCTTGGCCTTTTACTTTGCAGTTTACAAAGTGCTTTCTCAAGGCCCTTCTACAGTGAGTGTGGAGAAACAGGGGTGTATAGCGCTGACGCATCTTTACTAGAATCTACCCATGTCGGTACTGGGACGGTGACAGCATCTTCCGAGTGACATGCATCCCAAAACAGAAGCGGAAAGTACTTTCGAAGAGTGCAACTGCGGGAAGAAAACAGGAAACGGTAAATGAAGGGGTAAAAGCTCAGTGCGAAGGATAAAAGATCACCATTATGAATCAGTTCGGATGTGCAGATTCGGAGGGCTTTTTGGAAAAGCACTACGATATTGACGGACATCAGGTGAAAGGCTGGGTATGGAAAGGCCGAGAAAGAACATCAATACATTGTGGTATATGGAATGAACGATGCAGGTGACCTGAATTTTTACCGATTATGATTTAAAAGAAAAGACGATCAGCGTTATTTCAAGATCCCTTGGAAGAGCCAGAAGAAAAATGCGAAACCTATCCTGAACTCATTGAAGAAATATGATTCTTTGGTCAGGTATAATCTTCAGTTTATTATCCTGATGGCTTTGTCATTCACTTTTTACTCGTGTTGGCAAGATTTTTGTAGTAAGCGGGAAGCGCTTGAAGAGTTATTGCCTTCAGAAGGAAAATATGGGAGTCTAAAGAAGGAACTCAGGCCGGATGTGGAAGGTTCCTTAGGGGAAGACTTGCCTTTTTCGGAGAGGAAGAAGAGAAATTGGAGTAGAACAAAGCTCTTTATCTTCTTTGAGAAAAAGCCTTCTGATAAAAAGATGATTTGGAAGAGGAAGATTTAGAGCCTACCAGCTATCCTAAGCATGAGAACAAGAAGGAAAAGAAGTTAGGAAGCAATGGAAGAGGAAGAGGCAAGGGAGAGAGAGAAGGAAGCGAAGGAGAAGACAAAGAAGAATCAGGAGTTGGAAATAGAGGATTTATAAGTTTTGCTGTATAGAGATAAAGGAAAAGGGTAATCTATATGGATCAGTTTACTATACGGGCTCGAGAGCATTGCAGCTGGCCATAGAGGTAGCTGAGGAATGTCACCACCCAGTATATTTCACGGAACAGAGCACATCGTATGGGCTTAGTTCGCGAGGAACTACCCGTAGCGGGAAAAGGTTTTAAAGGCTAATACGTTACGGAAGAAAATTGCAGACATGATCCCATAGGGATTTATCAGTAACTGACAGTAACTTTCTATTGCGGATCCCAGCGGGTATGCGCCTTCTAAAGCGGCATTGAACAGGCAATGCAGGAGGCAGGAGGGGGCTCTCGCTGAGTGGGAACGGAACATCTCCTTCTGCTATTTTAAAAGACGGATTGTGTGGCTTCCAGGAATTATTTCTACCTTACGGGAGCTTCTGCGCAAAATTTATTCACAGCTGAATTCTGCGATGGGAAAAGGATCAGTTTGTGGATAATAAGGGGACAGAAGGAGAATATCGGGGAGAAATCTCGGACACCGACATTGGATCAATACTCAGAGACTTAACAGCACCTGCAAGAGAGGAAAAGCTTGATCCGGTAGTGGGAAGAAAAAGGAAATCATGAGATGATTCAGATTCTTTCCAGAAGAACTAAGAATAATCCCTTTGTCTTGTGGGAGAACCCAGGAGTAGAGTAAAACAGCGGTAGTGGAAGGCCTTGCCAATCGTATCGCAGCAAAAGCACATTCCGAGAAATCATGGAAAGAAACGGCTGTCACTTTTGGATTTATCTGCCATGGTAGGCAGGTTCAAGTATAGAGGAGAGTTTGAAGAAAAGAATCAAAGAGGGTAATTTCCGAAGCGAGCAGTGACGGAGAAGTCTTACTTTTTATTGATAAATTCACTCTTATCGGTGCCGAGGAGCGGAAGGCATAGATACTGCCAGCATTTCTAAAAACCCTGCACTGGCAAGGAGCTGCAGATTATCGGAGCAACAACGCTTGAGGAATACAGAAACACATCGAGAAGGATGCGGCTTTGGAAAGAAGATTTCAACCCGTTACGATAGAAGACCGACGAGGAGAGAGCTTAGAAAATACTTCGCTCAAAGAAAAAGTATGAGAACATCACAAGGTAAAGATTAAGGACGAAGCAATTGTGCCGCGGTAAGAGTTAAGCGCACGGTATATCAATGACCGATATCTCGACAAGGCATTCAGTTTAATCTGATGAAGCTGCATCAGATTCGTATTATGCATCGCAGAACCCTAAGAGTAAAGCGCTTAAGGAACAACTAGCACTGGAGATAGAAAAAGAAGACTGTATTAGAAGAGAGGACTTCAGGCGCTTCTCAGATTAAGACAAGAGCAGAAAAAGCTGGATAAGGGAACTGGAACTTTGGAAGAGAGAGGAAGAAAAATACCTTTTGTCACGGGAGACGATATTACAATGTGGTTTCGAATGGACCAAAGATTCCGACAAAGAAACTCGGTGAGTCGGAGGATGAAAACTGAAGGCTGGAACACTGCTTCATACCAGAGTAGTGGGACAGCGCGAGGCGGTTCATGCTGTTTCATGAGGCAATTAAAGGGCAGAGTGGGACTTAAAGATCCCTAAGCGTCCTATAGGCTCTTTTATGTGTTTTGGGGCCTACAGGAGTGGGGAAAATTGAGTTGTCCAAGGCTCTGGCGAAGATGGTTTTTCAGCTCGGAACAGAACTTGATTCAGTGAGATATGTCCGAATATATGGAAAAATACAGTGTTTCAAGATGATCGGATCGCCTCCCGCTTATGTGGGATATGATGAGGAGGACAGCTTTTCCGAGAGTAAGGCGGAATCTCAGTTCCGTCATCCTGATGAGATTGAAAAAGGCGCATCGATGTTTTAAAACATTTTTGTTGCAAGTTCTGGATGACGGACATATTACTGATTCGCAGGGCAGAAAGGTCACTTTAAACACACGATTATTATCATGACATCCAATGTGGGAGCTTGAGCAAATCATAAGCCCCAAGAAAGCTGGGTTTGATTCTCAGGAAGAGTCAGGATGATAAAGATTATGCATTTCATGAAAAATAAAAGTAGAAGAACTGAACGTCCTCTTTTAAGCCGGAATTCCTGAATCGTATTGATGAAAGGTGTTGTTTTCGGGACCAATCAGTAAAGAGGATATGTCCAAATTCTGGATATTTTGATGAAAGAAATCTTTATAAGAGAACAAGGGGAGAAATGAATCTTCGAGTCAATCTGGATAAGAAGGCAAAAATCTTTTTCTGATTGGAAAAGAGCTATGATCCGAAATTTGGGCCAGACCTTTAAAAGAATCATGACAGACCGAGGTGGAGACCTTCTTATCTAGAAGCTATATTGGACGAATCTTCATTCGGAGAACTATCAAATCTTCGTGTCAGATAAAAGCGGAAGAGCTACGTACCAGTGTGAGACTTCAAACAACCAAGTCTAAGCCGGATAGGGGCTTTACTCCGAGTCGCATTCCTTCAACAGCTTCCTCAAACGATTTTGGAAAGGCGGGAAGAGAATGGCGAAGAAATTTGAATGTGCAAGGAATGTGGTTATAGAAACGTATAAGTGGTTAGGACAGTGCCTTCCTGCAAAAGTTGAATACCATGGTAGAAGCGCCTAAGGAGAGTAAGGAAACGAGCCTTGCTCCAGAACTTCCGGGAGCTCGCGCTGAGATAAAGAAATTATCAGTTTAGGAAAAAGAAGATAGAATGAGCAACTTTCCGAATTAGACAGAGTTTTAGGGAGGCAGCATGACAGGTTCCCTTATCCTTTTAGGGCAGACCCTGGAATAGAAATCCACCATATTCCTTTGCCATATCTCTATATCTCGGGGAAAAAGGAAGACGTGTGTTATATGTAACGGAGAAGAATCTCTAAAGCAAATCAAGCTTCGGCGGAGCCGGATGAAAGAAGCGGAAAGTGAGGTTTCTTTCTGCGGAAACCAATTTTACAAAAATATAGCGGAAAGATGTCGAGGAGATTGAACCTGATTTCTTGGTCATTGATTCGATTCCAAACCATGTATCTCGAGAAGTGACTCCATCCTCGGGCTCCATCATCAGCAGGTCCGTGATTGCACGGCGTCCTTCTTCCGAATGGCAAAGGAAAGAGAGTGCAATCGGTGTGTGTACAAGTATCGAAAGGACGGAAATGTGGCAGGTCCTAAGATTTTGGAGCATATGGTCGATGTGGTGCTGTATTTTTGAAAGGAGATACACAGCTTTCGCATGGTCTTTTATAGACAGAAAAATCGTTTTGGTTTCCACCTCAATGAGATTGCCGTTTTACCATGGAATCAGCCGGCTCGCGAAATAGCCTGGAGAGTAGAAAATCCATCGGAATACAACGCGGGGAGCGTCGACTAGAGCACCCGGCCTCTGCTTCGGCTCTTCCGGAATTGGCTGGAAGTCGGCCCGCTTCTTAGCAGTTCAGACTTACTGGTGCCGATGATTTCGAGATCACGCGAAGAACGGCAAACGGAGTGGATTATAATCGATTCAAATATGCTTCTTGCGATTATGAGCGTCGCCTGGGCATAGAATACTCTAAATATGATAGCCTATGTAATATTACAGAGGATTAAGAATCTCGAGCCCGCTGTAGACCTTTGCGGTTATTCTTGCTATGATTTCAGGATATCGAAATATCCCAATTCGGAGGATCTTATGGTTTTTCGGAGAGGTAGGGCTTTCCGGTGAAATCAGAGCTGTAAGTCAATGCAGACATAGATGAAAGAGAGCAAAAAGACTGGGATTCCGTGAGTGCTTTGCCCGGCTATCATTTTCAAAAGGAGCAGTATACAAGAAGGATATTGAGCTCATACCGGTTAAAACATAAGAGAAGCATTGACAATCTTTAAGAACTAGAGTAGAATAACACCGTTGTTTTTCAACGGAGGATTGAGTTCAAGGGTAGAGCAACGGTCTCCAAAAACCGCCGATGGGGGTTCGAATCTCTCATCCTGTTATCAGAGAACCTAGGGAGAGATGGCCTGAACGGCTTGAAACCTAAGGTTTTTGCTACTTTTCCGTGATTTCAATTTACTGAAAACGGAAGCTTTTAACTCGTTTTATATACAAAACTGCCCACGAAACCGCCCACAAATTTGCCCTGAGATCATTCTTAAGAACGTATCGTTCGCAGGGGTATGCAAGATCATGTTTGCATATGAGGATTAAGTATGAAAATTACGTAGTTACCGGAGCAAGTTCCGGAATAGGGAGAGAAATTTGTTTTGCTTTACAAGACAGAATTCCTGCTGTAGAGGGTTTTTGGCTTTTTCCAGGAGATAAAGAAGGACTGAGAAGACGGCGAGTCAATTGTTCAAGAAGACTCGTATTTTTCCGGTAGACTTAAAGAAAAAGAAGGATTGGAAAAGGTATCGCAGTGCCCTTGCTAAGAGAAACCGCAAAATGGTTAATGCTGCAGGATTCGGTAAGCTTTGGGGAGGCAAATCAGCTGTTGGAAGCGGATCAGCTCGATATGATTGATGTAAACTGTAAGGCGTTGACAGCGTTTACCTTACACTTATTCCGTTTATGAGGAGAAACTCCCGAATTATTCAAATGGGACTTCAGCAGCGGCATTTTTACCGCAAAGGGAGTTTTCTGTTTATCGCGACAAAGTCTTATGTGCTTTCTTTTCAATATCCTTAAGAGAAGAACTTAGAGAACGAGGAATAGGAGTTACTGCAGTTTGCCCCGGACCGGTAGCAACCGAATTTTTAGTTGCCGGAATGAAGGAAAGCTTCAGCTGTGAAATCTTTGTTTATGCGAAGCCGAAGAAGGTGGCTCTAAAAGCATTAATGGACAGTGTTTTTGAATCGTCCGCTTTTCGATTTACGGCTTTCCGATGAAGGTACTGTTTCAGTCAAATTCTTCCGGATACGCTACTTATACGTATTCTGCGTGGCTTCTATCAATGAGAACGTATAGGTATGACGCTTGTGGAGGAATGTATATGACAGGGGCGATGTCGAAAGGGAAAAGTCGTTTTTATGCGTGAACTGCTTGTGGCGGAAAATGAAAAAGAGCAGAAGTTTCAGCTCTTACAAAAATATTTTAAAGGTCAAAATGACTCTCTTTATAAAAATGTTGAGGAAGAAAAACATTTTTACTGAATGAGGAAAAAGGCAAACGAAAAGAAGATTTTATCCGCAGGAGACAAGATCAGCTTTACTTTAGTGAGGAAAGTCTCGAGAAATTAAGTTCTGCAGGAAAGACAGTGGATGCAGTTTGGCAGCAGCTATCAAAAGTATATTTTATGAGGATAAAAATCTGATTCTGTTTGCCAAAACCTGCCGGCCTTTTATCGGAAAAATGATGAGAACAAGCTCTGTAGTCCGTTAATTCACTCTTATCCTCCTACTTATTGGAAGGGGAGATGAGTGATAGTCAGAAGAAACCTTTCGTCCGGGTATTGCCAATCGTTTGGATAGAAATACTTCCGGACTTATTATTTCTGGTAAAAACTTAGCGGCCTTGCAAAGTCTCGGAAAGATGATGCAAAATCATTCTATAAGAAAAATCTTACTATGCTCTTTGGTCTTGGGGGACTTCATGGAGGAGGGACTGCAGGAAAGTTTTATTCGAAAAAGAAAACGAGAAAATAAAGTGTATAGGACGAATCAGGAGGAAGGGAAAATTTCCGCTGTTTTTCCGTTAAGAAGAAATTCAGGGAGAAGGACAGCTTTTCCTTACTTTCCGTTCGGCTTTTTAACGGGAAAAACGCATCAAATCAGAAGTCAGCTGTCCTTCCTAAATCATCCGATTTTGGGGACGAAAAATATGGGGAACAGGGAGAGATAAGCGGTATCGGACTGAGGTCAAAAGACAGCTTCTTCATGCTTTTTCTGACTTTTCCCGACAATAGAAAGCTCGAATGTCCTTTCTTCCTCATCGGAAAAGAATTTATCCTTCCCTTTCGAAGACTTTTCAGTCATTTCTTCATATCCTTGAGGAGAAAGATACCGGAGGAAAAACGCTGATCTCGGAAATGAAATAAAATTTTATTATAGATATATATAAAATATTTGATTTGACTTTCACTTAAAACTGTCTAGGATACAGGAAGAGTTTTTATATTCCGTCATCCATTTTTGTTTTTCCCGATTTTCTTTTCTTCAGCGCTTTGCTTGTTTTTCACTTTCTTTGCTTTGTTTAGTTCACTTCGATTTTTGCTATTTCACTTCTAGTCTATTATTTTGTGTCTGTATCCTACTTTTTATTTTTCATCTTCTATGCAGTTCTTTTTCTTCTTCTTTTTCTTCTTCTTTCTTCTTTCTTTCTTTTGTTTTCTTTCACATGTTTGACCTCGTAAATTAACTCGCTTTTGATTTTGTTGCATGTCACTGAATTGCTCTATATACTGTCATAGAAGTATATAGAAAGAAAGGTCCGGTGCACCATCCCGCGAAGTCATGTACACCGAACCTTGGTATAAAACCATGTTTAGTGTATCAGACTATTCGCTCATGCACAATGAGGGGGACGATTTTTTTGTTAAAAGCAATGGCAACCCACCGCCATGTCCTAAATGCAGAGGTCAACTGGAATACCGTGACCGGAAACGCAGAATCATGCGGCTGGAGGGCGCTGAGAAACAGTGGATTCTGATCCGCCGTTTTCGCTGTACAGGATGTTGTCGATACCATAATGAACTTCCCGATTGTCTGGTGCCCTTCAAGCATTACAAGACAGAGATTATTGCCGGTGTTCTTGACGGCATTGTTACCCCGGAGGATCTCGATAGTGAGGATTATCCCTGCATGGACACGATGCTCCTGTGGCTTTGTTGGTTCCAGCTGAATCAGGAACGTATTGAAGGCTATCTTCGGACAATCGCGTATGAATTGTCAGATGGTAAGCTTTCAGTTCTGCATTCCGATTTATCATTACTCAAATGGTTTCGACGGCATGCCCGGAACTGGTTGGAAAGAATCATCCGCAGCATCTATAACAGCGGTGGTTTTCTTGTGTCATTCCGGTTTTAGCTCATGCACCTACTTTTCGTTTAGTGTCATAACCTTCATAGCTATAGTGGTCTCAAAAGGAGGCCACTATATATGAAAGTGATAAATACATGGCAGGATGAAGAAGCCCTGCGCCGCTATACTTTAATCGCCCCCCTGCTGGATCCCGACATTGACAATGGTAAGAGGATCTCCCTTAGGCATAAGATTGCAGAGGATAACGGGACAACCGTTCGCTCTCTCTACCGTTATGAAAAAGCTTTTAAAGATTTCTCGTTTGGCGGATTGAAACCACAGCCCAGAGAAAAACATCGTTCTCAGAAACTACCTGCAAACTTTGATGAGCTGGTAACCGAAGCAATCCAGCTACGCAGAGAGGTTCCTGAAAGATCTGTCGAGCAAATCATTTTTATCCTTGAGCTTGAACATCGTGTTGCACCGGGAGTATTGAAGCGGTCGACACTTGAACGCCACCTGTATGCTGCAGGTTTCGGTAGAGAACATCTACGCATCTATAAAGATGCAAGACAGAGTTCTTCAAAACGCTTCTGTAAACCACACCGTATGATGCTTCTTCAAGGCGATATCAAGTATGGACCAAAACTTCCGATTGGAAAGAAGGGAACCAAAGTCCAGACCTATCTTTCATCAGCGATTGATGATCATTCGAGATACGTAGTCGAGTCACGATTCTATGCTAATCAGGAAGAAACGATTGTACATGATACTTTTCATAATGTCGTGCTGAAGGCAGGTAAATTTGACCGATGCTATTTCGATAATGGAAAGCAGTACGTCGCCAAACAGCTGAAGTTCTCGCTGGCTCGCTTAGGCATCCGCATCACGCATGCGCCTGTACAAAGTGGAAAATCAAAAGGAAAAATCGAAAAGTTCCACCAGATCGTTGATGCTTTTCTGAATGAATTCAAGCTGGAAAAAGATCAGACACTTGATAATCTCAATCAGAAATGGACGTTATACCTTGAGGAGTATTACCACAATGCCCCTCATTCAGGCATAGCTGAGTACTATAAGTGTATGGGTTCACCGGTTCCGGAAAACGGCATTACGCCACTTCAGGAATGGAACCGCGACACACGTCCTCTTACATTTATTGATGTAAACACTGTTTCCGAAGCCTTCCTCTATCATGAGATGAGGCATGTAGACAAAGGTGCATGCCTCAGTTTCAACGGAGAAAAGTTTGAAACAAAAAGCAGCACTTATCGGCAGGGGATGTTGAAATCTCTTATGATCCGGCAAAGCCGGAAATCCTGACTGTCAGGTTCCCGGGTATTGAGCCATTCTGTGCCAAACCGCTTAAGATCGGTGCTTACTGTGATGAAAAGCAGACTCTGCCGATCAGTGTACAGCTGGCTGATGTTAATTCATCCCGCCTTTTTGATGGTCTCGAAAAGAGACGCATTGAAAACAAGAAAGTAATCGCAGATGCACTTTCCTTTGAGAACTACGGAAAGGAGGCATTCTGAGATGTGAAGCTTTCTTCGAAATGACTGGCACACCATTCGCACGCAACATTCCTCCGGAGCAGCTGTATGAAAACCGTTCTTTAAGGGAAATCCTTGGAAGGCTGATGTATGTAGCAGACAAAAAACTTTTCGCCGTTGTTACATCAGATCCGGGATGTGGCAAGTCTACTTTGCTACGCCGGTTTGAAGCGATGCTGCCTAAGGAAAAGTACATCCTTTTGTATCTTTCAGACTCAAAGTTGACACCCAAGTGGTTTTACAAAGGACTTCTTGAGCAGCTTGGCATGGAGTCCGGTTTCTATCGCGGAGATGCCAAGAAGCAGCTTCAGCAGGCAATCGAGGTCATCCAGGGTGTTCAGAAAAGATGCGTTGTATGTGTTCTGGATGAAGCGCACCTTTTGGATAAAGAAATGCTGGAAGAGTTCCGCTTCATGCTGAACTATAAGTTTGATTCAGAAAGCCCGATGGCACTGGTACTAGTTGGGCAGACCGAACTTTGGACCAAAAAGCTTAAACTTGAATCCTATGCAGCGATCCGTCAGCGCATAGATATGTACTGTACATTGTTGCCGCTGGATCGTGCCGAGTGCAGTGAATACATAAGATCTCATCTGGCCTATGCCGGATGTACAAAAGATATCTTTACTGAAACGGCAATCGACAAAGTCTACCAGATTTCAGCCGGTGTACCACGCATGATCAATCGTGTTTGCGAAAAGGCACTGATGTATGCTTATCAGAAACAGAATCGATTGATCGATGATCACATGATTGTATTCGTAGCCGAGCATGAGATGCTTGGAGGCAATGAAAAGTAAACTGATACCGGGCGGGAAACCGTCCGGTATCCAACAATAAGCTGATGACACGTAACTGAGCAATTCAGCGACAGGCGAAGAAATCAGTTGCGTGACAGCTCATGAAATCAGAACATTTTTACTCTCTTTTTGTTCTTAGTTTCTAAATCTGATTATTGTACTTTGGTTAAACATGTCGTATTCTATAGGAGGGCGCTATGCTGGCAAATGTATACCGTCCGGCCTTGTAGGTCTGAATGCCTATCTTTTTCGGTGCGAGTGGATGCTTGCAACGGATTACCGCATCACCATGGTGGGCAATGCTCTCCTTCGTGGCGGGAAGCGGTAGAGCGCGCCGGTATTGCACTTAAAAATAACGGAATCGAGCTTTTACCGAAGAAAGTCACGATTAATATTCAGCCTGCCGATATACGTAAAACGGGACTCCTGATTTCTCGCCATTCTGTGGGCGTGCTTTTGTGCGGTAGAAGATTTTAACTGACTTTCCTCATGGAAACTATGCCTTTCTGGGGGAGCTTGGTTTAGATGGAAATAAAGCATATCCCTCGGTGTTCTTCCTATGGTTTTAGCCATGGAAGCCAGCCGGAATAGAGGGCGTTTTTGTCGGCAAGGAAGATGAAAAAGAGAAGCGAAAATTTCAGAGAAAATTAAGGTGACAGCGTTTCTTCCGTAGAGGATTTTTCTGTATATTCTTTCGGAGAACTCTCTGCAATATAGGGAGCGAAGAGGAAAGAAGGAGACGGAAAGAGGAAGATTTAAGGATAAAGATGCCTCTCCGGACGGCAAATGGAGTTCTAAGAAGATAGTAATAGGGCATGCAGAATTCTTTTGCAAACGGAGAAAATGAGACGACGGATTTTCTGGACATTCTGGTCAGGAGGCAGGGGATTCGAGCGTCTTTAATCGTCGCTTCCGGCATGCATGCTCTACTTCTTTCCGAGTCCTGCGGCACAGGAAAAAGTATGCTTGCCAAAGAATACTCGAATCTACTTCAAAACTCAGAAAGAGGAAAAACTGGAAGTCAGTAAAATTTATCGATTGCTTGATACGCTTTCTTCGGATGAAATGATGAGGAACGACCTTTAGAGGCGCCGCACTACAATCAATCAAAATACACCTTTGCTCGGAGGAATGATACGTAAATTTGGTTCCGGGAGAATTGGCTCTTTACACAAAGGAGTATTGTTTTTGGATGAATTCCGCTGAGAAACCATAGAAGCATTACGAGCCCTATGGAGGAAAAGAGGTGGTTTTACATCGTCTTCAGCAATCTTTTTCTTATAAAGTGGATTGTATTTGATTGAGGCTATGAACCCCTGTCCCCTGCGGTTTATCCTGACAGAAATCGATGTCATTGTACGCCGACAGATAAGAGCCTATCAAAGAGGACTTTCGAAACCGATTTTGAGAGAATAGACCTGTCCGTTGAACTTCCGCCGGTTTCTCTGGAGAAAGCAATGGGCAAAACTCGGCAGAATAAGCCCTCTGAACTGCAAAAAGAAGGTGGAAGAAGCAAAGATTGACTAGAGAAAAGATCATGAAGAGCATATCTTTTAACAGTCAATGGTCCTACAGAAATTACAGTATTGTTTTTGGGACAGAAAGAGGGAGAGTTTATGAATTTTTCTTTTAAAAATCTGTCTATGAGAACTTACCATAGATTCTCAAGGTAGCACGGACTATTGCCGATTTGGAAGGGAGAAGGATATAGGAATTATGCACTTATCGGAAGCAGTCCAGCTATCGTGGTAGAGGAAAAGCTATATTGAGCGGAGAAAAATATGACTTGTGATGTTAAAAGTGATAATAAAGAAAACTCTCAGGAATGAAGTTCGTACTGTGGATGCGAATCACTCATCATGATTTTGCACATGAAATTCTGGCTTTTGAATGTACTCTTCCGGAGAGGCTGAAGAGATTCCGATTCCCCCTCCTGTATTTGTTATGCGAGGCTTCCGAAAAGAGGAACATACCGTGAATCATCGGTGCAAGGATGGAACGGACATGGAAAAGCGGTAGCCAGAAATTTAGCGAGAGAGCTTATGAAGTATGATTAGTATTATTAGCTGGTATGGCATACGGAATTGATAGTGCTGCACATATCGGTGCTTTTGGATACAAAGGGAAAAACCTATGCGGTCTTAGGTTGCGGAGTGAATATGTTACGCCCTTCGGTAAAATCAAAGACTTCTACTACAGTATTCTGGAGAGGGGAGGAATCATCAGCGAATATGCGTTTCCTCTACCCCACCATTTTGGCAAAGAAACCGCTTGATTGCCGGTCTTTCGATATTCTTCTTGTTGTGGAGGCAAGGGAAAAGTCCGGCATCCTTTAATACGGTGGACAGGGCTTGGAGCAGGGAAAACAGGTCTTGTCATCCCCGGAAGAATCACCGGACTCGTTATCCAAAGGCTGTAATAGATTAATAAGAGAGGGTCGGCTGTTTGCCTTGTAAAGAAGATATTCTGAATGCTTTTCCATTGACACGGAGAAGGGGAGTGCTGAGCGACCATGCTTGGAGGAGAGAGAAGAAAGGAAAAGACGCGAAGCCTTGAGTGAGAAGAAAAGAAAGCATGTGGATTACCTGTCATTAAACATGCCATTACTTTATATGCCATACTGCTTCAACTGGAATTAGCGGGATATTGTCATCGGAAAGTAATTCTTATGATAAAAATAAGTTTTTGACGAGCTGTATCTCAAGTCTTGCATCTTCATCGTTTATATCGTTTATCAAAGAAGCGGTGTAATCATATTCAAGGAGGATTGGCTGTTTAATGGCAAATAACTTAATTATCGTAGAGTCTCCTGCGAGCAATACGTAACTTCCA